>OLPR01002407.1_pt1 | contig 13751 bp, 8 predicted proteins | sample 1672761 | NCBI WGS metagenome assembly OLPR01 (sample SAMEA3136721, study PRJEB25190) | human gut metagenome | biome: human gut; feature: human-associated habitat; material: faeces | place: Austria | collected 2013 | reverse complement strand
ACATCCCAAGGGATGGCAGGCTCTGGTGCGCGTCAACGCCGACGCGGCGCTGGTTGTGGTACACACCTTTGCCGAAGCGCCGGGGACGGTGCGCGTTCCCGTGCCCGAGGGCTATGCCGTGGACGACGTGTGCGCGCGCACGGGCGTTCAGTGGGCGCAGTGCGGCAGGCATCTGATTCTCACAGGCCTTTCCGACATGGACGGTCTGGGCGTGCTGCTGCGCCGGGCGAACTGAAGAAGTCGATGAAAAATCCCCGGGAGCTTCCTTCTGTCGAGGACTCCCGGGGATTTTTTCGTCCGTGCGGGCGACTCAGTTTCCGCGGCTGGCGTCGGCGATGAGATTGCCGGATTCCGTCTCCAGCTCGAAGGTGTTCTTGCCCGCGTGCTTGGCGCGATAGAGGCACGCGTCCGCGCGGCGGTAGAGGGCTTCGAAGTCGTCGCCGGGGCGCTGGTACGCGCCGCCGACGCTGCATCGCACGGGAAGACGCTGACCGTCGCCCACGTACTGCCCCTCCATCTTGCCCAGCAGGCGCTCCAGTGAGCCGCAGAGCCAGGCGGGACTGCCGCAGCCGTCGAGGAATACCATGAACTCGTCGCCGCCGATGCGGCCGATTCGGTCGATATGGCGGAAATGGCTGCACAGCGCGTTGGCCATGTCGGTGAGCGCTTCGTCGCCCACGGCGTGGCCGAAGGTGTCGTTGATGGTCTTCATCGAGTCCAGATCCAGAATGAGCAGCGCGCGGCGGTCTTCCGCGGGATGCTCCAGCACTTCGCGAATGTGCGCCTCAATGGCCGCACGGTTGTACAGCCCGGTCAGGCCGTCGCGCTCCGCGCGATGGAGCAGCGCCTGTTCCCGGCGCTTGATGGCGGTGATGTCGTCCATGTAGAGAATGGCCGAGCGAGGCTGACCCGCTTCGTCCCGAACCAGCACGTAGCGCGTCAGCATCCACACGGACGCGCCGTCGGCGGCGATGCGCTCCACCTCGTAATCCCGCCCGCAGGGCTTCCCCGCGTCGATGTCGCGATAGATCGCCCGGAATTCCTCCTCGCTGCTCTCAGCCACGGTGCGGGCGGCGATGACGCTCTCGGGAATGTTTTCGATCTTTTCCGGCAGGCCCATCCGGTCGGAGAATTCCCTGGGCGTCCACGCGGTGCGGTCGGCGATGGAATATCTCTGGATGATGCGGTTGCTGTTCTGGATGACCATTCGGCAGATGGCCTCGCTGACGTTCAGACGGGATTCGACGCGCACCGTCTCCGTCACGTCCAGAAAGACGCATTCCACGGCCGTGCCGTCGCTGCCAAAGCGCTTGAGCTCGAACGCCGCGTCGAAATAGCCTGTGGTGCCGTCGCCGCGGCTCATCTGCATGCGGGCGCTGACCGGCGCGCCCACGGACGCGCGGAGCACGTTCTCGCGGAAGCGCTTCATCTCGTCCGGCGGAAACAGCGTCGTCAGCATGGCGCTCATCAGCGATTTCGCGTCGGGATAGCGCAGCAGGTGCAGGCACTGGGGGTTGAAGGAATAGATGGTCGCCTCGTTCAGCTGCAGATGGCCATGGCTGTCGCGGTCGAGCATCAGATAGAACATGCCGCAGGGCATGCGGTTGTAGTGCTCGATGATGCGCTGTTCCCGGCACTGCTCCATGCTGCGGCGCAGCACCGTCACGCTCAGGATTAACAGATAGACCAGCATGCCCCAGCGGAAGATGTGGGAGGAATCCCGGGGACGGCGGACGTAGTAGTCCAGAATGTTCAGAATTATCGCGCTGCCCAGCACGATGAACGGCAGCAGCGAGCCCTTCATGTACGTCTCGCGATGGCGCCAGCGCTCCCAGACGCACGCGCCAAGAATCAGCGCCACGCCCGCCATCATCGCGACAAAGAACGGCGTCAGCATACGGGAGATATGCACCCAGCCCGCCGCATAGGCGATCAGCGCCGCGGCAAGCATCAGGCCGTAGGCCGTGCGATAGCCGCGGAGCATTCTGCCGGAGTGGGGCGTGATGACGCAGTAGCCCTCCGTCGCCAGCAGCGGCATGATCAGGAAGGAAAAAAACGCCAGCATGTAGCGCAGCGAGCCGTTGCCCGTCACAAACTGAAACGCAAAGGAATCCGTCAGCAGCCACATGGCGCAGTCCAGAAAGAACAGCCCCAGCAGCAGGAAGCACTTGAAGCCGAAGCGGATGGCGTAGGGGCGAATGGAGAGGGAATACACGCACATCGCCACGCCGAACAGCAGCATCAACGCGCTCTGCACCAGCAGCTCGCCGCTTTCGCCGATGATCCTGCGGTTCAGGTCGTTGTGACAGCCGATGATCAGCGTGTCCGGGTCGAAGAAGTAGTCGATGTCGGTGCACTCGATGGTCAGCGTCATGGTTTTCGATTCGTATTCCTGCAGGAGGGGAAAGCCCGCCCAGATGCGGCCGTTTTCCGCGCCGATCTGCTGCGGAGGCAGCGTGCCGTTCTCAAAGACGGTTTCACCGTCCACGCGGGCGGTGATGTGCATGTAGTTGCTGGCCAGATACAGCCAGGAGTCCGCGGGCAGCGAATCGGGCATCTGACAGCCGATTCGCAGCGTGTCGCCGGAGCGCAGCATTCGCCGCTGAGTTCCCAGAGGCTCGCCGGTGGACAGATCCGTCCATTCGCCGCTGATGACGAAGGGATCGGAGAACCAGAGCCGAACATCCTCGGAGGGCGAGACGAGGGCATAGGACAGCAGATAGACGATCAGCAGGGCGAGAACCACCGGCAGAAGCCATGCGGGGATTTTCAGCCGCCGAAGTGATTTTTCAGTCATAGGATCGCTCCATTTCGGTGCGCAGAATCGGAACCGCTGCGTCCTCAGGCGGGCGCCCGGATGCGCGAATAATAAAGAACGGTAAAAGAAACACCTGCTGGCCGGTTATTCGGCGCGAGAGAATTCACCGCAATTTTACCGGCACAGATGTAACTAGAATAGCACAACCCTGCGCATCTGTCAATCGCGGAGTTGCCGCTGTCGGCGGGCGAGATGTAGCGTTACAATAGAAGTGAGACCGAGAAGAGATAGAAAAAGGCGATTGAAGACGTTAGAATAAAGTCACCACAACCCAATCCAACGAAAGGAATCAATCGCCATGAAGAGTATAGCACAGAAGAAGAGGTATTTGCAACACGAAGTGACGACAAAATTGTATGCGGTCAGGCTGTACCGACAGGTGCGGGACGTGCAGTACGTCTGCCGGAGATATCACGTCTCAAAAGCGTCGCTGATGCGGTGGAACAGGCGGTACGACGGAACGAAGGAATCGCTGACACCGAAATCGCGCCGGCCGAAAACGCCGCATCCCAACGCGCATACAGAGGAAGAACTGAGCTGGATCAGGAATCTGCACCGGCGAAATCCCAACATCAGCGTATGCGAGATGTACGGCAAGCTGCGCGAGGAAAAGGCCTACAGCCGGCATCCGGGATCACTGTACCGCGTCTTTGTAAGGCTGGGGTACCGCAAGAAGGCAGAATCTACAAAAAAGAAGACAAAACACCTCGGAAAGTATGACACGCCCGCCAAATTAGGCGTAAAGTGGCAAATGGACGTGAAGTATGTGCCGAAGATCTGCTGCGCAGGGCGGGACGGCGAAGTGTTTTTCCAATACACAATGATTGAAGAAGCCAGCGTCGTTATTCCTGTATATAATACCGCTGAATACCTTCGGGCATGTCTGGATTCAGTACTTGCGCAAAGCCTTCCGCCTTTCGAGGTGATCCTCGTGGACGACGGCTCGTCAGATGGCAGTGCGGAGATCTGTGATGAATACGCAAAGGCGCATCCTGAGTGCATTCGCGCAATCCACCAAAGAAATCAGGGAACCGCCGCGGCCCGGAACCGTGGACTGGCGCTGTGTTCAGGAGATTATCTGTCATTCGTCGATTCGGACGATTATCTCGATCCGGAGATGTATGCGCATCTGTCCGGGCTCGCCGAAGAATTCAAGGCCGACATGGCGGCGGCGGAGATGTGGGTTGAAAAAACAGATGGGCGGCGATATTGCCGCGTTTCCCCAAATGTCAGGGCCTGTTGGAACACTCGCGAGGCGCTGGTCGAGTTAAACAGCTATCGGTATTTGCATGTCTCCTTCTGCACAGCGCTCATCGCCCGCAGGCGAATGACGTCATTGCAATTCCCTGAAGGACAAGCCTGCGAGGACTACGCGCTTTTGTACCAGGTCGTCGCGGAATGCGAGCAGGTTGCGTACAGCTCTCAGCCGCTCTATCACTATGTTCAGCGTCCGAACAGCAGTTCGAGAACCATCCGCGTTAGCCCTGCGCCAATGGAGATTTCTAAAGCGCAGGTGTTGTTCTTTCAAAAGAACTATCCGGAAATCGCATACGCAGCCGAGACGGACTGCGCCTTTGCGCACATGGGCATTTATACGGCGTATGCCCGAAACAAACAGAAATGTCCCAAAGGGCTGCTGCAGGAGCTGCTCAAAACGAGCCGGCACTATCTCCCCTCGGTGCTCAGAAATGGCCGAATCCCCTTTATAAAGAAAATACAGGCGGCGGTATTCTGCCTCTCGCCTGGGGCTTACGGATACATTATCTCTAAAACGGAGCACAGATAAAAGCCGATGCTACAGAGATTATTGAGAAACAGAATTGCCAAGAACGCTGCATGGATCATTGTATTCCCGACGGATGTGAGCGAATTGGCGACAAGGCCTTTGCGCAGCGCGCGGCGCTGGAGATGGCGGAGATTCCCGCCAGCGTAACGAGCATTGCCGACGACGCGTTCGCGGGAAGCGAAAGGCTTGTCATCGTGACCGCCGAGGGCAGCTATGCCCAGACCTACGCGACGAACCATGGAATTCCCTGCGTCGCGGAATATAAAGTTTCTATTGCCCCTTCTTCGGGGAACTGTCCAGCTGACCGCGGTATCCCATTATGAGGGCATATTAAGAGCGACACAGAGTCCGGATTTGCCGAGAGCTATTTTTTGGCTGCAATATTCATATGCTGCCTGATGGTTTTTCTTTGATCGAGCAGGTTTGTCCTGCCTCTTAAATACAAAATAGAGCCTCAAAATGATAAAAAATGGCACTGGGCAATGATAAAAAAAGAAAATGGATATAAATTATCATAAGATGCCGCGCAAAATGGCTTGAATGATGTGGAATTATAATATAATGTAAAATATATAAGCAATAAACGATGGGCTTGATATTCTTAAATATTGGAGGCGGCTGAGGTGCGGAAACAAATGCGTGCAGAACGGCGCTTGGGTCAGTGGAGGAGGGCGCTCAACTCCTGGCAGCTCTATCTGCTGATTCTCCCCGCGGTGGTTTTTACGATTTTATTCCATTACATGCCCATGTACGGCATCGTCATCGCGTTCAAGGATTTCCGGGCCAACCGGGGAATTCTGGGCAGCGCGTGGGTGGGGCTGAAGCACTTCCGCCGCTTCTTCGCCTATCCGGACTTCTGGAAGATCATTCTGAACACGGCGAGAATCTCGCTGTATTCCTTCGCGACGTTTCCGCTTCCGGTGATTCTGGCGCTGATGGTGAACGAGCTGGGCTCTCGCCGATACAAGAAGTTTGCGCAGATGCTGACCTATGCGCCGCACTTCATCTCCACCGTTGTGGTCTGCCAGATGATTACCATTTTCTTTGACCGCGGAAATGGGCTGGTGAACAACATCGCCGTGCTGCTGGGCAGAGAGCGCGTCGCCTATCTGGAGATCGCCAAGTGCTTTCCGTCGATTTACGTCTGGTCGGACGTGTGGCAGAACCTTGGCTGGGACGCGATTATCTACATCGCGGCGCTGTCCGGCGTTTCGCCCGATCTGATCGAGGCGGCGCAGATCGACGGCGCGAAGCGGCGGCACATCGTCTGGCACGTAAATCTGCCCACGATTCTGCCGACAATCGTCATTATGCTGATTCTGCGCTGCGGCGGATTGTTCAACGTGGGCTTTGAAAAGACGTATCTTCTGCAGAACGCGCTGAATCTGGACTATTCGCAGGTGATTTCCACCTATACCTACGAGATTGGCCTTCTGAACGCGCAGTATTCCTATTCTGCCGCGATCGGGCTGTTCAACACGGTGATTAACGTGGCGTTCCTGCTCGCCGTGAACGCCGCGGCCAAGAAGATGTCCAACGTCAGCCTGTGGTGAGGAGGGAAGAAGAATGATCGCCGTCCGTCAATCCAAATCGGATCGAGCTTTCGGCGCGGTGAACGCGCTGCTGATTGCACTGCTGCTGGTGCTGATGGTGTATCCGATCTATTTTACGATTATCGCTTCGTTTTCCGATCCCTACGCCGTGGTCAATGGCGAGGTGTATCTCTGGATCAAGGATTTCTCGCTGGACGCCTACAAGGCGGCGTTTTCCGAAACGCGCATCTGGACGGGCTATCGCAACTCGATCTACTACACCGTGGCGGGCGTTGCGCTGAGCCTGGCCATCACGATTCCGGGCGCGTATGTGCTCAGCAAGAAGGAGCTGCCCGGGCGCGGCATTCTGGCCACATTCTTCATCATTCCCATGTACTTCGGCGGCGGGCTGATTCCGACCTACCTGATCGTCAAGAACCTCGGCCTGCTGAACACGCATCATACGCTGGTGATTCTCACGTCGCTGAACATCTACAACATGATCGTTGCGCGCGTGTATTTCCAGACATCCATCCCAGAGGCGCTCTATGAGAGCGCGCGCATCGACGGAGCTAGCGATCTGCGCATGTTCTTCACCATTGCCATTCCGCTGGCGGTGCCGATCATCGCGGTGGTGGCGCTGTTCTACGCCGTCGCGCGTTGGAACGACTACTACACGGCGCTGATCTACGTCTCCAGCGACCGCTATTATCCGCTGCAGATGATGCTGCGAAGCATTCTGCTCTCCTACGAACAGGGCTTCTCCATGTCCTCGGACGCGACGCGCGGGCTGAGTGCCGAGGAGATTGCGTGGCTGTCCAAGAAGCAGTACATCGCTCAGGCGATGAAGTACGCGCTGATCTTCATCGCCAGCGCACCGCTGCTGATCCTGTATCCGTTTGTGCAGAAATATTTCATCAAGGGGATGATGATCGGGTCGCTCAAGGGTTGACGAAAACCGCGAAATGCGGTTTAATAAAGAAGGAGGAAAACTTATGAAGAAGATTGTCTGTCTGTTCCTTGCGCTGTTGCTGACGCTGTCGGCGGTGGGCGCGCTGGCTGAGCTGGACTTCCACGACTACAGCCAGTTTCCCCTCTGCGAGGACGGCTCGGTGACCATCAAGGTCGTCACCATCCGAAGCGACGCCGACGGCATCGACGCGGACAAGATGTGGTTCTGGAACTGGATTGAATACGCCACCGGCGTTCACTTCGAGGTGGAGCAGATTCTCGGCTCCGTTCGCGACGAGAAGCTGTCGCTGCTGTTCGCGTCCGGCGAACTGCCGGATCTGATCTACGGCCTGGGCCTGAGCACCAGCGAGCTGGTGCGTTATGGCCAGAGCGAGGGCCTGCTGATGCCGCTGAACGAGTACATCACCCCCGAGATCATGCCCAATGCCTGCGCGTGGTTCGAGGAGTATCCTCAGGCACTGGCCTTCAGCACTGCGCCCGACGGCAATGTCTACACGCTTCCGTGGCTGTATGACATGGACACGCTGGTCGGCGAATCGACGCGAACCTTCATGAACGAGGTGTGGGCGAAGGAGCTGGGCTACGACGAGGTGCCGAAGACGCTGGACAAGTTCGTCGAGATGCTCTACGCCATGAAGGCGGATCGCCCGGACAGCATTCCTCTGGGCGGCGGCATGGAGGCCTTCAACCCCATGTTTTACCTGATGAACGCCTATGGCTATCTGTCTCAGGCCTACGGTTTTGGTGAGGGCATCGCCATTCGCGACGGCAAGGCCGTGCTGCCCATCGGCGACGCGACCTTCAAGGAAGTGCTGAAGCTGATGAACCAGTTCTACAAGGACGGCATCATCGCCGAGGACTTCTTTACGCTGGACAACACCAAGCTTTCCTCCTATATGGCAGACGGCAGGCTGGGCGTGTATCCGTGGGTGCCTTACACCGTGAATTCGGATCCGGCGTTCTGGAGCGACTGGTGCTCGGTGGAGCCGCTGACCAGCGAGCTCAACGACAAGCAGCAGTGGCTGAAGTACAACACGATCTCCATCGGCCAGTGGGCCGTGTCGAAGAAGTCTGAGCACGGCGAGCTGCTGGCGCGCCTCGCGGACTTCTACTTCAGCGACATCGGAACCATCTATCCCTGGTACGGCCCGATGAACGGCACGGACGACTGCCTGGGCATGACCGAGGGCTGGCGCATTGATCCCGAGACCAACAGCCGTGATTGGCCGGACGTGGATGCCGGCAAGTACGCTTCCGACGTTCAGTACATGATGCAGGCAGGCTGCGGAATTGGCGGCGGCGGTATCGGCAACCACTCTCATGCGCTGGGCCTGTCCGACATTCCGAGAGGATACGACCGTGACAACATCATGCGCTGGCTCTACGGCGCACCCATTGAGGAAAAGAGAGTCTGGAATTTGGAGGATCCGGATGATGCTATGCGCTACAGCATGCTGCAGCATATCTCTCCCTACGAGGTCGAGGGTTTCCCGACCATCGTCTACTACGACGAGGACACGACCTACGCGATGAATGATCTGAAGGTCGTCATCGATACCTACGCCAAGGCGGAGGTCGCCAAGTTCATCGTCGGCGAGCGCGATATCGAGGAGTTCGACGCCTTTGTGGGCGAGCTGGAGGCCATCGGTCTGCGCGAATACGAGGGCTACTATCAGGCGGCCTATGAGAGCTATCTGAGCAGCCTCGCGTAAGCAAAACACATTTTCAGGGCGGGCAGAAATGTCCGCCCTCTCTCTGAAGGGGCGAAGCAGTCCATGAAGCGGCTGAATGTGAAAAAGACCTATATCTTTTCCTATGTAGCGGTCATTCTGTCCATATTGTTCGTGGCGGGGGCTGCGCTGATCGGCTATGGAATGAACGCCCTGAAGGAGACGATGACGCGCGCTCAGCTGGAGCGCGCCCGGCTGGCCGCCGTCGATCTGGAGACGCAGCTGGACAGCTATCGGCAGGTGCGCAACCGCATCAAAGCCAACCGCGTGTTTCAGCCCAGCTATCAAAGGCGCTTCTATACCCGGCGGCTGGAGCTGATCGAAGCGTTTTCCGGATATGAGAGCGACCTTTTGACGGATGCGCAGCTCTATCTGCTGTACGGCTCCGACGAGACGATTTACTTTGGTCGAACCTGCGCGAGCTGGGAGACGCTCTGCCGGCTTTACTGGAATATCCAGCCCGATGCGGCGCTTCACGCGCAGCTCGTCGAGGAAACGGACGCGCTGCTTCGTCCGGACGTCCTCGGCGGCGATCTGCTGCTGACGCTGCCCTTTGAGCTGGGAAGCAGCGGCGAACGGCAGCATATGTGTCTGTTTATCCGAATTTCGCAAAAAGTCATCGGTGAGCGGCTGGCGCGCGTGAGCGGACTGGTTCCCGGCGAGTTCTCCGCAGCTGTTGACGGTCGGCTGGTTCTGGCCGAGGAAGAACTCAAATGGCGAACGGTGGAGTCGGAGGAGGGCCGCGTGACCATCGGCTTGTCGGGAATCTCCGGCGCGGCCTATGCCCAGCTGGGGCGGACGCAGGCGGTGCTGCTCTGGCTCTGCGTCTGCTTTTTCGCCATCGGAATCGGCGCGGCGGTGTGGATGGCCATCCGGCAGTATCGCCCCATCGCCGACATTCACCGAAAGCTCGGCGGAGGGGAGGACGGCAACGAATTGGCCTTCATCGACCGGGCGATTTCCGACGCTCTGCGTGAGAACGACCGCGCGAAGCGGGACATCGTCAATCAGATGGATTCGCTCATCACGCAGTCGGAGGTCATCGAGCATCAGGCCAGCCAGCTGCGCCGCCAGCTCGTGCTGCTTCTGCTGCTGGGCGTGTATCGCACGGAGCGGGAGGTGCCCGGAGAGCTGCTGATGACGTTCCGCAAGCCGAAATTCGCGGTGCTGACGCTGCACGGCGACGAGGGCTGCATGGATATACGAGAGGTGGAGGCCTGCGAAAGCGAGCGCTGGCGGCTGTTTGCCGTGCCCATTGCCCGGCAGACGCGGCTGGCGGTGCTGGCCAATCTGACCGACCACGACGACCTGTTCGATCTGGTGACGCTGCTGGGCCGACGGCTGGGCGGCGGCGTGACCATCTCCGCCGGCGGCGTGGTCGACCTGATGCAGGTCAGCGTATCCTTCGTCCAGTGCTCCAACGACGCGCGCGTATTGGAGAAGGGCGACGCGGACGATTTTCTGCTGGGCGCGGAGTGCCGGGAGCTGTTCACAGCCATTCGCAGCGGCAGCGCGGAGAGCGCGAGGGCCTGCGCGGATGCGCTGAACGCCGCGCTGCCTAAGGGAATGGCGACGCTGGAGCTGCGGCGGGCGTACTTTGCGCTGCTGAAAAAGCTGCGGAATCTGGCGGACGAAATCGGCGGCGTCATCGACGAATCCCACGCGACGGCGCTGATGCTCAGCCTGACGCCCCAGCAGTTTGCGGAAAGCCTGACCAGCTGCGTGGCAGATCTGATGGAGCGGGAGGAAGGCGCGGAGCACGGCGGCGAGAATTCCGAGGATCGCCGTCTGGTGGAGTATCTCGATCGGCACGCCTGCGAGCCGGACATGTCGCTGTCCAAAATGGAGGAGGAGTTCGGCGTTGCGCCGAAGCGGATAACGGCCATCATCAAGCGGGAAACGGGCATGGGCTTTCGAGAATACGTCGTCTATCAGCGAATTGAGCGCGCCAAGCTGCTGCTGATGAATACAAGGCTGTCCATCACGGCCATCGCCGAGATGTGCGGCTATGATAATCCATCCTACTTTATCCGTTCGTTCAAGAGCGTGACGGATATGACGCCGGGACAATATCAGAGGGACGGCGAGTAGCCGTCCGCGAAGGGAAGAGGCGAAATGCATCGAATCTGGATGAAAAAGCCGGCCCAATGGGCGGGCGAGCTGTGGCGGGAATCGCTGCCGATGGGCAATGGGATAACATCGGCCATGCTCTGCGGAAGCGTTGGCTGCGAGCATCTCTGGCTGAATCGATTCGACCGCTGGGAGGGCGGCTGGGAGAGCGAGCTGCCCGACGTGAGCGATACGCTGGAGCAGACGCGCCGGCTGCTCGCCGAGGAGCGCTTTCACGAGGCCAACGACCTGCTGTCGAAGACGCTGCGGGAGCGCGGCTATCGGAACGAGCTGGCGACGCCGATGGCGCCGGTGGAGATTCTGCTGCGCTTTGAGAGCGAGGAGCCGTTTCGCCGGTATCGCCGGGAAATCTGTCTGGACACCGGAGAGGCCCGCGTCCAGTTCCTTCAGGGAAAGGCACGGATGCAGCGCCGTGCCTTTGTCTCCCGTGCGGACGATCAGCTGGCGCTGAAGCTGACCACCGATGGCAGGATGACGCTGCGGCTGGACAAGCCCGCGGACGAGCGGCTGCATTTGGCGCTGCTGACCGACGCGCCGAACGCCGCTGCGGACTGCGGCGACCATTTTTACATTCAGAACGTCGAAAGATTGACGGTGCTGGCGCGCTTCGACGCAGAGCCGGTGCAGGGGGAATACGAGGAACTGATCGCGCGGCATCTCCCGCTCCATCGGCAGGCGATGGGGGACGCGGAGCTGCTTCTGTCGAACGAGGATCGCCCCAATGAGGCGATGCTGGACGAGGCGATGGAGAGCGAAGCGCCGACGGAGCTGTATGAAAAGCTGTGGCGATTTGCGCGCTATCTCTTCGCGTCGGGAACCGGCGAAGCGGGGAATCCCTTTCCACTGTACGGCCTTTGGAACGGCGTGTCGAAGCCGGTATGGGCGCAGAATGTGGCGAACGAAAACGTTCAGATGATCTACTGGCATGCGCCTGTGGGCGGATATGCGTTGCTGCTGCGCCCGCTGATTCACTATTATTTCAAGAAAATGGACGCGTTCCGGGAGTCGGCGCGAAAGCTGTTCGGCTGCCGTGGAATCTATGTGAGCACCTACACCACGCCGATGAACAGCTATCCGACTCCGAACGTCCCTGTCATCGTCAATTACATCGGCTGCGCGGGCTGGCTCTGCCGCCATTTTTACGATTATTATCGCTTCACCGGCGACGAGGAGCTGCTTAGAAGCGAGATTCTGCCGTTCATGCTGGAAACGGCGGCGTTTTACGAGGACTATCTGACGCGCGGAGCCGATGGAAAAATCCGCATCGAGCCGTCCGTCTCGCCCGAGAATTCGCCGGGCCGCTTCATGCCCGGGGATTTTCAGGAGCACATGGGCCATCCCAATCCGGTGGTCTGGAATTCAACGATGGATTTCGCGATTCTCCGAGAGCTGCTTGCACATCTGTTGGAGCTGAGCGGCGCTGTGGAGATGGCTCCGCGCCGCGTTGAGAGCTGGCGCGCAATTCTGAAGGCGCTTCCGGAGTACATGGTCAATTCCGACGGCGCGATTCGCGAATGGATGGACGAGGAGCTGCCGGACTACTATCGCCATCGCCATCTGTCGCATCTGTATCCGCTGTTCCCGGGCGAGGAGGTTCGCAGGGGACATCCGCTGTTCGACGCCTGCGCGCGAGCGGTGGATCTGCGCGAGCTGGGAGCGGCCAGCGGCTGGGCGCTGGCGCATCAGTCGGCGGTTTATGCCCGGCTGGGACGCGGTGAGCGCGCGCTGGATTGCCTGAACACGCTGGCGAAGGGCTGTCTGCTGCCCAATCTCTTTACGCTGCACAACGACTGGCGGGACATGGGCGTGTCGCTGCGCATCGACATGGCGCCTGTCCAGCTGGATGCGCTGATGGGTGCGGCGAATGCGATTCAGGAAATGTTCCTGGACGCTTCGCCGGGGAGACTGGCGCTGCTGCCGGCCTGCCCGGAAAAACTCGGCTGCGGAGAAATTCGAAACTGGCGCTTCCCAGGCGGACGCGTCGATATGCGCTGGAACCGGGAGAAGAGGGAACTCCGGGCGGTGCTGAAGGCCGAACGGCCGATTCGCCTGCAGCTGGTTTTGCCGGAATGGACGGGTATCCCGGCACAGGGAATCGTACTGCGCGCCGGAGAAGAGAGGACGATTTAAGGCAACATCCCCCAATTCGGCGGCGCGACTGGCGACGTCTTTTCCGCCCTCTGCGACAGGCCGATTCCTCGATTTACATCCGGTAAACCTTCGGAATTTGCCTTTGCATCTGACGAAAAATCCATTCGCCGGCCGACCGCCTCATTTGCGTGGTGCTGCCTTAAGAATCTGATTTTGCCATTGGGTTGGATGGCGTGCAGAATGATTGACTTTGGAAAATCCCAACGCCGTCGAACTTTGAATTGCAATAGAACGAATAGCAGAACAGAAAGAGTGCAGACCCATATGGAGCACCAGCCTTTGATATAAAGGCCGGTGCTTTCCTTGTGTATTGCCCCTTGCCTGGAGCGAGGGGCGGCGATGAGGCCTGGCCAAAATCGTTGGCGGGAGGCGGTCATTCTGTGCGGCACCCGGCAAAGACTGCAGCTTTCCGCACGCCGGTCGTCACGCGCCTCGGCGACGCAGGCGCGATCTGGATTCTCGCCGGGCTTGCGCTGCTTGCAACGAAGAAGTATCGGAAAAATGGAATCATATTGCTCCGCGGAGGGCCGGGTTTCGTCAGGTTCAGTTCAGCGTCGCTTCGGCGGACAGCGGGCGAACGCCGGTCAGCTCGAAGGAGCGCTCGTCGGGCTGGCTGCCGCCGGCGCAGATGG
>OLPR01002406.1_pt1 | contig 13752 bp, 10 predicted proteins | sample 1672761 | NCBI WGS metagenome assembly OLPR01 (sample SAMEA3136721, study PRJEB25190) | human gut metagenome | biome: human gut; feature: human-associated habitat; material: faeces | place: Austria | collected 2013 | reverse complement strand
TTGGCGGTAAGATGGGAACGAAGATCTCATTCCGAACCAAGAAAGATTTTGCGTCGCTTCCCGATTCAAAATCGCCGTGATCAAGCGCGGCAGCAATCGCCCGCGGCGGCGCGCCACTCGCTTTCCAGTTCTAAAACGGTATGCTGAATCGCAGCACGGATTCTCGCTCCCCCCAACGCAAGAACTAAGCAAATTGCGTCGCTAATCGATGCAATTTGCGGTAAGATGGGAACAAAACTCTAATCCGAACCAAGAAAGATTTTGCGTCGCTTCTCGACGCAAAATCGCCGTGACCAAGCGCGGCAGCAATCGCCCGCGGCGGCACGCCGCCCGCTTGTAAAAATGGGGAGGGCGTGGTATAATAAAGAGGAATATTCAAAAGCGCATGGGAGGGACGAGCGCGTGTATCTGAAAATCAACGATATCGAAATGAGCTGCGAAAAGGGCGAAAAATGGGAACGCCTGCTTCAAAGATTGCCGGATGAGGGCAGAGGCGCGCTCGGCATCAGCGTCCGCGGACGTACGTTTTCGCTCGCGGAAACCGCGGAGGAGTACGCCTATGCCCACGTTCTAACGTATAAAAACGAGGAGGGCAGGCGCATCTACGAGCGCTCGCTCCAGCTGCTGTTCCTGACCGCCGTGCGCAGAGCCTATCCCGGCGCGCACGCCAGAATCGAGCATTCGTTCGGTCAGGGCCTGTTTATCCGGCTCGAAAATATGCCCGTAAACGATGAAAGCATCCGGCATATCCGAAAACAAATGCGTGAAATGGCGGACGCAAATCTGCCGTTTCGCAAAACTCTGGTCTCGACAAACGAGGCAAAACAGTATTTCGAAAAGACCGAGCAGCTCGACCGGCTCAGAACGCTCCAATATCGCAAATTCGATTACTTTACGCTGTATGAAATCGACGGCTTTCAGGACTATTTTTACGGCGTGATGGTCCCGTCGTCCGGTTATGTCCGCGTGTTCGATTTAACCGCCTACGACGAAAACGGCGTCGTGCTCATGATGCCCGACGTTCAGAATCCCGACCAGCCCGCCGCGTTCCGCGATATGCCGAAGCTCGCGCATACGTTCTCCGAATCCGCGCGCTGGCAGGAAATTTTGAATTGCCAAAATGCTGCCGATTTGAATGAAATGATTCGAAGCCACCGCTTTCGCGAATTTATCCGCGTCAACGAAGCGCTTCAGGAGCGCAGAATCGAGGAAATCGCCGAAAAATTCATCGAAAGCGGCGCGCGCGTGATGCTGATCGCCGGACCATCGTCTTCCGGAAAAACCACATTCGCGCATCGAATGGCGATCGCGCTGCGCGTGCACGGATTCAGACCCGTCAAGCTTTCGCTGGACGATTATTATCTGAACCGCGATACGCTGCCGATCGAGCCGGACGGCTCAGTCGATCTCGAAAAGCTGGATACGCTGGACGTCGAGCTGCTCGGAAAGCATTTGCCGATGCTGCTCGCGGGCGAGACCGTCGGGATGCCGGAATTCGATTTCGTGACCGGAACGCGCAAGGCGGAAACGCACGAAATGCGCGTCGAGCCCGGCCAGCCGATCATCATCGAGGGCATCCATGGGCTGAACGACGCGCTGACTGCGACGGTCGATAAAAAGGACAAATTCAAAATCTATATCAGCGCCCTGACCATGCTGAATCTGGACGACCATAACCGCATTCGCACGACGGACGCGCGGCTGCTCAGGCGCATCGTGCGCGATTACCAGTTCCGCGGCACGCTGCCGGAGGAAACGATGGCGCTGTGGGCGTCGGTGCGGCGCGGCGAGGAGAAATACATCTTCCCGTATCAGGAAAACGCGGACGCGATGTTCAATTCGTCGCTGGTATACGAACTGCCGATTATGAAAAAGTACGCGTATCCGCTGCTATGCGCGGTGCAGCCGGAAAGCCCGTATTACACGCTTGCGAACCGGCTGATCAAATTCCTGAATTATATTCTGGTCGCGGACGTTGAGGACGAGATTCCGGTGAATTCAATCCTGCGCGAATTCATCGGCGGGTGCTGCTTTTACCGCGAAAAGGACTGAAGCGATTGCATAAATCATGCCTCCGATGGCGAAAATAGGTTCGCAAGGAGGTTGATAACATGAAAACTTTGAAGATCGCTCTTTCCGTATTGATGGCGCTTTGCGTTTGCGCGCTGGTCGCCGGCTGCATGAACAACGATACCGCCGCGCCGCAGGCGACGAACGGCAATTTTGCGCCGGAAACGACCGCAGCAATTACGCAGCCGCCCGTCGCATTCGACTGGGTAACCGGATCGGGCACGATCGAGGGCAATGTCAACCGCATTTCCGAGGTGTCGGATTGCCGAATCGTGGTTGCGGGAACGACGGCGCTGGTAGGCGTGAAATTCACGAACGCGTATCAGGGTGACGTGACGGAGCGCATTCGCGAGATGGTCGCAAGCGAGGTCATGAAGGCGGATCCGTCGATTCAGACGGTGGCGGTTACGTCGGAGACGGAGGACGTAAACAGGATTTACGAAATTTCCGAAAAGCTCCGCACGGGCACGCCGGCGGACACGCTGACGGAGGAAATCAACGCGATCGTGCGGAATGCGACGACGCTGAGATGAGATGTGGGCGGGGGAGCAAGCTCCCCCTGTCAGGCGTCGCGTCAAAATCTTTGATTTTGTCTTGCGGCTGCGAAGCGACTTGCCTGCCTTTGGGCAGGCAATCTCTCCGGCGCACACGCCGCCGGGCTCGATTGAAAGTTCGAGAGGGCTTTGGCACTCTCGAACTCTCCCGTGGGTATGGAAGTGCGATTGATTCTTTTAAGTTTAGAAATGTGTTTAACCAGAAAGGATAAATTTGATGTTTGCCCATCTGCATTTACATACGGAGTATTCCCTGCTGGACGGCGCCTGCCGGATTAAGCAGCTGATGAAGCGGCTGAAGGAGCAGGGCGCGCGTTCGTGCGCGATTACCGATCACGGTGTGATGTACGGAGTGGTCGATTTTTATCGCGAAGCGAAGGCGGCGGGCATTCATCCGGTGATCGGCTGCGAGGTCTACGTGTGCCCCGATATGGACAACAAGACCGGCGCGGGGCGCGGGAACAGTCATCTGATCCTTTTGTGCGAAAACCAGACGGGCTATAAAAATTTATCAAAGCTCGTAAGCGAGGGCTTTCTTCGGGGGTATTACTACCGACCGCGCGTGGATTATGCGCTGCTCGAAAAATACCACGAGGGGCTGATCGCGCTGTCGGCGTGTCTGTCCGGCGATTTGCCGAAGCTGCTTCTGGATGGGCGCGAGGACGAAGCGCGCGCAATGGCGGAAAAATACGTTTCGATCTTTGGACGCGACAATTTCTTTATCGAGCTTCAGGATCACGGGATTCCAGAACAGAAGCAGGTGCTGCCGCGGCTGGTTCGGCTGGCGCGGAGCATGAGCCTTCCGATGGTGGTCACGAACGACTGCCACTATCTTGCGCGCGAGGACGCCGAGGCGCAGGAGGTTTTGATGTGCATTCAGACCGGCAAAACGCTGTCGGACGAGAATCGAATGCATATGAAAACCGACCAGCTTTACGTCAAATCCGAGGCGGAAATGCGCGCCGCGTTCCCGAATTTTCCGGATGCGATCGAGCGCACGGAGGAAATCGCGCAGCGCTGCCAGGTGGAATTCGACTTTTCAAAGACCTATTTGCCCGCGTTTCCGCTGCCCGAGGGCGAGACGAATGTGGGCTATCTGCGCAGGCTCGTCGAGGAAGGGCTGATCCGGCGCTATGGGCCTGATCGCAGGGACGCGCGCGAGCGCATGGAATACGAGCTGGGCGTGATCGAATCGATGGGCTATGTCGATTACTTCCTGATTGTCTGGGATTTCATCCATTATGCAAAGACGCACGGCGTGGGCGTGGGTCCCGGGCGCGGCAGCGGCGCGGGCTCAATCGTCGCATATTCGCTGGGGATTACCGAAATTGATCCGCTGAAATACGCGCTGGTGTTCGAGCGATTCCTGAATCCGGAGCGCATTTCCATGCCGGATATCGATTGCGATTTCGATTACGAGCGCCGTGGAAAGGTGATCGATTACGTGCGCAGCCGCTACGGCGCGGATCACGTTTCACAGATCATTACCTTCGGCACGATGGCGGCGCGCGCGGCGATTAAGGACGTCGGGCGCGTGCTGGGCATGGGCTATCGCGAGGTCGAGACGATCTCGAAGATGATTCCGTTTGAGCTGAATATCACGATCGATCGCGCAATGGAGGTCAATTCCGAACTGCGCGCGGCGTATCAGAACGACGAAAGCGTCAAAAGGCTGATCGATATGGCGCGCAAGCTCGAAGGAATGCCGCGCAACGCGTCGACCCATGCGGCAGGCGTGCTGATTACCGCGGATCCGGTGGTAGAATACTGTCCGCTGCAAACGAACGACGACGTGATCACCACGCAGTATCCGATGACGATCGTCGAGGCGCTGGGGCTTCTGAAGATGGATTTTCTGGGACTGCGGACGCTGAACGTGATCATGGATACGATTGCGATGGTGCGCGAGGGCGGCGGAACGGTTCCGGACGCAAACGACATTCCGATGGACGATCCCGGCGTTTACAAAATGATCTCCGACGGCGATACCGACGGCGTGTTCCAGCTGGAATCCGGCGGCATGACGAGCTTTCTGATGAACATGAAGCCCGGCAATTTCGAGGACGTCGTCGCGGCGATTTCGCTGTATCGCCCGGGCCCCATGGAATCGATTCCCAAATACATCGCCGGCAAGCAGGACCCGAGCAGGGTTCAGTATTTAACGCCGAAGCTGCAGCCGATCCTGGACGTGACCTACGGCTGTATGGTGTATCAGGAACAGGTTATGCAGATCGTGCGCGATCTGGCGGGCTATTCGATGGGCAGAAGCGACCTCGTGCGCCGCGCAATGGCGAAGAAAAAGCACGACGTGATGGCGAAGGAGAAGGAAATCTTCATTCACGGGCAGGTCGAGAACGGCAGGGTGATCGTGCCGGGCTGTGTGCGGAACGGCGTTTCGGCGGAAATTGCCGAGCGGATTTTCGATGAAATGACTGCGTTCGCCAGCTATGCGTTTAATAAATCGCACGCGGCGGCATATGCCGTGGTCGCTGTGCAGACGGCGTATCTGAAGCTGCATCATCGGGTGGAATTCATGGCGGCAATGATGAATTCCGTGGTTGGCAACGCCGCGAAGATCGCGTATTACATCCAGTATTGCCGCAAAAACGGCATTTCCGTGCTGCCGCCGGACGTGAATCGTTCGATGGAGAAGTTCTCCGTGGACGTGGGCGCGGATGGCAAAAAGGGCATTCGCTTCGGGCTTTCGGCGATCAAGAGTCTCGGCGCGGTTCCTGTGGCGGCGCTGGTGGCGGAACGAAATCAGAACGGTGCGTTTAAGACGCTGTTCGACATGATCAACCGCATGGCGGGCTCGCTTCTGAACAAGAAATGCGTTGAAAGCCTGATTCGATCGGGCGCGATGGATTCGCTGCCCGGCAATCGCCGGCAGAAGGTGAACGTTTACGAGCGCGCGATGGACGGCGCGGCGAAGCGTAACAGGGACGCGATCGAGGGTCAGCTTTCACTGTTTGGCTTTACGGAGGAAACGGTGGTCGCGCCGGAGATTCCGATGCCGGATTTCCCGGATTTCGACCTGGCTGACCGGCTGCAAATGGAAAAGGAAACGACCGGCGTTTACATCACGGGGCATCCGCTGGACGCGTATACGGACGCGCTTTCGGAGCTGGAGGTCAATTCCAAATTTCTGGAGGAGCTCGCGGAGGGCGATCCTGAAATGCTCCTGAAATACGACGGGCGGCGCGTAGAAATGGGCGGACTGATTTCAGAGAAGCGAACGAAGGCGACGCGCAGCGGCGGGCTGATGGCGTTTGTTCAGCTCGAGGATCTTTACGGAATCACGGAGGTGCTGGTGTTCCCGAAGGTGTACGAGCGGGTGAGCGCCGCGCTGATTGAGGAGTCCGCCGTGCGCATGACGGGGCGGCTCTCCGTGCGCGATGAAGAAAGCCCGAAGCTGCTGCTGGATCAGGTTGCGCCGCTCGGTGAAAAAATTCCGGAAAAGCCGCACCTTGAAGGCGCCGCGCCGCGCAGGGCGAAGGCTTCCGGCGAAAAGAAGCTGTATCTGAAGGTGCCCGAGGCGAAGCGGGACGCGGTTCTGAAGGCGCTGAAGGACACGCCCGGGCGCATTCCGGTGGTTCTTTATATGATCGAGGAAAAGAAGGCGTATCAGGCGCCGGATGAATATCGGGTGGACGAAGGCTATGATTTCGGCGCGCTGGCGAATCTGATCGGCGCGGACGGAATCGTGCTGAAATAGGAGGTAAAAGCGTATGAAAGCGCCGGTACTGTATATTGTGATTCCCTGCTACAACGAGGAAGAAGCGCTGCCGATCACGTCGGAAAAGCTGATTGCGCTGACGGACGATATGATGAAGCGCAATCTGATCGACGTAAAGAGCCGCATCACGCTCGTGGACGACGGCAGCCGCGATCGGACGTGGCAGGTCATTTCCGATCTGTGCAAACGCGACAAGCGGTTTGAAGGCGTAAAGCTCGCGCACAACGCGGGACATATGAACGCGCTCTGGGCGGGCATGACGATGGCGGCAAAGAAATGCGATTGCGTAATTACGATCGACGCGGATTTGCAGGACGACGTTAACGCCATGTACGGCTTCCTTGAAAAGTATTCCGAGGGCGCGGACGTGGTCAGCGGCGTGCGTTCGAGCCGGAAGAAGGACACATTTTTCAAGCGTACCACCGCGCAGGGCTTTTACAAGCTGATGAATCGGATGGGCGTTGAAATGGTGTACAACCACGCGGATTACCGGCTGCTGTCGCGGCGCGCGCTGGAGGCGCTTCTGTCGTTCGGCGAGGTGAATATGTTCCTGCGCGGCATGGTTCCGATGCTCGGATTCAAGACGGCGATCGTGGAATACGAGCGCGGCGAGCGCGTGGCGGGCGAATCGAAATATCCGCTGAAAAAGATGATCGCGTTTGCGATGGAGGGCATTACGAGTCTGAGCAACAAGCCGATTCGCCTGGTGACGTTCGTAGGCTTGATCTGCGCTTTGCTCGGCGTAGCGATGGCGATTTACGTGCTGGTTTCGCTGTGCCGGGGACACAGCGTCGCGGGCTGGGCTTCGATCATGATGAGCATCTGGCTGCTGGGCGGAATGCAGCTGGTGGCGCTGGGATTGATCGGCGAATACGTGGGCAAAATCTATATGGAAACGAAGCGCCGGCCGAAATTCATTCTGGAGGAATACATTCATGCGGATGAATAAGCGCGCGCGGGTGCTGATTTCGGCGGCGTTTACGCTCCTGTTGTATCTGACAATGCTCAGCCAGCGGCTGTTTGAAGCGATTGACAATTACGGCGCGGCGATGGAAATCGCGGGCTGCTTCGGTGCGGATCGGGTGTTCGTGCACATCAGCCCGTCGTATTGTAAACTCCTGGGCTGGATTTCGGATCTGCTTCCGCACGCGAGCGCGTTCATGCTGGCGGAGCGGGCGATTGCGCTGGCGGCGATGTTCGCGCTTTCGCAGCTTATTCTCGAGAATGCGAAAAGCCGGTTCGCCGCGGTTGCCATGCACGCGGGGCTTGCCGGAACGTATGGATTGCTTCATATATATAGCGCGAATTATACGGTCTGGACGGCGCTGTTCATTTGCGCGGGCTGGCTGATGCTGGCGAGCGTTCAGCGATCGGAAGAAAAAATGCTCGGGCGGCGAATCGCGGGGTACGCGTTCATCGCGGCGGGCTGCGTGCTGCGGGTTCAGGCGTGGATTATGATTCTTCCGTTCATGCTGCTGGATATGGCTTTGCGCGCGTGGGACGGAAAAAGGGACGGGCTCGGCGCGCGGGCGAAGAAGCTCGTTTGCCTGCTGCTTCCGGCATTCGTTCTGATGGCGGCGGCGGGTGCGGAGATTTATTTTACGTATATCCGCGGCGCCTACAGCGAGGAATATGCGTACAATTCCTCGCGCATCTCGGTGGTCGATTACCCGATGAAGGACTATTCCGAAATCGAAAATCCGTTTTTCAGCGAAAACGATTACGAATGCCTGACCCATTGGGTATTGCTGGATACCGATATTGTGACGCGCGAATACCTCGATGACGTTCACGCGATTGCGGGCGAAAAGACGGCGCTTTCCCCGCGCACGATTTATTCGGCGATCATGGATATGCTTTCGGAGACGAACGATCATATTCCGCTGTTTCTGTTTACGGCGCTGCTGACGGTGGTTCTGCTTACGCGAAAGGGCGCGCCGCAGAAGCTCCGCGCGGCGTTTTCGGTGATCGGTGCGGGAATGATCCTTCTGTATTTGCTCAGACAGGGGAGACTTCCGTCGCGCGTGGTCTGTTGCCTGTGCATTGGCATGCTTGGAAATGTGTTTGCGGCGATGCTGTTCGATTCGCCGGAGGGAAACAAAGCAATGGGCGTTCTTTCGGCGATTATGGCGTTTGCAGTGCTGCTGAGCGCGGGCTGGGTTGCCGCGCGCGATGCGGGCGAGCTGCAAAGCGCGTTCAACGCGCGTTCGACCGCCGCGGACGACGAAAAGGACGGCTATGTCTACATCTGGGATATGACGCGCGCAGAGGAAGCGCCGCAGATTTCGCCGTGCAATGATCAGCCGTCGTATCTGCCGAGCAAGGACGTTTCCGATCATCATCTGACGATGGGCGATGTGAGCTACGGACAGAAGACGTTTTACGACCAGCTGAATCGGATGGGCATTCGCAATCCGATGCGCGCACTGATTGAAAGGGAGAATACGTTCGTCGCCGGCGGTGAGGAGAATGCGACGCGCGTGCTGATCTGGCTGCGCGAGCATTACGACGAAAGCGTCCGGATGGAGGCGGTCGGCGAATACGGAAACGCCACCGTATGGCAGTATCGAACGGGAGAATGAACATGAAAAAGGGCGGAAGCGATTTTTCCAGGCGCGCGGTCGCGATTTTCTTCGCGGTGCTGCTGATTGCGGGCGTGATCGCGGGGCTGGACTACGGCAAAACTACCGACGAGGGCACGGAATACGCCATTCTTGAATCCAACGCCGCTGAATACGCCTGCCGATTGCTGGGCGAGAACAGCTCCATTGCGCAGCGGCTGACGGACGGCGCGGTGCGGATTTCCGAAAGCATCGAGCGCGATCACGGCGTTTCGGCATATTATCCGTTTTACCCGATCAGCGTAATGCTGAACCGGATTTCGCCGCGCGCGCTGTCGCTGGGCTGGCACGCGTATACTTTTCTGTGGTTCGTCGCCGGCTGCGCGGCGCTGTATGGCATTGCGCGGGTATTGCTGGGCGCGTCGCGGAAATTCTCATGCGCCGCGGTGCTGATGCTGTATTTAACGCCGAGGATGTTCGCGTCCGGACATTTCAACAATAAGGATATGGTGCTGCTTTCGCTGTTCCTGATCGTGATTTACTTCGGCGTGAAATGGATCGGCGGAAACCGGATGCGCGACGGCATATGGATGGCGCTCTTCGGCGCATTTGCGGCGAACACGAAAATCCTGGGCGCGTGGTGCTTCGGCGCGATGGGCGTCGCGTATCTGATCAGCCATATCGCGAACAGAACGCTCGATAAGCGTGCGTGGAAAAAGGGAATCGCCGCGATTGCCGTTTTCTTTGCGGGATATGCGCTGCTTACGCCGGCGATGTGGGGCGATCCGATCGGCTATGTCCGGTATGTCGTTCAGTATGCGAAGGAATTCACACGCCTGACCGCGCCGATGCTGTTCGAGGGCAAAATCTATCGCCCCGGCGCGGGCGATGCGCTGCCGTGGTATTACCTGCCGAAGCTGATGGCAATGTCGATTCCGATCTATATCCAGCTGCTTTCGCTGGTCGGAGCAATTTCGGCAATTGCCGGATCAAAGCGTCCGAGGGCTGCGATCGGCACAATCGGCGATGAATTTGCGGAATGGACGCGCGCGCGGCTTGTGTTGCTCGTCGCGCTGATCGCGCTGGTTCCGATTCTGTACGCAGTGGTCGGCGGCATGGTGCTGTATAACGGCTGGCGGCATTTCTATTTTTCGTATGCGTCGATGATCGTGCTGGCGGCTTATGGGCTTCATGCGCTGATCGGGCGCTTCCCGCGGGGGAAAAAGGCGATTTCGATCGCGGTTGCGGCGGCAATGGCGGTAAACGGCGGCATCATTGCGCTGACGCATCCGCTGGAGGATTCGACGTTCAACCTGATCGCGTCGCCGTTTGCGAAAGCTGATTACGAGACGGACTACTGGCTGCTCGCGGCGCGTCCGGCGATGGAAAAAATCGCGGAAAGCGGCGAAAAGATGCGCGTGACAACCAATTTCGCCTGCACCGGCACGTTTGCAAACGCGCTCGAAGCCGCGCCCGCGCGCCTGCGCGATTCGATTTCCTTCACGTGGAAGCTGAGCGAGGCGGACTGCGTGCTCGTCTGGGAGGAATACCATCGCGCGTCGAAGGCGTTTTCGGATGATGAGCTCGCAGCTGCGGCGGGGAATGAAATCGACGGGAGCGACCTCGTTTTCCCGAGCTGGAATCCGGACGGTGCGTTTGAAGAATGGTTCCGAATCGACGCGCTCGGCGTTCCGATTCTGACCGCATACCGCAGAATCAAATAAGACAAAAATTAGATGACAATTTTCTTCAAGAATTAACTGAAAAAACCGCCCGAAGCATTTGCATTCTCGGGCGGTTTCGTGTATAATAAAAAAGTCGTGTGCTGGGATATCCATGCGCAAATTACCGGATTTGAATGGATGTTTGACTTACACGCGGCGGCAGGGATGAACCGGAAGGTTGCGGCTTTGAGCCGGGAATTTCCGGAAGACCAGTCCGCAGAATCGGACGACGGAGCTCATGCCCGTCGATAAAAAAAGAATAGGACACGCCCGGTAGCGTGTGCATGAGTTCAACAGGAGGAGAAACCATGGCAAACCAGAAGATCCGCATCAAGCTGAAGGCTTACGAGCATTCGATCATCGATGCAAGCGCGGCGCGCATCGTCGAGACCGCGAAGCGCACGGGCGCTCGCGTTTCCGGCCCGATCCCGCTCCCGACCGAGAAGGAAATCGTTACGATCCTTCGTTCCCCGCATAAGCACAAGGACTCTCGCGAGCAGTTCGAAATGCGCACGCACAAGCGCCTGATCGACATCCTGAACCCCACCGAGCGCACGGTTGCTCAGCTGACGAAGCTGGACCTGCCGGCGGGCGTTGAAATCGAGATCAAGCTGTAACAAATCGATTTTGGAAAGCACTCTCACGGCTTTCTGAAAAAGAGGAGAAGCGGCTTATCGTGCAAACTGCCAAGCGGTTTGCGTAATAACCGAAAGAGGTGTAACAATGAAAAAGGCAATTCTCGGCACCAAGATCGGCATGACTCAGATCTTCGTCTCCGACGGACGTCTGGTCCCGGTCACCGTCGTTGAAGCGGGCCCCTGCACCGTGACCATGGTGAAGACCCAGGCGACCGACGGTTATGAAGCGGTACAGGTCGGTTTCGGCGAGCTCTCCGAGCAGAGAGCCAAGAAACTGCTCAACAAGCCCGAGCTAGGTCATTTTGCCAAGGCAGGCGTTGCTCCGGCCCGTCATCTTCGCGAGTTCCGCTTTGACGACATTTCGACCTACTCCGTCGGCGACACCATCAAGTGCGACGTGTTCGAGCAGGGCGACAAGATCGACGTCATCGGCACCAGCAAGGGTCACGGCTACACCGGCGCCATCCAGCGCTGGAACCAGCACACCGGCCCGATGGCTCACGGCTCCAAGTATCATCGTGGCGTCGGCTCTCTGAGCGCGAACTCTGACCCGTCCCGCGTGTTCAAGAACAAGCACATGGCCGGCCAGTACGGCGGCGACCGCGTGACGGTTCAGAACCTTGAAGTGGTGAAGGTTGACGCCGAGCGCAACCTGCTCATGATCAAGGGCGCGATCCCCGGTGCGAACGGCAGTCTCGTCATGGTGCGCGACGCTGTGAAGGGTTAATAGGAGGACGCAATCATGGCAAACGTTAAAGTATTCAACATGCAGGGCGCCGCGGTTGGCGAGATGACTCTCTCCGACGACATCTTCGGCGTCGAGGTACACGTCAGTGCGATGCACGCGGTCGTTCGGGCCTATCTGAACGCCCAGCGTCAGGGCACTCAGTCCGCCAGGACCCGCACCGAAGTGCGCGGCGGCGGCAAGAAGATCTATCGCCAGAAGGGCACCGGCAATGCGCGTCATCATGGCCGCAGAGCGCCTCAGTTCACCCACGGCGGCGTCGTGTTCGCTCCCAAGCCCCGCGACTACCGCATCAACGTGCCCAAGAAGGTTCGCCGCCTGGCGATGAAGAGCGCGCTGACCAGCAAGGTCAACGATTCCGAAATCGTCGTCGTCGACAAGATCGAGCTGACCGAGGCCAAGACCAGGAACATCGTCGCGATGCTCAAGGCGCTGGGCGCGGACAAGAAGGCTCTGATCGTGACCGCCGACAACAACGAGATGGTCGTTCGCGCGAGCAACAACATTCAGGGCGTCTCCACCGCTTTCGTGGGCAGCATGAATGTCGTCGACATCCTGAACTGCGACAAGTTCATCATCTCGCAGGACGCCGTGAAGCGCGTTGAGGAGGTTTACGCAGAATGAAGAGCGCATATGACATCATCAAAAAGCCGGTCCTGACCGAAAAGTCCTATGACGCGATGGCCGACAAGAAGTACACCTTCGAAGTTGCCATCGGCGCAAACAAGACCGAGATCAAGGGCGCAATCGAAGCCATCTTCGACGGCGTCAAGGTCGAGTCCGTCAACACCATGCGCACCCAGGGCAAGATCAAGCGCCAGGGCCGCACCCAGGGCCGCACGCCTGAGGTCAAGAAGGCGATCATCACCCTGAAGAAGGACTCCAAGGGCATCGAATTCTTCGAGGGCATGGCGAACGAATAATTCGCCTTCCTTCGGGAAACGGCGCGAAACGCGCGCCTGAATAATGGCAGGTTCGCCGAAAAAGAACCACTTACAGGAAGGAGAGACTCCACATGGCAATTCGAGTGTACAAGCCGACTTCGCCCGCGCGGCGCTTCATGTCGGTTCTGACCTTCGAAGAGGTGACCAAGAAGACGCCCGAGCGTTCTCTGGTGACCGATCTGCGCCACAAGGCTGGCCGCAACAACCAGGGCAAGATCACCGTCCGTCATCAGGGCGGCGGCGCTCGCCGCAAGTACCGCATCATCGACTTCAAGCGCACCAAGGACGGCATCCCCGCCGTCGTCAAGGCGATTGAGTACGATCCCAACCGCACCGCCTATATCGCCCTGCTTGAGGACGATACCGGCAAAAAGAGCTATATCCTTGCTCCCGACGGGCTGTCGGTCGGCGATACGCTGTATGCCGGCGAGCACGCCGACATCAAAACCGGCAACGTGCTGCCCATCAGCGCGATCCCCGTGGGTACGTTCATCCACGCCGTCGAGCTTTATCCCGGCCGCGGCGCGCAGCTCGTCCGTTCCGCCGGCGCTGCCGCGCAGCTTATGGCCAAGGAAAACGGCATGGCGCAGATCCGCCTCCCCTCGGGCGAGGTCCGGCTCGTGCGTCTCGACTGCAAGGCCACCATCGGTCAGGTCGGCAACCTCGACCATGAGAATGTCCACATCGGCAAAGCCGGTCGTACCCGTCACATGGGCATCCGCCCGACCGTCCGCGGCTCCGTCATGAACCCGAACGACCACCCGCACGGCGGCGGTGAGG
>OLPR01002404.1_pt1 | contig 13759 bp, 11 predicted proteins | sample 1672761 | NCBI WGS metagenome assembly OLPR01 (sample SAMEA3136721, study PRJEB25190) | human gut metagenome | biome: human gut; feature: human-associated habitat; material: faeces | place: Austria | collected 2013 | reverse complement strand
AGTCGAGAAGCGACTCGATTTCTTTCTTTGTTCGAAGCAATACTTTCTTCCCATCATCCCGCAAATTGCACCGGATAGCGGCGCAATTTGCTTTGCTTGTCTCCTGATTTGAATCGCTAATTCTATTATTATACAATCGGTTTTATGGACATATATGGGTGGAAAGAGGCGAATTACTTTGGAGAAACGAGTGCGCAAAATGCTTTTGCGGCATAATGTTCGACTGATTTCCTTCGAAGAGAGCGCCTATTTTGGGAATATTGTGCTGGCCGTTGCTTCGCTGCGCGCACAGTTTCGCTTTGTGCGGGATAGAGGATGCAATTCGTTCGAGGTTTGCGTGGACGCTGATCACGGGATCTGGAAGGGGGATTTGCTTTCCGAATCGCCTGTTTACGGCAAAATCTCCGATTTCTGCCATTATGTCGAGGCAATTCTGAATGCAAAGAATCTATAATTGCGCGAATACATATAAAAAAGGAGCCTTCCTTGCGGAGACTCCTTTTGCTTTATCCAGTCATTCGAGTTCGTTTACAAAATCGCGGATGCGGGTCATGCCTTCGACGATGCTCTGGCGGCTGACGGCGTAGCTCAGGCGGACGTAGTTGTCGTCGCCGAACGCGAGCGCCGGAACGACTGCGACACGCTTTTCGTCAAGCAGCATTTCGGCGAAGCTGGTAGAACCGTCGATCACGCGGCCTTTATGGGATTTGCCGATGATTTCCTTCAGGCTTGCCATAATGTAAAACGCGCCCTTCGGCAGGTTGCAGCTCATGCCGTCGATATCGTTGACCATGCGATGCATCAGGCGGCGGCGCGCGTTGTATTCCTCGATCATGGAGCGAATGTATTTATCGCCGCAGGAAATTGCGGTGGCGGCGGCATACTGTGCGATGGAATTTGCATTGCTCGCCGCGTGGCTCTGGAACGAGGTCATCGCTTTAATGATCGGCTTCGGACCTGCGGCATAACCGATGCGCCAGCCGGTCATCGCATAGGTTTTGGAAACACCGTTGATCACGATGCACTGCTTTTTGATTTCCGGACCGAACGACGCCATGCAGTAATGTTTTTCATCGTCGTAGATCAGCTTTTCGTAGATCTCGTCGGAGATGACGTAGAAGCCGCATTCGACCGCGAGCTCGGCGATTGCCATCAGCTCGTCGTGGCTCCAGACACAGCCGTTCGGGTTGTTCGGACTGTTGATGATCAGCGCCTTTGTCTTTTCAGTGACATACGGACGCAGCATATCGGCGGTAACGACGAAATTGTTGTCCTCATGACCATGCACCATGACCGGAACGCCGCCCGCCATGCGTACCATCTCCGGATAGCTCAGCCAGCACGGAGAAGGAAGGAGCACCTCATCGCCGGGATTCAGAATCGCACTCAGTGCGGTGAAGATCGACTGTTTAGCGCCGCTGGAGACGATGACCTCCGCGGGCGTGTATTCCACCGCGTTGTCGCGGAAAAACTTTTCGCAGATTTTCTGACGAAGATCCAGTGTGCCTGCAACGGGCGTATAGCGCGTGATGCCTGCGTCGATGGCGAATTTGCCGGCGTCATTGATGTATTCAGGCGTGCAGAAATCCGGCTCACCCGCGGAAAAACCGATTACGTCCATTCCTTCGGCGCGGAGCTGTTTTGCCCGCGAATCAATCGCGAGCGTTACCGACGGGGCAATTGCGAGCGTACGCTCGGAAAGAGAAAGAGGCATAGCGTTCCGTCCTTTCAGCGGCAGGCGCCGCATAAGATCGATAATGACATTATATGCGATCAAATGCCCAAAAACACGCAAATAAGCGCGAATATTCGGTTAAAATTTGAATGAAAGAGAAATGAATCTTGCAAAAACGTTTTGAGGCGCGAAAAGGATTTGCACTTTTCGCGAGAATGTGCTATACTTAGCAATGCTGAAAAAGAAAAACGCGCGGGAGGATATGCGAATGAATTTCGAGAAAAAGAGCGTAGAGCAGATTAAAGCCGAGCTGCTTGAAAAGTTGAGCACCAACTTTGGAAGCGGTCTGGACGAAGCGACGGACGAGCAGATCTATCAGGCACTGGCGCTCATGGTACGCGACGAAGTCATGGCGCGCCGAAGCGCGAGCCGCGGCGTGCGCAAACAGACGGGCGCAAAGAAGGTATATTACCTAAGCGCCGAATTTCTGGTTGGCCGCGCGCTGCATAATAATATGGTCAATCTCGTCAATGAGAAGAATTATCTGCGCGCGCTCGAGGAGCTCGGAATCGATAAGACGGTGATCTTTGAACAGGAGCCGGAACCGGGGCTTGGCAACGGCGGTCTGGGGCGTCTTGCCGCGTGCTTTCTCGATTCGCTGACGACGCTGAAGCTGCCCGCGATGGGCTGCAGCATCCGCTATGAATACGGGCTTTTCCGCCAGAAAATCGTGGACGGCTATCAGGTTGAGGTACCGGACAACTGGCTCGAGGAGGGAAATGTCTGGGAGATTCCGCGGCCCGATCAGAAGGTTGAGGTGCGGTTCGGCGGTCAAGTTACGCCGTATGACGACGGCGGACACCTGAAATTCAAATATGAAAACTACCTCGCGGTTGAAGCCGTGCCTTACGATATTCCCGTCGTCGGCTATGATACGACGATGGTAAATTTCCTGCGCGTATGGTCTGCGCGATCGACCAAATCGATCGATATGGATCGATTCCAGCGCGGCGAACACCTTCAGGCGATGGCGGAGCGCGAACTGTGCGAGGTCATTTCGAAGGTGCTTTATCCGAGCGACGACAGCTATCAGGGCAAGGAGCTGCGCCTGAAGCAGCAGTATTTCTTCTCGTCCGCGTCGATTCAGTATGCAGTAAAGGACTTTTTGAAGGTTTACGGCCCGAAGTGGGAAATCTTCCCGGACAAGGTCGCCGTTCATATCAACGATACGCATCCGGCGGTCGCGATTCCGGAGCTGATGCGCATTTTGATGGACGATTATGCCCTTTCGTGGGAGGATGCGGAGGGCATTTGCCGCAAGACCTTTGCCTATACGAACCATACCGTGCTTCAGGAGGCGCTCGAACGCTGGCCGGAATCGCTGTTTGCCGAGCAGCTGCCGCGCATTTACATGATTCTGAAGGAAATGAATCGCCGACTGTGCACGCAGCTGTGGGAGGTTTATACCGGTCAGTGGGAGCGCATCGGACATATGGCGATTCTTGCGTACAATCAGGTACACATGGCGAATCTGTGCGTCGCGTTCGCGCATTCGGTCAACGGCGTTTCCGCAATTCATACCGATATTCTGAAAAAGCAGACGTTCCACGACTATTATCTGATGAATCCTAAAAAGTTCGTATCGATTACGAACGGCATTACGCATCGCCGCTGGCTCATTCAGTGTAATGCGGGGCTATCCGATCTGATCGATTCCGCGATCGGCGACGGATGGCGCAAGGATATGGATCAGCTGATTCGCTTAAAGCCCTTTGCCGATGATCCGGCGTTCCGCGAGCAGTTTGAAAAGGTCAAATACCAGAACAAGCTGCGCCTTACAGAGCGCGTACATCGTCTTCAGGGCGTGCGCATGAATCCGGACAGTATCTTCGATGCGCAGGCGAAGCGGCTGCACGAGTATAAGCGCCAGCTGATGAATGCGCTGAACATCATGCTGTTCTATAATGAAATCTGCGAAAATCCGAATGGCAATTATCTGCCGCGCACATTCATCTTCGGCGCAAAGGCAGCGCCGGGCTATCAGCGCGCGAAGCTGACGATCAAGCTGATCAATTCGATCGCGGAGCTGGTGAAAAAGCATCCGGTTGCCAGCAAGTATATCGACGTGGTATTCCTGGAGAACTATTCCGTCGCGCAGGCGGAGGTTCTGATGCCGGCGGCGGATATTTCGCAGCAGATTTCGACTGCGGGCAAGGAAGCCAGCGGTACCGGCAACATGAAATTCATGATGAACGGCGCGGTCACGGTCGGTACGATGGACGGTGCGAACTGTGAGATTTTCGACGCGGTGGGCGCGGACAATATCTACATTTTTGGTCTGACTGCCGAGCAGGTCGAGCATGGCTATGTCCATTACCGCTCGAACGAGATTTACGAGACGAACCCGGCGATCCGCAGGGTGATGGAGCAGCTGATCGACGGGACGCTTGCGCCGGAGAATCCGCGGATGTTCCAGGAAATTTATCACGCTCTGCTGTTCGGCGATTGCGGCGGCATGGCGGATCCGTATTTCGTTCTGAAGGATCTGCCCGCGTATAACCTTACGCAGAAAAAAGCGGCGCAGGATTATACCGATCGCGACAAGTGGCTGCGCATGGCGGTAATGAATACCGCCTGCTCTGGCGGATTCACGTCCGATCGCACGATCAGGCAGTATAACGACCTGATCTGGCATTTGACGCCGCTGGAGCTGTAAAACGATAACGGAGTGAGAGCATGAATCTGTACCACGATTCCCGCAGCATCGCCTATCGCCGTCCGCAGGGCGCGGCGGAGAGCGGAAGCACGGTCGAGCTGCGCGTGCGCGCGGAGGGCGTGAACTGGGTGGAACTGCGCCTGTGGCAGCAGAACGCCGAGGTGATTCACCGGATGAAGCCGATCGCGCCGAATTTGTATTCGGTTTCGATCGTGCTGCCCGAAACACCGGGACTGGTCTGGTACTGTTTTCGCGCTTCGGATGATTCCGGAAAAATCATGTATTACGGCAACGCGCGCGACCGGCTCGGCGGTGTGGGCGAGATGGGCGAGGGGCTTCCGCCATCGTATCAGATTACCGCGTTTGATCCCGAATACAAAACGCCCAAATGGCTGCGCGAGGGCGTAATGATGCAGATCATGGTCGATCGCTTTTACGCATCGCGCAGGCGCGACGCCGATTGCCTGCCGGCGGGATCGTACTATCATGTTCGCTGGAACGACGATCCGGTGCTGGTCGTGAACGATCGGCGCGGTGAATACTGCAACAACGATTTTTTCGGCGGCGACCTGAACGGAATTACGGAAAAGCTCGATTATATCGCGGATTTGGGCGTTACGGTGATTTACCTAAACCCCATCTTCCGCGCGAGCAGCAATCATAAATACAATACCGGCAATTATCGCGAAATCGCGCCCGAATTCGGTACGGAGCAGGATTTTAAAACTCTCTGCGCCGAAGCGAAGAAGCGCGGCATCCGCATTATGATCGACGGCGTGTTTTCGCATACAGGATCGGACAGCGTGTATTTCAACGAGGAAGGCACTTACGGTTCCGGCGGGGCGTATAATGACCCGAATTCGCCCTATCGCGCATGGTACGATTTCAAATCATGGCCCGACGATTACGATTGCTGGTGGGGCGTAAAGACGCTGCCGAATGTGCGCGAGGAGGAAGAAAGCTACCGCAAATTCATCCTGACGGGCTCGGACAGCGTACTCAAGCACTGGCTGCGCGCGGGCGCGTCCGGCTGGCGGCTGGACGTCGCGGATGAGCTGCCGATGCCCTTTCTGCGCGAGCTGCGTCTGGCGGAAAAGAGCGTAAATCCCGATGCGGCGGTGCTCGGCGAGGTCTGGGAAGACCCGAGCAATAAGGTTTCCTATAATGAAGTGCGCTCGTATTGTCTGGGCGATACGCTCGATTGCGCGATGAATTACCCGCTGCGCGAATGTGCGCTTGAATTCATGCTTGCAAAAATCGATGCGGGCGAATTTGCGCGCCGCGTTTCCAGCATGGCGGAGAATCAGCCGAAGCAGTTTTTCTATTCCAATATGAATCTGCTGGGCAGCCATGATCGGGCGCGTGCGCTTGCCGTGCTTGCCGATGTGGGCGACATGGAACCGGAGCGGCGGCTGCGCCACGCGTTCGATCTGAAGCCGGAGGAATACGCGCGCGGCAAGCGCCGTTTGATTGCCGCGTGGAATCTCATTTGCGCATTGCCGGGAATGCCGTGCGTTTATTACGGCGACGAAGCCGGACTTTACGGCATGGGCGATCCGTTCTGCCGCGGCACGTATCCGTGGGGGAATGAGGATAAGGAATTGATCGAAGCGTTTCGAACGGCGATTCAGAGAAGACGGCATTCGCGGATTCTTCAAACCGGCGAGATGGCGCTCACTGCGTGCGGAACGGACGTCGTGATCGTTGAGCGCAAAATCTCCGGCGGGAAGGATGCGTTTGGAAACGCAGCGGGAAACGGCGTTTTGGCATTGGCAATCAACCGCGCGTGCGAATCCAGATGGATTGAATACGCGGGAAAAACCGTTGAATTGAAGCCGGAAAGCGCCGCATGGCTGGAGGAATGAGCGATGGAGAGCACGCGCGACGTTCAGAAAAAGATTTATCAGAACAAGGTCGACCACGGGTTCAATGTGACCGACGTAAATTACGAGTTCTGTCTGATGATGGGCGAGGTGGGCGAAGCACATAAGGCGTGGCGCGAGAAGGATCCGGGCTTCGGTGCGGAGCTTGCGGATATCGCGATTTATCTGCTCGGCATCGCGGAGATCAACGGAATTGACCTCGGGGAAGAAATCAAAAAGAAAATGCAGATCAACGCCCGCCGCGTGTATAAACAGGTGAACGGGCAATGGGTAAAAACGGAAAAATTGAAGGAGGAATAGCGTATGCGCATTTATGAATCCATGCCGGCACTGATCGGGAATACGCCGCTGGTCGCATTCGATCGCTTTGCGAAGCATTCGGGCGCGCGCGTGCTGGCGAAGCTGGAAAAGGCGAATCCGGCGGGCAGCGCGAAGGATCGCGTGGCGTGGAATATGATTCTTGCGGCGGAAAAGTCCGGCGCGCTCAATGCGGGCGGAACGATCATCGAGCCTACGAGCGGCAATACCGGCATCGGTCTTTCTGCAATCGGCGCGGCGCGCGGGTATCGCGTAATCATCGTAATGCCGGACAGCATGAGCGTCGAGCGTCGCAATCTCATGAAAGCATACGGCGCGGAGCTGATTCTTACGCCCGGCGCGAAGGGAATGTCCGGCGCAATCGAACGCGCGGAGGAGCTTCAAAAGGAAATGCCCGGCAGCATCATTGCAGGGCAATTCGACAATCCCGCAAATCCCGAAGCGCATTATCAGACAACCGGCCCCGAAATCTGGCGCGATACCGATGGAACAGTCGATATTTTCGTTGCGGGCGTGGGCACCGGCGGAACGATTTCCGGCGTGGGCAAATATCTGAAGGAACAGAATAAAAACGTAAAAATCGTGGCGGTGGAACCGGCGGCGAGTCCCGTGCTGCGCGGCGGAAAGCCCGGTTCGCACGCCATTCAGGGTATCGGCGCGAATTTCGTGCCCGGCAATTATGATTCCGCGGTCGTGGACGAGGTTGTGGACGTGACGAACGAGGATGCTTTGAACGCGGCGAAGGAAATCACGAAGACGGAAGGTCTGCTGGTCGGCGTGTCGTCCGGCGCGGCGGCATGGGCGGCGCGAATGCTCGCGAATCGTCCGGAGAATCGGGGCAAGACGATCGTCGCGCTGCTGCCGGACACGGGCGAGCGGTATCTTTCGGTATTCATTCCGGAGGAAAGCAAATGAAGCGCGACGAAGTGATCGGCTCAGTGATTCGCGAAATGGAAGGCGAATCGCGCTTTGGCTGCTGCGAGCTTCCCGATAGGAAGCGAATCATCGATATCATCAGTGACGTTCAGGCGTTCATGTTTCCGGCGTTTTGCGAAGAGAGCGTATCCGGACGGATGCTGCTGGAGCGCATTCGATGGGAATTGGCGCGCCAGATTCGCCGCGCGCTGAAGTTCGACGGGCGCGTTACACTCGATCCCGAGGAGGCGGCGGACAAATTCGTTCTGGAAATTCCGAATATCTATCGCCTGCTCAAAAAGGACATCGAAGCGATTTACGAGGGCGATCCCGCCGCGGCGAGCCGCGAGGAGGTCATTGTCGCATATCCCGGATTTTTTGCGATTCTGGTCTATCGCATCGCACATGTACTGTATGAAATGCGCGTTCCGATCCTGCCGCGCATCATGACGGAGTTCGTTCATCAAAAGACGGGTATCGACATTCACGCCGGCGCGAAGATCGGCGAATACTTCTTCATCGACCACGGAACCGGCATCGTCGTCGGCGAAACGACGGTGATTGGCGATCATGTCAAGCTCTATCAGGGCGTAACGCTCGGCGCGAAGAGCTTTGAGCTGGATGAAAACGGCAATCCCGTTAAGGGCATCAAGCGCCATCCGAACATCGGCAATCATGTGGTTATTTATGCGAATGCAACGATTCTGGGCGGCGATACCACCGTCGGCGATCATTGCGTGATCGGCGGCAACGTCTGGCTGACTGCGTCGGTTCCCGCCGGCAAAACCGTGGTTTATAAGGGATGAATTCAGCGGGCTGCCTTCCTTTTTCAGAAGGGCAGCCCGTTTGCGTTCAGCTTTCGCTGCAAAGACCGAGTGTAAGCGTTTGCCCGACGTAAATCAGATTGGCGTTTGCGATGTTGTTGATGCGCACGAGATCGTCCACGGTTGTTCCGAACCGCGCGGCGATGCCGGAAAGCGTATCGCCGCGGCGGACAGTGTACGTGTCGCAGCACGCGATCGGCGTGGATGCGGGCACGCGGATGTACAGCCGCTGCCCTGGGTAAATGCGGTTCGGATTCGAAATCCGGTTCAGCCTCGCGATTGCGTTAACGCTCGTTCCGAACAGCTTGGCGATCGAAGAAAGTGTGTCGCCGTATGCGACGGTTACGCAGATCAGCTTTTCACCCGAGGACGGCGCGGCGGAGGCGCGGACATTTTGCGTAAACAGGCTCAGCGGCAGCTCCGCCGTTCCGTCAATTTCGCCGTATTCCGCGTATTGCCAGCCGGTCCAGCCCTGCCATTTGCCGGCGTTCACCTCCGGAGAGGCGACGTCGTAATCGGAGACCCACAGCGGATAACGGCTCGCGAGCGATTCATTCCAAATCTTGTTTGCGCTTTGAACGTCGGTGAAGATCATCGGCGCGGCGCCTGTGCCCGTTTCCACGGCGGATAGAAACGCTTCGGCAATCTGATTGATCATTTGCGCGTCCAAACCGCGGAAGCGATCAAACGCCATTGCCGTGCGCAGCGTCGTCGTTCGTCCGCTGATTGCGCGAAGGAAGAATGCCGCCTGTTCGCGCGCTTCGGCGACCGTTCGCGCGGTCAAATAGTGCATGAAGCCCACGCTCAGCCCCGCCTTTACCGCGGAAGCGTAATTTGCGTTCAGCTTGCAATCCACATAGTCCGCGCCCGAGGTTGCGCGCAGATAGAGAATCGTAATCCGCGCCTCGCGAACCCGCGTGAAATTCACTATGCCGTCCGATTCGCGCACCGTCGCGCCCAGCAGCGTCGCTTCGCCGAGAGGAGAGAGAAATTCAGCCATATCACCACACCCTTTCCCAGCAAACTTACGCGCGGATTCGATTCGCTATGCCGCCGAATCAAACGGCGAATCCACAGCATACGCTTCAAAAGCAGGCGCGTTTGCGCCCAAAATGCGAAAAAAGGGGAATCGCCATGAAGCGTGAGGTGGAAAGGCGCGTACGCGCTGCCGCTGAATACGTGCTGAAAACGGGCGCGACCGTGCGCGCGTGTGCGGCAAAACTCGCCGTCGGCAAAACGACCGTGCATAAGGATTTGCGCGTGCGTCTGCCGGAACTGGATCGCTCGCTTGCCGCGGCGGTAGGAAAGGTGCTCGACCAAAACCGCGCGGAACGTCACCTGCGCGGCGGCAGCGCGACGAAAGAGAAATTCAGGAGAAAGCGCAAAGCGGAGATGAAATTCAGCGTTCGGGCGCATTTCCGAGGATTTGCTTGTGAAGAATCGCCTTTCATGGTATAATATCAAAAATAGCGATTCGCCTTTGAACGGAGGGAGAGCGATGAATCAGGAGCGGGAGATGCGTGCGGAACGGGAGTACCTCGAACGCGTGAAGATGCGCCTTTTGGATACGATTGACGAAGCGCGCGCACTTTCCAGCGAACACGCCGAATCGATTCGCATGATTACCGCTGACGCGTGGGAAGAACTCCGCGTGCGCCCGACGCAGATTTCCCAAATGGAAATGCAGCAGCTCGCGACCGAATGCGATCGATTCAGCGCGCGGAAGGCATTTGCCGAGGAAGAGGCGCGCCGTGCGGAAAAAATGCTGCCAAAGCCTTATTTCGGGCGCGTCGATTTTCGCGAAAACGGTACGGAGAATGCTGAAAAAATCATGGTCGGGCTTTACGCGCTGCCGGATGAGGACGGTCGGCTGATGGTGTACGACTGGCGTGCGCCCGTTTGCGGACTTTATTACGACGCGCTGCCCGGCAAGGCTTCCTATCGCTGTCCGGACGGCGTGATCGAGGGCGAAATGACGCTGAAACGGCAGTACAGCATTGAAAACGGCGCGCTTCAGTATTTCATCGATACCGGCGAGAGCATCGATGATACGATCCTGCTCGATTTGCTTTCCGGTGCGGCTTCCACGCATATGAAACAGATCGTTTCGACCATTCAGGCGGAACAGAACGCCGTCATTCGTTCCGAAGGCGCGCGTGTGGTTTCGGTCGTCGGCGGCGCGGGCTCGGGTAAAACGTCGATCGCAATGCATCGCGCGGCATATCTGATGTATCGACGCGGCGCGGCGCTGGAAGCGAGCCGAATTCAGATTCTTTCGCCCGGAACGGCATTTTCCGAATACGTTTCAACGGTTCTTCCGGAGCTGGGCGAGGAAAATATCCGCGCGCGCACACTCTATGAAATGGTGTGCGAAATCGTCGGGAGAAGAACGGAATCGCCGGTACATCAGGCGGAAGAGCTGCTCCGGAACGGTGATCCGCTGCGCATTCAGTCGATGGAATGGAAGACGGGCGGGCTGTTTGCGCGCGAATTGAAGCGCTTCTGCGATACATTTACGCAAAACGGCCCTGAATTCGGCGATGTGCTGCTGGACGGAAAGGTCTATATTTCCGCAAAGGAGCTGCGCGAGATGTACGCGCGCGAATCCCGCGTATTCTCCGCGTGCCAGCGGCTGGAGCACATGAGCGCGCGGCTGGATACGCGCATGGAAAGCCTCGGCGAGCGGCTCTATAAGCAATATGAGCGCGCTTATGAGGGAAAATATTCCGGAAGAGAGCTCAAAAACGTGTGTCGAATGGCGGCCAGCCAGCAGCTTCAGCCCATTCGCCTGCGCCTGCGCTCGATGCTGGAGGTTTCCGGCGAAAAATTGCTCATCGACGCGATGAAGGATGCGCCGAAAGCGCTGCGCGACGCGTATGACGAGAACAATCGGGCAAATCTCACATGGTGGGAGGATGCGGTTGCAGAGGCGTATCTGCGTGTGCGGCTGGGATTTGTAAAACCCGATCGAACGGTCAGCCATTTGCTTGTGGACGAAGCACAGGATTATTCGGAAACGGCGCTGATGCTGCTGAGCGAGTATTTGCCGAACGCGTCGGTTACGCTTCTGGGTGATCCGATGCAACGCACGACGCCCGGAATGCCGCCGTGCGATCCGGATGCGTGGGGGATGTGCTTCGGCGCGAAAAACGCACCGGTCTACCGGCTGTCGAAATGCTATCGTTCGACATTGCCGATTGCGAATCTCTGCGCAAAAATACTCGGCGCGGACAGTGTAAATGCGATTGGACGCAGCGGGGAAGCGCCGGTTGTGCGCCAGTATTCGGAGAAGCTCCTGAAAGAAACGCTTGCGCGTTATCGCGAAAAGGGCTATCAGTCGATCGCGGTGATTACGCGCACGCGCGCACAGGCGGATTCGCTTTCGGAAAAGCTCGATCATGTTTATCGGCTCGACGGCGACGATCAGGACCTCGCGTATGAAGCGACGGATAATATTGTCGCGGGCTATCACCTGACCAAGGGGCTTGAATTCGACGCGGTGGTCGTGGTATGGTCGGACTGCGCGCTCACAGACGGCGAACGCCGCCGGCTGTATACCGCGTGTTCGCGTGCGCTGCATGAAGCGACGCTGCTCGCGGGCGGCGGGCTGATGAAGCAGCTGAAACTGTAAGCATTTGCGCCGGAGCGTTGCATATTCGCTTCGGCGCAAAAAAATAATGATTGAATGCCGCGAACTTAAAACGGAATGGGTTGAAATGTATGCGTGCATTTGATATAATAAATAACAATACAATCAGAAAGGGTGTGTTTGGGTTGGCGATCATTCGCGAAGGTCTTACGTTTGACGATGTGCTGCTCATTCCTCAGAAGAGCAATGTGCTTCCGAGAGAAGTCGATCTGACGGTTCAGCTGGCGAAAAATCTGCGGCTGAATATTCCGATGCTCAGCGCCGCTATGGACACGGTCACGGATAACAAGATGGCGATTGCCATTGCACGTGAAGGCGGACTGGGCATTATTCATAAAAATATGTCCATTGAAGCGCAGGCGGCGATGGTGGACAAGGTCAAGAGAAGCGAAAACGGCGTTATCACCGATCCGTTCTATCTTTCTCCCGAGCATAAGGTGCGCGATGCGCAGGAGCTGATGAGCCGCTATCGCATCTCCGGCGTGCCGATTACCGAAAACGGAAAGCTGGTCGGCATCCTGACCAACCGCGACCTCCGCTTTGAAACCGATTTCGATCAGCCTATTGCAAACGTGATGACGAAGGATCACCTCGTGACCGCGCCGGTCGGTACCGACCTCGATACCGCGAAGGCAATCCTCGCCAAGCACCGCATTGAAAAACTCCCGCTGGTGGATGAAAACTTCAATCTCCGCGGTCTGATCACGATCAAGGACATTCAGAAGAGCGCAAAATATCCGAATTCTGCGCGCGATGAACGCGGCCGTCTCCTTTGCGGCGCAGCCGTCGGCGTAACGCACGATACGATGGAACGCGTCGCCGCGCTGGTTGAAGCGCAGGTCGACTGCATCGGTTTGGATACCGCGCACGGCCATTCCGAGGGCGTTCTGAAAATGGTCGAAAAGATTCGTGCGACCTATCCGGAACTTACGATCATCGCAGGCAACGTTGCGACGGCTCCCGCTACGGCGGATCTGATTCGTGCGGGCGCGGACGTCGTGAAGGTTGGCATCGGTCCCGGCTCGATTTGCACCACGCGCGTAGTTGCGGGCATTGGCGTTCCGCAGATTACGGCGATCATGGATTGCGCGGAAATCGCGGACAAGATGGGCAAGACGATCATTGCCGACGGCGGAATCAAGTATTCCGGCGACATCCCGAAGGCGATTGCGGCGGGTGCGAGCGCGGTTATGATGGGCAGCCTGTTCGCCGGCACCGAGGAAAGCCCGGGCGCGACCGAAATCTATCAGGGCCGTTCCTACAAGGTTTATCGCGGCATGGGTTCTCTGGCGGCGATGGCGGAAGGCAGCAAGGATCGTTATTTCCAGGAAGGTCAGAAAAAGCTGGTTCCGGAAGGCGTCGAAGGCCGCGTGCCGTACAAGGGACCGCTGGCGGACACTGTGTTCCAGCTGATCGGCGGTCTGCGCTCCAGCATGGGCTATTGCGGCACCGAAAACATTCAGGCGCTGCGTGAGCGCGGCGAGTTCATCCGAATCACATCCGCAGGTTTGATCGAGAGCCACCCGCACGATATCAACATCACCAAGGAAGCCCCGAACTATTCCCTGCACGTATAAACCGGAAAAGGAACGCGCGATTCAAAAGCGCGTTCCTTTTTTGCGGCAAAAATTACTTTTTTGCGCGACTTTTTGTGGAGCGGGTGCGTCTAAATAGATGACACAATGAAAAAAGGAGTGGTTTTATGGGCAAGGTGAAGCGGCGCGGAGGCGGGCGCTTTCTGATGCTGGTACTGATTCTGCTGGGAGTGCTGATTGGCTG
>OLPR01002401.1_pt1 | contig 13781 bp, 12 predicted proteins | sample 1672761 | NCBI WGS metagenome assembly OLPR01 (sample SAMEA3136721, study PRJEB25190) | human gut metagenome | biome: human gut; feature: human-associated habitat; material: faeces | place: Austria | collected 2013 | reverse complement strand
GTGTATATCCTTTAGTCCTCATCAATATCATATTCAAGAATTGCGCCGCTTACTGCGTCAATTACATACTCATACTCTGTTTCCTCTATATGAAATTCTATTTCATACTCAACACGGTCATTGTCTTTCTCAAATTTGGCTTTAGAAAAACGAACTTGATTTATTGTTAATCCAGCATGACTCACCGCAATATTTTTTGCTTCATCCACACTTATAAACCGAACCTTATCAGATACATTCTCGTTTACATCTGTTGCAGAGGAACTTTCTGTTTGTGGTTCTTCTTTTATCTGTACATCAACCGTAGGATTCTCGGTTGGTTGATGATTGTTCGTGAGAGGCTCCGAACTTTTTTTGATAATTTCACCAGTAACTTCATTCATTTGATAATCGTAGTGATGTGTTAACGTCGAGAATGCAATGTGATATATAGAATTTCCATTTTCTGTTATAAGTTCTTCCTTATAAAAAACGGCTTCTGCTATATTGACCTGTGCATCAGTTAAAGCAACTTGTTTAGCCATATCCAGTGTAATCACAGAGGGTTTCTCTTCTATTTGTCCCGTACTCTGAGATTGATTTTCATTAGGAACTGTAATTATGGTATTTGACGATTCGGATTGTTCTGCTACTGTATCTGGGGCTGTATGATACATAAAAGCGTTCACAAGCAAGATAGAAGATACAAGTATACTACACAATATGAATACTATAAAAATAAAAACCCATTTTTTATTTTTTCTATATCATTTGGATCTCCACTTGCTAGCCAAACCATATAGCCCGGATAATCATTGTCTATGAGTGCTTTGATTTCTTGATTAACTTCTTTTGAATCTAAATTATATCCTTGAATCCATGTTCTATATTTAGCAGGGTGTTTGATACATTTTATTTGCTCTTTACTTATTTTTGTGAATGAAGTTAGAGTATTGTATGGTTCTTCAGAAGGATAATCTATTCCAAAACTTCCATAATTAAAATGATCCAAGTAGGGCATAGGACAAACAACATCAACAATATTTGCGATTGCTGGTAAAAATTGTCCAATATCCTGATCATCACAGGCAACGATAGGCCATGCGAACATATCGGCTGCAATATATACTTCTTTTTGAGACAGTTCTTCTTTTGCATATTGTAAAAAACCTTGAATGGCGGCTACTTTACTTTCATTATATGTATTGTGGAAATTTAATTTGGATTTTGAACCAGCTGTTCCATCAGGAAAACGTACATAATCGAATTGAATTTCATTAAAACCTAAATCAGCGCATTCTTTGGCAATGGCTACATTATACATCCATGCTTTTCTTGAATAAGCACTTGGCCAATATTGATTGTTATAAAGTACCAAATTATTTTTTTTATCTGTTAATGATTCTTTTGGATTTTCTTGTGCAAATACTGCATCTTTAAATGTAACGATACGACTAACAACGTAAAAACCTTTCTTTTGATATTGTTTAATTATTTTTTTTAATTCATCTTTAGAGACTTCTGCGTTTTTAATAGCACGATTTGAATCTGATAGATAATTTTTACATACATCGCTTGAATAAAGTATAGAACCTTCATCGTTTTTTGTTTCAACTATGATTGTATTTATGTTATTCAAACTTTCAATATATTCTTGATTATGGACAAAATTATTCATGGATACATGAATAGCTTTCACATTTTTAGGCATTTGGTTGTTTTCATAAACTGCTTTTTTATTTGGTTTATAATCAATTTGTGAGATATAAGCATCCTTTGCATATCCATCTTCATAGTATTTATCCCAGTATGTTGAGTATGGAATATTGTTGCCATAATTTTTTAAAGCAGCATTTTTTGTGGATTCTGCATAAACACCATTTAAATAATAGGTTTTTTTGTTTTTTGAAACTTTATACCAATTTACTTGGCCAGTATTTTGGTTCCAGTCCTCTTTGTCCACAGATAATACTTTAACTTTTTCTCCTTTTTTTACTACGACTTTAGAAAGCTTTCCTCCTTTTTCATTTTGTAAGTTAACAAGCCTTCTACAATATACATAATCAGTTTGAATCGCATCATCTAACGTTTTAACGAGATGTGTATTTTTAACTTTATATTTATAATGGTCATAACTAATGATGCTGGAAGTTTCTTTTTTTTCATGTACTTTGACTTTCGTTCCTTTAGGGATTTTTACATTTTCTACGACAGCTTCTCCGTTTTTAAGATATGTTTTTTGAACAGTCAATGCGCTGGTGCTACATTTAATATATCGTGTTGGGTGCAATACATAAGCTGTAATAACTAGAAAAAATAAAAATGCCACAAGTATTATTGGGACAATAAATGTATGTTTGTTCATAGAAGCATTTTTTTTCATATAAACCAACCATTCCTTTCAGCTTCGCTTCAAGGCACACATTGGAATTAAAATGTGCAATGAGCTTTGCTTTTATTTTTATCTTTTATTTGTTACCATGTTCTTGAAGTTAGAAGTACACTACAGAGCACGGTGAGGTGAGTTGCAGACTTCTGCATCTCGTTCAGATTAAATCAGCATATAAACCAGTGTAAGTTCGAGTATTTCAAGCACACATTAGTGTTGACATCAAGTCCGCAGATTAATCATTGACTATTAGTTAATCTTTAGTGCCACTCGTTCAGTCAATGCTTCTTTCTTCTTTATTTTGAAAGGAGCTTTTTCTATGAAAATCATTTATCCTCGTGTTTGTGGTATCGACGTGCACAAACAATTCATTGTTGCAGTTATCTGCATTTCTGAATCCGTTGAACCAATTTATCTAAAAAAAGATTCTCGACTTTTCACAACGACTTGATCCGGTTTAGAAACTGGCTGATTCAAAACGACTGTCAAAATGTATGCATGGAATCCACTGGTAAGTACTATATTCTTGTCTACAATGTATTGGAATCCCATATTTCCAATATCGTCGTTGCCAACCCTAAATGGGTGCGAGCTGTTAAAGGCGAGAAAGACGACGATAAAGATGCCAAATGGATTGCTGATTTATTTAAGTTCGATATTGTTAGAAGTAGTTTTATACCTCAAAAAGATTTTCGTATTCTTCGTGAACTCACTCGCTATAAATACAAACTTGTAAATATGCGTTCCAGTGAAAAGAACCGTTTTCAGAATGCTCTTACTTCTGGTAATTGTAAACTGGATATGGTCTTTACTGATGTTTTCGGCAAATCCGCATCTAATATCATCGACCTTATTTTATCAGATAATCCATACACAGATGAAGATATTCTTTCAAAAGTTCACAAAAAATGTAAAGCATCTCCTGATATGATTCTTGACTCTGTTAATGGAACGGATTTAACACCAGTCCAGAAATCTCGTATAGAACTTGTAAATGACCACATCAAACAATTATCATCCAATATCCAAAGACTTGATAAACTTATTGATTTAATGATTGAGCCATACGAAGACTATATTTCATTTCTGTGTCAGATACCTGGTGTTTCCAGAAACTCTGCCATCATAGTTCTTTCTGAAATCGGTGTAGATATGAATCAATTCACCTCTACAAGACGATTAACTTCCTGGGCAGGTTTAACTCCATCAAGTAACCAGTCAGCAGGAAAGAAAAAATCTGTACGCATTTCCAGAGCCGGAGTATATCTTAAACCATGTTTGGTTGAAGTTGCACATGCAACAGTCAAGGATACAAACCATCCTTACTACGCCAACAAATTTAAAAAGATTTCAAAACGTCGCGGAAAGAAACGTGCTTTTATTGCGATTGCCAGAAAAATACTTGTAGCAGCATATCATATGCTTCTTACAGGAGAAATTTGGAATCCTGCAGACTTAGCAGAAGTTGAAACACCAGTTGAACAAAGAATTAAATACGTAAAGAACAACTTAAAATCAGATATTAAACAACTACTAGATATTGGACTTACAGTTGAAGAATTAACACTTATGATCCAACAAAATGCCAATATTATAGCAACACAATAATCTTTATATTTGGGGAAAGGGCTTTGCGCCCTTTTGTCCTTCTAACTTCTTCTTTTTATAAATTATATTTTCAGATTATCTCATCTCATTTCTGCATATTGTAATATATCATTTAAATTAAAAAGAGCCAACAAAAAATGTTGACTCAAAATATCTTTGATAGAGGAGAGAACTAGAAAGTTAGTGTATTGAGGAGTCTAGTTCTCTAATCGACTGTTAGATGAGAGTTAACACATGAGGTAGTTGGCGTTATATTCATATGTTAAATTTAATTATGTTGGCGTTTGAAGTCATCTAACTGGTGATATTATAATACTTCAAAATTAAAAATGTATTGACATATGTCATAAATTTACAAATTTTGTAAATATTTTCGTATTTAATTAAATAAAAGCCAACACTCTGAAAGGGTAAGAAAGAGTGCTGGCTATTGGGTTTGCTAGAAAAGGGGTGAGTTAGTTCCTCGTCTAGCAAAGCCTAGTATATCACTATGTAATATTTCTTGTAAAGCAAATGATAACAATTTTTACTATAATTATTTTTTGTTCTACAACATTAAATCAACTAGCAAATGATGTCGTAATAAATATATTTAATATGAAAAGATTTTATTTAATAATTGTACTATCATAAAAGACAATTTTTATGATTTTTGCGGATTGTTGTACCATACAAATCCAACGGAACCACCATTTTTAATCATCTTAAAAGCTTCTTTGGCAGTCAATTGAGTATAGTTTGATTCAACATCTGATTGATCCACATTACAAGTCCACAAATAAAATTCAGCATTATCTTCTAGTGTTTCTGATAGTTTGTACTTCTTAAATCCTGGATCATCACTATCATAATTTGCAGGGGCAGTCATAATTTGAGATCCATCTATTCCTATAATCGCTAGATAAGAACTAAAACCATTCATAACATTCTCAGTATCATACGTAAGATTATCAGGAAATGCTTTACTCATGGTCTTATCCTTATCATCAAAAAACTCTTTAACATCACCATCAATATTCAAAAGAAGTCTTGATTTTTCATAGCGTAACACATGAATTGACATATCACCGGCAGGTTTCAAAACAATCTTTTTACTCTTAAATTCATAAGTATATTGATCATACAAATCCGAATCATTGATTGGATTTCCTTCATCACTATAATACGAAAAATGACCATCCTTACCAAAGTAGATCGTTTCAATACATGTAGAGTCATAGTGAATCCACTCATGATCTGTTAAAAAATCTGTTTTACTACATCCAACTAGCAATATACCAATCATTACAAGTGTAAATATTCTTTTCATATCCATACCTCTATATCTATTTTAAAACATTCAATTATTATTTGTTGAAAAAGATACACATCTCATAGATAATTATAAAAACAGATAGAAAGAAGTGCTTGATATGATAAATAAATTACATTTAGCCATGATAAAACTCTATGAAGGGGACGCCAAAAGAATTCAACATTTTTGTAAGGTACATAGTTACGCAAAATTGATTGCAGAAACAGAACATGTTGATGAAAGAACGCTATTTATTATTGAAACTGCAGCTTTAACACATGATATTGGTATTCATGTATGTGAAGAAAAATATGGAAATTGTGGTGGTAAATTACAGGAAAAGGAAGGTCCTGCATTAGCTGAACAACTATTAAAACAATTGGAATTTGATGATGAAATATCCAAACGAGTTCAGTATTTGATTGCACACCATCATACTTATGATCATGTGGATGGTATAGATTATCAAATATTGATTGAAGCAGACTTTTTGGTCAATATAATGGAAGATCATGCATCAAAAGAAAAAGCTAAAAATGCTTATGATCGTATCTTTAAAACGCAATCTGGTAAAACAATTTGCAGGGAAATGTTTGGAATATAGGTGAATATGTTGGATCAAATGCCAGATTTAAAAAGCATGTTAAATATTCCTTCGGACCAGTATGTAGGGAAGATGATTGGATTTTGTTATCCTGAAGAGCACCAAATACGGACAAAATTTCGAGCCACAAACACAAAAAAAAGACTCTTTCGAGCCTCTATTAATTGTTTCTAACTACTGAATTGGCTCGGTTAATGTATTTAGCTTTACCAGATAGTTTGAAGTCTGCAAAGTTGACGACTGAGGTGGAAACAAAGCTCTCAGAAGTTGAAAAAGGAACACTTGACCCCAATGTCATTAAGTTAAGAAAGCATGAAAAAAGAGTACATTTTTATTTTGTACTCTCTTTTTTTAATTCTTTAAATGCGAAAACGAAATCACTATCATCATAATTCGATAAAAAATATATTTTGTTGGAATCGTTTGATTCTACAATAGTTACTCCATAATTTTTTACTAATCTTGATAGCCTCCATAAATTAGTATTTTTCAGTGTTAATGCTTTTGTATGTATTAACGTTCCATCTTTAAAGGTTTCAATTTTATCAATTAAATCAACAACCTGATTTTTATACATGTCCATAATATTAGATTCAGAATCTTCAACACGCCAACTGTTAAAACCAAATGATGAATCATTTTTTTGCACCATACCTATATTCATTCCTTCATTAAAATCAGAAATTAAAATTTCAGTATTAAATACTCTATTATCATTTCTTGCGTCTTTGTCATAATTAACAGTCTTTGTCATAATTAACAGATATAACATAATTATCTTTGGTAAATATATCGGGCATCAAGGGGAAGAAAGTAATTTTAATGTCATTTAATCCATAAGGCTGACTGTTTGGATAAATTGAATTAAAAACCATTTTCATAGAATTCGTCCATGATGAAGTATCGTTATTTTGAATACAGGAAAACAAATAATTAGAACCTCTCAAACGAGTTAATTGTTGTCTATGGATACCTATTAAATGAGGATAATTTTGAATTGTGTTTATAACTAAAAAGACTTGACCAGATTTTGTATAAATTCTGTAATATTTATGTACAAACTCATCTAAAAATATTTGAGCGCTTTCTTGCAAAAATGATAAATCAATATTCCACATATTATAACCTTTCCTAATAATATGCAAAAGAGGCACATAAAGTGCCTCTTTTGGATGACCGTTGTCCCTGTATTGTTTTTTTTAAAAGGGCCCAGGGTGACGATGGCGTCATCAGCGCTCCAAGGCTTTACTTGATATTAAATCAAATATTCCTCGCCTTTATTGTGTTTATATTATAGCACATATTGTAATTTATTTCAACCAATAAGATTTTAGGTTCTATAGTCTAAAAAACAGGTGCCAACTTTTACAAATGTCTCTTATCACCTTTATATAAAGCCAAAATAGAAACTATTTATTCGAAAAGCTTTATCGCTTCGGTATCACTAAAACCGCTTTATTTAAAGTACATTTGCAAGCTAGAGGAATCATTTCTGCCCCTCAGCACCCGATTTTAGACTATAGAAGATTTTAGACTATAGAACTTAGAACAAGTCTCGAATAATTCTTTAAGCGTTTATAAAACTTTTTAATTAAAGTCATGCTCAGGGTTCATATCCAATACATAAAAAGAACTTTCGTATGTTATACCAAATATAACAAAAGCTCCCTTGCCACCTTTTTTTAGATGCATATGTTCCAATTCTCTTAATTCGTTTGATTTCCCAATTAATTTATTGCTATCTTCAGTATCAATGGCTTTAAATTTCTTGATAAGATTTTTTACATACGTATTTTTGCTTTTACTTATTTTGCTTCCATTTTTAGACGTGTATTCTTGAATTGCTTTTTCTAAAGTATCAAAACAACTAAATTTATAAATAAATTCTTCTAAATCTGGAAAATATTTGCAATTATGTTTTCGTTGCGTAGTATGTAAATATTCTAAGTCTTTTGAATGCATGAGATGTAAGAATTTGAAATCAAGATTTGGTGATTTAACCTTTACATTAACTACTGCACCTTGGGATAAGTTCCTGCATGTTGTTGTATCACGATTAACTTTGCTCATCTGCTATTGCTCCATAATATTGTTTCATTGTTTCAACGGATATAACATTTGAGCATGATGCAAACATCGGTAAATTTCCTCTTTGCTCTTGCCATGGAGTTTCACTATGCGTTTGCGCCTCTAAAGTGTCTGCTGAGTAAGTACCATAAGAATGCCAAACCGAATTTAGTATTTCAAGCTGAGAATCCGAAAATTTAGAAAATAACGAATCTTCTTCTGGTTTAGTACATTGTAAATGAATAAGACTCCATCCATAATCTTTATATAGATTCCATAATTTTAAATTTACAGGTCCGTGAACCCATGCTTGGAATTCATTATTTCTACATATTGGGGCATCTAATAGTGTTTCACTCCATGCTTCAGCATAATAACAAAGCTTTTGTATTTTTTTATGACTCATATCTTCTTTTAATAAAAACCAATTAGCAACATCAGTAATATCTGCATTTACTGAAACAACTCTTTCTAATTTCATTAATATCACCCCTATAATTTAATTTCCCATTACTATTTCTAAAATAATTATATCATGTTTATAACATGAATTTATACATAAAACAATTGTGAATATGTTATTTGTTTATAAGTACACTGTTACAGGAGGAATACTTGTGAACAAATTTAAACATATGAAAAAAATACTAAAACAATGCATACATCAATTGGATGAATCATCTTCACTCTTTGTTATCAATTCAGAAAAGGATTTTACTCGCAAAAGAAAACATCTGTTCGGAAGCACACTGATGAACGTCCTATTATTAGAAGGTGGTTCATTAAAAGATGAACTGTATAAACTGTTTGGATACAACCTAGATACGCCAACTGTGTCTTCTTTTATACAGGCAAGAGATAAAATTAAACCTGATACTTTTCATATTTTATTCAATTTATTTAATGGCAGAACAAGAAAGCCTAAGTTATATAATGGATACCGTCTTTTAGCTGTAGATGGTTCTACATTGCCTATTACTTCTGAAATCAAGGATAAGAAAACAACAATCCAAAAGGCTAACAATTTCGATAAGCCGTTCTCTGCTTTTCATCTAAATACCAGCTATGATATTTTAGAATACACCTATGATGATGTTATTTTACAGGGACAAGCTGTACAGGATGAACGGGATGCATTGAATAAAATGGTAGAACGTTATAAAGGGGATAAAGCTATTTTTATTGCCGACCGAGGGTATGAATCCATTAATTCTTTTGAAAAGATTCATTTATCTGGAAATAAATATCTAGTTCGAGTCAAGGATATTCATTCTACTGGTATGTTACGTAGCTTTGGTCCATTTCTTGATGATGAATTTGATTTAATAGTTAAGCGTACATTAACCACAAAACAGACGAATGAAATAAAAGCTCATCCTGAAATCTATAAGTTTGTGCCACAGAATCAGCGATTCGACTACTTTGAGGATGCTCCATTTTATGATTTTGAATGTCGAGTGATTCGCTTTAAGATTACGGAGGATACATATGAATGCATCGTAACAAATTTAGATAAAGATGAATTCAGTATGCGGGATATCAAAGAGTTATATCATTTACGTTGGGAAATCGAAACCAGTTATCGAGAACTAAAATATGATTTAGATTTAAATACACTGCATTCTAAAAAGCGAAACCTGATTGAACAGGAAATCTATGCTAAGATGCTTCTATACAATTTATGCAGTCGTGTTACCAATGGTATTAATATTTCCAAGCGAAAACGTAAATACGAATATCAACTTAATTATGTTCGTGCCTTTCATATTATTCGAGAACATCTTAAGAAAACAAAAGTCCCATCTTATATCTGTGATGTGATTGCCAAAGAAATTCTTCCAATTCGTAGAGACCGACAGAACAAAAGAAAGCTGAAACCTAAAGTTCCAGTCTCCTTTAATTATCGTTTTGATTGACACTTATAACCATATGCTCAACGATGTAGCAGAAGTGCTGCAGTTTTTATCGTGGCGATAAACAAAAAGACTGCCTAGATGTATCAATCTAAACAGTCTGGCCATTCTTAACTAAATGACATTGCACTTGACCCAAATGTTTTTTTGAACAAATAAAAGAATTTATCAAAATAACTTTAGTTGGCTGATACTAAAGTTTGAAAGGAAACGAAATGAGTAGAAAAAAGAAACGTAGTAAAAAAAATTATGCGAAAAGTGTAAAGTCTCAAATTAGCGCAGATTTATTTGAAGAGAAAAAAGATCCATTGTTAAATGTGCACAGAAATGAGTCTGATAACTCAATACTTGATAGATACACATCTGAAGAAAAATATAGAATGCGTTTTTCTGAAATGTATGATCAATACTATCAGATACCAGTTTTTAAAAAAGCTATAGACAAATTAAATGTCAAACTCGAATCATACGCAGGAACAATAGTACCGGATTACTTTGGCTATAGAAGCCATATCCATGAGACTTATATTAAGCGAGGACGAGATAGATTTGAAGTGTATTCGGGATTTGACTTTGCTAATCCGGATGGAACACCTTCAGAAAATGATTTTGATAAGGCAATTGAACAAGGATCAGTAATGTTATTGCCGCTCATTTATGCTCATAGAGAAAAAATGATAAAAAGTCATACTGAGGATTGGAAACCAACAGAAAATGACTTACGAGATTATAATATATTGAAATTATTGACTTCGATACTTTCTACAGATCTTAGTTATTCACTAGATATTCTAATGAACATGATTGATTCTGAGAATATAAAATACCTGGATGATGACCTCGATAGATTGAATAACCGTGCGCTTGTGCAGAGATTTTTTGAAGCAATAAAAAAAAGAGAAAAATCTGTCTGTTATAAGATTTTGGGCAGAGCACAAGATTTAGACTACGGAGAAGTTGATTATCTTGAGGCAGTCGCCCACTTTTATGATCAAGATTATGATACTGCAATTCGTTACGCTTCACGAGTAAAAGAGGATTATGCTGATTTTGGTAAAGCGATTTCATTATTGCTCGAATGCTATGCGTCACAAGGTGATATTGTTAAAGTAGTTGAATGTATTAATGACAATGATAATCTTAAGTACCAACCTTTGCAGTTATTGTATTTGTTGCAAGAAACTATTATTAGACTAAAAGAGGAACCTGATGAACGTTGGATGCAAGAAACAGAAGGATTATTTTCTCACATCCAACCGACAGAGAGTATCGGAGAAGAATATTATGGAAGATTAGTTAGAAATGCTGTCGAATGTATATTAAATATTTACACTGAATACCATAATGCAAGTTACTATCCCGACGTTAACAATTTGAATCAAATGATAAATAGCAGATATTACTTGTCCTTATGTATAATTGCTGATTTTTTTGATCAAACAGGAATAAGAAATCTTATAGATAAAATTGAAGAAAACATAGAAAGTATTAGCGATAACTGGATCGAAAATTTTAGAGAAAATGCATTTGATGTTATTGGAAAGATGACAGGAGCATTTGGAAAAATTTATATGGGTAATTCGCAAATTCAATCATTGGATTTAACACTTTTAGCTTTTGAGTCTATGTATAAATTGGGTCTTCTTTCATCCTATATTTTAAATGTTAACAATTGTATAGACGAACTTTCTACGTACTATGATAGTACTCAAGACGAAAGGGTTGCAAATATTATTCTTTTGGCATATACGGAAGAAGTTATTCATGGAAGCGTTAATGAGAAAGTCAAAGAATTTGTTGAGTCAAAACTAAGTCATAAAATCGATGATAAAACGATGGCTCAAAGAATTGTTGCAAAAAGTCTAACAAGAAATGCAGCTATTGCGCTTGAGTCGGCTGAAACACAGTATATACTTAGTAAATCTGTGGACTGGGGATGGAAAGATGCAGGAATGATTTCTTTGGGGTATTTCAGAATTATTGAGGTGGAAATAAATCAGAGACTTTTACTTCGAATTGTAAATAATATAGGCATAGAGCGTATTCGTAATGACTATGACAATGTACGCGCTTCATTGGTAGCTGACGATAAAAAAGCATACACAAATAAGTGGGGACGAATAATCTCTACTCTTGAAAAAATTATTAATGGCACAGCAGATGTCGATGGACTTATGCTTGGAGAAATGGAATATTTCTTCCGAAACATTGGAAGTGGAATTATAGAAGGCGATACTCTATCGCAAGATATTAGAAGTGCTATTAAGAGACTGTTAGTGAATGAAACGGATTTAGATTATTTTATATTGTTCTTGGAAAACAATGTTGTTAATAAGAATAATCGTGATAAGTATAGAAATCCACCAGCACACACAAAATATCTTCCATATAAAACCGCATGTGAATGTCGCGATTATTTCTATCAATCGATGCAACAACTCAATGTAATGTTGAAACCACTATAAGATTAGTTGGAATAGATTTTGAAAATTGTTATAAAATCAAATAAGATAAGTAATAATAAAATTGAGTACGTAGATTAATTTCTACATGCTTCGAAAGATGTATGTCTGGAACGAGGAAGACATCCAATTCTCAATCAATGAACAAACGACAAGACAAATCATCAAGATGCGTGGCAAGATTGAAGACAGTGCTCCAACCGGATTCGCATTGCTTGGCTATTCCGGATGTGGTAAATCCACTTCACTGAAGCAGCTTTTCGATAACATTCCACAGGTCATCATGCATCATCCTGACCCTGCAACAAATATCACCCAAATCACGTATCTTGTTGTAAGCTGTATGCCTAACAGCAACTTTGCCACTCTGTATCGACAGATTGGAGAGGCAATCGACAACGCACTGGGCTATCCTGAACCAGTATACGAACTGATGATTACCAAAAAGTGTAGGAGCTTGGCTGAAAAACAGTTGAAGGTCTGTGAGCTTATTGAGAAGTTCTCAATTGGAACCATCGTTCTTGATGAGATTCAGCTTATCAACTTCAACAGCAACAAGGAAAACAGCTACGAAGGTCCTCTTGGTATCGTAAACAAGACTAAGATTGCCTTGAGTGTAGTTGGTACAGATGAAGCCTACAAAAAGCTGTTCGGAATGCTTCGTAATGCTCGTCGAGCAGGGGAATATATCAATGCTTCAGCCTACACATCCGATAAGGAATATTTCAACTTCCTGTTGAGTATGCTTTTAACTTGGCAGTGGCTTGATAAACCGATTACGAAAGAACAGGCACAAAAGCTTTCAGATACTCTGTATGAATGTACAGGTGGTATCATCAATATGCTCATCTGGCTGTACAAATGGATCATGATTGAATATCTGGACAATCGGTCAAAGGGTAAAATCGTAATCATCAATGAAAAGTTCATCAAGTCAGTCAGCAAGAAACACTTTGGTCAGCTGAAGGGAGCTATCGACATGGTCAATCAGGCAAAGGTTGAAGAAATGGAAGATGAACAGATTCTGATGCTTGCCGAAAGTGACAAGAACAAATACGAGATGCCAGAAACAAATGTTGAGAACCTAGCTTACGAAAGTAAGATGATCAACATCGTGATTGGCAAAGTCCATCAAATCTATACAGATGTAACATCAGACGATATTGCTCGCTATGTTCCACAAATCTTGGCAGAAGATGAATATCATCGTATGAAGCCGACTGAAGTTGCCAAAGAGGTAGTTGTCATCATCACAGGAAGTCCAACTCGTAAAAAGAGAAGATCTTCATCAAAAGCTCTTGCATCTAAGAACATCTGTGATTACATCTCGAATACCTAAGAACAAAGAGACTAAATTTTTCTTTGCTTTTTAGCATGTAAACGCTTTGATTGTATCAAGGTATATGGTACAATACATTAGAAAATTAATACATCAATGTTGATAAAAAACACCAATCGAAGCACA
>OLPR01002394.1_pt1 | contig 13799 bp, 9 predicted proteins | sample 1672761 | NCBI WGS metagenome assembly OLPR01 (sample SAMEA3136721, study PRJEB25190) | human gut metagenome | biome: human gut; feature: human-associated habitat; material: faeces | place: Austria | collected 2013 | reverse complement strand
TTCTGCGAGCTTTCGCCGCTCGCGTACCGCATCTCGGTCGAAAAAAGCTGTGCACTCCGCACGCTGCGCGACGGATTTTCCGCGGAGCGCTTTCCGAAGCTGCGCCTGGAGTCGCCGCTTCCCGCGCTCGTCTGTCGGCACAATTCGCTCATCCGCCGCACGCTCGGCAGGGTCGATCCGGTTTTGCAGGACAACAAGGCCGTCAACCTCGCGCTGGCCGCGCCGAAGATCAACGGCATTCTCATACGCCCGGGCGAGACGTTTTCGTTCTGGCACCTCGTCGGGCGGCCCAGCGCCGCACCGCGCATACCCATATCGAGCCCGAATATAAGTATCGGATCAAGTATAGTGTTGATGATGGCACCTGTCAGCATGGATATCATTGAATACCTCGGACTTCCATCAGCCATGATCAGCTTGCTCATTCCGGTATTCGCTATCAGGAATGGGAAACCTATCGCTGTTATCCTTGTGTACTCCTGTGCAAATGGCAGAACCTTGTCAGTTGCGCCGAATGCCTTTAGCATAGGTGTCAGGAATATTGTCGTCACAAGGAAAAGTGCCACGCCAAATATCGCCATGAGACAGATTCCATTTCCTGCTGCCTCAGCCGACTTCTTCTCATCTCCGGCACCAAGCTTCAATGAAAAGCTGGTCGCACTTCCTATGCCAAGAAGAAGCGATATCGCGGTACATGCCGTTGAAAGAGGAAATGCTATATTTGTCGCAGCATTTCCAAGCATTCCCACTCCCTGACCGATAAAGATCTGGTCAACTATGTTGTAAAATGCACTGACCAGCATACTGATAATTGCCGGAATTGCGAATTTCGCGATCAGTTTTCCCTCGCTTTCTGTTGCCAGAGGATTCACTTTTTTCTGTTCTTTCAACTTTCTTTCACTCCTTATTTTCTCACCAATTATTCATGGATTCTTATTTGATTTTCACCATACGGCGATTATAAAAGACGGAGCTTGTTACGGCCTCCGTCCTCTGAAAATATTCTGCTATTTATTATTTAATATTCACGGATCACGGTTCCAATCTCCCGTGTCGTATCCATATCCACCAGATGAGCCAGTGCATCTTCCAGATGCTTTTCTTTTACTGCTTCTGTAACGATAACAAGCTCTGCTGCATCATTTTCTTTTGTCTTCTGAATCACTCTTGCAATACTTACTTTATGCACTCCGAATACACTTGCAATTGCAGCAAGTACACCTGGTTTATTATCCACCAGCATACGGATATAGAACTTGTTCTTTACTTCTTTAAAGTTCTTTACCGGTGTCTCACGATAACAGGTACAACTGATTCTTCCTGTACAATGGTATTGTATATCACGGATCACATCGATCACATCACCCATGATCGCACTGGCCGTCGGGAGTTCCCCTGCTCCTCTTCCGTAGAACATCGTATCACCGGCAGCATCAGAGCGGACAAATACTGCATTAAACGAATCTCTCACGGATGCAAGCGGATGTTCCTTCGGAATCATCATCGGATGAACAGCAACCTCAATTCCTTCTTCCGTATTATGCGCAACACCGAGTAATTTAATCACATCACCGAATTCTTCTGCGTATTCCACATCTTTCGCAGTAATTTTTGTAATTCCTTCTGTATATACATCATCGAATGTAACTCTGGAATGAAATGCAATCGATGCCATGATCGCTACCTTACGTCCTGCATCCAGTCCTTCAATATCGGCCGTCGGATCTGCCTCTGCATAACCAAGCTCTGTTGCCAGTGCCAGTGCATCGTCAAAATCCATCCCTTCTTCGATCATCTTGGTCAGAATAAAGTTCGTCGTACCATTGACAATACCGATAACTTCCTGAATCTCATTCGCCGCCAGACACTGCTTCAGCGGACGGATAATCGGGATTGCTCCTGCCACAGCTGCCTCAAATAAGAAATCCACTCCACTTTCTTCTGCCGCCTCCAAAAGTTCGTGTCCATGTGTCGCTACCAGATCTTTGTTCGCTGTCACGACATTCTTTCCTGCATGCAGTGCTTCCAGAATCATAGTTCTTGCAGGTTCGATACCACCCATCACTTCGATTACGATTTCTATCTCATCATCATTCATGATATCTTCCCACTTATCGGTTAAAAGAGACTGGTCTACACCCTCTCTCTTCTTATTCATGTTATGTACCAGTATCTTCTGAATTTCAAGACCTGCACCGGCTTTCAATGCCATTTCATCCTTCTGGCGTTCCACAAGTTTATACACCCCGCTGCCGACCGTTCCAAGTCCCAGAAGACCTGCTTTTACTACTCTTTCCTGATTCATCTTCTCACATCCTCGTTTTTTGTTCACTCTCTTTTCGTATCTACAGATATTCTGCCAGCGGCAGATTCTGCAGCTTTGTTTATACAGACTTTAGTATAGCATAGTGCTACATATAATTTCAATCCGATTCTTCCCATGCTCGGAAATTAGTACAGTTTAATCTCCTTTCTGCACAGTAACAAATCCGCACCCCCATAATTGATCAACACAAAAAAAGACGTTACAAATAGTCAATTCAGAGCGACAGACGGGACTCGAACCCGCGACCTCCACCTTGGCAAGGTGGCGTACTACCAACTGTACTACTATCGCACATCAAGTATGTTTTATTATTTTGTGTTCATCAGAACGATATTCAGTATAACGTATATATATGGTATTGTCAACTGCTTTTTTTAATTTTTTGAATTTTTCTTTTAATTTGAAAACTCCGACAACTTTTCCTGCATGCTTTGGCAAGTGGCAGCTCCTTACGAACGCATAGTGATAAAAAAGGTGCGGGAGCAACCTCCTCTTTGGTTTTCCCGCATCTTTTACTTTATATAGCTTTTACTTTATTCTTTGTCTTCTGCCTTTTTCTCTTCTTTTGCTATAACCGCAATTCCGAGTTCCTCCAGCTGTTTTGCATCTACATGTCCCGGTGCTTCTGTCATAAGATCAGATGCATCTTTTACTTTAGGGAATGCAATTACATCACGGATGCTGTCCTGTTTTGCCATCAGCATAACCAGACGATCCAGACCATATGCAAGTCCTGCGTGCGGCGGCACTCCATACTTGAATGCTGTCAGAAGGAATCCAAACTGCTCCTGTGCCTGCTCTTCTGTAAATCCAAGCACTTCAAACATCTTGCTCTGGATATCCTGATCAAAGATTCTGACACTTCCTCCACCAATCTCGTTACCATTCAATACGATATCGTATGCTTTTGCACGGACTCTTCCCGGATCACTGTCAATATACTGAAGATCTTCTTCCATTGGCATTGTAAATGGATGGTGCATAGCTGTATAACGGTTCTGCTCTTCGCTCCACTCAAGAAGTGGGAATTCTGTTACCCACAAGAATTTGTATTCATTCTTGTCAAGAAGTTCCATCTGACGTGCGAGTTCCAGACGAAGTGCTCCCAGTGTATCCCATACAACTTTATTCTTATCTGCAGCAAATAATAACAAGTCTCCGTTCTCTCCGCCCATCGCTTCGATCAGAGCTTTCATTTCATCATCTGTCATGAATTTGGCAAATGAGGATTTCACTGTTCCGTCTTCATGAATTGCAATATACGCAAGTCCCTTTGCACCATAATCTTTTGCAAAATCAACCAGTTTATCAATCCTCTTACGAGCCATTCCGCCCTGTCCTTTGGCGTTGATACCACGAACTGTTCCACCATTTTCGATCGCATTTTTGAACACTACAAATTCACAGTCTTTTACAACATCTGTTACGTTTGTCAGTTCCATACCAAAACGGATATCCGGCTTATCTGAACCAAAGCGGTCCATTGCTTCCTGCCATGTCATTCTCTGGATTGGAAGAGATACTTCCACGCCCAGTACTTCTTTGAATAATTTGGCAAGCAGTCTTTCATTTACTTCGATTACATCATCGACATCCACGAAAGATAACTCCATATCGATCTGTGTGAATTCCGGTTGACGGTCTGCACGTAAATCTTCGTCACGGAAGCATTTTGCGATCTGGAAATATCTGTCATATCCTGAACACATCAGTAACTGTTTGAATAACTGTGGTGACTGTGGCAGCGCATAGAACTGTCCCTGCTGGATACGGCTAGGTACGAGGTAATCTCTTGCTCCTTCCGGTGTACTTTTGATCAGAACCGGTGTCTCAATCTCAAGAAATCCTTCTTCCGCAAGGAACTGACGTGTCAGAGTTGCAACCTTACTTCTCATCATCAGATTGCGCTGCAGATCCGGTCTTCTAAGATCCAGGTATCTGTATTTCAGACGTACTTCTTCTTTTGTTTTAGAATTCTCTTCGATGTGGAACGGCGGTGTCTCTGATTCAGAAAGAATACGAAGTTCTTCCGGAATCACCTCTATCTCTCCTGTTGCAAGATGATCATTCACTGCACCGGAACGTTTTGCTACTGTTCCTACGATTGCTACTACATATTCTGCACGAAGCTTAGCTGCCTTTTCGATCAGTGCCGCTTCGCATTTTCCTTCTTCGAATACCACCTGGATAATACCTGAACGGTCTCTGACATCTACGAATACCAGACCGCCCTTATTACGGTTCTTCTGTACCCATCCCATAATGGTAACTTTCTCTCCTACATTGGCTGCAGATAATTCTGCACATCTGTGGGTTCTTTTTAACCCTTTCATTGATTCTGCCATGTTTCTTTATCTCCTTTTCCGACGTCCTTACGCCGTAATTTATTGTTTCCTATATATCTTATAAATTTTCCACGGAATCTGCATAACAGTCCACGATTTCTGTATAACCGTCTTCAGTAAGCTGTTCTTTCTGGAACTTTTTATTCTTCTTCATGTTGACGATCAGGACCTGTTTTCCTGCCTGACGGTCTGCCTTTGCAAGTGACATAACCTTTAAAAGCCCTTCTTTTGTCATCTTCTTCTCTAACAGATATGCTTTCTTCTCTTTTACAGTCGGAACTTCATATCCATTTTCCAGAAGCAGCATGACGATTCGTTCGAATCCGATTGAGAATCCACATGCAGGTGTATCCTGCCCGGTGAATTTACCGATCATCTTATCATAACGGCCGCCTCCGGCTACAGATCCGCCGAAATCATCCATCGTCACTTCAAAGATCGTTCCTGTATAGTAAGACTGTCCTCTTACAAGTGTCGGATCGAATTTGATATTGAATTCGCATTCTTTTGCGGTCTCAACACTGGAAATGATCATTTCCATACTGTCTGCTGTCTCTTCACTTAAGCAGTCGCCCAGTTTTTCTTTCAAGAAACGGATACCTGTTACATCTGGTGCTACATCCTTAAATAACTGAAGATAAGTCTCTACATTTTCCTTTACATATCCCATCTCTTCTAATTCTTTTGCAACACCTTCTGCACCGATCTTGTCCATCTTATCCAGAATGATGAAGACTTCATCATAATCATCCTCACGGAAACCACTGTAAGCCGCCATTGCTTTCAGGATATTACGGTCATTGATACATACCGTAAAGTTCTGGAAGCTTAATTTGCCAAGCATAGCTGTCGTTGCAAGGATCAGTTCGATCTCTGCGAGATTTCCCGGCTCTCCTAAGATATCAATATCACACTGCATGAACTGTCTGAAACGTCCTTTCTGCGGACGGTCTGCTCTCCATACATTACCAATCTGCAATGCCTTAAAAGGTGCCGGCAATTCATTCGAATGGTTTGCATAATATCTGGCAAGCGGTACGGTAAGATCATAACGCAGTCCTCCGTCTACCAGATCGTTTTCTTCTTTTGCTGTATCGATCTTCAGTTTTTCTCCTCTTTTTAAGATCTTGAAGATCAGTTTCTCGTTGTCTCCGCCCTGTTTGCTGCACAGGTTCTCAATGTGCTCCACTCCCGGAGTCTCAATTGAAGTAAATCCAAAGGAACCATATGTTTCACGGATCAGTCCTGTAACATAGTTACGGACTTCCATCTCCTTTGGTAAAATATCTTTCATGCCGGTAACCGGCTTCTTCTTTAATGCCATGTGTCCTCCTTATTTACCAGCCTGGCTGGCGTGTACTACTCTTTGAAATGCAAGAAATACTTCCAGATCAAAGTTTTTTATTTCGTCTATCATCAATTCCATCACAGTATGCTTATCAAAAGCCTTGCGGTAAGACCGCTCCTGACTCAATGCACAGAATACATCGCATACACGAAGAATCCGGGCACCAATGGGAATCTCCTTCCCTGCCAGATTGGACGGATAACCGCTTCCATCGTAATTTTCATGATGATAAAGAATACTCTCAAGAACAAAATCCGAATAGCCCTGGTCTTTCAGTTCCTCATAGCCAAGTGTAGAATGCATGCGGACATATTTCAATTCCTCAATTACCATGGGATTACTTTCCTGCCCGTTGATATAGCTTCTCAGTTTCAGCTTTCCTATGTCGTGAAGCATTCCTGCAATTGCAAGATCGTAACACTGCTCATGAGGAAGTCCAAGCTCCTTACTTAACGCGTACGCCAGATTACTCACTGCGATTCCATGCCTTAACTCTGCTGATAAATCAAATTCCAGAACTCTGTCGGATGTTTCTGACTGTTCACTGGAAAGCTTTTCCAAGAATTTTCCCTCCCTCCTACAACCAGGTTCCAATTCCTGTTCGCTTTCTTTCAATCATCTCATCAATACGGGCAATATAGCTTGTGACATCTTTCACATTCTCCACCCGCTCAATACGTTTGCCATGGTCAAAGACCAGTTTGGAAGAACCGCCTGCTCCAAGAGCAATGATCGGTTGTTTTTCTTCCATAATCAGTATATTGTAAATCCCGGCTTTGTCAACCTTTGCATAGCCTACATTTTCAAAATTTCCTTTCATATTCTTCTGACGGTACAGATAGTAAGGTCCCATTTCCATGGAATATGCAGTCTGCTGTGTCAGATCCATGATCTCCTGGTTATTTTCAAATGTCATCTCCTGATATTTGTCCTTAAACATATTCAGGCGTGCTGCACGCTTCACAGCCAGAGAATGTACGGTAAGGCTGTCCGGGGAAAGCTCTTTTACTTTCTCCAATGTGTATTTCACCTTGGAAATATCCTCTCCAGGCAGTCCTACAATGAGATCCATGTTAATATTGTTATAATTCAGCTCTCTGGCAAGATGGAAAGCTTCTATGGTCTGTGCCACAGTATGACGTCTTCCAATGATTTCCAGAGTATCCTGATTCATGGTCTGGGGATTAACAGAAATTCTGGTCACAGGAAATTCTTTAATTGTCTCAAGCTTCTCCCTTGTAATACTGTCTGGTCTGCCAGCTTCAATGGTAAATTCTACAAGTCCATCAAAACCAAAGGACTCTCCCAGCTGTTCAAGAAGCCTTTTCAGCTGATACGGCTCTAACGTGGTAGGTGTGCCTCCGCCGATATAAATCGTATCCAGCTTGTAGTTCTTCATCATCCTGGCCGTTTCGCGAATTTCTAGACATAAAGCATCCAGATATTCATCTACTCTTTTTGCCCAGAGCTTCAAAGGGTAGGAGCTGAAGGAACAATACAAACAGATACTTGGACAAAAGGGAATACCTACATATAAGCTGTAACCATGCTCATAATCAATATCCTGAAGAAGTGCCCGCTCCCTGTTTGCTATGGTGATGGCAAGAGCAGTTTTCTTTGCGCTTACCAGGTAACGCTCCCGCATTTCCTGTGCAATCTCGGTATTTTTCATACCACTCTCGATCATCCCCATGGCAAGCTTGGCCGGACGAATTCCCGTAAGATTCCCCCATGGAAGGGTTCTGCCGGTAAGCTTCACCAGAACATTGTACAGTGCATATTTCAGACTGTCCTTGTTGGCTTTACGAAGCTCATGGGCATCCCTGAGTTTCTCATGAGTTTCCTGACTGGAATCCCCGTCTGCCCCCCGGATCACCTCTGCGCTGGCAACACCTTTTTGATCCTTCGTCTCATATTTTATAACAAAATTGTCATTTTCTTTTTTCACAGTAAAGAAGATATCGTACTCCTCTTCGTCTTTTTCGTAGAGGCTGTGGATATCTCCTTCCGGATAAAATGCTTTTTTTAATTCATATATATCATGCTCGAAATCCCTGTCAAGCAGCAGGATTCCTATTTTACACAAATGGATTGTACCTCTTTTCGTAACCGATAGTTGTAGATGTATCATGCCCCGGATAAACATTTGTTTCATCTGGAAGGGCATTTAACAGCTTATGAAGGCTCTCCCGGATTTCACGGGAACTGCCGCCTGGAAAATCCGTTCTTCCAACAGAACCGCAGAATAATGTATCCCCGCTGAACAGAACCCTTTCGTCTTTCAGATAGTAGCAACAGCTTCCTTTCGTGTGTCCTGGAGTGTGGAGCATCTGAATAGAAAATCCAGCAGCTTCAAATACTTGCAGGTCCTCCAGAAAAACATCAGGACGCACAGAACATGGTTTATGCATCCGGTCAGTCATATTCACAGAAGGCTCCCGAAGCATTTCTTCTTCCTGGCGGCAGGCATAAACCGGAATCTGATACTCAGCTTTCACAGCCTGTACTGCCATAATGTGGTCAAAATGTCCATGAGTCAGAAGGATTCCTACCGGCTTTGCACCCATATCTTCCACCTTCTGAAAAATTCTCTTCGGTGAATCTGCCGGATCAACGATCAGCGCTTCACCGGTTTCTTTATTTTTTAAAAAGTAGCAATTGGTATATACAGGGCCAAGAACCATCTGCTGTAATTCAAGTTTTCCCATAGATTATCCTTTCATGGCAGCTGATATGCCATTTATGTTATTATTCCGTTATTGTCCGTGTCCTGACCGGTAACATACCATCCAATGCTCAACGTACTGTATATCTCCAGCCAGTTCACATTTCCATTGTTTCTCAGCCTGTAGTTCTTTCTACATCCAAAACACTTTCCAGCTGACGTATCTTCTCGATAAGGGAATTCAGTTCATCCTTACAGCTGACGTTAAAGCTTACAGAAATAGTGGCCTTCTCCTGCTTGTTTGTTCGGCAGTTAATATTTCGGATGTCAATCTTACGCTCTGTAAAGATCTTGGAAATATCAACCAGAAGACCGGTACGATTATTAGCATATACATTGATCTCAGCCATGTAATGCTCATCCGGCTTGATCTCCGGATCCTGCCACTCTGCTTCCAGAAGACGTCTTCTGTCCATTTCAGACATATTCATCACATTTACACAGTCAGTTCGATGAATGGTAACACCACGGCCTCTTGTAACATATCCAACAATCTCATCACCGGGAATCGGATTACAGCATTTGGAGAAGCGTACTGCAACGTCATGAATGCCCCGTACTACAATGCCGCTCTTGCTCTTGATATGATGCTTCTTATCCTGATTCTCTGCGGCTGCTGCCTCCAGAACTTCTTCATCTGTGAGATTCTTTTTATTCTCTTTATCATAAGCTTCTACAAGCTTATTAAATACCTGTCCCTCTTTCAGTCCGCCATGTCCGATGGCGGCAAGTACAGAATCCCAGTCACGGAAACCATATTTACGAAGGACTGCGTCCAGATACTGAGTCTTGGTGTAATTAGCGAATTTAAAGCCCTTGCTCTTGGCATATTGGGCAAGCATTTCCTTACCCTTCAGAATATTATCTTCCTTCAGTTCTTTCTTGAACCACTGATTGATTTTATTTCTGGCCTGTGTGCTCTTGACCACCTTCAGCCAGTCACGGCTTGGTCCCTGAGAATTCTGGGAAGTAATGATTTCAATACGGTCACCATTCTGGATCCGGTATTCAATGGGCACCAGTTTGCCATTTACCCTGGCACCTACCATTTTGTTTCCTACAGCACTGTGCACGCTGTATGCAAAATCAATGGGGGTGGAGCCGTTAGGAAGGGTTTTCACATCTCCCTGTGGAGTAAAGCAGTATACACTGTCTGCAAACAGATCCAGATCATTTTTCAGAAGACTCATGAACTCTTTATTATCAGACATGTCTCTCTGCCATTCCAGGATCTGGCGCAGCCAGTTCAGCTTCTCCTCCTCACGATTGCCTGAGGAAGCCTTACCGTCAGAAGCCTCTTTATACTTCCAATGTGCAGCAATACCGTACTCGGCAGTCTTATGCATCTCAAAGGTTCTAATCTGAATTTCAAAAGGCTGTCCATTCGGTCCGATCAGCGTGGTATGCAAAGACTGGTACATATTTGGTTTGGGCATTGCAATATAGTCCTTGAAACGTCCTGGAATTGGCTTATACATCTCATGGATCACACCAAGTGCCGCATAACAGTCCTTCACTGTATCTACCAGGATACGCACTGCAAACAAATCGTAAATCTGATCAATCGTCTTGTTCTGATTTACCATCTTTTTATAGATACTGAAAAAGTGTTTTACACGGCCGTCAACCTGTGCCTTAATTCCGGCTTCTACCATATGCTGATGCACAGTCTTGACAATATTCCCTACGAATTCCTCACGGACGCTTTTACGAAGTGCTACTTTCTCAACCAGATCATAATAAACATCTGGTTTTAGATATTTCAGGGAAAGGTCATCCAGCTCTACTTTGATCTTGGAAATACCAAGACGCTGTGCGATAGGCGCATAGATGTCCATCGTCTCTCTTGCCTTCTCCTTCTGTTTCTCAGGAGTCATGTACTGAAGAGTACGCATATTATGAAGACGGTCTGCAAGCTTGATCAGAATAACACGGATATCCTTTGCCATGGCAAGGAACATCTTGCGAAGGCTCTCTGCCTGCAGCTCTACTTTATCCTTGGAATAGGACAGCTGACCGATCTTAGTTACCCCATCTACCAGAAGCGCAACCTCAGGACCAAATTCTCTGGTGATCTCATCACAGGTCATCCAGGTATCTTCAACAGCATCGTGAAGAAGGCCTGCTACAATGGTCTCCTTATCCAGTTCCAGATCCGCCAGAATAATGGCAACACATAAAGGATGAATAATGTAGGGTTCCCCGGACTTTCTCTTCTGATCCTTGTGGGCTTCCCTTGCAGTCTCGTATGCCTTCTGGATCATGGTAATGTCCGTAGAAGGATGATATTTCTTTATGCTGGCAATCAGCTCATCATATAATACTTCAGGGCTTGTAAAGTCGTGCATGGATTTTACAGCTGCATCTGCTTTCTTCACAGACTCCAGCTTCTCCATATCCTCTTTTGATACTTCAGGCTCCTTGCCCTGCTCGTTAACAATATCAGCCATATTTCACACCTGCCTGTTTAAATACTATCTGCGTCAGCATCCGCCCACCTGTTTCCCCGGGGGAATCTGGCGAAACAGACACATCCTTTATTTACCTTCATAACGGATTACAGAAGCAACGTCATATTTCTCCAGTTTCTTACGTCCCTCAAGACCTGCAAGTTCCATCAGAAATACGATCTTCACTACCTCTCCTCCAAGCTGCTCTACCAGTTTCGCTGCTGCTTCAACTGTACCGCCTGTTGCGATCAGATCATCAATGATAACTACCTTCTGTCCTGGCTTGATGGCATCCTTGTGAATCTCAATCTCAGCTTTGCCATATTCCAGATCGTAGCTTGCAGAAACGGTCTCACATGGGAGTTTCCCTTTCTTACGTACTGGTACAAAAGACTTATGAAGATTATACGCAATTGGCATTCCGAAAATAAATCCACGGGATTCTGTTCCCACTATTACATCCACATCCACATCCTTCAGACAATCCTGCATGGAATCAATTGCAAGCTTCAGTCCGTCTGCGTCCTGAAGGATACTGGTAACATCTCTGAAAATAATGCCTGGTTCTGGAAAATCAGGTATACTTCTTACATATTCTTCTATTTTTTTCATAATAGCCTCCTCAGATTAATGGATGTTGTGGGGAAAGCATCAGCCACCCCAGAGCGTGTTTAAAAAAAAGCCTTTTTTCAAACACATTCTAGCATCATAAATATCTTTTAGTATAACACTTTTTAAATCGGGAATCAACGCAAAACCGACAGGCTCACTGGAAATACTGCATTTTTCGTGGTTTTACATGATTATCCCCTTTTTAGCAGTAATTTTGTATGACAATTTGCAAAGAGTCTCTTCCCATATAGGAGTTGATCTTCGGATAATAGGTTACAGAAATAGTTCCATGAGACCTTGCAAACTCTGCAAACTCCTTTGCTTCGCCCCAGTAAACCCCATCCATCACCGTGCCGGATTCGTCCATCAGCTGCAATTTCACTGTATTCTGAGTCTTTCCATATATTCCGATTTTTAAAACGCGGAGATTTTTCTGGGCAAAAACAGGCTTCGCATTTCCTTTTCCAAAGGGTTCCAGAACAGAGAGCTGACGGATCAGATTCTCGTTTATGTAAGAAATGGGCATTGGTACATCGATTACGATTTTTGGGATCATATCTTCTTCTGTCAAGGTGCAGTTTTCATTGAGCTGACGGCGAAATGCTTCCACATTTGCTTCTTCTATAGAAAGACCTGCTGCCATAGGATGGCCACCATACTGGAGCAACAGACTGTCACATTTTACAAGCTCCTCATACATGGAATAATTTTCTGTAGATCTGCCGCTGCCTTTCACCGATTTTTCCCCTCTTGTAAGAACAAAAGCAGGCTTGTGATATTTTTCACGGATTCTTCCTGCTATGATTCCTGCAAGACTCTCATGACAATCCGGCAAAAATACAACCATTACTCTGTCATTTTTCAGATTGCTGCCCTCTATCAGCTTGTAGGCAGCTTCTGTACCCTGTTCCGTCAGTGCCTTACGGCTGTCATTCAATGCTTTCAGATCGTTTGCAAGCTTTGCAGCCTCTTCTTCATCTTCACACTGTAATAGGGACAGGGAGCGCATGGCTGTATCCAGTCTTCCGCTGGCATTAATGCACGGACCAAGGCGAAAACCAATATCGTAGGAACTGATTTTCTGATTTTCCAGACCAATTGCTCTTATCAAAGCTTTCAGTCCCTTATTTTTTGTATGAGGCAGACGTAAAAGTCCCTCTTTTACAAGAATACGGTTTTCTCCCTGAAGGTCCATAATATCTCCAACTGTAGCGATAGCCGCAGGTTCCAGATAATCTTCTTTCTCACTCTCCGGGATTCCATATTTTTCATACAATGCAAAAACCAGTTTCATTGCAACCACTGCGCCACAGATATTTTTATTTGGATACGTACAGTCAGACTGTTTTGGATTGATAATTGCATCTGCCAGAGGAAGCTTGTATTTTCGCCCTTCTTCTGTATCTTCAAAAGGGACCTCGTGGTGATCCGTCACTACCACTGTCATGCCCATTTTTTTTGCAAATGCAATCTGATCTGCAGCCGAAATTCCATTGTCACAGGTCACGATCGTATCTACTCCATCCTCTTTTGCTTTCTCTATAAGATGATTATGAATTCCATATCCATCTGCAATGCGGTCCGGAATATAAGTATCTACATTCGCCCCCAGGCGTTTAAATCCTTTTAACAGAATATAAGTTGCAGTTACACCGTCAATATCATAATCTCCTATAATTCTCATCCTGGTTCCCAGATCTATTTTTTGCGAAATAATTTCCACAGCTTTGTCAATATCCTTCAGACTTTTCCAGGATGGAATGTCATCCAGGGTTCCGTTCAGATACTGATTAATTTCTGCATCTTCTGTAATATCCCTGTTCCGAATAATCCTGGCGATCACCGGATCTATTCCATACTTCCGGCCAATCTCCTGAAAATCAGCTCTTTTCGCCGCTAATACCCATTTTTCCATGCTTTGTCTCCTGTTGTAAATTGTATTGCTATTTAATTGGTTGGTCGTTATCCCGGACGCGATTTCACAATGTATATT
>OLPR01002391.1_pt1 | contig 13818 bp, 8 predicted proteins | sample 1672761 | NCBI WGS metagenome assembly OLPR01 (sample SAMEA3136721, study PRJEB25190) | human gut metagenome | biome: human gut; feature: human-associated habitat; material: faeces | place: Austria | collected 2013 | reverse complement strand
GAAGGCGAGTTACGCAAGGAAAGCCGGCGGATCAGCGATCTGTAAAAAACGTGAGTAAAATTCTCTAGCTGCTCTTCCAATCGTTTATTTATTTTTTATCATATACTCGAAATCTACAGTTGGCCAACTTACAAAATTAAAATTTCTGTGGAAGTTGTGCCAATACGATCGCTATAAACATCAACCCACACCCTATCAACTCTCTATGGCTCAAATTCTGATGCAGAACCAAAAATCCAGCGATCACAGAAGTCACAGATTCCAGACTAAGGATCAACGATGCTACCGTAGGATTCATATTCTTCTGCCCCACGATCTGTAATGTATAAGCAACTCCACATGACATCACTCCTGCATATAAGATTGGTTTCCATGCAAGTAAGATCATGCTGATCTCTGGATGTTCAAAAAGCATCATTGGAACAAAACAAAGAATCCCACAGACAAAAAACTGAATACATGACATTTTCACTCCATCATTAAATTGTGTAAAATAATCGATCACTAAAATATGAATCGAAAATGCAATTGCACCTAAAAATACATAGATATCCCCTTTTCCAATCGAAAATCCGTCCGTAATGCATAAAAAATAAAGTCCTGCAAGTGCGATCACAACGCTGATCCAGACGGATAATCCGCACTTTTTTCCTAAAAATAATCCCAAAATTGGAACAATGATAATATAAAATGCTGTAATAAATCCTGCTTTTCCTACAGTTGTGTACATGATTCCAAATTGCTGCAAGGTGCTTCCTGTAGCTAATGCGACTCCGCAACAGATTCCGCCTAATAGCAATCTCTTTTTCTCCGTGAAGTTTGTTTTCTTCCTTACTTTTCCTCTGTTTAGAAACGCAATACACGGAATCAATACAATGCCTCCGATCAATGTACGAACACAATTAAATGTAAATGGTCCAACATAATCCATTCCAACACTTTGTGCAACAAATGCAGCGCCCCATATGATCGCAGCTAAAAATAATGATAATGATCCTTTGATCTGTTCTTTTTTCATACTTTTCAAACCTTCTCTTTCGTTAGCATATTGAATTTATTTTACTACGGTAGTTTTTTGTCTGCAAGTAAAAAGAAAGAATGCATCTTATGATCTGATATCGATCATAAATACATTCTTTCTTTTTAAGTTTAAGAATTGTATCTATATTTAATTTTATAGTTACCTATTTATAAAGGGTCAGTATTTCTTCCCCTACGTTACACTCTCCAATATGTTTCAATGAAATACTTGCGTATTCCGCATTATTACTGATAACTACCGGAGTCGTCATAACATATCCATCTACTCTCATATCTTCTAAGTCGAACTCACAGATGAGCTCTCCTTTTTTTACTTTCTGACCAGCTTCTACTTTCATATAGAAGCCTTTTCCACCTCGCTTTACTGTATCAAGCCCAAGATGTATCAAAACTTCTGCTCCATCTTTGGATTCCATAGCAAGGGCATGTTTTGTCCTAAACACTGCTGCGATGACCCCATCTACTGGTGCATATAGTTTTCCTTCTTCTGGTTTAACTGCAAAGCCTTCCCCTAACATTCCACCAGAAAATGCCTCATCTCCAACTTCTTCTAGTTCGATCACACATCCTTTGATCGGACAGGCGATACTTTCCTGTTGCATTTCATCTTTGGAATGTGTATTTTCTTTTAGTAATTGTTTGATTTCTTTCTTTGCTCGTCTTGTCCTTAAATAATCTTCCAGTTCTGATTTTAGCACCGTTACATATGGACCATAAATGATCTGAATGCTGTTTCCTCGTTTCAAAATTCCCCTTGATCCTGTTTCTTTGATCATGGCATCATCCACCAGACTTATATCTTTCAGTCCACATCGAAGTCTTGTAACACAACAGTCAATATCACCGATATTCTTTTTGCCTCCAAGTCCCGCTGCGATCTTTGCTAATAATTCTTCTGAAAAATCTTCTCTGTATTCATATTCTGACTCTTCTTCATATTCTTGTGCGTGTTCTTCTTCCCTTCCTGGTGTTTTGATATCAAATTTCAAGATCAGAAAATGGAATAAGGAATAATACACTATGAAATAAATAATTCCCAGTGGAATGACCATCATCCAGTTTGTTTTTTCTTGTCCTTGCATGATTCCAAAAAAGAACAGATCGATAAGTCCTCCAGAAAATGTTAATCCAACTGTGATCTTCAATACATGCATCATCATATATGCAAGTCCTGCAAAAACACAATGTATTCCATATAATCCAGGTGCAATAAATAAAAATGTAAATCCATGATCCTCCTGCAGATGACGGAACAGGTTCACGATCTGTGCCTGTATGGACACATCAAGAGAAGCAATCGGTTCATCTGCCACCAGAAATTCCGGTTCCATACACAAGGATCTGGCTATCGCCACTCGTTGTCTCTGGCCGCCTGACAATTCAGATGGATAACGATCCAGAAAGCTATTCTCCAGTCCTACATATTCCATCTGAAATGCAGTCTCTTTCACAAAGCTTCCTCTGGGCGGTGTGATATGCTGAATTCTCATAGGCTCAGTAATAATATCAGACACTTTCATTTTCTGATTCAGACTGGATGCTGAATCCTGAAAGATCATCTGGCGTCTGGTCTGCAGCATTTTCTTATGCTTTTTAAATTCCTTTTTATCACAGATATTTACATCTTTGTACCAGATTTCTCCCTTCGTGGGCTGATATATATTCATCAAACATCTGGCTACTGTAGATTTCCCGGAACCAGACTCTCCTACCAGACCAAAGATTTCACCTTTATGGATTTGAAATGAAACATCGTCCACAGCCTTTACTTTGATTTTTCTTGTCAGGTGAAACTGCTGGGTCAGGTGCTTCACATCTAATAAAACTTCTTTACTCACTAAACTGCCCTCCCATAGGTGATTTGATCTGTGGTGCCCGTGGGTCCAACAGCCAGGTTGCCGCATAATGCGTATCTGTTATCTTAAACATAGGCGGCATTGCTTCATAATCAATATTCAGGGCATATTCATTTCGACATGCAAAAGCATCACCTTTCGGCGGATCTATCAAAGTAGGAGGCATGCCGGGGATGGTGTACAGGCTTTCTTTTCCATTTGCAAATGCAGGCAGTGATCTCATCAGTCCCCATGTGTATGGATGTCTGGGATCATAATACACTTCCTCTGCTGTACCGATCTCTACGATTTTACCTGCGTACATTACTGCTACCCTGTCTGCTACCCTGGCAACAACTCCCAGATCATGAGAAACCAGTATCGTCGCTGTTCCAAGCTTTTTCTGTATTTCACGCAGAAGATCCAGGATTTGTGCCTGTATGGTCACATCCAATGCTGTGGTCGGTTCATCTGCAAATAAAATATCCGGATCTGCTGCCAGTGCAATCGCCATAACACATCTCTGGCGCATTCCACCAGAAAACTGCCAGGGATACTGATGGTAGCGTTCCTTTGGATGAGAAATACCTACCAGCTCCATAAGTCTCAGAACCTTCTGATCTACCTGCGCTTTTGTATATTTTCTATTGTGGATCAGCACTGCTTCTGCGATCTGTTTTCCAATTTTGATCGTTGGATTTAAGGATGTCATAGGATCCTGAAAAATCATGGAAAAAACCTTTCCACGAAGCTTCTGCATCTCCTTCTCCCGATAACAAGTAATATCCTGTCCATTCACATGGATACTTCCCTCTTTGATCTTTGCACTTGGCGGCAAAAGCTTCATGACACTTTTGCAAAGCACACTCTTTCCACATCCGGATTCGCCAACTATAGCCAGCACTTCTCCCTTTTTTAACGAAAAAGACACGTCCCTCACTGCCTGTACTTCTCCTAAGGAACCTTCTATGCTGACTGAAAGATTTTTAACCTCTAATAAATGCTCCATTTTTAATCCTTTTTCCGCTAGTGTAAAAAGGGGGCACTCCTGGCGCCCCCATCACAACCCTTATCTCGTTTTATTGTTCAATCGTCCAGTCTGCAACATTCCAGAAAATACCAACTCCGTGATGTCCCATAACTGTATCAGGATCAATTCCCTTAATATTGCTGTCAGCAACATAGTTGGCATCAATATAGCAGATCATTGCATAAGCCGGATCCTCTGCAAGAGCTTTCTGGAAATTAGCATATGCCTCGGCACGAACCTGCGGATCTGCGGTCTGTCTTGCTTCGGTCAGATATTTGTCAACTTCCTCGTTGGAATAGCTGGAGTAGTTTGCTCCCTTATCTGTTCCGAATACTTTGTAGGTATGGTCGTCAGCATCAAATGGGCTTCCCCATCCGATCAGGAATGCCATCTGTCCAGCCCAGTCTATCTGTGCAGGAATCTCAACGGATACATCCATGCCAATTTCTTTCAGTTCCTGTGCTGCGATCTGTGCCATATCAATACGTACCTGATCACCGGAACTTACGCTGATAACAAATCCCACTTTTTCGCCATCACGATAATAGAATCCGTCATCACCCATCTCACATCCAGCAGCTTCAAGGATTTCTTTTGCTTTTTCCGGATTGTAATCATAATGCTCAACATCTTCATAGTTGTAAATATTTCTCTGAAGCGGTCCATAAGCCGGCATTCCCTGTCCAAGGATCACTGCATCAATAATTGCCTGACGATCAAGTCCGTAGCATACTGCCGGGATCAGATCACGGTTTTTCTGCCAGTATTCGTTGCCAAAGTTAAACATGATTCCACGATAGTCAGCAGTCTTCATATCATAGCATGTATATGCATCATCATCAGCAAAAGAAGCTGCATCCTTCGGTGTGAGAAGAGCCAGGTCCAATTCTCCTGATTTTAACTGAAGTGCTTTCGCATTGTCATCGGGTACGATCTTGAATACAACTTTATCAATGGATGGCTCGCCTTTGAAATAATCTTCATTCTTAACCAGAGTAATAGCCTGTCCTTCATCCCAAGATTCGATTTTGTATGGGCCTGTTCCTACCGGATTACGGAAGAAATCAGATGTCTGCATATCTTCTCCCTCAAGCAGATGCTTAGGAAGAACTGCCATTGTCATATAATCAAGGAATGCAACATTTTTGTCTTTAAGCTTAAATGAAACAGTATGATCATCGATCACATTAATCTCTTCTACATCCTCGTAGTTAGGTGCATTCTCAGAACCGTTTTCCGGATCCATAATAGCTTCGATTGTAAACTTAACATCATCTGCAGTAACAGGTTCACCATCCTGCCATTTGGCATCCTCTACCATATGAAATGTGTAGGTATTGTTTGCATCATCGAACTCCCAGCTCTTAGCCAGTCCTGGAACTACCTGATTCTCTCCGTCATGTGCAGTTAATCCGCTGAAGATCAGAATATTGATCTCGCCATGCTCATCCATAGCCGGATTGATCCTGGTATAATCTCCACTTCCATATACCAGAGTTGTTTCTTCTTCTGCAAATGCAGGAATTGTTGTGCCTGCACTGGCCATGGATACAGTCAGAAGCATTCCTACCATTGTTAAAAGTCCCTTTTTCATTCTTTGTTCCCTCGCTTTTTTTATTTTGGTAACTTTCTCAATGATACCAAAATCAGCGATTCTTCATAAGCCCTGTGGGGGGATGTTCGTCCATTCTTATTTGCAACAGATGTATTCAATATTTGCATACGTTATTCAAGCATTCAAGAATGCCTCGGCATTTATGCTGTAAGATATCTTTTGATAAGCTCTAATCCATCTATTGGGACACAAAATTTCTGATTCTTCTTTTTGCATTCTGACAGAGTATTTTCCAGGTCAAACCACTGCACTTCCTCAACCTCTTCTTTTTGAAGCTTTAAGCTTTCTATTTCCACAGGCCTCCTGTAAGCATATACAAATGCAATCTCGTTATCCCAAAAAAGCTTTCCATAAAACACCTTTTTATACCGGATAGGAAATGTTCCTGCAAATTCCAGATCCCTGGCTTGTGCTTTAATCCCCAGTTCTTCAAAAAGTTCCCTTAATGCAGATTCTAATGGTTCGTCTCCTGCCTGCACATGCCCTGCCGAAGAGGTATCAAACCTGCCGGGAAAAGAATCTTTCTCTGTGGAACGCTTTTGCAGCAAAACCTGAATCCTGCCTTCCATTTCCCTTATGATCCAGATATGGGCAGTTCTGTGTCTTATCCCCTGAGCATGTGCAATACTCCGCTCTACAGTCTGCCCGGTTGGCTCTCCTGCCTCATTAATAATATCAAAAAATTCCATGGCTTCTTTCCGTCCTTTATCTCAATTTTCTTGAACCAGCACTACCCTTTCGGGAATCAATTATATGCCTTTCCACATTTTCGTGCAAATCTTAATACACACTTTTTTTTCATTTTTCCCACATAAGGAACACATTTTTTCCATATTTTAAACACAGTCTTCATATATATTGTTTTACATAAACAACAAGACAACAAACATTCATACAGAAAGGACAATATAAAAATGAAGAAAAAATATTTAGCAGTTTTGATGGGAATCATGGTAACATCTACAGCCGTTCCAGCAACCACGTTTGCAGAAGACGTCTCTACCACTACAGAAGCAGATACAGCACAGGAGCAGAAAGTCACAAATGAAGCACCAGATGGTCAGGCTCCTGAAAAACCAGAAGGTGAGGCTCCTGATGGACAAGCTCCTGAAAAACCAGAAGGTGAGGCTCCTGATGGACAGGCTCCTGAAAAACCAGAAGGTGAGACTCCCAATGGACAGGCTCCTGAAAAACCGGAAGGTGAGACTCCTGACGGACAAGGCGGTCCTGATGGTGGTCAGTCTGAAGGCGTGGATAGCTACAACGCTGTCAATGAATATACAGAAGATACCTCTATTGAAAATACAACCCTTGAATCCACAGGAACCGATGAAAATGCAGCTTTGATCTCTTCCGGTGCCAATGTGACTTTTGACAACGTAACCATATCCCGGGAGTCCCAGGAAAGTACCGGTGGCAATGATGCCAGCTTTTATGGGGTAGGTGCAGCCGTTCTGGCAACAGACGGAACAGCTTACGTAAAAGGTGGAAGTATTACAACGAACGCAAATGGTGGAGCTGGTCTGTTCGCATATGGTAATGGTACGATCTATGCGGCAAATACAGACATTAAAACAGAGCAGGGCACCTCCGGCGGTGTACATACCGCTGGCGGAGGCACCCTTTATGGTTGGGATCTTAATGTTGAAACCAATGGTGAATCTTCCGCAGCCATCCGAAGCGACAGAGGCGGCGGCACAATGGTTCTGGATGGAGGGAGCTATACTTCCAACGGGATCGGCTCTCCTGCCATCTACAGTACAGCAGATATTGCAGTAAATAATGCGACTCTCACAGCCAACGGATCGGAAGCTGTATGTATCGAAGGTCTTAACTCAATCCACTTGTATGACTGCGATCTTACCGGAAATATGAGTGATCAGGATCAAAATGACAACACCTGGACTGTCATCTTATATCAAAGCATGTCTGGTGACGCAGAAGTAGGTAACAGCACCTTCCAGATGGATGGTGGTTCCCTTACTTCCCAAAACGGTGGTGTATTCTACACCACCAACACGGAAAGCACCATCACTTTAAATGATGTAGATATTAATTATAATGATGACAATGAGTTTTTCCTGCAGTGTACAGGCAATACCAATCAGCGTGGCTGGGGACAGGCAGGTGCCAATGGCGCAGACTGTACCTTTACCGCAATCAGTCAGGACATGCAGGGAGATGTGATATGGGATTCTATCAGTGACCTTGATTTCTATATTACAGACAGCAGTAATCTGACAGGTGCAATCCTTGATGATGAAACATATGCCGGTGACGGTGGTTCCGGTTATTGCAACGTAACTGTCAGCAAAGACTCAACCTGGACGGTTACCGGAGACAGCACCGTTACTTCCCTCTCCAATGAAGGAACCATCGTAGATGACCAGGGCAAAACTGTGACTATCCAGGGAACTGACGGCACTGTTTATGTAGAAGGTGACAGCCAATACACCATCACAACCGATTCTTACAGTGATTCTGCAGATCAATCCGGTGCAACAGCTCTTCAAAGCTGGAGCGGATATCAGACAGAAAAACCTTCTACTCTTTCTTAAGGTCTGTGATCAGCAGATAAAGAATCCCCAGGATCACAATGGTACTAGCCATGATTGCCAACATCCATCCTGTTCCTACAACTTTCCCAAGAAAGATAGGATTGCAGTCCACGGAATCCCGGATCCCCGCAATTGCCTGTGTGGGGATCCCTTCCTTTTCCATTTCCTCAAAAACACCTCTCAGCATATGATTCTTCAACAAAGAAGTCCCATATGTACTTGGAATAAAGGAAAGAACCTTCTGCAATCCGCTTCCAAAATTAGAAATAGGCATATATGCACCACATATAAATCCATATCCTGCACTTACAATGGTTCCCACAGCTGACATCTGTCCCTGGGTTTTCAAAGGGTAGCAGACAATGCTGGATAAAATACTTCCAAACAGGACCAGAAGGATCTCGTCCAAAATCAGCCATAAAACATCTGCCACGCTTAAATACCATCCCATGATGCCAATATAGCCAAGGCACAATGCCAAAGCCAGCAGATTTACCATTAAGGAATTCAGCACAGTTGAAAAAAAGTAGCCCAGGTAGATCAATGGTCTTTTTACAGGAGATACATTAAAATCCTTTCTTGCACCACTGGCCCGATCCTGTATCATAGTCAGGTTTACACAAAAGGTTACTGTTACACAGCTGACTGCCAGAAGTCCGGCTGCAAGCTGTGAAGCTACTGTGCCATCCACTAGTTTATCAGAAATCTTAAAGAAATCAGGAAGGGCCGACAGGAAAGAATCTCTGTATATATTAGCAAGAAAAGTCCCATATAATACGATCAGAATAATCGGAGTGATCAAGGATGAGATCAGCATGCCCTTGTCTCTGAAAAACAGCTTCCTGTTTCGTTTTATTAATGCCAACGTGGTTTTCATGGATTCTCACCTCCTAATACCTTTCCGGTTACAGCAAGAAATACATCATCCATGCCGCCCTTTACTACTTCATAATCCTGAAACAGTTCCTGATGCTCTACAATCAGCTTTGTTGCTTCACCGGTGTTCTGTACCTGGATCTGATAACCATCCCGGATTGCCTTATAAGGTTTGCCAAGCTGCCGGATCTGTTCTTCTCCTGCTCCATATATAGAAACATAGTCCTGTACATATTGATTTTTCAGCTGATAAGGTGTACCCTCTGCCACAATCTTCCCCTTATCCAGAATCACTACATAACCTGCAGATGCCGCTTCTTCCATATAGTGTGTTGTAAGAAAAACGGTCATATTCTCTGATACCCGAAGCTTTTCGATAATACTCCATATCAGCTTTCTGGTCTGAGGATCCAGTCCTGTGGTAGGCTCATCCAGGATATAGATGGTCCTGCCGGTACTTCTTCTGGAAAGCTCCGTGGCCAACTTGATACGCTGTGCCTCACCACCGGACAGGGTAGTGGAAGGCTGTCCCAACTTTACATAGGAAAGTCCCACATCATACAGGGTCTCGATCTTTCTGCGGATAAACGGTACATTTTCGAAGAAAGGTAATGCTTCTTCCACCGTCATATCCAACACATCAAAAATACTCTTGCCTTTGTATTTTACATCCAGTGTCTCACGGTTGTATCTCTTACCGCCGCAGACCTCACAAGGCACATAGACATCTGGCAGGAAATGCATCTCGATCTTGATGATACCATCGCCACCGCAGGCTTCACATCTTCCGCCCTTGACATTGAAGCTGAATCGTCCCTTGCTGTAACCCTTGGCCTTTGCGTCCGCCGTAGAAGCAAACAGATCGCGGATCAGATCAAATACTCCGGTATAAGTAGCGGGGTTGGATCTGGGAGTCCGTCCGATGGGAGACTGGTCAATGTTGATGACTTTGTCCAGCTGTTCCACACCTTCGATACCCTTGTGTCTGCCGGGAATGCAGCGGGCACGGTTCAATTCTCTCGCCAGATGCTTGTAGAGGATCTCATTCACCAGTGAACTTTTTCCGGAACCGGAGACACCGGTGACACAGGTCATCACACCCAGAGGAATTTCTACATCTACGTTTTTCAGGTTGTTTTCCTGAGCTCCCAGTACTTTGATCCAGCCGGTGGGAGTCCTTCTGGTCTCCGGTACGGGAATCCGCTTTTTGCCGCTGAGGTACTGTCCCGTAATGGATTCCGGAATCTGCATGATCTCTTCCGCTGTGCCGCAGGCAATGACCTCTCCGCCGTGGGAACCGGCTCCCGGACCAATGTCCACGATATAATCCGCTGCCAGCATGGTGTCTTCATCATGCTCTACCACTACCAGAGTGTTCCCCAGATCCCGCAGGTTCTTCAGAGTATTCAACAGTTTGTCATTGTCTCTCTGGTGCAGGCCGATGCTGGGCTCGTCCAGAATATAGCATACCCCCACCAGTCCGGAACCGATCTGGGTAGCCAGACGGATACGCTGGGCTTCACCGCCGGACAGGGTAGCCGTAGCTCTGGCCAGGGACAAATATTCCAGTCCCACATCCACCAGAAATCCTACTCTTGCGCGGATCTCCTTCAGCACACGCTCACCGATGAACTGCTGCTGTTTCGTCAGCGTCATGGTATCCAGGAATTTCTGCAGATCACGGATGGACATGGATGTGATCTCATAAATATTCTTGTCGCATACGGTAACCGCCAGAGATTCCTTCTTCAGTCGCATGCCCTTACATTCTTTACAGGGAGTGATGCGCATGAAGGTCTCATATTCCTGTTTGCTGCTCTCGGAAGCGGTCTCACGATAGCGGCGCTCCACATTTTTGATCAGGCCTTCAAATGCTACTGGATACACACCACTGCCGCGCTGGCCGGTATAATGTACCAGGACCTCTTTACCGTTGGTGCCGTGGATCAGAATGTCATGAATCTTCTGGGGATAATCCTGGAAGGGAGTATCCAGATCAAAATTGTATTCCTTCGCCAGTGCCCGCAGAATAGCATTGGTAAAGCTGGACTTGTCCGCACAGGACTGCCAGCCCATGACCGTGATGGCTCCCTCATTGATGCTGAGTCTCTTGTCCGGGATCATCAGATCCTCGTCGAATTCCATCTTATATCCCAGGCCGAAGCATACCGGGCAGGCACCGAAAGGATTGTTGAAGGAAAAGCTTCTGGGCTCCACTTCGCTGACACTGATACCACAGTCCGGACAGGAAAAGCTCTGGCTGAAAGTCGCCGGTTCGCCGCCGATCACATCCACCACCAGCAGCCCCTCTGCCAGTTCCAGTACGTTTTCAATAGAGTCTGTCAGACGGCGCTGAATACCATCCTTTACCACCAGACGATCTACCACGATGTCGATATTGTGCTTGATATTTTTATCCAGTTTGATCTCTTCCGTCAGTTCATACATGCTGCCGTCGATCCGTACCCGGACATAACCGCTTCTCTTGGCGCGCTCCAACACCTTGGCATGCTCGCCCTTGCGGCCTCTGACCACGGGGGCCAGCAACTGGATCTTCGTGCCTTCTCCCATGTTCATGATCTGATCCACCATCTGATCTACAGTCTGCTTGGCAATCTCTCTGCCACACTTTGGGCAGTGGGGAATACCGATTCTCGCATACAGCAGACGGAAATAGTCATAAATCTCTGTTACCGTACCTACGGTAGAACGAGGGTTACGGTTGGTGGATTTCTGGTCAATGGAGATAGCGGGGGACAGTCCTTCGATGCTTTCCACATTGGGCTTCTCCATCTGACCCAGGAACTGTCTCGCATAGGAGGACAGGGATTCCATGTAGCGTCTCTGTCCCTCTGCATAGATCGTGTCGAATGCCAGAGAGGACTTACCGGAACCGGACATACCGGTCAATACCACCAGCTCGTTTCTGGGAATGTCCACATTAATGTTTTTCAGGTTATGTTCATTGGCACCCCGGATCTTAATGTACTCCCGGGGACGCATCTTCTTTGCTTCTTCCATTATCTTGCCTTTCTTAAATAAAATATCGTTCTCCAACTATTCAGAGGCCCATTCGCAAAATCGCATCTTTGATGCTTTACTTTTATTCCATATCATTTAATTGTTTCTTTAATTCAAGCATTTTATCTCTAAGTTCTGCTGCCGCTTCGAAATTCAGGTCTGCCGCTGCTTTCTGCATCTTCTTCTGGATCTCGCCGATCAGCTTCTCCAGTTCCTTCTTCGTCATGGATTCGGGATCCTTCTCAAAGCGTACCTCTTCCTTGGCGATTACCTTGGAGATGCTGATAAGATCACGCACCGCCTTTTTGATAGTCTGGGGGGTGATACCATGTTCTTCATTATATTTCATCTGGATCTCACGACGTCTGTTGGTCTCATCCAGTGCTTCCCGCATGGAGTCCGTGATGGTGTCCGCATACATGATGACATGGCCTTCCGCATTACGGGCCGCACGGCCGATGGTCTGGATCAGGGAAGTCGCACTTCTAAGGAATCCTTCCTTATCCGCATCCAGAATGGCCACCAGAGTGATCTCCGGAATATCCAGACCCTCTCGCAACAGGTTGATACCTACCAGTACATCGAACACATCCAGACGCATATCCCGGATGATTTGGGCACGCTCCAGCGTATCAATGTCAGAATGCAGATATTTCACCCGAATACCGACTTCCTTCATATAATCCGTAAGATCCTCTGCCATCCGCTTAGTCAGTGTGGTGATCAGTACCTTATGATGCTGTGCGATCTCCTTGTTGACCTCTCCGATCAGGTCATCGATCTGTCCCTCTACCGGGCGCACCTGTACTTCCGGATCCAGCAGACCTGTGGGACGAATGATCTGCTCTGTCCGCAGCAGTTCATGCTCCTTCTCATAATCGGAAGGAGTGGCGGATACGAACATCATCTGGTCGATATGCGCCTCGAATTCCTCAAAGTTCAACGGTCTATTATCCAGTGCCGAGGGCAGACGGAAACCGTAGTCCACCAGTGTCTGCTTTCGCGAGCGGTCCCCGGCATACATACCGCGGATCTGTGGGATCGTCATATGGGACTCGTCCACGATGATCAGAAAATCATCCGGAAAAAAGTCCAACAGCGTCATGGGCGGTGCTCCCGCAGGAAGTCCGTTCAGATGTCTGGAATAGTTCTCGATACCGGAACAGAAACCGGTCTCCCGGAGCATCTCAATATCGAAATTCGTCCGTTCCGCAATCCGCTGGGCCTCGATCAGCTTGTCTTCGCCCTTGAAAAACTGTACCCGTTCCTTCATCTCTTCTTCGATATTGTCACAGGCTGCCTTGATCTTCTCCTGAGATACCACATAATGGGATGCAGGGAAGATCGCCACATGATTCAGCTCTGCATGAATTTTCCCTGTAAGAGGCTCTACCTCTGCGATCCGGTCGATCTCATCCCCGAAAAATTCGATACGGATGAGATAATCGCCGCCCTGTGCCGGATATACTTCCACCACATCTCCCCTGACACGGAAAGTGGCACGCTGAATATCCATATCGTTGCGGTTGTACTGAATATCGATCAGTTCCCGCAATACCTCGTCACGATCCTTCACCATGCCGGGACGCAGGGATACGATCAGATCCTGATATTCGTCGGGGCTTCCCAGACCATAGATACAGGACACGCTGGCCACTACCACCACATCCCTGCGTTCCGCCAGGGATGCTGTCGCTGACAGACGCAGTTTATCGATCTCATCATTGATGGAAGAATCCTTGGCAATATAAGTGTCCGAAGACGGCACGTAAGCCTCCGGCTGATAATAATCGTAATAGGAGACAAAGTACTCCACTGCATTCTCCGGGAAGAATTCCTTGA
>OLPR01002378.1_pt1 | contig 13869 bp, 8 predicted proteins | sample 1672761 | NCBI WGS metagenome assembly OLPR01 (sample SAMEA3136721, study PRJEB25190) | human gut metagenome | biome: human gut; feature: human-associated habitat; material: faeces | place: Austria | collected 2013 | reverse complement strand
TCATCTGAAAAAACTTTATGAATATCAAAGGCCAGGGGGCCACCGGTTTTCCGGCTGGCCCACCGTCCTTTGGAGACACATGGCCGTTATTATTCCACCGCCTTGAAATAAGCGTACCAACCATAGTCGCTCCAGTCCGCCATGGCAGAGGATGGAGTCTTATGGAAGATCGTGATGTAGTCATTGTCAAAAGTCAGCAGGTAGAAGGAGTTGTTCTGTCCCTGCCCGACCTCATCAAATCTTGCTCCGATGGTAGGAGCGGTGGTGATCAGACTGCCAAGTACCGCGTCCTCAGGGACTTCCTTGTTGAAACCGAATGTTCCTGTGGCTTTTACTGAACCGTCAGCATTGTAAGTTGTCATCTTGCTGCCCGCATATTCAAAAACCATTTTCTCATCGGCGGACACATCGCTCATCTTGACATTGCCCCACCAGCAGAAATTGGACTCGGGAGTATAGCCGGCGGAAGCATACTTCCAGCCACCATGCGCTCCCATGTTGCAGACAGAGCCCCATGAGACCTCTCTCCAGGCCCAAGTCTTTTTCGCGCCCCTGTCGGCCTTGTCCTTTGCTCCGGTCAGATAGCCGGCCCACGGATCAAAGACATTGGTGACAGTGATCGGGAAATGTGCCGACTCGACAATCTTTCCTGCGGAAAGGGCGACATAGTACACCTCGAACTCACCGTTTGACTCATAAGTGTAGGTGCAACTATCGCTCTTGAGGATGGTCTCACCCATGGAAGTGACGACATGCCACACGCCTCCGATCTCAGGGCGATCATTCTTGAGGGAGACGATCTGGTCTCCTTCCACAGCCGTCTCCGTGTTCGGATACGGTTGATCCACATGGAGATAGGACGTTAGTTCCTCAGATGTGACAGGAGTCCCGGCGTTGGTGATGTAGTCATCACGCAACGACTTGTCCTCTATCGGGTTACATGCCACCATGCTGGCAAGAAGCGCTATGGCAGTAATTATACGTATCTTTTTCATATTCTCATCTGCTATTTGAAATTGTTCCAATCAACAAATGCCGCTGAGGCATCCCACCCCGGATTCTGCTCAAGGGTTCCTCCAGCGATGTCAATCTCATCCTGAGGGATAGGCCAGTAACCTTGGGTCTGTTTGAGACGTGCCGCGTAATCGTATCTCACCATAGGGGTGACAATTCCTTCGTTGATCAGGTCGAAACCTGTCTGATCATTGAGGATCTTTCCGGCCGACTCAAGAGAAGGACCTGCCCAACGGAGAAGGTCAAACCAACGGACAGACTCGAACGCAAGTTCCCAACGGCGCTCGTTCTTGAGATTCTCCAGAGAGTAGGACACCGGGGCCAGATGGCTTCTTTCTCTGACCCTGTTGATGCCGTCAGCGGTTTCGGTAAGTTCGGAGTGCATCAGCAGCACATCAGCGAAACGGATGTGGATGAGGTCGGTCGTCTGCACAAGCTGGGCGGAAGTCTGGGCCGTGACACCCGGATTCTCAACAAGAGCCCAAGAGTTCTTGAAAGAGTTGGACTCGTCATCCCATGCACCCACATTGATGTACTTTTTCTGGAAGTAGCCGGTCTGCTCGTAATAGCGATAGGAGACGGTATAGTCAGGCTCTCCCTTGTCGAGTTTTCTGTCAAGAAGGACATTGCCCTTGTTGTTCGGATCGTACGCCGTGTAGGACCAGATAGAACCGGTCAGACGCGGATCCTCTGTGTAGCCATCTGTGTAAGACTGCCTCGCGGCCCAATCCTTCCACTCATCGACCATTTTCGGAGAGACCGGACCTGCACCCCAGCCGAAGCTGAAAGGATAGCTTTGCTTGATGTCCCTGTTGTCGTTTGACGGTGAGCAGAACATGGACCAGGTGTTGGAGAACCATGTGTAGGTCCAGTTTGACGTGAGGTTATGCTTGTTGGCGAACACTGTCTCCACGCAGCTGTTGCCGACCCAGTGCAGGTCATGATCTATCGGGTACTGGTACCTGTAGCCGGAATTGTTGCTGTTGACCGTCGTGTTGGTGTACCCCCAGATCTCACGCTGATCCTTCACAAGATCATGGCCGGAATTATTGATGCAATCCTCAAGATGCTTGACAACCTCTGCCTTGGTAGTTCCGCCTGGAAGGGTATCCTTCCCATAACGTCCGGTGTAGAACAGGAACACACGAGCCAACATAGCCTCAGCCGCATACTTGGTGGCATGACCGGTCATCGGAGAGCCGGCGGTGTAGATTTTGTCCGGCATCAAGCTTATGGCCTGGAGGAGATCGCTCTCGATGACGGTGTAAACTTCTTCCACGCTTGCCCTCGGAAGGTTGACAGTCTCGGTGTTGGTCCTAAGCGGAACACCGCCGAAAATCTGCACAAGCTCATTGTAGGCAAACGCGCGAAGGAAATAGGTCTCGCCGATAAGGCGGTTCATTTCCTCCTCGGATGACCATGATTTCACATTCCCGAATGACGCGAGGGCGCTGTTGGCCCTGTTGATGAGAGTGTAGTCGCGATCCCACAAGGAAAGCAGCCCGTTAAGATTGTCCTTGTACAAGAGGAAGTTCGTGGCACAGTTCCCTGAGTACGAGAGGTTCCCGCCAAGGCAATCGTCTCCGGCAAGCTGGGCGACATAGAACTGAGAGGATGTCTCAGGACTCTCGAAAAGCAGATGGGCATAGATGGCGGTGACCATCTCCTGCGCGTCTTTCTCTGTCTCCGGGAAGTTCTCGGTTGTCTTCTGGGTAAGATTCTTGGTGTCGAGAAAGTCCTCGCACGCTGACAGCGCAAACACCGTGGTCACGGCAAGGACAATATTGATTATGATCTTTTTCATATTCATTTCTCCTTCTAAAATTTGAGGTTGACTCCGAAAAGGATGGTGCGGGCACTTGGATAGTAGCCCAAGTCAATGCCTTGCGCCCAGCCGCTGCCACCACCGTAGCCGATCTCCGGATCCATTCCGGAGTACGAAGTGAATGTAAAGAGATTCTGTCCTGTCACATAGACACGGCAAGTCTTGAGAGGGAACTTCTTGAACGCCTTGGCAATGTCGTAGCCGAGGGTTATGTTCTGCACCTTGAAATAGTCCCCATCTTCTATGTAAAGAGAAGAGATCCTGTTCCAGTTGCTGTTTGAAGAGCTGGCAAGGCGAGGATACTTGTTGGAAGAACCCTCTCCCGTCCATCTCTTCAGGATGTCGGTCGTGTAGTTGTTCAGAGGTGATGAGGAGAAGTCCCTGTAGCACTTGAAGATCTGCTGTCCGAACGATCCGAAACCAGAGATAGAGAGATCTATTCCTTTCCACTCAATATTGAAGGAAAGCCCAAGGGTGAAGTCCGGATGCGGGTTTCCGATCATGGTACGGTCATTTGCATCAATGACTCCGTCATTGTTGGAATCAACATAGATGACATCGCCAGGGTTTGTGTTTTCACCGTTCAGGAGAGCTCCCTTGTAAGCATCAATCTCAGCCTGATTCTGGAACACTCCCGCAGTCTTGTAGCCGTAGAAGTAACCGATAGGCATGCCTACCTCTGCCCTATAGAGTTCCTCGGCTCCTTCCCATGGAATACTTCCCGCTCCGTGGATGATCCCATCGGCATTGGCGATCTTGGTGACTTTATTCTTATTGTGCGCTCCGGTCAGATTTACGCCATAGAACACTTCTCCGACGCTATCATTCCAGTGCAGACCGAATTCCAAACCTTGGTTCTTGACATTTCCACCATTGACGTATGGAGCGTTGGCACCATAGGAGTAAAGCACAGGAGCCACCACAAGCCAGTCTTTTGTAAGTTTGTTGTACCAGTCAAACTCCACTCCGAGACGATTCCCGAACAGTCTTGCATCGAAACCGATGTTGGTTTGCTCTGATGTTTCCCATTTCAGTTCGGAGTTGGTCAGTTTGTAGGCATAGGAGCCTATTTCGCGCTTGTCGATGACATCACCGAAGACATAGCCACCGTAACCGTTGTTCGAGGTCACAAGCGAAAGGTATTGGAAACCGGTCACATTGCAGTTTCCATTCTGTCCCCAAGACGCGCGAAGCTTGAGGAAGTCCAGCACACTGTCAAGTCCAAGCCCCTTGAAGAAGTCTTCGTTGGTGACGACCCAACCAGCTGATGCTGAAGGGAAATAGCCCCAACGATAGCCTCTTGCGAAAACGGATGATCCATCAGCGCGCATCGTGGCCGAAGCCATGTACTTTTCCTTCCAGTTCCAGTTCGCGCGGGCGAAGAAGGATGCTATGGAGTTCTTCTGGGAAGGTGATCCGCTGATGCTCGACATTGATGAAGGTGTAGTGGACACATTTGAAAGATAAGCATGCTCAAGGTCTCCGAAATTGGAATCCACATTGCTTGCGCTGAGAGACTCACCGTAGCCCCACTTTTCCAGAGAGCTTCCCACAAGGGCGTCAATCTGATGCTCATTGATATTGAATGAGTAACTGGCCGTGTTTTCCCAAGACCAGCGGTTAGACAGAGACATGCTTTGTGAGACCTGATCCATCTCCCTCTTGGCAGTGGCGTCGAGGTCATATTCCGGCATGTAGGAGCGGTAGCTTGAAGAGCTCATCATGTAACCGAACTGACTCTTGATGTTGAGCCTTTCTATCGGCTGGAGAACCGCATAGACACTGGCCTGAAGATAATGACTCTTGGACACATTCTGGTTGGAGGTATAGTCCATGTAGGCGATCGGGTTCTTCGCCGCACCGTTGGCGGTGTCCCAGACGTAGCTGTCTGCCACCCTGTCTTCAAAGACATAGTAGCTCCCGTCAGAGTTATAGGCCGGCATAAGCGGACTCATCACAAGCATGTTGTGGACTCCGTTCCAGTATATGCCCTCCGTAGCGAAGGATCCTGTGGTTTTCTGGTAGCGGTAGTTAAGGGTCTGGCCGACCTTCAACACATCCAAAGAACCTTTTTTGAAGACTGTGTTCTCAGAGTTCACCCTGAAGTTATAGCGGTCAAGGTGAGGAATGGATGAAGGCACGCCCATCGTGGCGTCCTGCCCCGTGTAGGCAAGTCCTAATGAATATGTACCCGTCTTCGACCCGCCAGTGACATTAACCGAATGATTCTGGACAGGAGCGTCCTCATTGATGATCTCCTTGAGCCAGTTGGTACCTGTCCAGCCATCCTTTATGGCCTTATAGAGACGTGGACCGATGTGGTTCTCCCAATTGTAAGGAGCAAGACCGTCCATGATTCTGGATTCATCCTGAATCTGCATGAACTCATTGGCGTTCAACAGAGTAGGAATCTTATAAAGATTCTGGAGACCGTAGTATCCATCATAGGTGACAGAAGCCTGTCCCTCTTTTCCTTTCTTGGTGGTGATGAGGATGACACCGTTTGCCGCCCTTGCTCCGTAGATCGCGGCTGAAGCGGCGTCTTTCAGCACATCAACAGATTCAATGTCGGACGGATTGAGCGCGGAGATGCTGCCGTTGGCAACTCCGTCAACGACATAAAGAGGCGCGGAATCACCGATTGTGCCAAGACCACGGATGTTGACCTTGAAGCCGGATCCAAGGAAGCCATTGTTCTGGACGATGTTGACTCCCGGAGACTGCGACTGCAACGCTCCAAGGACATCCACGGTGTTGAGTTTGGCGATGTCATCGCCCTTTACCTGCACGGTGGAGCCTGTGACAAGCTTCTTTTTCTGTACGCCATAGCCGACGACAACAACGTCATCCAGCCAAAGCTGGTCTTCATCAAGAGCGATCCTGATCCCATCCGAAGCTTTCACCTGACGTGTGACATAACCCATCTGAGAGACTTCCAGAATGGTTCCGGAGGATGCTTCAATCCTGAAGGTACCGTCAACTTCCGTAGTGGTTCCCACAGTGGTGCCTTTTACAAGGACATAAGCTCCTACAATAGGCTGTCCGTCCGAGGCTGTGACCACGGTACCGCTCAGAACAGACTGTGCGCCCATGGGGATGACACTCATCCCGAAAAGCGACAGCACAGCGGCGCAGACCTTGAGTGTCCAAGGAATGAGCGAGCGTTTTTCTGTGTGTAGCATAACAACTGTTTTTGGGTTGAATATAATTGGTAAAGATAAAACTCCCCTATCCCTGTCCCTGGGAGCCTTCCGGAATACTCAGGTTCCGACAGGACAGACAGAGGAGAGTTCAATAATAGTTTCAGTGTTTTCCGAACCTGATCAGCAGCCTTTCACGCTTTCCTTATAGGCGGCGATACACTCGGCAAGACGCTCCCTTGCGGTGGTGTCGCCCGGTATGTTGTGGGACGGGTTGATGTGAAGTTTCATTCCACGGTCCGCAAGAATCTCGCAGACTGTCGTGATGATCATCCAGACACATGTGATGGAAGCCATTGTGGAAAGAGGTCCGATCTTGTCGAAGTGATTCTTCAAAGTCACGGACGCATCCTGAAGAGGGCAGCATGTGTCAACCACATAATCAGCGATCTGGAAAAGGTTCTTTCCGCCTGAGTGGCGAGGTTTCTTGTCACCGGTCCTGCCTGCCGATCCGCAGACGATGACCTTCATGCCACGCTTGTGAGCCTCATTGGCGACATCAATGTTGACAGCGTTCACTCCGGTGTGCGAGAAGATCCAGAGAAGATCATTCTTGTCGAAGTTCCAGCTTTGCATTATCGCCTGGCCATAGCCTTCCTCTCTCTCAAGCCACAGGAACTGGTTGATACCCATCTCGCCTACGATGTGGGTGAAGAATGTCAAAGGGAGCTCGCAAAGAGGATGGAATCCTACGATGCCACCGATCCTCGGATACATCTCCTCGATCGGAAGATTGGCATGACCGCAGCCGAAAGTGTGTACAAGATGACCTGACTGGATGCAATCAGCCATCACCTCGGCAACTTTCTTGATTTGTTCCATCTGTGTAGCCTCGATCTCATTCATGACATCGAAGGCGTTTTGTTTCCATTCGTTTGCTAACATTGTTTGTAGATTAAAAAGTTTAACTATTGAGTTGTTTGAATATTCATAAAAGTGTCATCCTTTCATCCGCGACGAGACCTTGACTGCCAAAGGGACAAGCGTCATCATGCATGCAACCGCAACGACAAGAAGAACAGGCAAGAGCATCTGGCGCCCGGCGTCAAAAGCGGCTCCGGTCAATTTGTTGAAAGTGTACTGCCCCAGCAGCGCAATGAACAACGCAATCGAGATCGCCGTGCCGGACAGCTCCCGGAAGGCTCCTCCGATGTAGTTGAGAATGACAGGATAAGTCGCGCCGACTCCAAATCCGATCAGAATCATCGAAAGGTAGGCCGCAAAAACGCTCCCGGAGCAAAGAAGGAGCAGCATCACTCCTGCAAGAGCGGCGGACAGATAGGAATATAGGGTTCCGATAGCTCCAAGTTTTCCAAGGATGAAGCCAAGAGGCAGACGACCAGCCAACATCCCGACGGTGAACCAAGTCATGGCAAGAGTGGCGGAGGCCATGCTCATCCCTTCTTTGTCACTGAGGTACGAGACCGTGAAATTACCCTGCGCTCCCTCAAAACCGCTCTCAAAGAAAAGGATGATCGCAAAGAGAATAAGAGCAGGGTATCTCAGCAGCCCGGCTGTCTTCCTCATCGACACGTTCTCCGATGGCTTGGCGGCAGGGAAACGGGTAAACACGAAGAAGACGATGAACGCCGCCATCACCGCTGACACTGCGTTGAGAGTGATTGTGAAATCCACGATGAAGTAGTTCAGCAAGGTCCACAGCAATGCTCCGACGCAGTAGAACGCGCCGAGCAGACCGAGGCGTCCTCCCCTCTTGTCATCGTCATAGATGTCTGACACAAGGGCATTGGTCTCGCCGTTGAGTATGCCTCCGCCTATTCCGAGACAGAAGATGGAAAGATGAAGCATTCCTATCTCCCTGAAGTTCGCAAGGCCTTGAAGCCCCGCGAGAGCAAGGACGGAACTCAGCGCGAGAAGCCATTTGTAGCCGAAACGGTCAACCACAGGACCGAACACTATTGTACCCAAAAGGATTCCAAGAGACATTGTCGACGGCAAGCCGTTGGCTCCGTCCACAATGCCGTTCAACTGTCCGAGAATCGGAGCCAGGGAAAGCATCGCCACCCCGAAAAACGCCATCCCGGCGCAAGCCGAGACGAAAACTGATGATGTTGAATATCCACGCATGGCCTTCCTACTTCTCTTGTTGTCCTATAGTCTTGAAAGCCAGATAGGCCGAACCATAAAGAGCAGCTTCTCCCTGAACCTCTGAGACGCGGAACTCCACGTGATCCATCGCTATAGGCTGCCCCCCACTTGCAGGCTTCATCGTAAATCCTCCCGATAAACTCCTCAGCAGGTCCGAAGACTCCTCCTCCGAAGATCACCTTCTCAGGATTCAGGATGCTGACCAGATTAGCGGCGGCCATTCCCCACATCTCCACAGCCTTGTCAAGAACTTTCGCGGCCAGACGGTCGCCTTTATGGTAGGCGTCAAACACGTCATGGGAAGTGATCTCATCTATAGGTCTGCCGCTCAGCACCCCGGTGTAGTTGCGGTTGCAGCGCAGCGCCCGGTGAATCTGGGTCGCGATGCCGTTGCCTGAGGCATAATATTCAAAACATCCGGTAGGAATATACTCCTGCTGGTAAGGGTAATGAAGAGCCATCCAGCCTGCGGCTCCGATGATGTCCTCAGCGCCATGGAGCACCCTGCCGTCAACCAGAATACCGACCCCGATACCAGTCCCGACAGCGATGTAGATGGCATTGCCGCATCCTTTGGCGGCTCCTTTCCAGACCTCGCCAAGAATGTAGCATGTCCTGTCGCTCTCAATCTCCACCTTGACGTCAGGGCCGACCAGACCGGAGATCCTTTTTTTGAGCGGGTATCTTTCCCAACCGGGAATATTCGGGGCCCAGACAACATCCTGCTTAGAGAAGACTATCCCTGGCACACATATTCCCACCGCCTCGACCCTTTCTCCCCGGCAGGAGCCGCAAAGAGCCTTGATGAGGTCTAAGACAATGTCTCCTACCGCATCACCCTTCGCTCCGTCAAGGAGTTCAACCTGCCTTGCGCACATCTTGCCCGAAGCATCGAAGACCGCCCCAAGCGCCTTTGTACCACCAAGGTCTATCGCTATTACCGCCATAATGTCTGAACGTTAGAGTTCTTTGAATGTACCAAAGGAATATCCACGCGCGCGAAGCCCGTCAATGATTTCTCCGAGATGGGAATATACCCGGTCTTCCTTTGCCCTGCCAGGATAGTTCATCGCATGGACGAGGATGACGGCCCCGTTGAGACCATATTTGTCATCAAAGTCCCAGATGTTCTGAACCAACGACACGGCACTTCTGTAGGCGGTCTCCCCCTCTGCGGCCCAGTCAAGCCCCGTGACAAGTCCTGAGGTAGGCTTCACCAGTTTGTAGCCCAAACCTTTGAGAACATAGGCGGAAGCCTCGTCGCAGGTCTCGTAAGGAGGTATCATCCAGCGGAACCGGTCTTTGGTGAGTCCGAAACGCTCAAGCTCCGCCTCCATACCGCGGATGTCCCGGACAAGGGAATCAGAGGACACAAGACTGACCCCACCCTCACACAGAAGCAGATGCTTGTCTGAATGGCCTGAAAGGTAATGCCCTTCCCGGATGATTCTCTTGATCGGAGCCTTGTACCTTGGTTGCCTGAAGCACTCGCCGGTCGGGAAGAAAGAGCCCTTCACACCTTTGGCCTTAAGGGTGTTCAGGACGGGAACCACACCGTCAAAATTCTCAAAATGTCCTTTGTCATCCGAACTGTAATGCGCCGTGAAGACAAGATAGACCTTCTTTTCGTTGACATTGACTCTGCTGACCACACCGTTCTTATCCTTCCTTACCCCCTTAAGTGCGGCTCCCTCCATCTGATAGGCAGAGAACGGGAATGTCAGAGACGCCGTGCCGTCCATAGTAGGCTCGTTCGTTGAATAGTCATGGGTACTGTCATGGTAGACCATAGTGCCGGGCTGGACATCAAGATAGTTGATCCCACCTTCCATATTCACGCCCTTTAAACCGGAGAATATCGCGCTGTAGACAGGTCCGTCAACAAGTCCTCCACTTGTGTTGCCAAGATTGAGATTGACGATGAACGAGTGCGGTTGGGTAGGATAGACCTCAGCCCCGGGCATCTGAACAATCATGCAGACTCCCCAAGGGTTGCACCCCAACAGCCAATCCCTGAGCGCGCCTTCCATCTCCTTGTAGGTCTCGTCTCCAGTAAGATGACGATAGAGAATGCACTGGGTGAGCATTGCGGTCGTAAGATTATTGGAACACCAGATTGATGGTATCCCATAAAGGAAAGGAGTCCCTTCTGCCTTCTCGAATGTCCTCTGGATTCCGGATCTGAGGTTGCGGATAAACTCCGCCGAGACTCTGGCGTTGCCATCTTTGGCAAGGTGATAGTGTCCCATATTCATGAACGGGTACCACTGATAGTGTCTCGCGCTGTCCGCTCCCATCCACGGAGTCACCGGCTCCCTTCTGGCATATTCAATGGCCTGCGAGAGATACTTCGCATCTCCTGTGCTATGGTACATTTCCACCGCGGCAAGTTCCATGTCATCAACCCAGTTGTCCTCCTCATAGATGTATGGAGAGACCACAGACGCCGTCTGGCAAACTCCCGGCTTATCTATTCCAAGCTGATAGGCTCCCTCAGCCTTAGCCCCGATCCTTGCGGCGAACTCAGGATAGAACGGAGCCAGAATCTTCGAGCCAAGCGCGAAATCTGACGCGAACTTCCCCACTGTGCTGGAAGTGCCTGTGGTTGCATTGGTGCGATTGTACCTCTGCTGAGGCTCACCGCTGACAAAGTAGACCGGACGACCATTGTTCTTGCCCCAACCGTAGTCCGCGATGTCCTTGGCAGGCTCACGCATTCCTACATGGTCGCGGTCATCCGCGATCTGGTTGTAGAACTCACCCGGCTCCGGATTCATCCTGTCAAGCCAGTCCAAGCCCCAGTAGATCTCATCAATTATGTCAGGGATGCCGTTCCCGCCAGGAGTACCGTCGGCAAGATACTCGTCCCCAAAAGCTTCCGGATTACTCTGGTAGGCAAACATCATCTGATAGATGGCGTTGGCCGAAGTGGTCGTGTACTGAAGGCAGTCCGAAGCGTCATGCCATCCCCCGCGCACGTCTATCCACTGCCCCTCCTTTGTAGGATGATAGCGAATGTAGCCGTCCTTGACGTGGCAGCTGTCCCTCATGAATGGATTCCAACCACAACGTTGCTGACGCATATAGTTCAGGACAAAATCAGCGGCTCCGTCATAGGCCTCAGCGCTGATCCTTACCACGGAGGATTTTGATCCGCCAGCCACAATGAAATAGTTGCCTTCCGCCGTGAGCGCGGAAAAGTCGAGTCTTACAGTTGTTTTGAGCTCACCCATCACACCTGTGTTCCTTACATCCTCCGGTCTTGAGGCATACACCGTTTCTCCGGTGGATGCGTCCACGACGGAGAATGATGGGATTTCATGCGGTTCCACGTCATTGCTGACATAAACCGCCACTTTGGAGGCATCGGGAAGATAACCGACCTGATTGATCCGAATCCATTCCCCTGCCTTTGCCTGAAACGAGACAGCCATTAATGAAAAGGCTGCGAGAAGTGATAATCTGAAAGACTTCATCTGGCTTTATTTTTAGTGTTGTGTCAAATATAATACTTTTCAATCAATATACAAAACAATAAAATACAATATTATTAATCCAATTTTTTACTATAATTGGTAATTGATTGAGCATTAGTGTATTATGTATAAAACTGTAAATAATACTTTTCTGCCATTAGAAGCATGACAGAACTCGGTTGAATACAGCGAGAAAAATGCGGAGCCGCGTCCAAAGGAAATGCGCTAATAACATTATCAATAAAGCATTAGAGCTCACCTGCTTTGTATCAGCAGATGAGCAGTAATCTTCTCATTAAGAGCGACATAAACGATTCCCTTTAGTCCATGCCGACCAAAGACGGATGTCTTGTCCACAGATAATCAGGCTGTTGCGATTCACGACTCTTCCCCATCGTCTCCATCTCGCGTCTGGTCAATCGGTCTTGATGTCGTAAAGATTGCTGTCACCTGAGGGGTAATATGGCAGGGACGGGTCTTCTATCTGAGCGTCAACGTTCAGACGGACAGCCTGCATCACGTTACGCTCCAAGAAATCTCTTTCTATGTCCAGAGTGAAATGCATAAAGCCGGCGACAGTGTGATTGTTGCCAAGGTACCGGTAGATGCGATAGTCATAACCGTTGTCAGACAACGCCTTGGCCAGGGCTGACGAGCCACGGAACGAGTAGCCGCCGTAACTGGTAACCTCATAAGGCACGATGTCATCCTTCGTGCCGTGCATCAAAAGTGTCGGACAAGGTTTTCGGGAATATTCAATAGCACATCCTTTGACAAGCAGCGCTCCGGCGAAGGACATCACGCCGGCATAGTTGAAGCCCTCCGGCAGCACCGACGCTACGGGCGTTCCGTTACAGATCTCATATTCAGCCTGTAACGCGGTTATCGCACCGGCGGAGGATCCAGCGACCACAAGGGCGGACGGATCTATGCCCAGATCATCCTGATGCTCGATCAGATAGGATGTCGCGCTGAACAAGTCCTCAACCGCAAGGTTTATAGCCCTTTCCAACAGCACGACGAACTCCGAGGCTGTAACGCCCCTGACTCCCTTCAAGCCAAGGCGGTAGTCAATCGCCACCACCCCATAGCCATCAGCGGTCAGATCCCGGAACCACTCCATCGCTGCACCGTCACGCCTGTTGCCCTCCATGAACCCGCCTCCGAACACATAGAGGATCGTCGGCTTCCTGCGGCCGTCAATCTCCGTCACGCTCCCCTCCGCCGGAGAGTAGATGTCCATGAAAAGCGCCGAAGTGTCTTTCCGTGAATATTCCAAAGTCCAGCGCGGAGTCAGTTCCCGCGCAGAGACCCACATCCCGGCGCCGAGCGGACACACGGACAGCATCAGCGCCATCAAAAAGGTTATTTTCCTCATATTCAATATTTTAGCATCAACGACAAGTACTTCCCTTTTTCCAACACCCACAATTGTCAGCACGGTGCCTTTAATCCTTTTTGCCACCGGTGGGGCGCAAACGGACGCCGGCCATAGCGCTACCTATATAATTCTCCATCAATAAGATGTATGTGCAGTATACCGGTGTACGCAACTTCCTTCTTCGCCTCCATGGCCGTGAGAAACATCGTCTCCATCCAGACCAGTTCGAAAAATCCAACATACCATCGGGAAGAATGAAACCGGGGTAGCGCTCGTAGAGCATTGCTTGTGCTGTGCTCTTATCCATGACTACAAAGGTACTTCCTTTCACGGAATCTACCTTAGTAACCTTCAAAAAACAAGCTGCATCATCTTAAGGAATCTTTCCGGTCTATCTCTCTTTTTTTCATCAGTCATGTGCCACCGGCACACTACTTCTTCGAAAAAAGATCTATCCTCGAAAGTATTCTCTTAATTTTATTTTCCTCCATGGCTGGATTTTTATATCATATCAGACACGGAGACTTGCAGGTGAGCCGTAACGGGGCAATTGGACGGCGACGGGAGCGTTTCCGGGAGGTTTCGCGGACGATGATGATGACTACTCGGCGGAAGGCTTGACGGGAAGGGTGGCGAGGTCGTCAGCAGTGACGCCACGGAAGCAGGACGGCGACGGGAGCGTTTCCGGGAGGTTTCACGGACGATGATGATGACTACTCGGCGGAAGGCTTGACGGGAAGGGTGGCGAGGTCGTCAGCAGTGACGCCACGGAAGCAGGACGGCGACGGGAGCGTTTCCGGGAGGTTTCACGGACGATGATGATGACTACTCGGCGGAAGGCTTGACGGGAAGGGTGGCGAGGTC
>OLPR01002374.1_pt1 | contig 13876 bp, 11 predicted proteins | sample 1672761 | NCBI WGS metagenome assembly OLPR01 (sample SAMEA3136721, study PRJEB25190) | human gut metagenome | biome: human gut; feature: human-associated habitat; material: faeces | place: Austria | collected 2013 | reverse complement strand
CCGGCTGGAGCCGGGCCAGCCCCTGATTATCGAGGGCATCCATGGGCTGAACCCCTTGCTGGCCCAGGGCCTGCCCCAGGAGCAGATTCACCGCATCTTCGTCAGCGCCCTGACCTGTGTGAACCTGGACGACCACAACCGTATCCGCACCACGGACGTGCGGCTCCTGCGCCGCATTGTCCGGGACAGCGCCACCCGGGGCACCCCCGCCCGGGGTACCCTGGCCATGTGGGACAGCGTGCGCCGGGGGGAGGATACCTGGATTTTCCCCTATCAGGAGCAGGCGGACAGCATGTTCAACACCGCCCTGCACTACGAGCTGCCCATCCTCAAGCACTTTGCCTACGACGCCCTGAAGGCCATCGGCCCGGAGGACCCCACCTACCTGAAATCCCGCCGGCTGCTGAAAACCCTGCACTATTTCCCCAGCCTGGACCCGGCGCTGCTAACAGAAATCCCGCCCCTGTCGCTGGAGCGGGAATTCATCGGCGGATGCACGTTCTATGAAAAATAGCCGGGTTATCTTTTCCCCTTGGCGCCGGGCTTGGCCTTACGGATACGGGCCACAAAGAATCCCTCATACAGGGGGCCGGGAGCCACCAGCAGCGTGCCGGGCACAGCGCTGGGCAGCAGGGGTAATGCCCCGAAGGGCGTCAGGTCCAGGGGCAGCACTTCGCCCCCGGAGGAAGCCACCGCCCGGCGAAGCACATCCTCATTCTCCTTTTGCAAAATGGAACAGGTGGAATAGATCATCTCGTGGCCCGGCTTGAGCAGGCGCAAGGCTTTCCGCAGCAGCGCTTCCTGAAGCCGGGCCGAATTATCCACCAGCTCCCGGGAGAACTTGTTCACCAGCTCTCCCTCCCGCACCGCCAGGGTGCCGCTGCCGCTGCAGGGGGCATCCAGCAATATCTTGTCAAAGGAAAAGAGATCGTCCAGCTTGCGGGCGTCCTGCACCAGCACGGACACCCGGCCCGCGCCCTGGCGCTGGATGTTGAACTTCAGCCGCTCGGCGCGGATGGCGTTCTTTTCGCAGGCGGTAATCATGGCCTTGCCCCCGGAAAGGGCCGCCATTTGGGTGGTTTTGCCGCCCGGGGCCGCGGCCATGTCCAGCACGTTCTCCCCGGGCTGGGGCTGCAAGAAAAGCGGCGGCAGCATGGAGGACACGCTCTGGAGATAGATCTCCCCCTGCTGGTACATGGGCAGGGCCTCCAGGACATCCTCCCGGCAATGGGGCAGTATCAGCGCCTCCGGGCTCCAGGGCACGGCTTCCCAGGCAAGCCCCGCCTGGGTGAGGCGGGCCTGTATGTCCTCCGGCGCGGCCTTCAAGGTATTGACCCGCAGGGTAACCGGCCGCACGCAGGCATAGCCCGCCAGGATCTGCGCCGCCAGGGTTTCGCCGTATTGCGCCTGCAATGCCTGGGTCAAAAATTCCGGGATGGATGCCATGGGAATACCTCCTTGCCAATGGGGTAAGGAGAGTATAGCACATCCACCTCCGGGGGGCAAGGCGTTGGGCCGGATGCCTGCGCGCGCAGCCTACGGACGCGAATTTGCAGAGAACAGGTGGAAAAGTGTATCTTTTGCAGGAATTTTGCATGACAACGTGGCGTCTTTGCGTTATAATCATGTCAACGCCTGGTACCCAGGCAAAGACCACCAAATGTAGGAGGATTGGATCTCATGAAGAAATGGCTTGCTGCGCTCCTGGCGGTTATGCTGCTGGCGCTCCCGCTGTCCGGCCTGGCGGAAAGCCCCGACGAACTGATGGAGAAAGCCCTGGATGCAGGATTGACCCTGGAAACGCAGATTTCCCTCATCCCCGGCAATCTGCCCTTTGGCGAGGATATCAACACCCCCGTGAGCGACCTGCTCAGCGCGCTGAGCATCTACCAGCTTTCCTCCCGGGAGGGCCGCAACGCCTTTGCCCTGCAGCTGTCGGGCAAGGATGCCTTCCGCGTGGACTGGGAAGACGCCGACGGCCGCTTCTACGTACTCAGCAACTGGCTGGGTGAGGATGCCATCTCCTTTAACGACGAGGAGCTGGCCGCCACCATTACCCGCTTGAGTGAGCTGATGGGGGAAGCCGCAAATGTAAGCGCCGAAGAGCTGAACAAGGCGCTGTCCTCGCTGGAGATAAGCCAGCCGGAGTTTACTGAGGAAGAGATCGCCAAGGTTACCGACTATATCCAGACCCTCATGGAGCGCGTGGAAGTCAGCGAAGTGACCCAGCAGCCGCGGAATTGCGACGCCGCGGAAGAGATGCTCACCCTGACCCTCACCGCGGAGGACATTGCCCAGTATTACGAGGTTGTTTTCGACATCATGCTTCAGAATGAAGAAATGATGAACTTCCTGCACCAGCTGAACTTCACCGCCACCGTGGACGGCGAGGCCATGACCGTGGAAGAGGCCATGGAGCAGTTCCCGGACAAGATCCGCGCCCAGGCAGACGCCATCGGTGAAATCCCCATGACCATCTATCTGGACAGCAACGGTGAGCCGGTGATGCTGACCATGGACATGAACATTGTTCCCGAAGGCGGCGAAGCCGTTGCCATGAACTTTGAAATGACCCGTCAAACCACCAGCGACGGCATCGGCTGGGCCGCCAATATGGAAATATCGGAAAATGGCGCCCCCCTGGCGGGCCTGACCGTCTCCTACCTGGCAGACAGCCAGACCATGGATGTGTTCACCCTGGTGGTGGTGGCCAAGCAGGAAGGCGCCGACGATGTGGAAATGCTGAACATCAGCTACCTGGCCGACAAGGACTACGCCGGCGACCAGGCCAAGGAGACCGCCACCCTGAGCTTCTCCTTCCGTCCGGAAGTGGATCAGGAAGCCCTGGCCTTGACCCTGGAAAGCACCACCGAAGCCTCCTTTGACGGCACTTCCGCCGCCCTGAACAATACCGCCAACCTCTACCTCACCGGCGAGAAGGAGCCCATTCTCACCCAGACCCGTACCGTCGCCAGCGTGGATGCCCCCGCTTCCCTGGCCGAAGGCGAGGTCGTTACCCCCGGCACCATGGACGACACCGCGTTCCAGACCTTCCTGAATCAGGAGCTTACCACCATCACGTCCAGCGGTACCAAGATGTTGCAGCTTCTGCCCGAGAGCGTACTGCAGATCCTGCTGCCTGCACTCTCCATGATGTAATACCTAAAGCCATCAGCCATGCAAAAGCGGCCTGCCGCGGCCCTGGTTCGCCGCGGCAGGCCTTTTTTCACCTGTGAAGGAGACACCTATGCAAGAGAAAGTCCGCCGTTTCCTGGATACCCACGGCATGGCCTGCGGCCCCGAGCACCGCTACATGGATATGACCAGCGAGCTGGGAGAGCTGGGAAAGGAATTGCTCAAGGCCACCAGGTATGGCCAGAAGCCCTTCACCCCTCAACCCGGCTGCGAGGAGGAAATGGGCGATTGCCTTTTCTCCCTGCTGGCCCTGTGCTGTGAAATGGGTCTTGACGCAAGCAAAGCCCTGGACGCAGCCCTGAAAAAATATGAAGCCCGCTATGCCCTGTACGGGCACACGGGCTCGGAAAGATAGCTTTCTGCAACGATCAGAGACGGGCGCCCATACGGGTGCCCGTCTCAGCGTGTCGAAAAAGTGGCAGATGCCACTTTTTCGAGGAAGCAAATTCGGTCAACCAGAGGTCGCCCGAATTTGTAAGGAATTGATTTTGCAAGCAAAATCAACAACCCGCGAAGCCGGCAAAGCCGGCTTACACGAATGAAAGTCGGAGAGGCTGCGGCCCCTCCGACACCTCCTGAAGGTTTTTTGACAGTCTGAGACGGGCGCCCATACGGGTGCCCGTCTCTGTGCATTTGCATGCTTTTGCAAGCCGCTTACTCCGCCATATGGTGAATATACGGCATATCCGGCAGGTCATGGAAGCGGTAGAAACCTTCGCTGTTACGGTGGAAAAACAGCTGCTTTTCCTCCGGGGTCAGCAAGGGGGACTTGTCCACAAAGTCCCAGCTCATGCGGTAGGTAATGGCCGTCATGGTGCGGGGGTAGTCCGAGCCCCACATGAGCTTTTCCATGCCGCAGATGTCCCGTGCCTCCAGGATGGCCCGCACCGCCGAAGGGTAGGGATAGAACTCGCTGTTGAACAGCCAGGTAATGCCGCCGCTTTCCACAAACACATTGGGGTATCGGGCCAGGCGAATCTGTTCCTGCCAGCCCGGCGTGGTCACCATGCCGAAATGGCCGATGGCCATGCGCACGTTGGGGTACTGCTGGATCATCTCCCGCAAGGAGGCTGTTTGCGTGTCACCGTCGGCCAGGTCCAGGCCGATGAACTTGTCCTCCGCCGCAGCGCGCCGGAACGCTTCCGCATGGTGGGTCAGGTCCTGATCCGCCAGCCTGCCGGCGCAGATTTTGATGCCATCCGCCCAGGAAATATCCCCCAGGGACTTTTCCTCATACAGGGCGCTGACCCGCAGCCGCAGGGGATGCGCCTGGCGTACCTGCCGCAGGTAGGCGTCCTGGTTGCCGTCGATATACTCCTGGGTCACCACGGCCCCGGCCACCTGGGCAAAGTCCATGTTGGCCAGCAGGCGCTCCACGCTGTTCACGCCGTCGTTGATGTAGGCGGGGGTCATCTGGCGCACCACACTGCCAAACTGGCTCCGTCCGCCGCCCAGGTCATACACGGGCAGGCCGTCCACCATGCCATGCTGCTTGTCCCACAGGTGAAGATGCGCGTCGATCATGGTCCGTCTCCTTTAGTCGAAGGGGTAGGGATAGTCCGCCAGGTACTTGTCCGTCAGGCCGCACTCGTCAATGAGTTTGAACAGGGTGTAGCGGGTACGGTAATCCTTGCCACAGTGCATGGAGCGGCACAGCAGATCCCGCGGGATATGCTCCTCCTCCGGGGTCATTTCCGCGTGCAGGGTGGTCATGACGTCCTTGATCTTCTCCAGGGGCGGCATGGCGGCAATAATTTGACGGATCTCCTCCACATGCTGCTGGGCGGCGCGGATGCGGCGCTCCTGCTCCTCCCAGGTGAGGAAGTCCCCGGGGTTCTCCCGCATGATCTGCGCGCCGCCCTCGTCCCCATAGGCATGGCGCATCCAGCGCTCCCGCTTCTCCCGGGAAATGCGGTTTGCCCGGATAGCGTCCAGGTCGAGGGCGGAGAGGTCCTCCCGGGCAAAGCGTTCAAACATGGGCCACACCAGCAGCGTGCTCACGCCCACGGAGGCGCCGTGCATGGGGGGCTCCTTGCCCTGCTGCACCAGGATCATCTCCCAGTACTGGGCAATGTTGTGTTCAATGGAGGCCACAGCCCGGGTGTTGTCGATAATCATGATGGTTACGCCGGAAAGCAGCAGCGCTTCAATGAGAATGCGCATGCCCTTCTCCGTCTTGTGGGCAATCTCCTCCACGTTATCCACCAGGGCGTTCACCGCATTGGTAACCATTTCCACGCACACGGGGCAGCAGGGCTCCCCATTGATGACCTGACCCAGCTGCCAGTCCGCCTTGGCAATATACTTGCCCAGCACATCGCCCACGCCGCTGGCGATGAGATGCATGGGCGCTGTGGCCAGCACATCCAGGTCACAGACGATAATCTCCGGGCACACGGCGGGGCGCTGAATCTTCAATCCCCGGTGCAGCAGCGGCGCCACGGCGGAGGCGTAGCCATCCATGGAAGGGGCGGTGCCCACGGAGACGAAGGGCAGCCCCGTGCGCTCGGCATTGATGCGGGTGGTGTCGGTCACCGTACCGCTGCCCACGGCAATCAAGAAATCGGTCTCCCGGGTAATGGACAGAAGCACTTCACCGCAGGAGAGGTCGTCCGGGAGCATGTCATGTTCCCGATGAATCACGCAGGCCACCACCGAGAAGCCCGCATCGGTGAGCGCCTTTTCCACCTCCGCCCCGGCCACGCGGTAGGTATTGTCGTCCGCCACCAGCACGCAGTGGGTGCCCAGCCCACGCTTGGCAATGTAGGATGGGATGCGGGGCAGCAGGCCCTTGCCGATATAAATGTCCTTGTCAATGGCATGATGCTGGCAACCGCAGCTGCACGCCACCCCGGAGATGATCATTTTGCAGTCCTGGTCATAAGAGACGGTCACAGCCATGGTATGGTTCCCCTCCTGTATTCATCAGGCGTTGAGTATCGATATAGTCCTTGTTCCAGATCACCGCGGTTTTCATGGGCGCGCCCTTGCAGTAGATTTTGTTCTCATAGGCGTCCATGGGGTCAGCGATGAACGTTTCCTTGTCAATGAGGCCCACAATGTCGTCATAGCGGCTGCGGGAAAGCATCTCGATGGCCTTTTCCATATGGTCCTGGCGGAAATTGATGGAACCGAAGATCAAGTGATTCTCAAAGCCAAAGGGCATGGTGTCAAAGGCAATGCGCGGCCCCAGGGAGAAAGAATTGTACAGCCCGTTACAGCCCAGCACCCTGTGTTCAAAGGCAATCTGGTGCTCCACGTTGGACCCGCTGACGCCAATAAAGGTGGTGGCCCGGCCGCCCAGGGCGTCCACAATCGCCCGGGCGCAGTCCGGGGGTTCATCGTATGCGTTGTGCACATAAGCGGCTGGAACCTGCTCCAGTGCAAAGCGTACCTTGAGGCTGTCCGCTTCGCTGCGGTCCACAAAGACGATCTTCGCCTGTGGGTGTGCCTGGTGGATCACATCCCCCACAAACATGCCCGTGGTACCCAGACCAAAGACCACCGTGCGCTGGAAAATTTCATCCGCGGCGATGCGCCGGGCCGTCTCCAGGTCGCAGCCCAGGCGGCGGGCCGTCTGGCGGAACCAATGGGCGCCGCCCAGGTCCTCCATGCGCTCCAGCTGAAAGAGCATGCAGGCAAAGGGATCGGGGAAAACCATCTTCTTGGCAAAGGAGAGGTCCAGTTTCCCGCCGTGGACATAGCCCTCGGGGATGCGCAGGAGCATATCGGGGTTGACATACATGCTGTCGCAGAACAGGCCGTCGGCCTGGTCGCAGCCATATTCAAAATAGGTTTCATCCTCGGTGTAGCGGGTGGGATCAATGCTATCGCCCCCGCGAATGAGCACAATGGCAAAGCGGTTTTCCGAGGGGACCCAGACAACGCCCTCATGACCGTTAATCAAGCGCTTTTGTCCGGGCGGAAACTTTGCGTTTAGCTGTCCCCTGCGCCCCATCTGCATCAGCTCATGATCCGTACCGCAAAAGCCCACCAGCACCGGATGCACCAGCACGCCCTCCTTGAGCGGTTCTCCCCGCAGGCGCTGGCGCGGCGGATTGATTAGCTCCACCTCGCCGTACACCAGCGGGCGTTCCGGATCGTTTTGAAAATACGTGCCATAGGATTTCAATCGCATGCCTCCTTATCTGATCTCCTTGCACCGGGATGTGTGCGCCGCGTCCATGTCGCTTTCCATGGGACAGGCTCGCAGCAGCGTCCCGCATGTTGCGCTTCCCCGCGGCATAATGCATCCGGTCACAAAGGTATGGTTTCTTCCACCGGGGCACTTTCGCAAGGGGAAGCGTGGCCCGGATGGTTTGTTTTTTCGTTTCCACTGTTACGGAATTCCGACGGAACCATCCATTGGGATTTGCGTATTTGTTCGTGGCGAAAAAGTAGGAATCCTGCTCCCCAGGGAAATTTCATTGCCGGCAATAGGTCCCGGGTGTTTGGCCGGTTTCAGTACAGGCGGGCTGTCTCCATGTGCTTGCCGCCCCTTGCATACCTATCCTAGCCCTCATATTCGCAAAGCCTTGCCGTGCAGCAGCATTGCCCGGTAAAGGACACTAGCAAAACAAGCCAGGGGCCCACTCATCCGGGCTCCTGGCTTGTTTTATGGTCTTATCCGTTGCTTTTCGCTTCGCAGGGTTTTATATACTGCACAAAGGTCTGGCTGATGCCATCCACCACGCCCCGGTCGGTAATCACCAGTCCCGGCACCACCGGCAGGGCATAAATGGCAATATCCAGCAGAGAGAAAGGCTTATCGCACAGGGATTGCATGGCCTGCTCCACGCGCTCCACCTGCGGCACCACAGCGGCGCAGGGTTCCAGGCTCATCAGGCCGCCCCCCGGCAGGGGCAGGATGGCAAAGCACGCGCCGTTGCGCGCGGCGCACATGCCGCCCCCCGTTTGCTCCAGCTGGCGCAGGCATGCCAGGGCGCTGTCGGCATCCCGGTAGGCCATGGTCAGGTTGTGGCTGTCGTGGGAAACTGTGGAAGCGATGGCACCCTCCCGCAGGCCGAAATCCCGGGTAACGGCAATGGTCCTGCCGCCCGTTCCATAGCGGTTGAGCACGGCCACAAAGCACAGCTCGGGATGTTCCTCCAGGGACACGTATCCGTTGCGTACAGGCAGTTCCACCCATTCCCGCTCCGCCTGGGCGCCACGGTTCAGCAGCAATACCCGCACCCGTTGGCAGCCTTCCCCCGCGGGCAGCAGGAAGTCCTCCGCGCGGGTGACGCCGGTTACCCGCATGGTGTTTGCTGGCGTCAGGGCGCATTGGTCCGATCCGTCCTGGAGCACGTATGCCCCTTCCAAAGCGGCCAGCTGGCCACGGACAAACACGGCATAGGGCCGCGAACCATCCAACCGGTCCAGCAGCTGCATGTCCGCCAGATACCCCGGGGCAATGGCGCCCAGGTCATCCAGGCCATATTCCCTGGCGGCATTCCATGTGGCCAGCTTATAGGCCTGCAATGGGTCCATGCCGCCGTGAATCAGCCGGGCCACGGTGGCATTCACGTGGCCCTTGTCCATCAGGTCCTTTGCATGTACATCGTCGGTGCAGATGGATACCTGATCCAACCAGCCCATGCCTTCCAGCCCTTGGGTCAGCTCTTCCAGCCGATCCACAATGGAGCTGGCCCGCAGGTTGACGTGCAATCCGCAGCGCAGCTTTTCCCGGACCTCCGCAGCGGAGCCGCTCTCGTGATCGGATACAGGGCCGGACGCGCGGTAGGCTGCCAGCACGCTGCCGCTGGCGCCCGGCGCGTGACCCTGCAGATAGGCTCCCCGGCGCAGGCCCTCGGCGGCAATGTCCCTCATCCGTTCCGCCCCATGGGCCAGGCCGATGTAATCCATCATCTCCGCAATGCCAATCACTCCGGGCATATCCAGCAGCTCCGCCACATCCTGGGCGCTGAAGGATGCACCGGCACTCTCCAGCCCGGGAACCGCCGGAACGCAGGAGGGCGCCAGAATGTATTGTCTCAGTCCTGCCCTGCGGGCATTGTCCAGCATGAAGGCCACGCCCTGCCGTCCCGCCACGTTGGCTATCTCGTGGGGATCGGTGCACACGGTGGTGGTGCCCCAGGGGAGAATGGCACGGGCCGCCCACTGGGGGATGAGCATGGTACTCTCCACATGCATGTGCGTGTCGATCAGTCCGGGCATCAAATAGCGCCCGCCGCCGTCATAGCGTTGCCTGGCAGGCAGGGTGGCGGGTGTACCCTCCTGGCGGACACGGGCCACCGCACCGTCCAGGATGTCCACCTCCGCTGGATAGATTTCACCGGTGAGCATGTTCACCAGGCGTACGTTGACGATGGACAGGTCACAGGGAATCCGCCCGGCGGCGGCATCCACAAGGCGGCTGCGATCCTTGATTTCACAAGGCCGCATACGGCGTTCCTCCCCTTTCCATCAAATCAGGCCCTTGGCACGGAAGTAGCCCAGCTCTTCCCGCAGGGCCATGAGCAGCTTGCCCAGCATGGACAGCCCCGTGCCCGTTTCCCCGATGCCCCAGTAATAATCCACCATGGAGTTCTCGTGGAGCACCTTGTCCCCGGTGCCCAGCAGCAACTCCAGCAGGTCCGGGTTCTGGGTGAACTTGGCAAACAGTCCCCGGCGCATGGCCATGAGCTTCCAGGTGTCCCAGTCCGGACGATAGACACACTCGCTGCTATTGCCCAGGGCCTTGGCGTCGGCGGGGGTGGGCGCATCGTGAATGCGGCGCTGATACTCCGGGTCCAAGGTCTTTTGCGCCTGATAGTAGTGCTCCACCGCGGGCCAGGTCACGCCGTCGATGACCATGTCGCGAACATAGTAATTGCACAGTTCCCCATAGGGCTCCCATTCGTTATAAAATTTCAGCTCTTCCATAGGTTTTCGCTCCTTTTGGTAGTGTGGATAGAACCGGTCACATGGAAATGCAGTAAGCCCCCGCCACATAGCAGGCGAAGCTGGCAAACTGATACACGTATGCCCGCACCGGCGCGCCCTTGAATTCCCCGTACCCCAGCCCCCACAGCTGTGTCCACAATCCGCTGGTAAGCCCCAGGGGGTAGCTCACCGCGGCGCTGAGGCCACGGGTGGCAAAGGAATGAATGATGTTGCCGCCATAATGGCAGAAGCCGGAAAAAATGGACCACTTATGGATGGAGAAGGGTGCCTGCCAGATGCAGTGCCACTGATGTCGCCGGGTCAGCACTACGCCGCATGTGAGCATTACCCCAAGGAATGCCCCCGTGCACAGCAGCGCCATAAAGGGCAGCACCTGCAGGCCCACGGGCTGGGTGATGGTTTCCAGGCCATAGGACATGGCCGCGTCATAGCTCACGGTAAGCACGGCGGACAGCACGGTGAGCCCCACCACGGTGGAAAGCGCCGCCGACTTTTTCACCCCGTGCTGTTCCTGTCCCTGCGCCCGGGTGCGGTCCGCCAGGTAAACCAGAAACGCCGCCGCCAGCAGGAACATCACCGTCAGGATAATTTTCGTATCCGTGAGGGTTTCGGGCCGTCCGCCCACCACCAGCGTCACCACCACGCCGGCAATCAGCGTTACGGATTGCAAAAGCGGCTGGGAAAGGGCCAGGCCCACCTTGTCCATCACCTTGAGGGAAACCCACAGCCCCGCCGCATACAGCATGCCGCCCACCAGCGTGCATACAATTTTCCAGGGGAATTGCGCGCCCACCAGGGCAATATTTTCCAGCAGCGCCTTGCCTTCCAGCAGGAAGCCCACCCCCCCAGACAAAGACCAGGGAAAAGGCGAACATCACCACATAAAAGGCCTCGATGGGATATTCCTTCAAATACTTCAGGGAGATAAACCAGGTTCCCCACATAATGGCGGCGGTCAGCGCCACCAGCACCGCGGGAAAACCGGTCAGGTTGTTTAATAGATTCATGGCTTCTCCTTTTTTCTTCGCCTCAAAACAGGCTGAACGGCAGATCGCTGAGGAACATGGCCCGGCCCAGCTTGTCCGCCAGGGCGCGCGCCAGCAGCGCTCCCGGAATGTATGCATACAGCGGTTCCAGGGGACCGGGGTCCTCAAGCCCCAGGATGACGCAGGCGTCGCTGACATCGTTCAGGGCCGTGTCCGCTTCAGCGCATACGCTCAGCACCGGCCGGCCCGTTTTCCGTGCCACCGTGGCCACCTTGACGGCCTGCTGCCGGGATTGCCGGTCACCAGCCAAAAGGATCATCGGCGCCTGCAGGGGATAGGTCATGCTTTCCACGTGGCACCACTCCTCCAGCTCCTGCGCCACACCCAGCACGCCACAGCCCTCCGCCAGCTTGGCCGCCACAAACTGTGCGCAGCCCAGCAGTCCGTCGCACCCCAGTACCATGGCGTGGGGCCAATCCCACTGCGCGGCCTGGGCGGCCACCTGCCGGCTCTGGTCAAGGGTCTGTGCCAGCCCCTGGGCGCTTCGGCCAATCCAGGCGGCAAGGGTATCCAGCCGGTTCTCCGTGCCACCCATGCGTGCCGCCAGGGCCAGCAGCGCGCACAGGGACGCCGCATACGTGCGAATGCCGGGGGAGCGGCCCTGCTCGGTAATCACCGCGGAGAGCACGCTTTCGGCGCACTGATCCATGGGGCAGCCCGTCCGTCCGGTGACGGAAAGCGTGTGGGCCAGTCCACGGGTGGAAGTTTCCTTGAGAATGGATTGCGCCAGCCCCGAGGAACCGGAGGCCGATATGCAGGCTACCAGGGTGGTTTCCCGTTCCTGCGGGCACATGCGGGGCATCTCTCTGGTAAAGAAGGTATAAGCGGGCATAGGCCGGTAGTCCACGGATGTCCACTGGGCAAACGCCTGCGCCGCGCTCAGGGCAGCGTGATAGCTGTCGCCGTTGCCTACGGCATAAATCCGACGGATGCCCTGGGGAAGCACGGCTTCCTTGGCCTGGGTAAGCAGGCGGGGCAGCTCCTGGCCATACAGTTCGGGCAGGGTATCCATTTGCTGATCAATCAATGCAGGGCTCATGGGTTGCATGGAGCAGCTTCCTTTCTTTGGTTCGTCGTGGTTCAGAGGGTTGTGCCTTGCTCCAGGGTACGGAAGTTTTGCATATAGGCGCGCACGGCATCCTCGTCCACGGCGGCGCCCCAGCCTTTCTTCTCAAAATAGCTTCCCACCAGGGCCATATCCGCGTAGCGCATGCGGCGGGCCACGTTTTCCGCGTTGGTACCTCCGCCCAGCACCACCGCTATGCCCATATCCTTCAGCGCCTTGGCCATGCGTTCATTCTTGGCCTCGTCCTTGTCCACAATCTCCACGGCATCCGCGCCGGCATAGGTGGCAAAATAGGCCCGGGAGCAGAGGTCCTTGATCTCATCCCCGTTGCCCTGGAAGTGATAACCCTGAATCTCCGCGATCATGGTCACGTCCATGGCCTGGAGCTTGCGGCGGTACTCCTGCACCGCCAGGGGATGAGCCTCCACCGTGCCGTAGGGGGAATCGCTGGTGCCCACCAGGGCGGTGCAGCGAACGAAATCCGCGCCGCACACCTTGGCCACCGCCAGGGAAGGCGTGATGCAGTTCCACATCAGCTGCACGCCGACGATGAACTCCGGCGACACGGCCTGCTTCACCGCCTGGACGATCAGGGTAATGGCCGCCACGCGGGCATAGTCCGTGTCATCCTGATTGTCATAGGCGCGGTCCACCGTTTGAATCAGGCAGCCGTGGGCGCCGCCCCGTTGCAGCGCCTGGGCATCCGTCACGGCCTTGCGGATGTTTTCCTGCAGGGAATCCTCCCGGTAAAAGGGCGTTCCCGGCAGGGGCAGCAGGTGCACCAGGCCGATAATGTATTTGCGTCCCTTGGAAAAATCAATCATTTGCCTTGCTCCTCCTGGGGGTATTCGTCCAGCATTTCCAGCAGCGTTTCCACGTCCTCGGCCACCAGCATCCGCGCATAATCCTTATCCTTAAGGAAATTCTCCTCGTTGGCGCGCTTGCACTGGGCCAGGAAGCCATCAAAGTACCCGTCCAGGTTCAAAATACCAAAGGGCTTGTTGACGATGCCCAGCTGGGCCAGGGAGAAGATCTCCGTCAGTTCATCCAGGGTACCAACGCCGCCGGGCAGCGCAATGGACGCATCGCCCAGGCGGATCAGCTCCACCTTTCTTTCCTGCATGGTTTCCGTCATGATGTGCTCATCCACGTCCAGCGGATATTTGCTGTTGGCAAAGCGTTTGACATTCACGCCAATCACATAGCCGCCCTCCGCCTGCGCGCCCTTGGCCATTTCGTCAAGGGAAATGTCGCCCATGACGTACAAAACGACGTTTTCAAGGATGCCGGAGCGAAGCGTGGAAGCGTCGATGGAGGCGTTGAACTCGGCACGAGGCGTCTGGGTCTTCCAGATTTCGAATGCAAGCTGGAAGTTTTCGCTCTGCTCGGAGTAGTCGGGTTCCGCAACGGTGGAGCCGGGGAAGCAGCCCTTGCCCTCGGCCAGACGGGCGTTGACTTCGGCGGAGAACATATAGTCGATGAACATCATCGCTTCTTCTTTATACTTGCAGTTTTCGGAGATGCCGATGCCCCAGCAGGCATAGTCCGCGAAAACTTCGCCGGTATAGCCGTCGGCGACGGGGTTCGGAATGACGGTGAAGTTCAGATCGGGATTGTCGTTGCTCCAGATGGAAACCGTTATGTGGCGGTCGAGGTGGAGGAG
>OLPR01002368.1_pt1 | contig 13895 bp, 16 predicted proteins | sample 1672761 | NCBI WGS metagenome assembly OLPR01 (sample SAMEA3136721, study PRJEB25190) | human gut metagenome | biome: human gut; feature: human-associated habitat; material: faeces | place: Austria | collected 2013 | reverse complement strand
AAGACCAGAGCGTCTTTTACCGGCAATCTTAAAAACATTTTCAGTGGCCGGGTAGATGAAGAATTTTTCGAAGAGCTAGAAGAGTCATTGATTCTCGCCGATATTGGGGTCAGTACTTCCTTGCAACTTAGCGAACGTTTACGTGAGCGCGCCAGGGAGGATAAAATCAAGGAAAGAGAGGCCCTCTGGGCTGCCCTAGAGGAAGAGATAACTGCAATTTTACTTTCTCACCAAGGAGAAAAACTCCAATTTCAAGATGGCAAGCTCAATATTTTAGTGATGACGGGCGTTAATGGTGCCGGCAAGACCACGACTATCGGCAAACTGGCATCGCGCTATCAAGCAGAAGGTAAAAAAGTATTGTTAGCAGCAGCTGATACCTATCGTGCCGCAGCAGCAGAGCAATTAGAGGGCTGGGCCAAGCGGGCAGGAGTTCCGTTGATCCGCCAGTCTGAGGGCGCGGATCCTGCGGCGGTGGTTTTTGACTCTATTGCAGCTGCTAAAGCGAGAAAGATCGATATTTTGATCATCGATACTGCTGGCCGTCTGCAGAACAAAGCCAATTTGATGGCGGAACTGGCTAAGATTGGCCGGGTTATCGAACGGGAGGCTCCGGAGGCTGTGGTAGAGAATTTGCTGGTACTGGATGGTGGAACCGGGCAGAATGCTATTTCGCAGGCTCGCCAATTTGCCGAAGCTATTCCGCTTACCGGTCTAGTTATTACCAAGCTTGATGGTACTGCTAAAGGTGGTGCTGTTATCGGTATCGTGGAGGAAAGCGGTTTACCTGTACGCTTAATTGGCATTGGCGAGGGTATTGAGGATCTGCGTGATTTTGACGCTGCTGCTTTTGCCAAAGCACTGTTTGAAGAATAGCCATGTTTTGTTATCACAGAATAGCCAAAAAGGACTGTTCCCTCGGGAACAGTCCTTTTATTTCTTACCCTTTATGCGATGTTTAAAGGGGCGTTGTAACAATTTCCGGTTTAAAACTATTTGAGTTCAGCAGTAGCGCCGGCTTCTTCGAGTTTAGCTTTGATAGCTTCAGCTTCGTCTTTATTGATGCCTTCTTTAACTGCCTTAGGAGCAGACTCAACCAGCTCTTTGGCTTCTTTGAGGCCCAAACCAGTGATCTCACGGACAACTTTGATGACGGTAACTTTCTGTTGACCAAAATCGGTGAGGACAACATCAAAGTCAGTTTTTTCTTCAGCAGCGCCACCAGCAGGAGCAGCACCACCAGCAGCAGGAGCAGCGGCAACAGCAACAGGAGCAGCGGCAGATACGCCAAACTCTTCCTCAAAAGCTTTAACGAGCTCAGAAAGCTCAAGAACGGTCATTTCTTTAACCATATCCAGAATATCAGTAACTTTAGACATTAGTAAATCCTCCTAAATAATTTAAAATAATAATTGAATTTTTATTACGTTAAGCAGATTTCTGCTCTCTAACTTTATCAACAACAGTAACCAGTTGACGCAAGATGCCAGCAGTAACTCCGGCAAAACTGGACATCGGAGCAGCAAATGCTCCTGCGACCTGAGCCAGAAGTACTTCGCGGGAAGGCAGCTTGGCAAGATCTTCAACGCCTTGGGCATCGATCAGCTTTCCAGAAAGCATAGCAGCTTTGATTTGGGTTTTCTTAGATTCTTTGACGAAGTCGCTAAGAATCTTAGCTGCAGCCACGGGATCCTCTGCAAATGCAATCGCAGTAGGACCATTCAAGTAGCTATCAAGTTCATTGCTACCATAATTATTGCAGGCAATTTTGATCAGGGTGTTTTTAGCTACCAGATAGTTGATGCCAGCTTCGCGCATTTTAGCACGCAGTTTAACATCCTCAGCTACCGAGATACCCCGATAATCGGTCAGGAAGACAGCCTGCGAGTTGGCAAAAAGCTCTTGCAGTTCTGCAACCTTTTGTTCTTTGGCAATAACCTGAGGTTTCTTTTCCATCAGAGATAATGCACCTCCCTTCAATGCTTGGTAATCATTTATTAATAAAACCCTGCTAACTAAGAAAAGTAAATCCCCTGTCCATAGACGGGCAGGGGATAATATATCAGCCAAAAATCACTTTGATTTCCTGCCTCGGCAGGCGGGGCGAACCGCTTATTTCTCTTGAAACCTGCTGTCTATGGTGGAATTATTAACTTGTTGAAAATTACTGCTAACTACTTACCGAGAGGTTTTTGTGGATTGATTTTAACACCAGGGCCCATCGTAGAGCTAATGGTAACGCTCTTCATATATTGACCTTTAGCTGCGGTGGGTTTGACTTTGATCAGAGTTTCGATCATCGTATTATAGTTGTCAAGCAATTTTTCTGCATCAAAAGATGCTTTGCCGATGCGGCAGTGGATATTAGCTGCTTTATCGAGACGATACTCAACTTTACCAGCTTTAACATCAGCGATAGCGCCGGCAACATCCATGGTAACAGTGCCAGTTTTGGGGTTTGGCATCAGACCTTTAGGACCAAGCAGGCGGCCTAGGCGACCAACAAGACCCATCATATCCGGGGTAGCGACAGCTACATCAAACCCAAACCAGCCGCCCTGGATTTTTTCGACCATATCTTCGGCACCAACAAAATCAGCACCAGCCTCTTCGGCCTCTTTAGCTTTATCACCTTTAGCAAAAACGAGAACGCTGCGGCTAATACCAGTACCATGAGGAAGAACCACTGCGCCACGGATTTGCTGGTCAGCCTGACGAGGATCCAGATTGAGATGAATAGCTAATTCAACAGTCTCGTCAAATTTAGCTTTAGCATTGGCTTTGACCAGTTCGACTGCTTTATCTGGATCATAGTAAACAGTCAGGTCAGTATTTTTTACTATTTCATTATATTTTTTGCCATGTTTCGGCATATCATATTCCTCCTTGGTGGTTTGTCGGAGTGTACTCCTCCCACTATTCTAGCTCTTAATCAACGACCTCAATGCCCATGCTGCGGGCAGTGCCTTCGATGATACGCATTGCCGCATCTAAATCAGCAGCAGTGAGATCAGGCTTCTTGATCTCAGCGATTTCCTGAACCTGAGCCCGGGTCACCTTGCCGACTTTGTTCTTCAGCGGGTTATCAGAGGCCTTTTCCAGACCAGCAGCTTTTTTCAACAGGACTGCTGCTGGCGGAGTTTTGAGAATAAAAGTGAAGGAATGGTCTTCATAGATAGTGATTTCTGCAGGGATGATCATGCCAGGCTGATTGCTGGTCTTTTCATTGAATTCTTTGCAGAAACCCATGATATTTACGCCATGTGGGCCCAAGATGGACCCTACTGGCGGCGCAGGATTAGCTTTTCCTGCAGGTATTTGCAGTTTGACAACTGCGGTTACCTTTTTTGCCATTTGTAAAACCTCCTATATTATAATGTGGTAAACGGAGCAGTAGAGCTGCCCCTCCCACAACGGGGAACCTATTTACGATAAACCGACTAACTTTAGAAACACATAGCCGGACGATTGTCTAATAAATTTAAAGCTTCTCTACCTGAGAAAATTCCAATTCTACTAAAGTCTCTCTGCCAAACATAGAGACAGAAACCTTCATCTTGCCCTTTTCTGCGCTAATCTCCTGAACTACACCCATAAAATCTTCAAATGGCCCAGAGATGATTCTGACACTTTCGCCCTCGCTGAAATTGACCTTGATGCGGTTTTCCATATAGCCCATCTGTTCCAGAATCTGTTCTGCTTCTTCTTTATGCAGAGGAACCGGCTTGGAACCAGTGCCAACAAACCCGGTTACTCCTGGAGTATTGCGTACAACATACCATGAGGTATCGGTTAAGTTCATTTCTACTAAAACATAACCGGGGTAAACTTTACGAGGCGTAATTTTGCGCTTGCCGCCTTTGATTACTACCTCATTTTCCATAGGCACAACGACCCGGAAAATATTCTCCTCCATATTCATGGATTCAACGCGTTTTTCCAGATTAGCTTTTACTTTATTTTCATAACCGGCATAGGTATGGATGACATACCATTCTTTTTCCATTGGTAAGAAACTCCTCTGATATTAACCCTTTTACGCTAAGCTAAGCAAAAGCTCGATAACGCTGGAAATGGCCCAGTCAAAGACAGAAATAGCTATCGCCATGACCAAAACAGCCACGATAACTACACCAGTGTAAGTGACAAGCTGTTTTTTAGTCGGCCAATGGACTTTTTTCAATTCAGACCAGACGCCTCTAAAAAACGCTTTGACCTTACTGTTCTTTCTTTTGGCTTCTTTCTCTTTAGTTTTGATTTCTTTTTCTTTGTTGTTATTGTTGCCGGACACGGCCATATATTTCACATCCTTGCTGATAATTATCGCACAGCGTGGCGGCTAAGGATAAAACTACTTGGTTTCCTTATGAAGAGTATGAGTTTTGCAAAAACTGCAGTATTTATTGATTTCCAACCGATTAGGTGTGGTTTTCTTGTTTTTACTGCTGATATAATTCCGTCTTTTGCATTCGGAACAGGCCAAAGTAATTGCGACGCGCATGCTTGGCACCTCCTTAATGATATTGGCCAACCTCAAACATGCTAAATTAAGTATAGCTAAATAGCCTGAGGTCACAATTAGGCACTTAGTTAGATTATCACATATGGTCAACCTTGTCAATAAATATTTTAGTTATCTTGCCAAAAAAGCCGTATCTAAACGTTTTTTAGCTATGATCTTAATTATTGAGGTAAAAATACTGATAATATTGTTTTAAAACGGATAAAGTTAAATATATTTTAGAGAGAATCGAGGAGCAGGGACCCCTGCTCCTCGATTGATATTTTATTGGCGTTTTTGCGTCGTATTACAAATTACTCATTAATACCAATAACAACACCAGAACCAACAGTGCGGCCACCTTCACGGATAGCGAAGCGAAGTCCTTCTTCAATAGCGATCGGGGTGATCAACTCAATATCCATGTCTACGTTGTCGCCCGGCATTACCATCTCTACGCCTTCAGGCAGATGAGCTACACCAGTTACGTCGGTAGTTCTGAAGTAGAACTGAGGACGATAGCCATTGAAGAATGGTGTATGACGTCCACCCTCTTCTTTGGTCAAAACATATACCTGACCTTTGAATTTGGTGTGTGGATGAATGCTGCCCGGCTGAGACAATACCTGACCGCGTTCTACTTCCTTACGCTCAATACCTCTCAGCAAGCAACCGATGTTATCACCAGTCTCTGCATAGTCTAGCAGTTTACGGAACATCTCTACACCGGTTACTACCGTCTTCTTGCTCTCATCCTGCAAACCAACAATCTCTACTGTATCGCCAACTTTGACCTGCCCGCGCTCTACACGACCGGTTACTACCGTACCACGTCCTGTAATGGTGAATACGTCTTCGATCGGCATCAAGAACGGTTTGTCATTGTCTCTCTCTGGTGTTGGAATATAGCTGTCTACTGCATCCATCAATTCCCAGATGCATTTGCAGTTCGGGCAGTCTCTGCTGCCGCAGCCGCATTCCAATGCTTTCAATGCGGAACCGGTGATGATCGGAATATCGTCCCCTGGGAACTCATATTCGTTCAACAGCTCTCTGATCTCCATCTCAACCAGCTCTAACAGCTCAGGATCATCTACCTGGTCTGCTTTGTTCATGAACACTACGATATATGGCACGCCTACCTGTCTGGCCAGCAGAATATGCTCTCTGGTCTGTGGCATCGGGCCGTCTGCTGCACTTACTACCAGGATAGCTCCGTCCATCTGGGCTGCACCGGTGATCATGTTCTTTACATAGTCAGCATGGCCTGGGCAGTCTACGTGTGCATAATGTCTCGTTTCTGTCTCATATTCTACGTGTGCTGTGTTGATCGTGATTCCACGTGCTTTTTCTTCTGGCGCTTTATCGATCTGGTCGTATGCCATTACTTCTGCTCCGCCTGCTTTGCTCAGGCACAGCGTGATCGCTGCCGTAAGTGTTGTCTTACCATGGTCTACGTGCCCGATCGTACCTACATTTACATGCGGTTTCGTTCTCTCAAATTTTTGCTTTGCCATTACTTAACTCCTCCTAAAAATAATAAAAAATTCAAAGTGTGCATTATTTCTTTATAGTCTTTTGCTTCATTTTATCTCAATTTGACAAGCATGTCAATGATATTTTCTGCATCTAAATTTCGTGCTTTTTCATTGTACTGCATGGGCCAAGGATTCTCCAATGCTGCCGCGAATCACCAAATCAGCCTTTCTGTCATAATCAGTAGGGGACTTGTTGATTAAAACGAGCTTGCTGCCGCGGAAATATTGTAACAGTCCGGCTGCCGGATAAACTACCAATGAAGTGCCCCCTACGATTAGCACATCAGATTTTTTGATGTATTTGATGGCGCTTGCGAGTGTATGTTCGTCCAGTCCTTCTTCATATAATACTACATCCGGCCGTACAACACAGCCGCAATCACGGCAATGCGGGATGCTGTTTTTATGCTCTAGCATGAATTCAAGGGAGTATTTGGCCCCGCAGTTGAGGCAGTAATTCCTTCTTACTGAACCATGGAGTTCAAGAACATTGGTACTGCCAGCTGCCTGATGCAATCCATCGATATTTTGGGTGATTATAGCCCGAAGTTTGCCTTCCTGCTCTAACTTTGCCAAGGCATAATGAGCCTGATTTGGTTTAGCATCAGGAAAAATCATTTCATTGAGATAATATTTAAAAAATTCTTGGGGATGGTTTTCAAAGAAAGAATGAGAAAGCATGGTCTCTGGCGGATAGCCATAGGTATTGATGCTATGGTAAAGGCCGTCTTCACTGCGGAAATCAGGAATTTGGCTTTCCGTGGAGACTCCCGCTCCGCCAAAAAAGACGATATTATCGCTTCCCTGAATAATTTGCCGTAGTTGTTCAACTTCGTTCATGGTATTTGGCCTCCTTGGTATTAGCAAGAGCTGTTATTTGCAGAGCTATTTATCTACATTGGCCAGTTTTTCCTGAACATAATTAGGCAGCGCAAAAGCTGCTTGATGGATATCGGCATTGTAATAGCGAGTCTGCAGGCCGAATTTAGCCCATTGTTCTGGTTTATGGTCCGCTAGCGGGTCGAGCTGCTTGCTGGCAAAACCAAAATACCAGTATCCAGAGGAATAGCTGGGGATATTGAAGCCATAAATGCGGGCGATAGGGAAGACTGTTTTGATTTTTTCGTGAGCACGAGCCATCTCACGGAAATCCCAGTCATAAAAAGCCCCTTCCTGCTGATTGATCATAATGCCGTCTTCGCTGAGAATACGGCTACAGTTGCGGTAAAATTCTTTGGTAAAGAGACCTTCGCCAGGGCCGACAGGGTCAGTGCTGTCAACCAGGATTAGGTCATAGCTGTTATCAGCTGAGTTCATCACATGAGCCAAACCGTCGCCAATGATCAGGTTGAGCCGTGGATTATCGAAAACAGCGGCTGTCTGCGGCAAATACTGGCGGCATAAACGAACTACCATTTCGTCGATTTCGACCATATCGATTTTTTCGATATGGGGATAACGGCAGATTTCTCTGGCTGTTCCGCCATCTCCGCCACCGATGATCAGTACACGCTTGATATCAGGGTTGACAGCCAGAGCAGGGTGGGTGATCATGTCGTGGTAGACAAATTCATCCTTAGCAGTGACCTGGACATACCCGTTTAAAGTGAAAAAACGGCCGAAAGTCTCATTTTCTGCCATGACCATTTTCTGGAATGGTGACTGCTCGGATGCCAGTACTTCACTTTTAAAGGAAAAACGTACATCAGGTGCGTGATATTCGGAAAGCCAAATATCACCGTCAGGCAGCTCGGTAAAAACGTTCTCTATCTCCATTTTATTTCTCCTTTATGGGTTATTGAATTAAATTTCTTCTTGAAGGCCCATATTACGGCCATAAAAGATCTCATCACGCTCTTTATTGAGTTTAGCGGTGATTGAAGCTACTTCCTTGGGGCTGATATCGTCTTTGGAAAAATGGAAAAGATAATCATCGATATCGGCTTCTTTGACCTTGCACTTGGTATGGAAGATATGCTCCTGATAAACATTGACATCGATCATCTGATATTTTTCGGCCAGTTCAGGATCGATATAATCCTGGATAGATACTAGGTCATGATCGATAAAATGTTTTTTACCGTAGATATCACGAGTAAAACCGCGAACCCGGTAATCCATGGTGATGATATCAGCATCAAATTTGTTGATCAAATAGTTCAGGGCATTGAGTGGTGATATCTCACCGCAGGTAGAGACATCTATATCAGCCCGAAAGGTGCAGACGCCGCCATCGGGATGGTATTCTGGATAGGTGTGGACAGTCAAATGACTTTTGTCCAAATGGGCGAGAATCATCTCATCATGCGAATAATTGCGGGTGGGTTTGATTTCGCCTGGTTTATTATGTTCCTCTTCGCAGATCAGGATAGTGACTGAGCTGCCTTGAGGTTCATAGTCTTGAACAGAGATATTGAGTATTTGGGCGCCGATAATATTGCTGACTTCTTTGAGGATACCGGTCAGACGTTCGGCGTTGTATTGTTCATCGATATATTCGATATAGGCCACCCGGTCTTCGACCGTTTTGGTGTAGCAGATATCATACATATTGAAACTAAGCGTCTTGGTAAGATTATTGAAACCATAGAGCTTCATTTTTTCTCGAGGATTGGTCATGTTCATGGTTATTCTCCAAGTAGCCTATCAAAGATAATAGCCGCTGCTGAGCGGACGGAAAGATGATTGTAGCCTGCTCTGCCATAGATCGGGCAGAGGCGGAAATCAGCCATATCGGTAATTTCCTTGGTCAGCCCATAGCCAGTGCCAAACAACAATAAATAATCGCCGCCTTCATGGGCCATCAGCCGCCGCATCGCTTGGTAGCTGGTGATTTTTTGATCAAGATTAGCACCAGTGACGATGATCCGCGGCCGGTTGCCATAACGTTTTTCAATATCAGCTATGGCATCCTCCAGCTGGGGAAGAATTTGTACGATGGATAAAGCCTGTTCGCGGTCTGGATTATATCTGGCGCCAAAGCCGGTTTGCCAATGGGCGAGCAGGGTAGCCATCAATTCCCTTTGGCTATCGATCGGCTGGATGAGATAATAACTGCTAAGCGCATAGGTTGTAGCAGCTCTGGCAATATCATGCAGATCAAGGTTAGTTAGTGAAGTGGTGATAACCTGTTTTTTCTTATTGTAGACAGGATAATGCAGTAATCCGGCATGGAGCCGGAACGGTTGCTCCTCAGCTTGCCTCAATTGGCCTAAATAAGCGATATCCTCAGTAGTAAGTGAGGCTGTTTGCAATAGATCAGGGCGGTTATGGTAGGTGGTCTTTAGCGATTGCCGCCTCCGCCACTTAGCTATCTGAGCATGATTTCCGCCCTGTAACACTGGCGGAACCTCACAACCTTGCCATACTGGTGGACGGGTATATTGGGGGTATTCCAAAAGGCCAGTAGTAAAGCTTTCCTCTACAGCAGCCATATCATCTCCTAATGCTCCTGGTAAAAGCCGCACTACGCTATCGGTAATAGCGATAGCTGCTGTTTCGCCACCGGTCATCACAAAATCTCCCAAGGAGAAGATATCAGTAGCGCATTTATCGATGAAGCGTTGGTCAATACCCTCATAATGACCGCAGACAATGATAAGGTGACCTTCCTGAGATAATTCTTGGGCAGCCGTTTGATTGTAGGTTTTACCCGCTGGCGCAGTGATAATAATCCGCGGATGATCCCCTTGTTGACAAGCTGATACAGCAGCAAAAAGAGGCTCTGGCTTCATCACCATACCTGAGCCTCCACCATAGAGCCGCTCGTCGGTAGTCTGATGCTTGTCCGTAGCATAATCGCGGATATTGATGATGTCGATTTCCACGATACCAGCATTACGCGCTCTCTTAATGATGGAATGTTCCAGCGGAGCGAACATTTCCGGAAATAATGTTAGGATGTCTATTTTCATCGCTTTATTTGGATTCCTATTGTGATTAACGTAAGCCTTCCGGTATCTCGACATCCATGTATCCAGCAGCGATGTCGATCTTTTTGACCACGCTTTTGAGCGCTGGGAGTAATAGCTCTCGGCCATCCGTAGTTCGTACCAGAAAAACATCATTAGCACTATAAGCGAGGATGTCTTCCAGACGGCCAATTGGCTGCCCGTTTTCCTTTACCTGCAATCCGATTAGCTGATAGTGATAATATTCCCCCTCAGGAAGCGGGGCGCTGTCGCTGGCCGAGATATAGAGCTTGATGCCGCGTAACGCTTCAGCCTCATCTCTGCTATGGATCCCTTGGAAGAGCAGCAGAAGCCTGCCTTTATGCGGTGAAGATTTTTCCAGGGTATAGCTATGCCCTGCTTCATCAAAAAATTGCGCTCCCGCGATAAAACGCCGCGGATTGTCAGACAGACTTTCCGCGGATACGGCTCCCGCCACTCCATGTGGGGCAATTATAACGCCAACTAAAATAGCGTCTTTGTCATTAAAAGTATTAGTCAATTATTCGATATCCAAATTTACTTTTTTTCCTTCTTTGGAAGCAGCGGCTTTAAGCACGGTACGCATGGCTTTGGCTATCCGTCCTTGTTTCCCGATGATTTTACCCATATCTTCTGGAGCTACCTTAAGCTGCAGTTCATAGCCATCTTCGGTCTCTGTTTCAGTGACTTGGGCTGCATCAGGATTATTGACCAGGGCCTTTGCCATGTGTTCTACAAGTTCTTTCATGGTTCTCTCCCTTTCGTTTTGCTTATCCGGTAGAGATTATTGGGCGCCAGCCTTTTTCATCAGTGATTTAACGGTATCGGAAAGAGTTGCACCTGAAGCTACCCAGGATTTGACCTTTTCTTCATCGATGTTGATGATAGCAGGCTCGTGGCAAGGATCATAGTAACCGATCTCTTCGATGAAACGTCCGTCTCTAGGATAACGGCTATCAGCTACTACCACACGGTAAAATGGTTTTTTCTTAGCACCCATTCTCTTAAGTCTGATTTTTGTTGACATGATTGAAACCTCCTGAAATATTAAATAAAAATTTGTTTGCTTATAATATAAACCGTATGCTTATTCACTAATAGTGATCAGCAATGCGGGTTTACAACTAGATTGACGGAAAGGCTAAAAACCAGGCCACCCCATGCCACCCATTCCTCCGGGCATACCACGGAGTCCTTTGCGCTTGCCTTTTTTCCCTTTCTTAGTGCCGCCTCCGTTGATATTATTCATCCTTTTAATCATCTGCTGCATCTGTTCAAATTGTTTGAGTAGACGGTTGACGTCTTGTACTTGGCGGCCGCAGCCGGCGGCAATCCTTTTTTTGCGGCTGCTGTTGATGATGGAGGGATTATTACGTTCTGCTGGCGTCATGCTGTGAATGATTGATTCTACCACTGTGAATTGGTTTTCGTCAATTTCAAGATTTTTTAATTGTTTACCCATCCCGGGGATCATAGAGATCATCTCTTTCATGTCGCCCATTTTGCGGATCTCTTGTGTCTGTTGCAGAAAATCCTCCAAGGTGAAACGGCTTTTGCGCAGATTTTCTTCCATTTTAGCCATCTTCTCTGCATCCATGGTTTCCTGCGCTTTTTCGATCAGTGTTAACACATCGCCCATACCCAGGATGCGAGAAGCCATTCGTTCCGGATAAAATGGTTCCAGTGCTTTGATATCTTCGCCGGAGCCGACGAATTTGATCGGCTGGCCGGTAACTGCTTTAACAGAGAGAGCAGCGCCGCCGCGGCTATCACCATCGAGTTTGGTGAGCACTATGCCGGTAATATGCAGACGTTCGTGGAAAGCAGCAGCCACATTTACCGCATCTTGTCCCTGCATGGCATCAATCACCAGCAAGATCTCTGTTGGCTCGACTGCTGCACGAATATCACTGATCTCTTGCATCATTTCTTCATCGATGGCCAAACGGCCAGCGGTATCGATAATCAGATAATCGTTGCCATGGGCGCGGGCATGCGCCACTGCATCGGTAGCGATTTTGACTGGTTTCGCTTTATCACCAAGGGAAAATACCGGCACGCCAATGCGTTGACCTAGGACCTCCAGCTGTTGGATAGCTGCAGGGCGGTAAACGTCGCCAGCAGCCAGCAAGGGACGTTTGCCTTGATTTTTTAGAAAAAGTGCGATTTTCCCTGCAGAGGTTGTTTTACCGGAACCCTGTAAACCTGCCATAAGAATAACTGTAGGCGGCTTGGAACTGGTGATGAGCTTGTTGGCATTACTTTTAGTCGAATCGCCGCCCATCAATGCTGTCAATTCTTCGTTGACGATTTTGACAACCTGCTGTCCAGGGGTAAGGCTTTTCATCACCTCTTCGCCGATAGCGCGTTCCTTGACAGTGGCACAGAAGTCTTTAGCTATTTTATAGTTGACGTCAGCTTCCAGTAGGGCGACTCTGACTTCGCGCATGGCGGCATTGACATCTGCCTCAGAGAGTTTCCCTTTTCCTTTAAGCTTAGCAAATATATCTTGTAATCTATCGCTGAGTGAAGACATAATACTTTCTCCTGCACAGAAAGATGCTACTGATTATTGTTTTGCTTCTGTCACGATCAAAGCTGTAAAATTATAAGAATAAGTGGGAGTGTGCTATTTTGATGGTCAAATGCTTTAGCTGTTGGCAGCTAGTGCTGCTACAACAGCTGTTGTAATAATTTGACTGCTTCCTGTTGATCGCCAATCAGCTGTTGCAGTTGATGAATTATCTGTTGCCGTTGGTTCTCTTTAGCCACTAAATGAAGTGCCGCTTCATATTCATGCAACTGGGCTTCTCCATGACGGATAGCGTCATGTACTGCTTGACGGGAAATGGCAAAAGCCTCGCCGATTTCTGATAGAGACAGATCTTCCTCGTAAAAGAGCGAGAGACATTGCCGCTGTCGCTCAGTCAGCAGTGCTCCATAGGCATCTAAAAGCATGGCTGCCTCTACTTTTTTGAGAATCAGTGAGTCCTGAGAAGTGGATTTGTTTTTCTCTGCCGGATAATTCATAATGCTCCTTTTTATCAAGCAAAACAACTTGACATCATTGGATTATAGTATACGTCGTCGATGCTGTCAAGTATTTTTTCATGACAAATAGTAGCATTACCTGAAATATCCAAAATTTTTCTTGACGCGTATTTTTGTTTGTGTTATTATGTTATTTGCTGTTACTATGGGATAATGTCGTACTTTTCCTTATAAATAAAACAAATATTTTTGTGGGAAATTTTTTCTAAGAAGAAAAGGGACATTTCTTTTTGAGTTATATCGGCAGGGATTGAAATAATTTAGGGAGTGATAAATTTAATGAGATATCCCGAAAGTTCCGAATTGCGTCAACGTCGTACCTATGCTCGTATCGCTGAAGTATTGGAAATGCCTAACCTGATCGAGGTGCAGAAGGAATCTTATCGCCACTTTGTTGATGTGGGATTGAAGGAGATTTTCCAGGATGTATCTCCGATCACCGACTTTACCGGCAATCTCGTGTTAGAATTCGCTGACTACAGTTTTGGCGAGCCTAAATATGATGTTGAAGAGTGCCGAGAGAGAGATGCGACCTATGCCGCACCGCTGCGAGTTAAAGTTCGCTTGATTAATAAAGAATCGGGCGAAGTGAAAGAACAGGAAGTCTTTATGGGTGATTTCCCATTGATGACCAAAAAGGGCACTTTTATCATCAATGGTGCTAAGAGAGTTATTGTTTCCCAGCTGGTGCGTTCCCCCGGCGTGTATTTTCATGCCACTCCGGAACCGGGTGGGGAGATTCTTTATGGTGCTACTGTCATCCCTAATAGGGGTGCATGGTTGGAGCTAGAAACTGATGTTGCCGGCAATGTCTATGTGCGCGTAGACCGGATGAGAAAAATCCCGGCTACAGTGTTGATTCGTGCTTTGGGG
>OLPR01002367.1_pt1 | contig 13901 bp, 9 predicted proteins | sample 1672761 | NCBI WGS metagenome assembly OLPR01 (sample SAMEA3136721, study PRJEB25190) | human gut metagenome | biome: human gut; feature: human-associated habitat; material: faeces | place: Austria | collected 2013 | reverse complement strand
GACGCGGATCTGGCCGTGACGATACACGCCGCGCTGGACGAGCTGCCAGCCGAGGCGTTCTTTGAGAATCTGCGCCCCGCGCTCGAGCTGCTGCCCGAGGGACATCCCATTGTGCCGTTGACCGTTCACTCGATGAAGACGGGCGATGAAATGCGCGACCGCGCCGCCACCGTGCGGCTGCTCTCGGCGTGGGGACGCTTCGCTGCTCGCCGCCGTCTGCCGGTCAGGATGGCGCTCGAAAACAACCGCATCCACAGGAGCGGCCTGTCGATCGTCGATTGCGACGGCGTGATTTCCACGGTGCGCGAGGTGGGGCTTGAAAACGTGGGCGTGTGCTTTGATTTCGGGCATCTGTATTCGAATTTCGTGAGCTATCCCGAATGTACGCCCTATCTGCCGGGCGACGATTTCCTGCGCGCGGCGATCCACACGCATATCCACGCGCTGGCGCACACGACGCACTATCCGCTGACCGCGGGGAAGCTGCCGCTTGAAGAGTATATCGGTCAGCTGAACCGCTGCGGCTATCGGGGGATATACAATCTCGAGCTGGAGTGCGGCCGCTTCTGGCAGGAGGTCGATCCGCGCGAGGCGTTCGAGGGGTCTGTCGCCGCTCTCAAGGGCTGTCTGGCGCGATACGGGGAGGAATGAGCCATGACGCGTGAGGAAAATGTGAAATATCCCGTCCTGAGGCGCTATGCCGAGCGCTACGGGGAGATTTTCGGGGACATTGAAAGGGGCCTTGCCCGGACGGACGACGCCTTCTGGCTGATGGGCGCGGCCAACTATATCTTTTCGACCGGCGGCGTGCGCTGGGCGGTCGATCCGATGTTTACAACGCCGCGCGATCATTCGTCGCTGCGCGCGCTGGGCGAGGAGCGGGCGAAAAATCTGCTCTCGACGATGCGCTTCATGCTGCTCACCCACAGCCATGCCGATCATTTCGATCCCGAGGTCATGCGGCTGTGCCCGGACGTGGAGTGGATCGTGCCCGAGCATCTCGCGGCGATGATGCCCGAGGGCTGCCGGAGGACGGTGATCGGCGAAAACGGCGTGATCGAGCGCGAGGGAATCGTCATTCGTGCCTTTCCCGGCTTTCATTACGACGCGGGCACGACCCACGGCGTGCCGGAAACCGGCTATCTGGTCGAGGCGGGCGCGTATCGCATCCTCATGCCTGCCGACGTGCGCGATTACGGCAACCGTCTGCCAGACATGGGGCGCGCGACGCATCTGTTCATGCACGTCTGGCTGGGGCGCGCCAACGCGCTCAATTATCCCTGCGGCGATTATCCCGATCAGGTGGCCGAGTTTGCGCTGTCCGCGCGCCCGGAGAAGATCTATCTGACGCATCTCATGGAGGCCGCGCGCGTTCCGGAGGATCTGTGGACGTACGCCCACGCCGGGCTTGTGATGGACGCGCTTCTGGCGCGCGATCCGGCGTGCGACGTGTCGATTCCGCTGCCCGGAAAGACGCAGCGCCTGTGAGCCGCTTTCAAAAAAACGTGATGGTAACACGGGCAGACTTGACAGAGAAGATACTCCGCCGCTAAAATAATTAGGTTATTGAAGCAATCTGAACAGAGTGTGTCTGGATGGGAATTTTTCAGACAGACTCTTAGCGAAGGAGTCTTTGACCTTGACTGTGAAAAGAGAAGATCTCAGAAATATAGCCATCATCGCGCACGTCGATCATGGCAAGACCACGCTGGTGGACGAAATGCTCAAGCAGGGCGGCGTTTTCCGCGAAAATCAGCAGGTGGCCGATCGCGTGATGGACTCCAACGATCTGGAGCGCGAGCGCGGCATCACCATACTGTCCAAGAACACCGCCGTTCACTATAAGGGTGTCAAGATCAACATCGTCGACACCCCCGGCCACGCCGATTTCTCCGGCGAGGTCGAGCGCGTGCTGAAGATGGTCAACGGCGTGCTGCTGCTGGTCGATTCCTTTGAAGGCCCCATGCCGCAGACCCGCTTCGTGCTCAAAAAGGCGCTGGAGCTGAATCTTCCGGTCATCATCGTGGTCAACAAGATGGATCGCCCGGACGCGCGCTGCGCCGAGGTTGTGGACGAAACGCTGGAATTGCTGCTCGAGTTGGACGCCACCGACGAGCAGCTGGACAGCCCCATCGTGTTCGCGTCCGGCCGCGCCGGCACCTCCACGCTGGACTGGCAGCATCCCACGCCCGACCTCAGGCCGCTGTTTGACACCATTCTCGAGCACATCCCCGCCCCCGAGGGCGACGTGGACGCGCCGGCGCAGCTGCTGGTATCCACGATCGACTATAACGACTATGTGGGCCGCATCGGCGTGGGCCGCATCGAGCGCGGCACGTTCAAGACCGGCCAGATGGCCGTGCGCTGCGTCTATGGCGAGAAGGACGTGGAGGCCCCCACGCGCCTGACCGGCCTGTTCTGCTTCGACGGCCTCAAGCGCGTGCCGGTTGAGGAGGCCAAGATGGGCGACATCGTGGCCGTGACCGGCTTTGAGGACATCATGATCGGCGACACCATCTGCGCGCCCTCCACGCCCGAGCCGCTGCCCTTCCTGAAGATTTCCGATCCGACCGTGGCCATGACCTTCTGCGTCAACGACAGCCCGTTCGCCGGCACCGAGGGACAGTACGTCACCTCCCGCCATCTGCGCGCGCGCCTGTTTAAGGAAATGCAGACCGACGTGTCGCTGCGCGTCGAGGACACCGAGAGCACCGACGCGTTCCGCGTGTCCGGCCGCGGCGAGCTGCACCTGTCCATCCTCATCGAGACGATGCGCCGTCAGGGCTATGAGTTCCAGGTGACCAAGCCGGTCGTGCTGTTCAAGGAGATCGACGGCCAGAAGTGCGAGCCTATGGAGAAGGTCGTCTGCGACGTGCCCAGCGAATACGCGGGCAGCGTCATCGACAAGCTGGGTCGCCGCCGCGGCACGCTGGTGAGCATGAGCGGCCAGGATCGCGTGCGTCTGGAGTTCCTGATTCCCTCGCGCGGCCTGTTCGGCTATCGCTCCGAGTTCATGACCGATACCCGCGGCGAGGGTGTTATGAATGCCATCTTCGACAGCTACGAGCCGTATAAAGGCGATATTCCGACCCGCGTCTGCGGCTCCCTCGTCGCCTTTGAGACCGGCGAGACCACCAGCTACGCCATGTTCGACATTCAGGAGCGCGGCCTTCTGTTCGTCTATCCGCAGACCAAGGTGTATGCGGGCATGATCGTCGGCCGCAACAGCCGCCCCGGCGACATCGACGTAAACGTCTGCAAGAAGAAGCACCTGACCTCCATCCGCAACGCCGCCGGCGCTGAGGAAGCGCTCAAGATCACCAATGTGCGCATTCCCACGCTGGAGGAGGCCATGGAATTCATCGACGAGGACGAGCTGGTTGAAATCACGCCCAAGTCCGTGCGTATGCGCAAGCGCGAGCTGAACTGCGAAAAGCGCAAGAAGGCGCTCGCCCGGATGAAGTAAACGATATTTTCCCGGCGGACAGGGGGCTGATCTTCGGCTCTCCGTCCGCCTTTTTCACAAAATTGAGCGTGTCTCAAAAGGGGAAGGGACTCGGAGCCGGGCGGATTTTTCGGATGGGCGAGGGGCCGCCGGTTCAGCGGGGCTGAATCAGGGGCTTTCCGCCTGAAAGAGGACGGAAAAGACGCTGGAAATACAGTCCATTATTGAGGCGAACTCTGGATACGCCGCGCGAAAACGACAGCGAGGGACACTGATATGCACATCACCCGCCTTGAACTTCGGCAGTTCCGCAATTACGAGCAGGCCGAGCTGCGCCCCTGCGAGGGCGTGACCGTGCTCTACGGCAACAACGCGCAGGGCAAGACGGCGCTGCTCGAGGCCATCGTGCTCTGCTGCACGGGCCGCAGCCACCGCACGTCCCGCGATAAGGAGCTGATCCGCTGGGGTCAGGAGGCGGGGCGCGTGTTCGTGCAGGCCGAAAAGCGCGACGGCAGCCACGAGGTGGAGATGCTGCTCTCGAGCCTGCGCCGAAAGACCGTTAAGGTCAACGGCAGCGCGCTCCAGCGCACCGGCGAGCTGATGGGGCACGTCAACGGCGTATTGTTTGCGCCCGAGGATCTGCGCATGGTCAAGGACGGCCCCGCCGAGCGCCGCCGCTTCATCGACATGGAGCTGAGCCAGATCAAGCCCTCCTACTATTACGCGCTCCAGCACTACGCCCACGCGCTCATGCAGCGCAACAAACTGCTGCGGGACATCGCCCTGAAGCCCTCCCTTTCCGATATGCTGGAGGACTGGGACGCGCAGCTGGCGCGCTACGGCGCGGCGATCATGCGGGAGCGGCAGGCGTTCATCGCGCTGATCAGCGATTCCGCGCACGAAAATCACCTCGAAATTTCCGGCGGGCAGGAGGATCTCAAGGCGCGCTATGTGCCCTCGCTGGACGCGCAGGACGAGCCGGCGCAGGCGCTTTTGAAGGCGCTGCGCGTCGCGCGGGATGTGGACATTCGCCGCGGCACGACCAGCGTCGGCCCGCACCGCGACGACCTGACGCTGACGCTTTCGGGCATGGACGTGCGCGTTTACGGCTCACAGGGGCAGCAGCGCACCACGGCGCTCTCGCTCAAGCTGGCCGAGCTGGACATCATGCGCCGCGAGATCGGCGAATGGCCGGTGCTGATGCTGGACGACGTGATGAGCGAGCTGGATCCCAGGCGCCGCCGTCAGCTGCTGGGGCGGCTTAAGGGCATACAGACCATCGTCACCTGCACCGACATGAGCGACCTGGCCGAGGCGGAAATCGGCGCGGCCTGGCGCATACAGAATGGAACCATCGTCAGCGAATAAACGCCTGAACAGGGAAGGGAGATGAGCGCATGGTTTGTCCGGGCTGCGGCACGCACTTAAAGGACGGGCTGGACGTCTGTCCGGAATGCGGCACGCCGCTTGACCGCCACGCGGCGGGAGAAGAAAAGAAAGAGAGCGGCCGGAGCGAATGGGAGCACACCATGACCGTCGCCATGCGCGTGCTCGTTCACATACTGATCTGGATCTTCTCGCTGAGCATACTGGCCTTCGGGCTGTACAAGGCCTATTACTGGTATCAGGCGTATTCCGTACAGAAGCGCTATGAGGACGGCACGGTCAAAATGCCGGAGCTGGAGGTCGTCACCATGGACGACGGCCGGACGGGCCACGCCATTACGTTCTATGGCCGTGACGGCGACATGATCTACATCGAGGAGCTGGACGAGCGCTATATGGTCGTGGGCGGCAAGGCGGTGGTTCGGGTGGCCGACGCGGAGTGGTTCCAGATCGCGGGCGTTTCCGCGTCCTCGGCGCAGATTTCGCTCACCGCCGTTCAGACGACCGAAAAGGGTGAAAAGACGCTCCTGCCCATCGTCTCGTTCAACGTGGAGATGCCCGTTTCGCCGCTGACCATCATCAGCCCGACAGAGAAATACGTCACCACGATGGCATCGGTGTACGATCTCAAGCTGAACGTGGTCTACGGCTCCACCGTGCTGGTGGACGGCGAGGACGTGACCGGCATGGTCGATCGGCAGGGCAATCTCTCGGTCAGCGTGGCGGTCTATCCGCAGGGCGAGAACCCCGTCTCGATTCTGGTGCAGACCCCCAATCACCTTGAAACGCGCGAGGATCTGGTGTTCTATCGCCAGCCGATGGACATCAACCTCGAAATCGCCTCCAACACGGCGTTCACCTCCGAGCGCGAGAGCATGGTCATTCGCGGCGCGGTCGATCCCACGGCGCAGCTGACCATCGAGTCGAATTACGATCCCTCGACCTATAGCATCGACGAGAAGGGCAATTTCAGCTTCGCGGCGCTGTTCGATCATTACGGCGACAACGCGGTCACGCTGCGCGCGGCGAAGGCCGGCAGTCAGGATTCCGTCGTCAGCTTCAACGTCTACTATGTGCCCTCCATCAACGAGTATTCGCGCAAGGCGTGGAAGATGGACTATCAGAATCTGCTCTACTGCTGGCAGGAATGGGACGGCCGCGTGTTCACCTGCCGGGGCACGATCGTCGCGATTATGGACGACGATCCCGATACGCTGGTCATCGACGTTTCGGACGACGGCAGCGGCAAGTATCTGGTCATCAAGAATATGTCCGACAAGAAGATTACCGAAACCGGCGGGCGTTACGTCATCTATGCCGACGTGTCCGGCCAGGGAGAATATGAGGGCAAGACCTACACGCGCCTGATCGGACGCTACGCGGAATCGCTGGACTGACAATTTCACATAAGAATGGCGGTCGGCCTTCGGGTCGGCCGTCATTGTTGTATGGGAGACGAAATTTCGCGCGGGAGTGGACGGAAGAGCCGTTTTGTGTTATGATAAGACTGAATGTGCGGCCATATCGCCGCGCGATGCCATGATGAAAGGATGGACAAGGGACAATGAGCGAAAGAGTACCGGAGCGCAGCGAGCTGAACGTGCGCGATACATGGAAGCTGGAAGATATGTACGCCTCGCAGGAGGCCTGGGAAGCGGATTATAAGAAGGCGGAGGCGCTGCTTACCGCGTTCTCGGCGTTCGAGGGCAGGCTGGGCGACGCGGACGAGCTGAAAAAGGCGCTGGACGCGTATTTCGACGTGAATCGCCTGGCCGAGAACCTGTTCACCTACGCCCGTATGCGCCGCGATGAGGACAACCGCAGGAGCGAATATCAGGCGCTCACCGACCGCGCGCAGTCGCTCATGGTGAAGCTGGGCACCGCCACGGCGTTTGTCCAGCCCGAGCTGCTCGAAAAGAGCGCCGATTATCTCGCGGACGTGATGAACCGCGAGGCGTTTTCCGATTATCGTGTGTTCCTCGGCGAGATCGAGCGCCGCCGCCCGCACACGCTGTCCGCCGCCGAGGAGCGCATCGTTGCCATGACCGGCGAGATGGGCTCTTCTCCCGACACGATCTATTCCATGCTGAATGACGCGGACATGAAGTTCCCCACTGTCGAGGGCGAGGACGGCAAGCCTGTCGAGATCACCCATTCCGGCTTCATCCCGCTGATGATGAGCAAGAACCGTGCTGTGCGCCGCGCCGCGTTCGAGGGCCTGTATTCCACCTACAAGAGCTATTCGGCCACCATTCCGGCCATTTACGGCGCGTCGGTCAAGGCCGATGTGTTCTATGCCCACGCGGCGAAGCATGAGAGCGCGCTGGCCTCCCGCCTGTTCCCGGACGCCGTGCCGGAGGAGGTCTACACCAACCTGATAAAGAGCGTGCATCGCCATCTGCCCGTGCTCAACGAGTATATCGCGCGCAAGGGCGAGCAGATCGGCGTGACCGATATGGGCATGGAGGACGTGTACGTGCCGGCCTGCGAGGGCTTCGACATCAAGCTGCCCTTCGACGAGGCCTATGAGCTGATGATGTCCTGCCTGCATCCGCTGGGCGAGGACTATCAGGCCGTGCTGCGCCGCGCGCGCGAGGAGCGCTGGATCGATCCCTTCGAGAACGTGGGCAAGTCCTCCGGCGCGTATTCCTGGGGCACCTATGATTCGCATCCCTATGTGCTGATGAACTACAAGCCCGGCCTGGACAGCCTGCTCACCATCGCGCACGAGATGGGCCACTCCATGCATTCCTACTATTCCAACCACGCCCAGCCCTACACCGACGCGGGCTATTCGCTCTTCGTGGCCGAGGTGGCCTCGACGACCAACGAGGTGCTGGTGCTGCTCGAGCTGATGGAGCGCTATCAGGGCAACGACGAGGCGCAGGCCTATCTCATTGCGCAGCTGCTGGAGAACTTCCGCACCACCGTGTTCCGCCAGACGATGTTCGCCGAGTTCGAGCGCGAATCCCACGCCATGGCCGAGCGCGGCGAGCCGCTGACCGTCGAGACGCTCAACGGCGTATACGGCCGCCTGAACGCCGAATATTACACCGCCGTCAAGCAGGATCCGCTGATCGCCTATGAGTGGATGCGCATCCCGCACTTCTATCGCGCGTTCTATGTCTACAAGTACGCCACCGGCTTCTCCGCCGCCATGGCGCTGGCCACCGGCATCCGCAGGGAGGGCGCTCCCGCTGTGGCGCGCTATAAGAAGTTCCTCTCGCTGGGCGGCAGTATGCACCCGATCGACCTGCTCAAGGTCGCGGGCGTGGATATGTCCGATCCCGCCTCGGTCGAGACGGCGCTCTCCGCGTTCGACGAGCTGGTCAAAAAGTATCTTGAGCTGACGAAAAAGGCGTAAGAATAAGCAATAAACGGCGGGGGACGGCGCGTTTTCAGCACGCTCCCGCGACAGACGAAAAGGGGGACATTCCCATGCGCATGAGACAGGTTCACCTCGATTTCCACACCTCTGAAAAGATCCCCGGCATCGGCAGCGCGTTCTCGAAGGAGCAGTTCCAGAGTGCGCTCAAGGCCGGCCATGTCGATTCCATCACCGTGTTTTCCAAGTGCCATCACGGCTGGGCGTATCATCCCTCCACGGCCAATAAGATGCACCCGAACCTCACGTTCGACCTGCTGGGCGCGCAGCTCGAGGCCTGCCGTGAAATCGGCGTGAACGCGCCGGTCTATCTGTCCGCGGGCTTCGATGAGAAGGAAGTGCTCGATCATCCCGAATGGCTGAACGTGAATCCCGACGGCGTTGAGACGGCGACGTTTTCCAAGCCGCACTATCACCTGATGTGCTACAACACGCCCTATCTGGACAAGCTGTGCGCGCAGGTTGAAGAGGTCATGGAGCGCTATCATCCCTGCGGCGTGTTCCTGGATATTTCCGCGCCCCGCCGCTGCGTGTGCGCCAGCTGCGTCAAGTCTATGCTGCGTCTGGGCCTGAATCCCGACGATCCGGCCGACATTGCGCGCCACGGCGAGATGGTCTATGCCGAATACTGCCGCCGCATCGAAAAATCCGTGCGCAAGTATTCCGACACCGCGACGATCTTCCACAACGCCGGCCACATTACGCACGGCCGCCGCGACATCGTGGATTTCGACACGCATCTCGAGCTGGAGAGTCTGCCCACCGGCGGCTGGGGCTACGATCACTTCCCCATGTCCGCGGCCTATGTGCGCACGCTGGGCAAGGAGTTCCTCGGCATGACCGGCAAGTTCCACACCAGCTGGGGCGAGTTTGGCGGCTTCAAGCACCCCAACGCGCTGATCTATGAGACGGGGCTTTCGCTGGCGCAGGGCGCGGGCTGCTCGATCGGCGATCAGCTGCACCCGAGCGGCGAGATGAACATGAGCACATACAGGCTGATCGGCGCGGCCTACGAGCAGGTCGAAAAGAAGGAACAGTGGGTCAAGGGCGCGGTCAACTATGCCGACATCGCCGTACTGAGCTGCGAGGCCTATATGCAGGACGGCCGCGGCGGCGCGGGCAACGACGCCAACGTGGGCGCGAGCCGCATACTCCTCGAAGAGAAGCAGCTGTTCAACATCATCGATCAGCAGAGCGATTTTGCGCCCTACAAGCTGCTCATACTGCCCGACCGCATCCGCGTGGATGAGGCGCTCAGGGCGCGCCTTGAGGCGTATCTGGCGCAGGGCGGCAAGGTGCTGCTGACCGGCGAATCGGGCGTGGCCGCCGATAAGGACGAGTTTGCGCTCGATGTGGGCGCGCGCTATGTGGGCAGGAGCGCCTATACCGCCACCTACATGATCCCCGAGTACGAATGTGTCAACGGCAGAACCAGCTACGTCATGTACGAGCAGTCCTACGACATCGACGATGTGACCGGCACTGTGTTCGCCGAGCGCAATAATCCCTATTTCAACCGCCAGCCCTTCTTCTTCAGCTCTCACCGGCACACGCCCAACAACCCCGAGGACGTTCAGCCGGCGGCGGTTATCAAGGGCAATATCGCCTACATCGGCTGGCAGGTGTTCCGCGATTACGCCATGGTGGGCGAGCTGCACGTCAAGGAGCTGGTGGCCTACGCCATCAATCAGCTGCTGGGCGACGAGAGGCGCGTGCGCGTGACGCTGCCCGACCGCGGCGTGGTGACCGTGGCGCATCAGGAGGGCCGCGACATCGTACACCTGCTGTTCGCGCACACCACCAAGCGCGGCAAGAACGTCGAAGTCATCGAGGACGCCGTGACGCTGCCCAACGTGCAGGTCGCGCTGCGCACCGATAAGAAGCCCTCGAAGGTCACGCTTGTGCCGCAGATGCAGCCGATCGACTTTACCTATGAGGACGGCCGCGTGCGCTTCACCGTGCCCGAGGTCACGCTCCATCAGATGGTCTGCGTCGAAGAATAAAAATCCATAAAACGAGCGCCGTCCCCGCGGGAGATGCTTCCCATGGGGGCGGCGCTTTGCGTGCGAAATCAGTCCTTTTCGGCAATGACGTATTCGTCGAACAGGCGGCCCTCATAGCCGTAGCCGTTCGGCTCGACGCTGGCCTGATAGCCGCGTCCGGTGAGCGTTTTGCCGTCGCAGGTGACGATCAGATAGGAGCGGAAGTCGTGCTGCTGGTTGACCGGGAGCACGCCGGAGGGGTTGACCGCGCCGTCGGGCTTGCCGTACTTGTTGCCCATGTAGGCGGCCTCGATGTAGTTCACGCCGTCGATCTGATAGCGCTCGTAGACGTGGCTGTGGCCGTAGCTGACGGCGCTCACGTGCGTTTTCTTAAACAGCGGGTGCAGGAACTCGCCCACGGTGTCCACGGGATAGATCACGCGCGCCGGATCGGCGGGATCGGGCCTGGGCTGGCAGAGGAAGGGCTGCGTGTCGTCGCCGCGGTTCATCATGTGCCAGTGCATGATGATCCACTTGAACGGCGCGTGGCTGCTCTCGAGGTCGTCTATGAGCCAGTCGGCCTGACGGCTGCCGCGCTCGATGTCGCCGCGCAGTATGTAGCCGGGCGCTTCCCAGGTTTTCCAGGGGTTGCAGCGCACGACCATCAGCGAGGTGATGTGCATATCGGCGTAATCGAGCGAATAGTAGCGCTTGCCGTTAAAGCCGTATTCCTGCTCGGGATAGTAGGTGCGGAAGAGCTGCATATAGATTTTCCAGGAATATCTTTCAGGCTGCACCGCCCATTCGCGGCTGCCCTCAATGCGCAGATCGTCGTTTTCGTGATTGCCGGGGCAGCAGAAGAAGGGCATATATTGCAGCAGGCGGATGCCGTCGTCATGGCGCTGCATGATGTCGAAGAACGCCATGCCCACCATCTTTTCCGGCTGCCACGCGCCGGGCACGGTGAACCAGTCGCAGGCACGCCACGCACCGTTGATCATGTCGCCCGAGAAGAGTATGAAGTCGTTTTTGTGCCTGCCCAGCTGGTGAATGGTGTGGTCGCAGGGCTTGAAGAGCTGAAGGTCGCTCATCTGCGCGAAGGTGAAGGGCTGTCCCTTTTCCGGCGCGGTGTGGAAATCGTAAATTTCGCTCTCGACGCGCCGGCCGCGCGTGTCTGGGAAGGCGACACGGTAATAGACGCGCTCGCCGGCATGCAGGCCGCGGATGTGCGCCACGAACTGCACGACCTCGATTTCGGGGTTATCCTCGAGATTGGGCGCATAGCCGTCCGCGCGGGCGGGCACGCGCATCCCATGGATGACGAAGCGCTCGGCCTCGACGCTGCGGCCCAGCGCGGGGGTATCGCCGTATTCGATGAAGGCGCGCGTCATTTGCGGGCGGCCGAGAAAGGCGACGTCCATCTCGCTGTCCGGATGCAGCGTCATCAGATAGGGCTGTGTGTAGGCAAGCTCATAGTATTTCATGTCTGTCAGTCTCCTTTTGCAGGACGCGGACGGCGGCGACGCATACGCTTCCGTCCCTTTCACATCAAAACAAAGTAAAGTATACCATGCTTCGATGAGAGAGTCAACAAAGCGCGGGAAGAGATAACACGCGGAAAAAATGCGCTTTGTATCGTTCCCATAGCCGCTATTTCGAGGAAAACGATTGCCAAGCACGCGCTTTCGTTGTATACTATATTCTTGGATAGAATTGAAATGAAATGGAGGGTCTGCCTGTGCCCAAGCTGGAGCCATACAGCCGCAGGCTGGATTACAGCTATGCGCTGGGCGTGTTCCCGTGCCTGAATCTGCTCGAGGCGCGCCCCGAGAGCGTGCGGCGGCTGCTTCTGCACCCGGACGGGCTGCGCAACGAGGGCGTTTCGCTCCTGCGCGAGAAATGTCAGGCGCTGGGCGTGCGCGAGGAGTTCGCCGATCGCGTGCTTCGCCGCGAATCGCAGAAGGACAACTGCTTCGCCGCGCTGGTGTTTGAAAAATACGAGGCCGCGCTGAATCCCGACAGGCCGCACGTCGTGCTCTGTCAGATCTCGGACGGCGGCAATCTGGGCACGGCGCTGAGGGCCTGCCTGGGCTTTGGCCTGCGCGACGTCGCCATCGTGCGGCCGTGCGTGGACGCGTTCGATCCGCACGTGCTGCGCGCGTCCATGGGCGCGTTTTACAGGATGAACGTGCGCGTATTTGATACCTTCGAGGACTATCGCGCGCTCTATCCCGATCACGCGCTCTATCCGTTCATGCTGGACGGCGCGAAGACGCTGGGCGAGGTCGCGCCGCATCATGCGGAGAAGTACGCGCTGGTTTTCGGCAATGAGCAGACCGGACTGCCGGCGCGCTTTGCGTCGCTGGGACAGGGCACGTTCATCCCTCAGTCGAATGAGATCGACTCGCTGAATCTGGCGGTGGCGGTGTCCATCGCCGCGTATGCGTTTACAAACAGCAAAGCCGAATAAGCGAAACAGCCAACGGGAGGGTTTGAAATCATGGATCAGAAAATTTTTCACGTTGCGGTCATAGGCTGCGGCGGCATCAGCAGGGTTCATATCGCCGCGCTGATGGACATGGACTGCGTTAAGATCGACGCGGTGTGCGATATTCGCGAGGATCGCGCTCAGGCGGCGGCCGCTCAGACCGGCGCGAAGGCATATTCCGACTGGCATGAGGTGGTCGCGCTGCCGGGCATCGACGTGGTGCATATCTGCCTGCCGCACTATCTGCACGCGCCCGTGACCATCGAGGCGCTCTCGCACGGCAAGAACGTCCTGACCGAAAAGCCCATGGCCACCACCATCGAGGACGCGCGCGCCATGATCGCCGCCTCCGAAATGGAAGGCGCGGGGATGCTGGGCGTGATCTTCCAGAACCGCTATAATCCCGCCGTGCAGCACGCCCGCGCGATCATGGCCTCGGGCGAGATGGGCGCGTTTTTGGGCGCGACGGCCTCGGTCTGCTGGCATCGCGAGGTGCCCTATTATCACGATTCCGGCTGGCGCGGCATGAAGGCCACCGAGGGCTGCGGCTCGCTGATCAATCAGTCCATCCACACGCTCGATCTGCTGAGCTATCTGGGCGGGCCGATCGACCGCGTGCGCGGCTCGGTGTTCACCGGCCTTCTTGAGGGCCAGATCGAGGTGGAGGACAACGCCATGGCCGTGGCGATGTACGAGGGCGGCCAGCGCGCGATCATCCACACCACCAACAACAATGTGACCGATTCGCCGGTCGAGGTCAACATCCACATGGAGAAGGGGATGCTCAAGCTGTTCGGGCCGAAGCTGTATTCTGTCGAGAACGGCGAACTGAAGCTCATCGACGCGGGCGACAACAAAAAGACCGTCGGCAAGGGCTACTGGGGCACCGGCCACAGCACGCAGATCGCCGATTACTATCAGTGCCTGAGCGAGGGCAGGCCGTTCTGGATCGACGGCCGCAGCGCGTTCCCGGCGCTGAGCCTTGTGCTGAACATCGTCCGCTCCAGCGAGGAGAAGCGCTGGATCACGCTGGACAGAGCGTAAGAGAAAGAGGATAGACACATCACATGAATACGGAAATCTATAACGCCGTGCGCGCGGCCGTGCGCGAGCTGGTCACGCTGGAGCGCCCCGACACGCGGCGGGTGCGTCTGCTCGTGGTCGGCTGTTCGACGAGCGAAATCGCGGGCGGCAAAATCGGCAAGGCCTCCGTGC
>OLPR01002363.1_pt1 | contig 13926 bp, 11 predicted proteins | sample 1672761 | NCBI WGS metagenome assembly OLPR01 (sample SAMEA3136721, study PRJEB25190) | human gut metagenome | biome: human gut; feature: human-associated habitat; material: faeces | place: Austria | collected 2013 | reverse complement strand
CGTCAGGCGGGCATCGAGGCCCGCGTGGTGAAGCTGAACGCCATCGCGCCGCTGCGCAATGACGAGGTGCTGGCGGCACTGGGCGCGGAGAAGCGCCTGCTGGTGCTGGAGGACTGCATGGGCAGCGGCTGCGTGGGCCAGCGGCTGACGGCCATCCTGGCCCAGCAGGGCCGGATGCCGGGTCGGCTGATTCTGAAGAACCTGGGGGACACCATCCCCTGCCACGGCAGTGTGCCGCAGCTATATGAGCAGATGGGGCTGGACGCTGAGAGCGTGGCGGCCGCGTTGAAGGAGGCGTGCCATGAGCAATAAAACGAGACTGGACGTCCTGCTGGTGGAGCAGGGCCTGCAGGAGAGCCGCCAGAAGGCGCAGGCCACCATCATGGCGGGCATTGTGTACGTCAACAATCAGAAGGTGGACAAGCCGGGCACGGCGGTCCCCAACGACGCCCATATCGAGGTGCGGGGCAAGACGCTGCGGTATGTGAGCCGGGGCGGCCTGAAGCTGGAGAAGGCCATGCAGACATGGCCCATCGTGCTGGAGGGCAGGACCTGCGCCGACATCGGCTCCTCCACCGGCGGCTTTACCGACTGCATGCTGCAAAACGGCGCGCGGAAGGTGTACGCCGTGGACGTGGGCACCAACCAACTGGCGTGGAAGCTGCGCACCGATCCCCGGGTGGTGTGTCTGGAAAAGACCAACGCCCGGACGCTGACCGCCCAGCAGGTGCCGGAGGCGCTGGATTTCGCCTCCATCGACGTGTCCTTCATCTCTCTGAAGCTGATCTTCCCGGCGCTGTATCCGCTGCTGCGCGAGGGCGGCGAGGTAGCCTGCCTCATCAAGCCCCAGTTCGAGGCGGGCCGGGAAAAGGTGGGCAAAAAGGGCGTCGTCCGTGACAGCGCCGTCCATCTGGAGGTGCTGGAGCACTTCCTGGAGCACGCAAAGGAGAATCATTTTGCGGTGCTGGGCATTACATACTCTCCCATCCGCGGACCGGAGGGGAACATCGAATATCTGGGATACCTTCGCAAATCCGACGAACAGGACGCGGCCGTCGACCTGCGCGCTGTGGTGACAGCATCCCATGAGACATTGAAGGAGGGGGAAGCGCAGTGAAAAAGAAAGTCATCCTATGCCCCAATCCCTATCGGGACAGTGAGCTGAAGGTGGCCAAGGACGCCAAGGCCATTCTGGAGAGCATCGGCTTTGAGACGGTGGTGTGCCTGCCCTTCCATCGTGACGGCTACGGCGACGAGCTGGGCGTGCCGGTGCGGCAGCTGCAGCAGGAGATCAAGGCCGCCGACCTGATGATCGCCTTCGGCGGCGACGGCACCATCCTGCACCTGAGCCGCACGGCGGCACTGCACAACGTGCCGGTGCTGGGCATCAATCTGGGCAGCCTGGGCTTTATGTCGGAGCTGGAGGCCAACGAATTGGAGCGCCTGCGGGATCTGCAGAGCTGGGACTTCGTGGTGGAGTCCCGCATGATGCTGGACGTGACCATCTTCCGGGGCGGCAGCGCGGTGTACAGCAACATCGCCCTCAACGACGCGGTGGTGTCAAAGGGCTCTGTGGCAAGGGTCGTCAGACTGGATATCTTTACAGAGGAGGGCCGCCTGACCAAGGTCACCGGCGACGGCGTGGTGATCTCCACGCCCACCGGCTCCACCGGCTACTCCATGGCCGCCGGCGGCCCCATCGTGGAGCCCACGGCCCGGAACCTGCTGATCACGCCCATCTGTCCCCACTCCACCCGCGCGACCTCCTATGTGCTGTCGCCGGAGCATGTGATCACCATCGAGGCGGCGGACGCCAACCGGAAGTTCGTGTATCTCTCCGCTGATGGCGGCAAGGCGTTTTCCCTGAAAAACGGCGACAGAGTCCGTGTGCGGCAGTCCAAGTTCGCCATGGGCCTTGTGCGCCTCAGCAAAAAGAGCTTCTGCGAGATCCTTGACTATAAAATGGGAGGCTGCGAGAAATGAAAAATGTCCGGCAGGAAAAGCTGCTGCAGATCATCAGCGAAGAGGCCATCGAGACCCAGGAGCAGCTCTTGCAGCGGCTGAACGACCTGGGCATCCAGTCCACCCAGGCCACCATTTCCCGGGACATCAAGCAGCTCCATCTGGTGAAGGAGCCCACCGGCCAGGGACGCTACCGCTATGCCGTGTCGGTGCAGAAAACGAAGCTGAACTTCGCCGACAAGCTGCGCACCATCTTCCGCGAGAGCGTAATCAGCGTGGAGGCAGCCCAGAATATCGTGGTGCTGAAAACCATCGAGGGCATGGCCCAGGGTGCGGCCTTCGCGCTGGACAACATGGGCGATACCGACATCGTGGGCACGCTGGCCGGCGACGACACCATCTTCCTGGTGTTCCACGACAACATCCAGGCATTGGATTTCTGCGAACAGGTGAAACAGATGCTGCGCTGACGCGCAACGGAGGGCTGCTATGCTGGAACTGCTTCATATCGAGAATATCGCCATCATCGAGGAGGCGGAGATCGCCTTCCGCCCCGGCTTCAACGCCCTGACGGGCGAGACCGGCGCCGGTAAATCCATCGTGATCGACGCCATGAGCGCCGTGCTGGGCCAGCGTACCTCCCGTGATCTGATCCGCACCGGCGCCAGCAAGGCCTTCGTCAGCGCGCTGTTCTCCCATGTGGATCCCGCCCTGTGTGAGGAGCTGGGTGCGTCGCCCGACGAGAACGGCGACCTGATGCTCCAGCGGGAGATCGGCGCGGACGGCAAGAACGTCTGCCGTGTGGGCGGGCGGCCCGTTACCGTGTCCCAGCTGCGGACGCTGGGCAGCCGTCTGGTGAATATCCACGGCCAGCACGACGGCCAGCAGCTGCTGGACGAGGAGCAGCATCTGGCGTATCTGGACAGCTTCGGAAAAGTGGACAGCCTTCTGGAAGCCTATGCTGACAAGTATAATGCCTTGACGGATATCCGCCGCAAAATGAACGCATTGCAAATGGATGAGGCGGAGAAGGCCCGGCGGATGGACACCCTGCAATACCAGATAGGCGAGCTGGAGCGGGCCAAGCTGAAGAGCGGCGAGGAGGAAGAGCTGCAAGGTCGCCGCAATCTGCTGCGGAACGCCGAGAAGTTCATCTCCGCCGTGTCGGGAGCGGACTATGCCCTGAACGGCGGTGAGGACGGCAGCGGCGTGCTGAACCTGCTGCGGCAGGCCCAGGACGCGCTGGGCACCGTGCGCCATCTGGACGAGGGCTTCAACGCCCTGTACGAGCGCCTGGAGAGCGCGTACAGCGAGGCGTATGACATCGCCTTCTCCGTGGCGGAGCAGCGGGAGAACTTCGACTTCTCCCCCAACGAACTGGACGAGGTGGAGGGCCGGCTGGATCAGATCTACCGCCTGAAAAAGAAGTACGGCGCCACGGTGGAGGACATGCTGGCGTATCTGGACAACTGCCGCAGGGAGCTGGACGACATCGCCTACGCGGGCGACGCCCTGGCCCGGCTGGAGAAGGACTGCGCCAAGGCGGAAAAGGCCGCCCGAAAGGCGGCGGAGGAGCTGTCCGCCGCCCGCAAGGCCGCCGGTGAGACGCTGTCCCAGGCCATCCTGACGGAACTGCGGCAGTTGGATATGGGCAAGATCCGCTTTCAGGTGGACTTTGCCGAGAAGCCGCTGGACGCTGCCGGTATGGATCAGGTGCGGTTTCTCATGTCCGCTAACCTGGGCGAGGAGCTGAAGCCCATCAACAAGATCGCCTCCGGCGGTGAGCTGGCCCGCATCATGCTGGCCATGAAGAACGTCCTCAGTGAGCAGGATCATGTGGCCACCATGGTGTTTGACGAGGTGGACACCGGCGTCAGCGGCCGGGCCGCCCAGAAGGTGGCCGAGAAGATGGCCCGCATCAGCCGCCATAAGCAGGTGCTGTGCGTCACCCATCTGCCCCAACTGGCTGCCATGGCGGACACCCACTTCTCCGTGGAGAAGGGGGAGGCCAATGGCCGCACCTTCACCCAGGTGCGGCAGCTTGACCGGAAGCAGCGGCAGATGGAGCTGGCCCGCCTGACCGGCGGCGCGCAGGTGACGGAGACCATGCTGCAGGGCGCGGAGGAGCTGCTGACCCAGGCGGAGAAATTCCGGGCGGAGATGGCGGAATAAATTCACCTTATGAGAGGTATTTATAAATATTTTTCATATTGCGAAAAAAGTGTTGACAAACGAAAAAAATCTGCTACAATAGTGGCAACTTGATACCGTTACCGTGATGAAGGGAAGAAGTAACACGCCCCGGCGCCTGCAAAGAGAACCTCTGGCTGGTGAAAAGAGGAGAGGGCGGCGCGTGCGAATACATCCCGGAGCAGCCTTCTGAAAGCCTGAACTTCGAGGTCAGTAGGGATGTGTCGGGTTCGCCCGTTACAGCGATAGGGTGTGTCAGCACCCGACGAGGCCGTTTTCCGTGAGGAGGCGGCGAACATGAGGTGGTACCGCGATAATTTGTCGCCCTCTGTCCAAGGACAGGGGGCGTTTTTATTTTGCTGCACCGCCATACCTCTTGTCAAAAACTCAACATCACAGATCGTATAGGAAAGGAATGTAAGAAAATGGGTATTTATGAAGAACTGGTGGCCCGCGGCTTGATCGCCCAGGTCACGAATGAGGAAGAGATCCGCGAGATGGTCAACAACGGCAAGGCCACCTTCTACATCGGCTTTGACTGCACGGCGGATTCCCTGCATGTTGGCCACTTTATGGCCCTGTGCCTGATGAAGCGTCTGCAGATGGCGGGCAACAAGCCCATCGCCCTGATCGGCGACGGCACCACTCTGATCGGCGACCCCTCCGGCCGTACCGACATGCGCCAGATGCTGACCGAGGAGACCATCAAGCACAATGCCGAGTGCTTCAAGCGCCAGATGGAGAAGTTCATCGACTTCTCCGAGGGTAAGGCCCTGATGCTGTATAACTCCGAGTGGCTGAAGCCCCTGAACTATATCGAAATGCTGCGCGAGGTGGGCGCATGCTTCTCCGTCAACAACATGCTGCGTGCCGAGTGCTACAAGCAGCGCATGGAGAAGGGTCTCAGCTTCCTGGAATTCAACTACATGATCATGCAGAGCTACGATTTCTACTACATGTTCCAGCACTATGGCTGCAACATGCAGTTCGGCGGCAACGACCAGTGGAGCAACATGCTGGGCGGTACCGAGCTGATCCGCAGAAAGCTGGGCAAGGACGCCCACGCCATGACCATCACCCTGCTGCTGAACTCCGAGGGCAAGAAGATGGGCAAGACCGCCAGCGGCGCTGTGTGGCTGGATCCCAACAAGACCAGCCCCTTCGAGTTCTTCCAGTACTGGCGCAATGTGGATGACGCCGACGTGCTGAAGTGCATCCGCATGCTGACCTTCCTGCCGTTGGAGCAGATCGACACCATGTCCTCCTGGGAAGGCTCCCAGCTCAACGAGGCCAAGGACATCCTGGCCTATGAGCTGACCAAGCTGGTCCACGGTGAGGAGGAAGCTGAGAAGGCCCGTGCCGCATCTCAGGCACTGTTCTCCGGTGCAGGCGATGCCGAGCATATGCCCACCACCGAGCTGACCAACGACGACTTCGGCGGCGGCTCCATCGACGTGCTGAGCCTGCTGGTGAAGTGCGGTCTGGCTGCCTCTAAGGGCGAGGCCCGCCGTCTGGTACAGCAGGGCGGCGTGTCCGTCAACGACGAGAAGGTGTCCGCGATCGAGACCACCTTCGGCTGCGAGCAGTTTACAGGCGATGGTGTGATCATCAAGAAAGGCAAGAAGGTCTTCCATCGCGCTGTTCTGGTATAATTTTTCCTCCAAGACCCTATTCCCCTGTTTATATCACTGACCATGATATAGCTCAAACAAATAAGCCGTGGCGCAAGCCACGGCTTATTTGTTTTTTGTTTGCACAGCGGCAGGGAGGAGGCATTACAGGGAGCGCACGCTTTCGCGGATCAGCAGCTTATAGGGAAGCTCAATCTTCAGCGGGATGCTGTGGTGCTTTTTCAGGCGGCTCTCCAGCGTGCGGATGACCTGCTGGCCCATCTCCGCGATGGGGACGTGGACGGTCGTCAGCGCCGGGGTGATCAGCCCGGAGGGGGAGATGTCATCCACGCTGATCACGGAAATATCCCGCGGCACCCGGAAGCCGTGCTCGTGCAGGCAGCGGATGGCGGCGATGGCCGTGTTGTCGTTGGCACAGAAGATGGCGGAGGGCAGTTCGGGGTTCTTCTCCAGGAACTGCTCTGTGGCCTGGTAGCCGCTGAAGCTGTCGTATTCGCAGAAGAACACATAGCTGGGCGGGATGGGGAGCCCCTCATCCCGCATGACGCTTTGGTACGCCCGGAAGCGGCGCTCGCCTCGGCCGCTGCCGATATAGCCGATGCGCCGGTGCCCGCAGGAGATCAGGTATTGCATGGCGGCGGTGGCGGCGGCGTAGCCGTCGCAGACCACCTGATCCATTTCAAAATCGGTGAAGGACAGGCCGCTGTAAACAATATTGCGGTACCGCTTGTGGAGGAAGGTCACGGCCTCCGGATCCTCAAAGCGGCCCACGACGATAGCACCGTCCACGTTGATGCCCTTGATACGGTTCAGCAGGGCCGTGCTCTGCAGGTTGAATTTGGTGAAGCAGAACGGAACGGTAAAGCCGCACTGGCTTGCGGCCTGCTCAATGGAGCGGACCATCTCATAGAAGAACGGGTTATCCTCGGGATTCCTGGTGTGCGACATAAAGCAGGCCAGCTGGGCACCGGCCACGCTGACACAGCTGGATTTCAGGTTCCGCGCCGCCGCGTTGGGAACGTAGCCGTAGGTCCGCACCAGCCGCCACACCTTGTCGCGGGTCTCCGCCTTGGCAAAGCTGTTGCTGGTGTCGTTCAGGATCCGGGACACGGTGGACGGCGAAACACCGGCAAGCTTTGCAATGTCTTTGATCGTCATAAATCAAACTCCTTCCGCTTTCTGCGTTACGCATGCATAAAGAAATCGTTTGCGTAAATTTCCGTTTACATTGCGACATTTTATAGCATATACTAGAGTTAGATATAGAACTAATTTGTTGATTTTTCCTAAAATATGTATTGACTGGAGGATAACATAAAGTGTCGATTTTGTCAAACGTTTTACTGATTACTGTGGACGATCTTAACTATGATTCCGTTGGTTGTTTTGGCTGCCAGGTGGATGACATCACCCCGAACATTGATAAGCTGGCCAGCGAGGGCGTCCGCTTCAACAATTCCCATGTGACCATCGCCGTGTGCCAGCCGTCCCGCTCCGTCCTGCTGACGGGCCGCTATCCCCATCACAACGGCGCGAGAGGCTTTGAGGAGATCGACACCAGTGTTACCACGCTGACCCAGGTGCTGCACCGCGAGGGCTTCCTGAACGGCATCATCGGCAAGGAGGATCACGTCGCGCCCAAGGAGAAATTCTTCTGGGACGAATATGTGCAGACCTACTGCGAGGAGGAGGGCTGGGGCCGCTCACCGGAGGTGTATTACGACAAGGTCAAGCAGTTCCTGACCCGTGCCCGGGAGGAGGGCAAGCCCTTCTTCCTGATGGCCAACTCCCATGATCCCCACCGTCCCTATGTGGGCGCTGATGATGAAATGTTCTATTTCGGGCATCATACTACTGCCGACCGTATTTACACGCCGGAGGAGATCACGGTGCCCGGCTGTCTCCCCGACCTGCCGGACGTGCGGAAGGAGCTGGCACAGTACTTCTCCAGCGTTCACCGCGGCGACCAGATCGTGGGCAAGATCCTGCAGGCGCTGGACGACATGGGCTATCGTGACGATACCCTGGTGCTGTTCCTGAGCGACAACGGCATGGCCCTGCCCTACGCCAAGACGAACTGCTATCTCAACAGCACCAAGAGCCCCTACATCATGCGCTGGCCGGGGCGGATCCCCGCCGGTTCCGTCAGCGACGCGCTGGTCTCCGGCATCGACTTTACGCCCACTGTGCTGGACGTGCTGGGCATCGAGCCGATCGTGGACGCGGACGGCAGATCCATGAAGCATACGATCATGGAGGGCGCGGAGCAGTACGACGATATCTTTACCCTGTTCTTCAAGACGAACAATAACCACATCACCCACCGCGCGCTGCATTTCCCCATGCGCTGCGTGCAGAACAAGCGCTTTGCCTATATCTTCAACGCATGGTCTGACGGTGAGACCACCTTCCTCAATGAATCCACGGAGGGACTTACCTTCAAGGCCATGGAAAAGGCCGCCGAGACCGACAGCTATATCCGCCACCGGGTGGACTTCTTCAAATACCGTGTGACGGAGGAGCTGTACGACTATGTTACGGATCCCCACGCCAAGAACAATCTGATCGAGAAGCAGGAATACCAGGAGCTGCTGAACAGACTGCGCGTGCGGATGTATCAGTACATGAAGCAGTCCCAGGACGGACTGATCGACAGCTTCTATCAGAAGGTAGTCAAGCCCAACGGACTGGATGTGCAGTGACCGCCGGCAGAGTATTCGGAACGGATGAACAAAGAAGGAGGTATCCCCCCGATGAAAACAGAAAAGCTGCGCCTTGACCGGCGCGTGGGTACATGGCTCGCGCAGGGCGCCGCGCTGCTCATCAGCTTATTTGCCCTGTATACGGCCACTTTCGGCGCCCGCATGGATACGCTGCAGCGCGGAGCCGTGATGCTGCTGGTGATCATTGTCATTTACGGCAAGGTGCTGGCAAAGGCCGAGACCCACTGGGCAGACCGTATTTTCAGCGTCCTGATGATGATAGCCGGCGTGGCCTCGACCCTTTATCAGATCATCAACTACCGCAAGGTGGCGGAAAACCTGGGAAACATTTCCGATGTGGAGCTGCTGCTGGGTATTCTGCTGGTGGTGGCGCTGCTGGACTGCACGCGGCGCACGATCGGCTGGCCCATTGTCATTATCTCCTGCATCTTTATGGCATACGCCTACTTCGGCCCCTATCTGCCCGGTATGCTGCGTCACCGGGGCTATTCCATCACCCGCATCGTCTCCCACCTGTATGTGGGCACGAACGGCATCTTCGGTACGCCGATGGGTACTGCCGCGACGGTCGTTATCATGTTTATCCTGTTCGGCTGCTTCCTGGAGGCCACCGGCGGCGGTAAGTTCTTCATGGATATCGCCATCGCGCTGACAGGCCGCACCCGCGGCGGCCCGGCCAAGGCCGCGGTGATCTCCAGCGCCCTGATGGGTACCATCTCCGGCAACGCCGCCTCCAACGTGGTCACCACCGGTACGTTTACCATCCCCCTGATGAAGGAGACGGGATACAAAGCCCATGTGGCCGGCGCCATTGAGGCGGTGGCCTCCACGGGCGGCCAGATCATGCCGCCGGTCATGGGCGCCGCCGCGTTCATCATGAGCGAGATGATCGGCCTGCCCTACCGCACCATCGCACTGGCGGCGGTGATTCCCTCTGTGCTGTACTTCGGCTCGGTGTTCTGCATGGTGCACTTCGAGGCGATCCGCTGCGATATCCACGGCATCAGCGAGGACAAGATCCCCGATTTCAAGAAGGTCTGGGGGCAGAACTGGCACACCCTGATCTGCGTTGTCGTGCTGATCGCAACGCTGATGGGCGGCTTTTCCACTATGCGCTCTGCGCTGTACGGCATCGTGGTGGCGTTTGCCTGCTCCTTCCTCCGCAAGCATACCCGGCTGACCGGAAAGTCCCTGCTGCAGACGCTGATCGACGCGGGCGACGGACTGGTGACGGTGGCCATCGCCTGCGCCTGCGCCGGTCTTGTGATCGGCAGTATCTCCCTTACCGGACTGGGCCTGAAGCTCAGCAGCATGATCATGATGCTGGCCAACAACAACCTGCTGCTGGCGCTGGTGCTTACGCTGATCGCCCTGATCATCCTCGGCATGGGTATGCCCACCGCCGCGGCCTATATCATGGTCGCCACGCTGGTGGCGCCGGGCCTGATGGATCTGGGACTGTCGGCGCTCTCCGCCCACATGTTCTGCTTCTACGGCGCGGTGCTCTCCGCCATCACGCCGCCTGTGGCCCTCGCCGCGTATGCCGCCTCCGGCATTGCCAAGGCGAATCCCATGAAGATCGGCTTTACCGCCTGCCGTTTCGGCATTGTGGCGTTTATCATCCCGTTCTTCTTCGCCTATCAGCCGGCGCTTCTGTTTGTCGGCAGCGGCGGCGAGATCACGCTGGCCTTCTTCAGCGCGGTGCTGGGCGTGGTGGGACTTTCCGCCGCGATGCAGGGCTGCTTCATCTACCCCATGCCTGTCGTGCCGCGTGTGATACTGCTGGCAGGCTCCCTGTGTATGATCTATCCCGGCGCTTTGACGGACGTGATCGGCCTTGCGGTGCTGGTCGTGCTCCTGACGCCGCAGATCATCCGTTCCCTGCGCGCCAAAAGGGCGTCCAATGATGTGCAGAAGTCCTGAAAAGGATTTTGTAAAAACAAAAAAGAAAAAAGGAGAACTATCATGAAAAAGCTGCTCAGCGTGACGCTGTCCCTGATCATGCTGCTGGGCCTGCTGGCAGGCTGCGGCAATCAGGCTGCCAACGACCCCAGCAACGACCAGGCCTCTGAATACGGCGAGGTCGCGGAATTCATCTCTATCGGCGCCAATCCCAGCGGCCAGACCGCCTATACCTGGGCCGCCGGTATTGCCGACCTGATCAATAAGGCGAACATCGGCGCCACCGCCACCGCCGAGGAGACCAACGGCTATCCCGTCAACGCCAACATGCTGGCCTCCGGCGAGCTGGAGTTCGGCTTCGTCAACAACTGGATCCTGGCGCAGGCCTATGCCGCCACGGATTCCTATTCCGATATCCAGGCCGGCAAGGTCACCGGCGTGATCTCCCTGGCACCCACCGAGATGCATGTGCTGACCCTGCCGGGCAGCGGTGTCAACTCCCTGGCCGATCTTGCCGGCAAGCGCGTTGGCGTGGGCCAGCCCGGCGGTATCTCCCTGGAGATCACCACCATGATGCTGGAGTGCGCGGGCTATCAGGAGGGCGACTTTGAACGCCTGGAGATCAACCTGGCCAACCAGTGCGAGTATCTGCGTGACGGCCAGCTGGATGTGGTGATCTGGATCGGCTCCGCCGCCCTGCCCGCCATCACGGAGCTCTGCGCCACCAAGGACGTGGTGTTCCTGGATGTGGACGACGCCATCATCGAGAAGATGCAGGAAAAGTGCCCGGTCGTTGAAAAGTGCGTCATCGCTGACGGCACCTATACCGACCAGACGGGCGATGTGAAGTCCTTCTGCGTCCGCAACGTGCTTGCCACCTCCGCGGATGTGTCCAACGAGACCGTCTATCAGGTGACCAAGCTCATTATGGAGAACGCGGAGACCCTGGGTGCCGTTCACAAGGCGCTGGCCACCATTTCTCCCGAGACCGCACTGCTGGGCCTCACCAAGGAGACCCCGCTGCACCCCGGCGCACTGCGCTACTATCAGGAGATCGGCGTTCCCGGTCTGGAGATTTTTGAATAAGCCGGACGTCCGCTGACAGAAGGCAAACGAAAGGAAGGTTGCATAGTGTCCTCGAAGGCAATGTTCATCGGGATCGACGGCGCGATTCCCAAGCTTATCAAGCGTTTTTCCGCCGAAGGCGTGCTCCCCAATATGACCGCACTGATGGAAAAGGGCTGCTTTACGGACATGATGTCCCAGATCCCCGTGGCGACCCCCATCAACTGGGCCAGCCTTTCCACCGGCGCGGTGCCCGGCGTGCATAATGTTGTGGGCTTCTGGTGCCACACCAAGGGAGACCGGCTGGATCACTATACCAGCGAAAATGCCTTTACCAACACCTTTATCAATGCCGAGCGTATCTGGGAATCTGTGGAGCGGCAGGGCGGCCGCAGCGTGGTGATGAAATTCCCCGGCAGCTGGCCTCCCTCCGTGAAGAACGGCGTACAGATCGACGGCTACTGCATCCCGTCCCACAACGGCTCGGTGCTGGATCTGGCCTGCAACGGCTGCTTCGCCGTGCAGAAGCTGTTCAAGGCCCACCAGATCGTTCTGGCGCCGGCGGAGGGCTGGAAGAATGTGACGGATCCCTGCGCCGCGGCGGCCGAGATCGTCATCCCCCTGAAAAAGGACTGCGGCAGTCTGCGCTATCAGCTGCTGACCGTTGGCGCGAAGGGCTTTGAGCGCGTCCTGCTCTGCCGCGAAAAGGACACGGCCTTTGCCCAGCTGCGGGCAGGCGAGTGGAGCGCCTGGAGCCGTGAGACGATCACGGAGGAGCTGTATGGCTCCGTGCGCTTCAAGCTGATCTCCCTCTCTCCCGACGGCACCGACCTGCGCCTGTACCACAGCCAGATCTATCCCTCCCGCGGCTTTACCTATCCCGACGCCATGGGCGCCGAGATCCAGGAGGTCTGCGGGCCCATGATCGAGTTCGCCTCGCCCCACGCCTGGAAATACGGCTGGACGGATATGGACACCTGCTTTGAGGAGGCGTCCTATCAGGTGGAGTGGATGATCAAGGCCGCCCGGCATCTGCTGAAGGATCCCTGGGATCTGTTTGTGACGCAGTTCCACTGGGTGGACCATATCCAGCATTACTTCCTGCCCTGGGTGGATCCTGTTTCTCCGGCCTATAAGCCGGAAAAGGAGGCGTATGCCTGGAGCGTGCTCCGCGCCGGCTATCAGCTGGCGGACAAGCTTGTGGGCGGGCTGACCGCGCGGGCGGACGGCAATACCTCCGTGTTCGTGCTGTCGGATCATGGCAATATCTGCGACGAGTACACCGTCTCACTGCTGCCGCTGTTTGTGAAGGAGGGCTTCATCACCACCTATCACGACAGCGAGGGAAAGCTGCAGATCGACTGGTCGAAAACGGTCGCCTATCCCTGCAAGCCGGGCAACGGCGACATCTACATCAATCTGAAGGGCCGCGATGCCGAGGGCTGCGTGGCGCCGGAGGATTTTGAGGCGGTCCGCGGCCGCGTGATCGACACGCTGCGGAGCCTGAAGGCACCCAACGGGAAAAATGTCTATGACCTGGTGCTGCGCAGCGAGGATGCGGTGCCGCTGGGCATCTACGGCGCCTATGCGCCGGACATCGTGACGGTGTATGCCCAGGGCATGTCCTGGGCCGGCCACGGTGGCGAGGAGTGGGACCGTGAGGATACGATCTTCGCGGTGTCCACCGACGAGGGCATGGATTACGGCGCACACCACGGCCCCATGGGTCCCTGTGCCGAGACCGAGGTCTGCTGCAACAAGGCGTTCCTCATCGCCTCCGGCAAGGGGATCCGCCAGGGCTACGACAGAACGGAGACGGCGCTGGGACCGGTCCGCGTGCTGGATGTAGCGCCGACCATGAGCCATGTGATGGGGCTGGATGCCCCCGCGCAAAATCAGGGCGCCGTGATCGGCGACTTCCTGTGCAGGGATCACTGAATTTCTGAAACGGAGGGCGTCACGGCAGACAGCAAGCTGCTGTGACGCCCCCGCTGTCTATTAAAAGGACGAGGTAATTAAAATGTCTGTTTGGAAAGAGAATACCGCTTCCGTCGGAAGCGTTGGCCTTGTCGGCTGCGGGCGTATGGGACGCTGCATGCTGGAGTGCATACAAAAGGGCGGCTTTTCTTTTGTCTTTAAAAAATATAATCCTACCTTTGCATAAATTATCAATTTGACAATCAACTCAGAAAAATAACTAACTTACAGTATAGCAAAATGAATAAGATTATTTCAAAAGAACATTTCTCGGAAAAGGTCTTTAAATTGGTTATAGAAGCACCTCTGATTGCTAAGTCGCGTAAGGCCGGACATTTCGTAATTGTTCGTGTCGGTGAAAAAGGAGAACGTATGCCACTTACTATCGCCGGTGCCGATCCCGTAAAAGGTACCATCACACTAGTAGTACAGGAAGTTGGTCTTTCTTCTACACGACTTTGTGAATTGAACGAAGG
>OLPR01002349.1_pt1 | contig 13997 bp, 9 predicted proteins | sample 1672761 | NCBI WGS metagenome assembly OLPR01 (sample SAMEA3136721, study PRJEB25190) | human gut metagenome | biome: human gut; feature: human-associated habitat; material: faeces | place: Austria | collected 2013 | reverse complement strand
GGGTCTTTCAAGAAACAGATACTGGGGTACTCCGATCCCGATCTGGCGCTGCGAATGCGGTCACCTGGAATGCATCGGAAGCAGAGCTGAACTGGCGGAAAAAGCACAGGAGGATATCACAGAAGATATCGAACTTCACAGACCGTATGTGGATGACGTTCATCTGACCTGCCCGGTGTGCGGCAAGCCGATGACCAGGATCCCGGAAGTTATGGACTGCTGGTTCGACAGCGGAGCAATGCCGTTCGCACAGAGACATTATCCGTTTGAAAACAAAGAAAACTTCGATGCGGATTTCTTCCCGGCAGACTTCATCTGCGAAGGAATCGACCAGACGAGAGGCTGGTTCTATTCGCTGATGGCGATCTCCACATTCATCAAGGGAAGATCACCGTATAAGAATGTATTAGTAAACGACCTGATCCTGGATAAACACGGCAAGAAGATGAGTAAGCACGTGGGCAACACGGTAGACCCGTTCGCACTGTTTGACAAGTATGGTGCGGATGCTCCGAGATGGTACCTGCTGTATGCTTCTCCGGCATGGTCTCCGACCAAGTTCGACGAAGACGGACTCATCGAGATCGTAAGCAAATTCTTTGGAACTCTGCGGAACGTATACAACTTCTTCGCACTGTATTCCAATCAGGATGATCTGGATCCGGCTTCTCTGGATGTACCATATGCAAAACGTCCGGAACTGGATCGCTGGATCATTTCCAAGTATAACAAGCTGATCAAGGAAGTTACGGCAGATATGGATCAGTACGACCATATGAAAGCCGTTCGCAAGATCCAGGACTTCGTTATCGAAGATATGTCCAACTGGTATATCAGAAGAGCAAGAAGAAGATTCTGGGCGGAAGAACTGGACGAAGACAAGAAGTCGGTTTATGCAACGACCTATGAAGTAATGGTAGGACTTTCCCAGCTGATCGCTCCGTTTGCTCCGTTTATTTCCGAGGAAATCTATCAGAACCTGACCGGAAAAGAATCCGTGCACCTTTCCTTCTTCCCTAAGGCAGATGAGGCTCTCATCGATGAAAAGGCAGAAGAAAGAATGGATCTGGTTCGTACTCTGGTAGGATTGGGACGCGGAACGAGAGAAAAAGAACGTATCAAGGTAAGACAGCCGTTGAAGGAGATCCTGGTAGATGGTAAATACGAAAGCATCATCGGAGATCTGACCCCGCTGATCAAGGAAGAACTCAACATCAAGGACGTTCTTTTTGAGAGCAAACTGGACGCTTACATGAACTACAGCTTAAAGCCGAACTTCAAGGTGGCAGGCCCGGTTCTGGGCAAGAACATCAAGGCGTTCGGTGCTGCGCTGGCACAGGCAGATCCGGCAGCAACGGTTGCCGCTCTGGAAGCTGACGGTAAGATCGCTCTGGATCTCAATGGCGAATCCATGGAGATCTCAAAGGACATGGTAGACGTGAAGATCTCAGCTAAGGAAGGCTTCGCAGTCGCTATGGAAAACAATGTCTTCACTATTCTGGACACGACGGTAACACCGGAACTGGCAGAAGAAGGACTGGCACGAGAACTGGTATCCAAGGTGCAGCAGATGAGAAAGCAGAACGATTACGAGATGATGGACAAGATCCATATCTATCTGTCTGCCGATGATGACGTTGCGAAAGCAGTGGAAGATTATCGTGAATATATCATGAAGGAAACCCTGGCAGAAAGCATCGAAAACAAGGAAGGCCTTGAAGAAGTAGACCTGAACGGACACAAGACAGGTCTGGCGGTAGAACGTATTTAAGTATTTCATAACGTAGTAACGAGGCGAAAGATCATGAGCACATCCATCAAAAATTTAAGACAGCTGGCAGCCAGAGACGTCAAGGATCATACAGCGATCTTCGATTCCTATGTAGTCCTTGGCAGAGATATCGATTATCTGGCGATCAAATTCGGACTGGATCCGGAGAATATCGTCAATCTGCTGGAAGGCTACGGGGAGCGGATTCGAAGACAGAAGCCCCAGGTGGTCGGCGTGGAAGAAGTTCCATGCGAGGATGATGCAGATCTTTCTGCAAAGCCGGATGCTTCCCGAATGGAAGCTCCGGCAGCGCCTGAGCGGCGTAAATCGAAGAAAAGATCCCTCTTTTCCAATCCGTTTCGGATCGACCCGGAAGAGGAATGGGCTGTGCTTCAGGAAAATCCGGATTACGATACTTCCGGATGCGGCCGGCTGGGAGATCTGCCACGGTCCTTGATCGAAGAATACATCGAGAAATTCTATCCGGGAATCGCATCAGAAAATCCGCAGAATGACTGGATCAGTATAGATACCTATCTTCAGACATTCCATGCGGGATGGGCGTCAAGACTTAATAGGAAGTAGGAAGTGCAGTACTTATGGAACAAAAAGACCTGCTGGGAATGACAATAGAAGAATTAAAGCAGTTTGCCGTGGAACTGGGAGAAGCTCCGTTCCGCGGCAAACAATTGTTTCGATGGATCCACAAAGGAGAACGTGATTTTTCTGCCATGACGGACTTTTCCGAAAAACTGCGAGAAAAACTGCAGGAGGCGGCTTTTATCGGCGGAGTACAGGTGGAAAAGATCCAGCATGATAAGAAAGACGGCACGCGGAAATTCCTCTATGGGCTGAAAGACGGCAATGCAGTAGAAGGTGTTTTCATGAAATACAGCTACGGCAACTCTCTGTGTGTCTCATCCCAGGTGGGATGCAGGATGGGGTGTGCATTTTGCGCGTCAGCTCTTCACGGTCTGGTCCGCGATCTTACAGCAGGCGAAATGCTGTCTCAAGTATATGAAGCCGAAAGAGCGACCGGAGAGAAGATCAACCACATCGTCGTCATGGGCATGGGAGAACCCTTTGATAACTACGAGAATCTAAAACGATTCCTAGAACTGCTCCATCATCAGGATGGCAAGAATCTCAGCTACCGGCATATGACAGTGTCGACCAGCGGGATCCTGCCGGGCATCCGGCAGTTTGCAGAAGATTTCCCGCAGGTAAACCTGGCTGTATCCCTGCACCGTGCAGAGGAGAAAGGCCGCAGCGAGATCATGCCTGTAAATCGGGCGTATCCGCTTGCGGAACTTTTGCAGACGACGCGAGAATATACGGAAAAAACGGGAAGACGAGTGACGTTTGAATACGCCCTGATCTCCGGAGAAAATGACCGTCCGGAGGACGTGAAACTTTTGCAGCAGAAACTCTCCGGGATGCTCTGTCATGTGAACCTGATCCCTCTCAACGAAGTGGAGGAGACCGGATTTTCCGGAAGCAGCCGGAAACGTGCAGAAGAAATCGCTTCACAGCTGGAGCGTGCGGGGATCCCGGCGACGGTAAGACGAGAGCTGGGAAGTGAAATCGACGGTGCGTGTGGACAGCTTCGTTTAAAAGAAAAAACTTTTGAAAATCAATCTGTATGATTTTAGTTGATGAAAATAACCGCATAGTGTATAATATTTTTAATATTAAGGCTAGTGTTAGCATATTTAGGAGGATAATGTTATGGTGAAATTACTGATAGGACATAAGGGAAGCGGCAAGACGAACCAGATGGTTCAGCTAGCCAACGATTGTATTGAAAAAGGCGCAGGAAGCATCATATTTATCAATAAAAATCACAGACTCATGTATGAGCTGAATTATAAAATCCGTGTTATTTGTATGGAAGATTTTGAACACATTACAAACATTGATGAATACATCGGATTCCTGTATGGAATCATCAGCTCCGATCACGATATCGAAACGATCTTCATCGACAGCATTCTGAAGCATGCGGATGTTTCGCTGGGAGATCTGCCGGTATTCCTCAAGAGACTCAGCGGCATTTCGGAGATATATGATCTCGACTTTGTTGTAAGCGTAAGCGCTGAGAAAGAAGAGATGATCGGTGTAGAACTGAGCAATTACGAAGTTCTCAACTAGGAGAGCAGACAGAAACAGAAATTGAACAAAAAGGCGGTGGGTTCACCGTCTTTTTTGACAGGTATGATATATGGAGCCGGAAATCTGGCAAGAATAAGCATTAGAACATAAGGAAGTGACATTGATGAAAAAAGCATATGGGTTTGTAGTACTGACTGCATTCCTGTTTGGGACGATGGAGGTGGCCTGCAAGGTTGCGGGAAATCAACTGGATCCATTTCAACTGACGTTTATACGGTTTGCGATAGGCGGACTGATTTTACTGCCGTTTGCGACTGTGGAACTTCGTAAGGCAAAGATACGCCTTACAGCAAGGGATCTGCTTAGACTGGCGGGAGTCGGAATACTTGGGATCTCTCTCAGTATGGTGTTTTTTCAGCTGGGCGTTTCCAATTCCAATGCATCGACTGCATCGGTACTGATCTCCATAAATCCTTTGTTTACCATGGTATTCGCTCATTTCTTCACGTCAGAAAAGCTGAACCGACATAAGTTCGTGGTGCTGGGATTCGGTCTTATGGGTCTCATTTTTATGATCCGGCCATGGGATGTGCAGGAGGGCAACACGGTCATCGGGATCGTGTATATGCTGCTGGCAGCCATCTTTTTTGGCGCCTATACCATTGCGGGCAAGGTCAGTGCACAGAAGCTGGGTATCATGGCGCAGACAAGCATCAGCTTTATACTGGGATCCATCGTGCTGCTCATTATGATGCTGATCATGGGAAAACCGGTCATAGCAGGAGTAGCGGACAACCTTCCGCTTGTAGCGTACATCAGTTTGTTTGTAACAGGACTGGGATACTTCAGCTACTTTATGGCTATCAAATGCTCCGATGCGGCGACCGGATCGCTGGCGTTTTTCCTGAAGCCGGCTATCGCGCCGGTGATGGCTGTGATCATTTTGCACGAGACGATCCTATGGAATACATACATTGGCATCGGACTGATTTTAGCAGGATCCTATCTGAATATCTGGTATCAGAAGCATGATCATGATACGAGCGAACAGGATCTGGAAGGAGAACTGGAAGAACTTGAAGAAGAACGCGAAGAAGGGTTTGCGGAAGGGCAGAGGCTCCCGAAACACACTTAAAATAGAAGATATAGAAGCGGTTTTTGCAGAGAGAAAGCCAGGCGCAGAGGGAAACTTTAAATTTTTCTCGGTTTTGGTGCCGCTGGTAGAAAAAGAAGATGATCTCTACTTATTATATGAAGTCCGGGCGAAAAACATGGAGCGTCAGCCAGGCGAGATATGTTTTCCGGGAGGAGAACTGGAGCCTGTCGAGACTACAGAGGAATGCGCTTTGCGTGAAACCTGGGAGGAAATCGGTATACCGCAGGAGCAGATCCGCGTGATCACGCAGCTGGATACACTGTATACCTATAGTAATTTCGCTATGTACTGTTATCTGGGGGTGATCCCCGAGGCTGCGCTGGAGCATTTGCACTTCAGCGAAAATGAAGTGGACGAGGTGTTTCTGGTGGCACTGAACGATTTACTTGCTGTTACGCCGGAGGTCTATCCCATTCGGGCTGTTCCTCAGATCCCGGAGGATTTCCCGTATGATAAGGTGTATGAGGGAAAACCCTATCCGTGGCGCGGCGGCAAGGGGAGCGTGCCGATCTATGAGGTGGATGGCCGCGTGATCTGGGGGCTTACGGCCAGGATCACAAAGCATTTTTTAGAGATCATTACAGAAAAGGAGAATACGGATGTTTAAACTTGCATTATGTCAGATAAAAGGATCTTTTGATAAGAAGGAGAGCATGGCGACGGTGACGCGCTACGTTGAAACTGCAGCAGAAAATGGCGCACAGGTGATTTCTCTGCCGGAGATGTGGAACTGTCCGTATTCCAACGATTATTTCAGAGAGTACGCAGAAGTGGAAGACGGTCCTATGGTGAAGTTTCTATCGGATCTGGCTGCAAAGCATGACATATATCTCATTGGCGGATCGATTCCGGAACTGGATGGAGACAAGGTGTACAACACATCGTTTTCTTTTGATCGCAGTGGTCAGATCATTGGAAAACATCGCAAAGTCCACTTGTTCGATATCGATGTGAAAGGGGGGATCCGGTTCATGGAATCGGACACGCTGACAGCAGGAAAGGATATGACGATCCTGGATACCGAATTTGGAAAGATCGGTGTGGCGATCTGCTATGATGTGCGGTTCCCGGAATGGTTCCGGAAGATGGCGCTTGCCGGTGCAAAGCTGATCGTGCTTCCGGCTGCTTTCAATATGACGACAGGACCGGCACACTGGGATATAACGATGCGTGCGCGTGCACTGGATAATCAGGTATACTTTGCAGCGAATTCCCCTGCGCGGGATGAAAACGGACCATACGTCGCATATGGGAATTCCTGCATTGCCAGTCCGTGGGGCGATTTTATCGCTCATGCAGATGAAAAGGAAAGCATTTTATACGGAGACATCGATCTGGATTATGAGGATTCTGTCAGAGAGCAGCTGCCGCTGCTGAAGCACAGAAGACCGGAATTGTACTAGGAGGAATTGGGTATGAAAAAAATAATGGCATTAACAGTTGCGGCAATCATGATGCTGTCGCTGGCCGCCTGCGGCTCGCCGGAAGAAGTGCAGCCGGAAGAGCAGGTGGATTACGAAATTGCCATGGTAACGGAAGCAGGGCTGATCATGAATGGAGGATACAGTGAGGTTACCTGGGATACCATCAGCAGTTTTGGTGAGAAAAGGGGAGTATCGCATAAGTATTACAAGGCAGCGGAAGCATCGGAAGATGCATATCGCCAGGTGATCGACAATGCAGTTGACGGTGGTGCAAAGCTGGTTGTAGCAGATGGATATCTGTTCAGTCAGGTGGTTTATGAAAAGCAGAAAGAGTATCCGGATGTGAAATTCGTTCTGATCGACGCAGCGCCGATGGACGAAGAGTCCGGAGAAGTGAAGGTTGCTAAGAATACGGTAGAGGTGACATTTGCTTCTGAGCAGGCAGGATATCTGGCAGGCTATGCGGCTGTAAAAGAAGGAATGAGCAGCTTGGGATATCTGGGAGATTCCAAAGTGCCTTTGGCGATGGATTATGGCTATGGTTTTCTGCAGGGGGCTGATAAAGCGGCCGGTGAACTGGGAAGATCGGTGAATGTTGCTTATCATTACAGCAATTCCAAAGAGGATCCCGAGGCGGTAAGATCGATCGCAAAACAGTGGTACGAAGGTGGCACGGAAGTGATTTTCGCCTGTGGCAACAAAGTGGAACTTCCGGTGATCGAAGTTGCTGAAATGACGAATAAGAAAGTCATCGGCTACGAGACAGACAAAAGCAGGATGTCTGATACAGTGGTGACGTCTGCGGTGAAAGAGATCGGTACGGCACTGGAAGGCGTACTTGATCAGTACGAAGATGATAAATTCCCGGGAGGCACCACGATCGAGTATACTATTGAAAACAACGGAGTCCGTCTGGAAATGGACAATGCAAAGCTGGAGAATTTCAGCAAGTCGGATTATAACGATATCGTGAAGAAGATGAAGAACGGTGATATTTCGATCAAGAAATACGACTCCGGCGATATCGCATCGTTAGGGCTGTCTCACGTGAAGGTGACAGAACAGTAAAAAGAATAAACGGGATGAAAAAAACGCTCGCATCTGATGGATGCGGGCGTTTTCACATTCATTGTATGTTGCTGCAAAGAATGCAGCGGACGGTTTTCAGATATCTATCTGTTGTTATGCTTTTCCTGTTTTTCTGCACGGATCGACGTAGCAGAAATCCGCTTGCTGATCGGTACATAAGGCCGAGGCTGCTGCACAGATTTGTAGGCCGGACGCATCAGTTTGCCTCCAGAAATCAGCTCCTCGATACGGTGAGCGCACCAGCCGGACAGACGAGCCGTTGCAAACAGAGGTGTTGCAATAGTAGTAGGAATGTCCAGCGCATCATATACGAAACCGGAATACAGGTCGACATTGGCCGGCATCGGTTTTTCGACGCCATGGACTTCCGCATAAAGCTCCGGAGTCCTTCGTTCGATGTAATCACAGAGAAGGAAGTCGTCAACCAGATCCTTGCTCTCTGCCAGTTTTTTGGCCATGGATTTCAGTACCTTGGCACGCGGGTCGGATAAGGTGTAGATCGCATGCCCCATACCGTAGACAAGACCGCTCTTGTCGTTCGCTTCTTTACGCAGAACTTTTACGAGATAGTCGTCCAGTTTGCCGCGATTGTTGAAGTCCGGTACATTTTTTCTCAGATCGTTCATCATGTTGATCACAGCAATGTTTGCGCCGCCGTGCTTCGGTCCCTTAAGGGATCCTATGGCAGCCGCGATGGCCGAGTAAGTATCGGTCCCGGTCGAGGAAATCAGGTGTGTCGTAAAGGACGAGTTGTTTCCTCCGCCGTGTTCTGCATGCAGGATCATGGACAGATCCAGAAGTCTGGCTTCTAATTCAGTATATTCACCTGTCGGACGGATCATCCGCAGGATGTTTTCGGATGTGGAAAGCTCCGGGATCGGGTTATGCAGGTGAAGACTCATGTTGTCGTAGAAAGAAGACTTCGCCTGGTAAGCATAAGCGATCAGTGCCGGGAAATAGCCGATCAGATCGATGGATTGACGGAACACGTTGGAAATCGAAGTGTCGTCAGGATTGTCATCATAGCAGTACAGTGCCAGCACGCTTCTTGCCATCTTGTTCATGATATTGTTGGATGGTGCAGTCAGAATGATATCTCTGGCAAATCCCTGAGGAAGCTCTCTCTTGGTGCCAAGCAGCTTTTTAAAATATTCCAGCTCCGACCGGGTAGGAAGAGAACCGAGGATCAGCAGATATGTGATTTCCTCAAAGCCAAATCGCTCTTCTTCGATATAGCTGTTCACCAGGTCTTCGATGCTGTAACCGCGGTAATACAATTTCCCTTCTACCGGGATCTTGTTTTTCTTTTCGTCTACATCGTAACCGATTACTTCCCCGATTTTCGTTAATCCGACAAGAACTCCGGTGCCGTTGGAATTACGCAGACCTCTTTTAACATTGTTCTTTACATAAAGCTCAGATTCTATGTAGTCGTTTTTTCTAAGCTGCTCTGCATTCTTTTCGAATAATTCCTGTGCGCGCGCTGCTGTCACACGGCTTTTAACTTCTTCCTTGACAGCTGCTTTCACTGTTTTGCGAAATGTTTTTCTCTTTGTCAAATAATCACGCAGCATGTAAGTTCACGTCCCCCTTTTTCTAAAATAAACCGAAGTATGCCAGTGGAGGCTCTCCGGTTCAAAACAAAATCTGACGGCCAGGAGTCCTGCCGCAGATCCCTTAGTACATTCTGATATGATATAGATACGTGTTAAATCGTATAAATTAGTATATCATATTAGTGGGGTGAAGTAAATAAAAATAATAAGGGGTGAACGGTGGAGGAAGTAGTACAATTTCAATGAAATGCTAAAACATCGAACATTTGTTTACAATTAAAATATCAGGTGATATAATGTAACGGATAAGGGAGGTTGCAGTAATATGGCAGAGTTTAAAGTAGTATCTGACTTTGATTTGATGGGCGATCAGCCAGAAGCAGTCGATACTCTGGCAAAAGGGATTTTAGATGGAAAACGAGCACAGACGCTTATGGGAGTCACCGGATCCGGCAAGACGTTTACTATGGCAAAACTGATTGAACGGGTGCAGAAACCGACGCTGGTCATTTCGCATAATAAAACGCTGGCTGCACAGCTTCATGGCGAATTCAAGGAGTTCTTTCCGGAGAACGCAGTGGAATACTTTGTCTCCTACTATGATTATTACCAGCCTGAAGCGTACGTGGCTTCCACCGATACGTATATCGAGAAAGATTCTGATATAAATGCAGAGATAGAAAAGCTGCGCCATTCGGCAACAGCTGCTCTTTCAGAGCGCCGGGATGTAATCATTGTTGCCAGCGTATCTTGTATCTACGGACTGGGAAGTCCGATCGACTACGAGAATCAGGTGATTTCTCTGCGGCCGGGCATGGAAAAAGACCGGCAGGAACTGCTGCGAAAACTGGTGGACATTCAGTATACCCGAAACGATATGGCGATGGAACGGGGAAATTTTCGCGTGCGCGGCGATACGGTGGATATTTATCCGGCAGGAGCGGAGAATGCGGTGCGGATCGAATTGTTTGGAGACGAAGTGGAGACGATCAAGGAAATCAACCCGGTCACAGGCGAAATCGTCGGGATCCGAAATCACGTGGCTATATATCCGGCATCCCACTATGTTACCAGCAAGGATAAAATCGAGCATGCCGCGGAGACGATCAATGAAGAATTAAAAGAAAGAGTGCAATGGTTTCAGGATCGAGGCAAGCTGATCGAAGCGCAGAGGATCGAGCAGCGAACCAGGTACGATGTGGAAATGCTGCGAGAGGTGGGAACCTGTAAGGGGATCGAGAATTATTCCCGTCATATTACGGGGCTTCCGCCCGGATCGCGTCCGTATACGCTGATAGACTATATTCCAGATGATTTTCTCATCATAATTGACGAATCTCATGTCATGCTTCCGCAGCTTCGAGCAATGTACGCAGGAGACCGGTCGCGTAAGCAGTCGCTGGTGGATTATGGATTTCGTCTTCCGTCAGCGCTGGATAACAGACCGTTAAAATTCGAAGAGTTCAATGAACTGGTCCATCAGATCGTATATGTCAGCGCGACGCCGGCAGCATATGAACGGGAACAGAGCGGCGGGATCATCCGTCCGACAGGACTTCTGGATCCGGTGATCGAACTGCACAGCACCGAAGGTCAGATGGATCATCTTATCGGCGAGATCAACCGCGTTACGGAACGAGGGGAACGAACGCTGGTCACTACACTGACGAAGAAAATGGCGGAGAGTCTGACGGATTACCTGACCAGTGTCGGAATCAAAGTGCGCTATCTGCATTCTGAAATCGATACGCTGGAGCGAATGGAGATACTGCGTGATCTGAGACTGGGTGTTTTTGATGTGCTGGTTGGAATAAATCTGCTGCGTGAAGGTCTGGATATCCCGGAGGTTTCTCTGGTGGCTATTCTGGATGCGGATAAAGAAGGTTTCCTGAGAACGGAAACATCTTTGATCCAGACTATCGGACGGGCAGCCAGAAATGCAGACAGCAAGGTCGTCATGTATTGTGATGGCATCAGCCCTGCCATGCAGTCGGCCATGGATGAAACAGAACGCAGACGAAAGATACAGGACGCTTACAACAAGGAGCATAATATCACGCCGAAGACAGTGAAAAAGGCTGTGAGAAGCGTTATTGAGGCGACGAAGGTGGCGGAAGAGGAAGGACTTTATGAAGGAAAGAGTCCGCTGGAACTTACAAAGAAGGAATTAAAGGATTATGTCAGAAAGCTGGAAAAGGAAATGAAACAGGCCGCCGGAGATCTGCAGTTCGAAAGGGCGGCACAGCTGCGTGATATGATTTTCGAATACAAGGCCAGAATGTAGTATGCTGCAGGAAGCGGCACGGCAATGAGAGGAATAAGCAATGGCAAAAGATATAGTAATAAAAGGAGCGAAAGAAAATAACCTGAAAAATGTGGATCTGACGATCCCCAGGGACAAGCTGGTAGTGTTTACCGGGCTTTCCGGATCCGGAAAGTCTTCGCTCGCATTTGATACGATTTACGCAGAGGGGCAGAGAAAGTACATGGAAAGCCTGTCGTCCTATGCGAGACAGTTTCTGGGACAGATGGAAAAGCCTAATGTGGAGTATATCGAAGGACTTTCACCGGCGATCTCTATCGATCAGAAAACCACGAATAAAAACCCTCGTTCCACAGTAGGAACGGTAACGGAAATTTACGATTATCTGCGTCTGATGTATGCGCGGATCGGTATTCCTCACTGTCCGGTTTGCGGCAGAGAGATCACCAGCCAGTCTATCGACCAGATCGTAGAACTTCTGATGCAGGAGGGCGAAGGAACGAAGCTGACGGTGCTGGCTCCGGTAGTGCGGCAGCGCAAGGGGCAGCATGAAAAGATCTTAGAACGTATCCGCAAAGAAGGATTTACGCGTGTCCGTGTTGATGGGGAGATCCACCTTCTGGAAGAAGATGAGATCAAGCTGGAAAAGACTTTCAAACATACCATAGAGATCGTTGTAGACAGGATCAAGGTGAAAGATGGTGTGCAGAGCCGTCTTTCGGAGGCGTGTGAACTGGCTATAGCCCATGGGGAAGGGCTGGTTCAGGTCATTGTGGACAAAGACGGTGTCCAAGAAGAAAAGACATTCAGCACCAGTCTGGCCTGCCCTGATCATGGCGTCAGCATTGAAGAACTGGAGCCGCGGATGTTTTCCTTCAACAACCCGATGGGAGCTTGTCCGGATTGTAATGGACTGGGGTTCATACAGAGAATAGACCCGGATCTGATTATTCCGGATCAGGACAAGAGCATCAATGACAAGTGCCTGAGCAACGTGTTTTCGACAATGGAATACACCAGTTTTTACTGGCAGGTGATTCGTGCGCTGGCGGAGAAATATGACGCTGATATGGACACACCATATAAGGATCTGCCAAAAAAATTCAAGGAAGTCCTGTTATATGGCACCGGGGACGAAAAGCTGTCTTATGTGTATACCAATCGTAATGGCGATACGCAGAATCGAAATCATACGTTCGAAGGCATCATCAATAATCTGGAACGGCGGTATCGGGAAACCCAGTCAGAGTGGATCAAGGAAAAAATGGAAAAATATATGCGTATCACCACTTGCCCGTCCTGCAAAGGCAACAAACTGAAGCCGGAGCTTCTGGCAGTGACGGTTGGCGGTAAAAATATCATGGAATTCTGTGATATGTCCGTATCGGATGCCATTGGATTTGTAGAGCATCTTGATCTGTCTGAGACGCATCGGCAGATCGCCGCTGAAATCATCAAGGAGATACGCGGCAGACTGACATTTCTGGCCAACGTGGGACTGGATTATCTGACCCTGTCCAGAGCGGCGGCGACCTTGTCCGGAGGAGAATCTCAGCGGATCCGCCTTGCGACTCAGATCGGTTCGGGGCTGGTGGGCGTTCTTTACATTCTGGACGAACCCAGTATCGGACTGCACCAGAAGGACAATGAAAAACTGCTGGAGGCACTTCGCAGGCTGACTGACATCGGCAATACGCTCATCGTGGTGGAACACGACGAGGATACCATGTATGCTGCGGATCATATCGTTGATATAGGTCCGGAGGCCGGGATCAACGGAGGAGAACTGGTCGCACAGGGTACGGTGGAGGATATCATCAATTGCCCGCGATCCATTACCGGTCAGTATCTCAGCGGGAAAAGGAAGATCGAGGTTCCTGCAAAGCGTCGCAAGGGGAACGGCAAGAAGATCGAGATCATCGGCGCATCCGAGAACAATCTAAAAGGTATCGATGTCAGGATCCCGCTTGGAGAAATGGTCTGTGTGACAGGCGTATCAGGATCCGGTAAAAGCAGCCTCATCAACGAAATTTTATATAAGGCCGTTGCAGAAGAAATGTATGGCAGCAAGGAGAAACCGGGCAAGTACAAGAAGATCAAGGGAATCGAGCACATCGATAAGATCATCGACATCAACCAGGCTCCTATCGGCAGGACGCCGCGTTCCAATCCGGCAACGTATACCGGCGTATTCACACATATTCGGGATCTGTTCTCGCAGCTTCCGGAAGCAAAGCTTCGAGGATACGGCAAGGGGCGGTTCAGCTTTAACGTAAAAGGCGGACGGTGTGAAGCATGCAATGGGGATGGCATCATAAAGATCGAGATGCACTTCCTGCCGGATGTTTACGTGCCGTGTGAAGTCTGCAAGGGCAGACGCTATAACCGAGAGACACTGGAAGTAAAGTACAAGGACAAGAGCATTTTTGACGTGCTGGATATGAACGTGGAAGAAGCTGCTGTTTTCTTTGAAAATATCCCGAGCATATCCAGACAGCTGCAGACCTTGCTGGAAGTGGGGCTCGGGTATATCAAGCTTGGACAGCCCAGCACGCAGCTTTCAGGCGGTGAAGCACAGCGGATCAAGCTGGCGTCGGAACTTTCCAGAAAAAACACCGGGAAAAAA
>OLPR01002348.1_pt1 | contig 14000 bp, 14 predicted proteins | sample 1672761 | NCBI WGS metagenome assembly OLPR01 (sample SAMEA3136721, study PRJEB25190) | human gut metagenome | biome: human gut; feature: human-associated habitat; material: faeces | place: Austria | collected 2013 | reverse complement strand
GAGATTCCTACATTCATGAAAAATGATTTTACACTTAAATATTACAGGCATCTGAGCAGAAAGAGGACAAGCATGGTATTTAAACGCATTTTTGATGTGATTATGTCCGCTGTTCTTCTTGTGTTGCTTTCGCCTGTTATACTGGTCCTTGCTGTCTGGATAAAGGTGGATAGCAAAGGACCTGTTTTTTTCAGGCAGGAGCGTATTACACAGTATGGCAGGAAGTTTCGCATATTCAAGTTCAGAACTATGGTGAATGATGCTGACAAAAAGGGCTCACTGGTGACTGTCGGTGGGGATTCAAGAATCACAAGGGTTGGCGCTGTCATCAGAAAATACAGGCTTGACGAGATTCCGCAGCTCATAAATGTGCTCTGTGGTGATATGAGCTTTGTTGGCACAAGACCGGAGGTGGAGAAGTATGTCATGGCATATACACCTGCGATGATGGCAACACTTCTGATGCCAGCCGGAATCACAAGTGAGGCAAGCATCAGGTACAAGGATGAGGACAGGCTTCTTGAGGCTTCGGATGATGTGGATTACACATATATCCACAAGGTGCTGCCGGGCAAGATGAGGTACAATCTTAAGTATTTAAAGAAGTTTTCGCTGACAAATGACATCAGGCTGTGCATAGAGACTATGCTTGCGGTGATACATTAGGCTGCTTGTCGGGGAGGATAATATTTATGAATAAAGTTAAATTTTCAGTATTACTGTCAATTTATTACAAGGAAAAGCCTGAGTATTTCAGGGAGTGCATGGAAAGCGTATATTCACAGACTGTTTTACCGGACGAGATAGTGCTGGTGGAGGATGGCAGGCTGACAGATGAGCTTTATGAGGCAATCAGTGAGTATGAATGCAGGCCTTCGGAGATAAATTTTGTTACGGTAAAGCTTGAAAAAAACAGCGGGCTCGGTCTTGCCCTTGCTGAAGGCATAAAGCATTGCTCTAATGAGCTTGTGGCCAGGATGGACACGGATGATATATGTGTGCCTGACCGGTTTGAAAGACAGCTGAATGCTTTTTCGGAAAATCCAAAGCTTGATATCATAGGTGGCTACATCAGCGAGTTTTCCGATGATACGCATAATATTTTATCAGAGAGGACAGTGCCTCTTGGAAATTATGTGATAAAGCAGTATCAGAGAAAGCGCGGGACAGTGCTGCGCGAAATGCGCGATGCGTTCAATCACATGACTGTTATGTACAAAAGGTCTGCAGTGCTTGCTGCAGGCAATTATCAGGATTGTCTGCTTATGGAGGATTCTCTTCTTTGGGCGAATATGATCAGAAATCACTGCCGTATGGCAAATATAGGTGAGACTCTTGTGTATGCCAGAACCGGTGATGATATGCTAAGGAGGCGTGGCGGCTTTGATTATTTCCTTAAATACAAAGCCGGAAGAAAACGTATTTTAAAGACAGGGACCATAAGCGCAGCCGATTATTTTGTTACGATTTCGGCACAGCTTGTTGTCTGTATGATGCCACTTTGGATGAGGAGCCTTGTGTTTAAAAAAATATTAAGGAACTAAAACTTTTCAAATGCACGTTAATGTGGTAAAATCGGTATAGTTAACATTAATAGGCTTATTTACTAGCTGATACAGGAGGTTAATATAAATGGATTTTAGAGCGGAGTACGAAAAATGGTGCACAGACCCATATTTTGATGAGGCTACAAAGGCAGAGCTTAAGGCTATCGCGGGTGATGATAAGGAGATAGAGGACAGATTCTATCGTACACTTGAGTTTGGTACAGCAGGTCTTCGTGGTGTAATAGGAGCCGGCACCAACAGGATGAATATATACACAGTCCGTCAGGCTACACAGGGACTGGCCAATTACATACTTTCACAGGGAGAGGACGCAGTAAAGAGAGGCGTTGCAATCGCGCATGACTCACGTAATATGCATGATGAGTTCACAGATGCCACAGCACTCTGCCTTGCAGCAAACGGAATCAAGACATATGTGTTCCCACAGCTTGCGCCTGTTCCTGAGCTGTCATACGCAGTAAGGACACTTGGCACAATAGCCGGTGTTGTTATCACAGCAAGCCACAATCCTCGTGAGTACAATGGATACAAGGTTTACTGGGAGGATGGCGCACAGGTTACTCCACCTCATGATACAAGCATCATGGCTGAGGTGGCAAAGGTTACATCGTTTGACCAGGTTAAGACTATGGACAAGGCTGCTGCTATTGAGGCAGGCCTTTACAATGTCATCTCTGATGAGGTTGAGGAAGGATATTTCGGAGAGCTTCGTAAGCTTTCTATTCATCCTGAGATCATCAAGGCTATGGCAAAGGATATCAAGATTGTTTACACACCACTCCACGGCACAGGACTTCGCCCTGTACAGAGAGTGCTTAAGGATATGGGCTTTGAGAATGTATACATTGAGCCAAGCCAGGCAGTACCTGACGGCAATTTCCCTACATGTCCTTATCCAAATCCTGAGAATCCTGATGCATGGAAGCTCGCGCTTGAGCTGGCAAAGGAAAAGGATGCTGATATCGTTTTAGCAACTGACCCTGATGCCGACAGACTCGGATGCTACGCCAAGGATTCCAAGACAGGTGAGTACAAGGTATTCACAGGTAACATGTCAGGAAGCTTACTCTGCGAGTATGAGGTAAGCCAGATGAAGGAGAAGAATGGCAGCCTTCCAGCAGACGGAGCAATCATCAAGACTATCGTTACTACCAACATGGTAGATGCTATAGCAAAGTATTATGGAACAGATCTCATCGAGTGTTTCACAGGTTTCAAGAACATTGGCCGTGAGATCCTCAGATTTGAGCAGACAGGCAAGGGAACATACCTCTTCGGATTTGAGGAGAGCTACGGATGCCTGATCGGAACCCACGCAAGAGACAAGGATGCCGTTGTTGCAACTATGGCTCTCTGCGAGGCAGCAGCTTACTACAAGGGTCAGGGCAAGACTCTTTGGGATGCAATGATGGATATGTACGAGAAGTACGGATATTATGTAGATGACATCAAGACCGTAACACTCAAGGGTGTTGAGGGATCAAAGAAGATCGGACACATCATGAATATCCTCCGTGCAAATGTACCTGAGGAAGTAGCAGGATACAAGACCAGAGTGGTACGTGATTATCGTCTTGAGTATATAAGGAATATCGAGACAGGTGAGGTTAAGCCTACCGGATTCCCGAATGCCAATGTACTCTACTACGAGCTTGAGAACGATGCATGGCTTGCGGTAAGACCTTCAGGAACTGAGCCAAAAATAAAATTCTATGTTGGAGTGAAGGGAAACAATATGGAAGATGCAGAAATGAAAGTAAAAAAATTAAAAGATGATTTAAATGAAATAATTAAAAAATAATATAAAAAAATAAAGTCAATATTAAATATTGGCTTTATTTTTTTATACGTTTAATTAAACTTAAAATTAATTTTTGATCTGAAACATCCATATCTTTTAACTCATCTGTTATAGTTGTAATAATAGCTTCTGAATCGTCATCAAAGAATTGGTTAAATAATTGTGTTGGATTAGTATCAATAGCTTTACAAAGTAAAATAATATTATATATGCTGGCATTATATTTACCATTTTCAAATTTTGATAGATATTCTGGTGTCAAATCACTTTTTTCAGCTACTTCCTCTTGTGTAAATTTTTTACTTTTTCTAATTTGTTTATAAGTATTACCAATAATTTTATTTGCTTCTTTTAAATCCATGTGCTATCCTCCTAAAAAATTTATATTAAGTATAACAGCACTTTAAGAATAATTTAATGAACTAAATAATAAAAAACAATTTTTAAATTAAACTATAATTAAATTAAATATTCCAACCTTTAATTTTACTTCGTTTTATGGCACCATACATATTTGCTCTTACATGAGGTATTTGTTTAGTCAAATCATATAATAATTGTTTTATTTCTTCACGTTTAGATTTACCATCCATTGGACATGCCTTTGGCATAATAGTAATATTATTATTTTTAATAAAACTACGTGTTTGTTTTTCACTAATATATATTAGTGGTCTTATTAAAGTCATTTTTGACCTATCCATATAAGAGACTGGTGCAAAGGTAGAAATGCTGCCTGTATACAAAATATTCATAAGAAATGTTTCTAAAACATCATCTTCATTATGACCTAAAGCGATTTTATTACATCCATGTTCAATTGCAGTAGTGTTTAAAATACCACGTCGCAAATTAGCGCAAAGAGAACAAGGATTTTTTTCTTTACGAATGTCAAAAACTATTTCTTTTATATAGCTATCTACAACATATAAGTTTACATCGATTTTTTTACATAGTTCGTATAATAAGTTTACATCGAAAAATTCGAAACCAGGATTAACTGATATCGCAATTAAATCGAATTTTTTTGGATAAAATCTTTGTAAGTTTTTAAGAGCCATTAATAATGTTATAGAATCTTTGCCGCCAGATAATGCTACAGCTATTTTATCACCTTCATCTATCATATGAAATTCTTCAATTGCTTTTCTCATTGAACCTAATATTTTTTGCATAATAAAATCCTTTCTTAACTCTTGTTATTATACCGAAAAAATGGATAAAATTCAATACTTTTCAATTTCATGATAAGTTAGCTTGAAAAAAAGCAATAAAATTGATATAATACAAAAGTATTAAAAATATGCACTTATAGCTCAGGTGGATAGAGCGCTCCCCTCCTAAGGGAGAGGCCGCTGGTTCGAATCCAGCTAAGTGCACCAAAAAATAGGGATTTTGAGTAACATCCCTAAATCCCGAATAGGAGAATATATGGAAGAAAGTATTTTTTTTATGAAAGAAGCATTAAAGGAAGCTAAAAAAGCATATATTAGAGGAGAAGTTCCTGTAGGTGCTGTAATTGTAAAAGATGGAAAAATAATTTCGAGAGGGTACAATTTAAAAGAAACAAAAAAAGATACTATAAAACATGCAGAAATTATTGCTATAGAAAAGGCAAGTAAAAGAATGAATGCTTGGAGATTAGAAAACTGTGATATATATGTAACAATGGAACCATGTCCAATGTGTATGGGAGCAATAATTAACTCAAGAATAAGAAAAATTTATTATGGTGTTCCAGATTTTAAAGCAGGAGCTTGTGGATCTGTTTTAAATTTAACAGAATATAAATTTAATCACATACCACAGTATGAAAAAAACATATTGGAAGATGAATGTAAAAGTATATTGCAAAATTTTTTTAAAGAATTAAGAGAAAAAAAGAAAAGTAATAGAGGTGTGGATATTGAAAATTAATGAATTAAAAAATAAAAAGATAATTCACATATGTATAATATTAGCAATTATAGTAATAATTTTTGTTGTGGCTGGCATTATAATGTTAAGATATCAAGTTGAAGGCGAAACAAATTTACCTTTTCAATTATCAAGAATGATAGTTGTAAGTACTGCAGAGAGCAATGAAATAGAAGCTGTACCAGACACTAAATGGAATTTTAGTGTAAGTCAAAATAATGATATATATTTAGAGATTCAAAAGAATAATGAATATACAAAAAGTGCTAATATAAAAAATATTACATTTGAAAATTTCAATGTGGAAAAAAATAGTGGTGTAGAAAATATTAAAATATATAGAGCTAATTCTGAAGGAAAAATAGTAGAAGATGAAGCTCATTTAGTTAATAATTCATTAACATATAAAGGAGCAAAAGAAACAAATTTAGATGAATTAGAAATTTCAAATCAAGGAAGTATTGTTTTATTACGTTCAGTTAATCAAAATGTATGTGAAGTAAGAAATAATGATGAAAGTATAATACATGATGGAACATTACTTGCAAAGGGAAATGTAAATCCAGAAGATTTAAATTACAAATTAACTTTTGATATTATAATTGAGACAACTAGAAATATTAAATATAAAGGAACTATATCAATAGATTTACCAACTGGAGATATTCAAACACAAGGAAAATCACAAATAGAAAAGACAGATTTTAGTGATGTAATTTTTAAAAGAATGTAAAATGTCTTGCTAAAATATAAGAAAGCATATATAATAACAACGGATATAAAATAAAGTTACGATGTTTAGCCTTTGTATGGAGGGCAATCCCAATAAAAAGCTATGAACCTTGTCAGGTCCGGAAGGAAGCAGCAATAAGTAGTGTATTTATGTGGGTAATTGCTTTCCATAGAGAGGCTAAACTTAAATTAAAGGGAAGTGGTAAAATGGCATATACAGCATTATACAGAAAATTTAGACCCTTAACTTTTGATGAAATTGTGGGGCAAGAACATATTACTAAAACTTTAAAAAATCAATTAATAGCTGGACGAGTTGGACATGCATATTTGTTTAATGGATGTAGGGGAACAGGAAAAACTTCAGCTGCTAAAATATTAGCAAGAGCAGTTAATTGTTTAAATCCAAAAAATGGAGAACCATGTAATGAATGCGAAATATGTAAGGCTGCACTTTCTGGTTCTTTAACAGATATTGTAGAAATGGATGCTGCATCAAATAATAGTGTTGAAGATATAAGATTAATAAGAGATGAAGTTAACTTTTTACCAACTCTGGCAAAATATAGAGTATATATAATAGACGAGGTTCACATGTTATCTACGGGAGCATTTAATGCTTTGTTAAAAACATTAGAGGAACCACCAGCACATGTTAAATTTATATTGGCGACAACAGAACCTCAAAAATTGCCAGCAACTATTTTATCAAGATGTCAAAGATTTGACTTTAAAAAAATCTCATTAGAAAACATTGTAAAAAGATTAAAAATTGTATGTGAATCTAGCAAAATAGATGCAGATGAAAATGCATTAAAAATTGTAGCTTCTTTGTCAGAAGGGGCAATGAGAGATGCATTAAGTATTTTGGAAAGATGTCTACAAGATGGGGATAATGAGATAAATGAAGATAAAGTAAAAGAGCTAGTAGGAATACCTAAGTTAAGCTATATAGAAGAAATTGTGGGAAGTGTCTTAGAAAAAAATATTGATAATTGCCTAAAAACACTAAAAACCGTAATTAATGAGGGAAAAGATCAAAATAACTTCTTATGGGAAGTAATAAAATATGTAAAAGATGTTTTATTATATAAAGTAACAGGGGAAACAGGGATTTATAGTGAGGCTGAAAAACAAAAGTTAAAAGAACTTGCAGATAAATCTAGCAAAGAAGAATTAGTTCATTTAATTTATCAATTGTCAGATTTAGAAAATGATATGAAATGGTCTTCTCAAAAGACAATAATGTTAGAGGCAGGATTTATAAAATTATGTGATTCAAATAAAGGAAATATAATGCAAATTCCTGCAGATATTTCAAATAATCAAAATGTAAATAATAACGAATTACAAGAATTGCAAAGAAGATTATTTAGGATAGAAAATTTTTTAAGTCAAGCTGAAAAGAATAGAATTGTTAATGGAAACAATACAGAAGTAAGAAAAGAATCTACAGCAGTAAAAAAAGTAGAAAGAAAACCATTAACGCCAGAAGAATTAAAAAATAATGCATTTTGGAAAGATATTGTTGGAAAATTTAAAACTGAAGGAAAAATGGGGCTATATACGAATTTATTAAATACAAATATTTCCGAAATAAATGATATGACAGTAGGAATTAATTTTAATAATGGACTAAAGCCACTAGCAAAAGGAATTTTAGAAAAACCAGAAAATATGCAAGCCATAACTAAAGAAGTATCAATGGCTTTTGGAAAAGAAATGAAAGTAAAATTAATAGATAATCATGTGGAGGCTAAACCAACAAAATCAGAATTCGAAAATTTAGTAGAAGGTTTAGATATTCCAATAGATATAATAGAATAAAATTAGGAGGTATAATTATGGCAAGACGTGGAGGATTTCCAGGAGGAATGGGAGGATTCGGAGGAATGAACCTAAATAATTTAATGAAAGAAGCAAAAAAGATGCAAGCTGATTTGGAGAAGACACAAACAGAAATTGCAGCTAAAGAATTTGAGAGTACAGCAGGAGGAGGAGCTATAACTGTAAAAGTAAGCGGAAAGAAAGTTATTAAAGAAATAAAATTAAATAAAGATATAGTAGATCCAGATGATGTAGAAATGTTACAAGATTTAATTATAACATGTGTAAATGATGCGTTAAGTAAAGTGGATAGTGCAACAGAACAACAAATGGGAAAATTTAATATACCAGGAATAATGTAAGGAGTAAAAATGTCTATATATTCACCATCAATAGAAAAATTAATAGAAAATTTTGAAAGATTACCTAGTATCGGAAATAAAACAGCAACAAGACTTGCTTTTTATATGCTAAACTGCAGTGATGAAGTCGCAGAGGAATTTGTAAAATCCATACAAGAAGCAAGAAAAAATTTAAAGTATTGTTCTGTATGTTTTAATATTTCTGATACTGACCCATGTTTTATTTGTGCAAATCCCAAAAGAGATAAATCAACTATTTGTGTTGTAGAAGATGTTAAAGACATTATTGCTATGGAAAAAACACATGAGTACAAAGGAGTTTACCATGTTTTACATGGTTCGATTTCACCAATGAATGGTGTAGGACCTGATGATATAAAAATAAAAGAGCTTTTAACAAGATTACAAACTGGAGAAGTAAAAGAAGTAATTTTGGCAACAAACCCAAGAGTAGAAGGGGAAGCAACAGCTATGTATTTGTCTAAGTTAATAAAACCATTAGGAATTAAAGTTACAAGAATTGCAAGAGGAATTCCAATAGGTGGAGACCTAGAATATACAGATGAAATTACTTTGTTACAAGCTTTAGAAGGACGTATGGAAATATGAGAAATATCAAATTAACTATAGAATATGATGGAAAAGAATTTAATGGTTGGCAAAAGCAACCAAATAAATTAAATATACAAGGTACTATAGAAAAAGTTATTTCCGACATAACAAAAGAAGAGATAGAACTTGTAGGTTCTGGAAGAACAGATGCAGGAGTACATGCGCTAGGACAAGTTGCAAATTTTAAGACTAATTCTAATATTCCGATAGAAAAATTTGCAATAGCTATAAATTCTAGATTAAAAAAATCTATTGTTATAAAAAAAGCGGAAGAAGTTCCAGATAGATTTCATAGTAGATATAATTGCAAACAAAAGACATATAGATATGTAATTAATAATTCTGAAACAGGAAGTGCAATTTATAGAAATTTAGAATATAATATAAAAATGCCATTAGATGTAAATAAGATGCAAGAAGCAGCAAATTACTTTGTTGGAGAGCATGATTTTGCAGGTTTTAAAGCAAGTGGTACAAGTAGCAAAAGTAGTGTAAGAATAATATATTCAGCTAAAGTTATTAAAGATAATGAGCGAATTGCTATAGAACTAACTGGTAATGGATTTTTATACAATATGGTGAGAATAATAGCTGGAACATTAGTAGAGGTTGGTTTGGGAAAAATAAAACCTGAAGAAATAAAGAAAATAATTGAATCAAAAGATAGACAAAAAGCGGGTAAAACGCTACCACCTTATGGTTTATATTTAGTAGAAGTTAACTATAATTAGTAACAAAATAAATAAACATTCATAATATATATAAAGTTAGAAAATGAGGCTTCAAAGAGAACATTGAAAGGATTGAAGTGTATTATGAATGTTTTATTAATATTTTTTGCGATACCACTTGCTGTAGTAGTAATATCAATAGCATTAGAAAAGCTTTTAGATTGTCCTATACTTGTTGCGGCAATAATATTTTCTATATTACTTTTAATTGCGGTTATATTTTCTAGTACTTTATTTTTTATTTTAACCGTGATATATACAATATTATCTTTCTTAGCTGCATGGATTAGCAAATATATTTGTAGGGTTATTCGAAATTTAAGAAATTGTAGTAATGTGTGTTATGATAATTGTGATAATGGAAACAATAATGAAAATAATAATCAAGTTTTAACTGTAAATGGAAGAGTAAGAGTGTTGGATTCAAATAATAACAATAATAATCAAAATAATTCTGGAACATTCTGTGGATGTTATAGAAGGAGATAAATAAGGAGTTTTTTATGAGAATAGATAAATTTTTAAAAGTAGCAAGAGTTATAAAAAGAAGAACAATAGCAAATGAAATGGCTGATAAAGGAAGAATATTTGTAAATGAAAAACAAGTAAAACCAAGTTATGAAGTAAAAATAGGAGATATAGTAGAAATAAAATTTGGAGAGAAAATATCTAAATTTAGGATTATAGAAATTCCAAAAACGCAAGGAAAAAATATGCCGGAGATGATAGAATTATTATAATTAATTCCCATCTTCGGCTATTGTTTTTGCAATATTATAAATAAGTCTTTGCTTTTCAGGAGAACATTTTGCTAAAAGCTTTTTGAAATCTTCTTCTAAATATGATTCTGAATTTTCTGAACTTCCAGACAAAATATAACCTTCTGAAACATCTAATAATTCACAAACTTGAGTTAATCTATTTAAATTTAAGTGAGAATGACCACGTTCCACTCTACTTAAGAAAGCAACAGAAACATCTAACTGTTCTGCTAAATTTTCTTGAGTCATATTTTTAGCAAGTCGTGCTCTTTTTAATCTTTCACCAATTATAGAATAATCTAAAGCCATAGTGCTCCTCCTAATAATTTTGTAAACACAATATAGCATTTATATAAATCTGCTAGAAGAAACTATAAAGTAAATATTAACTAATAAATTGATAATATTTTTTTCAAAATTACGATAAATTATTCTGAAATTTTTATGAAATTTATTGATAACTATTATCACTTATGTTATGATGATATAGGAGCCTAAAAATAGGCAAAAATATATCAGGAGGTATGTTATGAAATTCAAACAATGGGAAGGTTTTAAAGAAGATGGAGAATGGACTAAAGAAATAGACGTAAGAGGCTTTATTCAAGCTAATTATACTCCATATGAAGGAGATGAAAACTTTTTAAAAGGAGTTTCAGACAAGTCAAAGAAATTATGGGACAAGGTATTAGATTTATATAAAGAAGAAAGAGAAAAAGGAGTTTTAGATGCAGATTGTAAAACACCTTCTAGAATAAATGCATATGCACCAGGTTATATAGATAAAGACTTAGAAGAAATTGTAGGTCTTCAAACAGATGCACCATTAAAAAGAGCTATAATGCCAAATGGTGGTATTAGAATTGTAGAAAAATCAGCAGAAAGTTATGGTTACAAAGTTGATGATGAAGTGGAATATATTTATCACAATTTAAGAAAAACACATAATGATGGTGTATTCCAAGTATATACAAAAGACATTAGAGCAGCAAGAAGTTCACACTTATTAACAGGACTTCCTGATGGTTACGGAAGAGGAAGAATTATAGGAGATTATAGAAGAGTTGCTTTATATGGTGTAGATGCATTAATAGCAGATAAGCAATTATTAATGGATACATCTTTAAATACAGATGAATTTACAGAAGAAATTATAAGACAAAGAGAAGAAGTTGCTGATCAAATTGTTGCATTAAAACAATTAAAAGAAATGGCAAATTCTTATGGATTTGATATTTCTGAACCAGCTTCTAATGCTAAAGAAGCAATTCAATGGTTATATTTTGCATATTTAGCTGCAATTAAAGATCAAAATGGTGCAGCAATGAGTTTAGGAAGAACATCAACATTCTTAGATATATATATCCAAAGAGATTTAGATAATGGAGTTATAACAGAAGAAGAAGCACAATCTTTAATGGATCAATTTATAATAAAATTAAGATTAGTTAGATTCTTAAGAGCACCTGAATACAACGAATTATTCAGTGGAGACCCAGTTTGGGTAACAGAAAGCATCGGAGGAATGGGAATTGATGGTAGAACATTAGTTACAAAGAATTCTTATAGAGTATTACACACATTAGAAAATTTAGGAGCAGCACCAGAACCAAACTTAACAGTATTATGGTCAAAGAATTTACCAGAACCTTTTAAAAGATATTGTGCAAAAATATCAATTGATACATCTTCTATTCAATATGAAAATGATGACTTAATGAGAATTACACTTGGAGATGACTATGGTATAGCTTGTTGTGTTTCTGCAATGAAGATAGGAAAACAAATGCAATTCTTCGGAGCAAGAGCAAACTTAGCTAAAACTTTATTATATGCAATAAATGGTGGAAGAGACGAAAAATCAGGAAAACAAGTAACACCTAAATTTGCTCCAATAACATCAGAATATTTAGATTATGATGAAGTTATGGAAAAATTTGATCAAATGATGGATTATGTTGCAAAAATATATATTAAAGCATTAAATGCTATTCATTATATGCATGACAAATATTCTTATGAAGCTTTAGAAATGGCTTTACATGATAAAGAAGAAGATATATTAAGAACAATGGCATGTGGAATTGCAGGTTTATCAGTTGTTGCAGATTCTCTTTCTGCTATAAAATATGCTAAAGTAAAAGTAATAAGAGACGAAACAGGATTAGCAGTAGATTATGAAGTTGAAGGAGATTTCCCAAAATACGGAAATGATGATGACAGAGTAGATAACATAGCAGTAGAATTAGTAAAAACATTTTTAAGAAAACTACAAAAACATATAACATATAGACATTCTAAACATACATTATCAATATTAACAATCACATCAAATGTTGTTTATGGTAAAGCAACAGGAAATACACCAGATGGAAGAAGAGCAGGAGAACCATTTGGACCAGGAGCAAATCCATTACATGGAAGAGATACAAATGGAGCATTAGCTTCTATGAACACTATTGCAAAATTACCATATGAATATTCAGAAGATGGTATTTCATATACATTTGCAATTACACCTGGAACATTAGGAAAAGACAAAGAAACACAAATTACAAATATGGTAAGTATGTTACAAGGATATTTTATAAAAACAGGACATCATATAAATGTAAATGTTTTTGATAGAGCTTTATTAGAAGATGCAATGGAACATCCAGAAAAATACCCACAATTAACAGTTCGTGTTTCTGGATATGCAGTTAACTTTATAAAACTTACAAGAGAACAACAATTAGATGTAATAAACAGAACAATTCATGAAAGAATATAATTAAGGATAGGGATTCGGGGACGATCCTTGTAGAGGGATTTGAGGACGTTCCTAAAATCCCTATATTTATGCAAAAAATAATTTGGAGGATTATTATGGACGTAAAAAGTCAAATAAGAATACATTCTTTTGAGACATTAGGAGCTGTTGATGGACCAGGAATAAGATTTGTAATATTTACACAAGGATGTAATTTAAAATGTAAATATTGCCAAAATCGTGACACATGGGATGTAAAATCAGGGACTATCTATGATATAAAAGATGTAGTAAAAAAGATTGAAAGATATACAGCATATATGCAAGCAGATGGCGGGATAACAGTAAGTGGTGGAGAGCCACTTCTTCAACCAGATGCGTTAATTACATTATTTAAAGAAATGAAGAAAAGAAATATAAAAGTAGCAGTTGATACTTCTGGAAATCTACCTATTACAGATAAAATTAAAGACGTAATTGAGCTTACTGATTTATTTTTATTAGATATTAAATGTATAAATGATGAGATTTGTAAAGATTTAGTAGGAGTTTCTAATAAATATGAATTAGAGTTTGCTAAATATTTAAGTGAACATGGGAAAGAAATGTGGATAAGACAAGTTTTAATTCCAGGTTATACAGATAAAGAAGAAGATTTAATAAAATTAAAAGAATTTATAGACTCATTAAAAACTGTTACTAAAGTAGAAATTTTACCATATCATAATTTAGGAAAATTTAAATGGGAAGAATTAAATGTTCCATATGAATTTGAAAATGTAAAAGTGCCAACAAATGATGATGTAAAAAGAGCAAAAGAGATATTAGGAATATAAAATTATTAACAAAAAAGAGATTACTATGTTTATATGTAGTAATCTCTTTTTGATTCGCTTTAGCGTGTCGAGCCACAAAGCGAGACAAAAAACCGCCAGCT
>OLPR01002347.1_pt1 | contig 14003 bp, 10 predicted proteins | sample 1672761 | NCBI WGS metagenome assembly OLPR01 (sample SAMEA3136721, study PRJEB25190) | human gut metagenome | biome: human gut; feature: human-associated habitat; material: faeces | place: Austria | collected 2013 | reverse complement strand
AGAACGGCACCGTTTCCGTCCGTACCCGCAAGGGCGAGGATCTGGGCGCCATGACGCTGGCCGATTTCAGCGCCAAGCTGCACGAGATCGTGGACAGCAAGTCCCGCGACTGAGTCTCGATAAAAATACAGTTTTTCGCATATTCATACAGTGTGCCGTCCGGCGAATTGCCGGACGGCACACTGCTTTTTTGCGCCCAACCCCGCCGTTTCCAGCATTTCGCCAGTCGGAAACCGGAAAAATCGGGCCGCAGACACACCGTAGAAAGAAAATGTTTTCCTGATACGAAAAACGACGTTTGGAATTAGAACCAAAAATAACGCAAGAAAGTTGAGAAAAGGTGCCGGAATTTGTGCAATTTTACACCAAGAGCAAGAATTTGTTCGCGCATTGCAGACATGTGTCGCTATGATGCCCGCCGACCGTGGCCGCGTTCGTATTGACAAATAATGAACCTATCTGGTAAAATTATTGTACCCCATTAGCACCCTTTTGCAAAAAAATGAAAAATCAGGAGGTAAGTATGAAAAAGTTTCTGAGCTTGCTGCTCGCGCTGGCCATGGCACTGACCCTGGTGGCCTGCGGCGGCGGCAACACCCCCAACAATGGTGGCAGCAACACCGATGGCGACACCGACGCTCCCGCCAAGTACAAAATCGGTATCGTGACCGGTTCCGTTTCTCAGTCTGAGGACGACCGCCGCGGCGCCGAGGCTTTCCAGGCGGAGTATGGCGAGGATATGGTCACTCTGGCCATCTATCCCGACAACTTCACCGAAGAGCTGGAGACCACCATTCAGAACATCGTGAATCTGTCCTCTGATCCCGACATGAAGGCCATCATCGTGAACCAAGCTGTTCCCGGCACCACTGAGGCTTTCCGTAAGATCAAAGAGACCCGCCCCGACATCATCTGCATCGCTGGTGAGGCTCACGAGGACCTGCCCGAGATCGGCTCCGCCGCTGACCTGGTCTGCAACAACGACTTCGTGTCCCGCGGCTATCTGATCATCCGCACCGCTCATGAGCTGGGCTGCGATACCTTCGTGCACATTTCCTTCCCCCGCCATCTGGCCTATGAGACCATGAGCCGCCGTCTGGCGATCATGAAGGCCGCCTGCGAGGAGTTTGGCATGACTCTGGTGGAAGAGACCGCTCCCGACCCCACCTCTGACGTTGGCGTGTCCGGCGCTCAGGCTTACATCCTGGAGAAGGTGCCTGAGTGGGTCGGCAAGTACGGCGAGAAGGCCGCTTACTTCTGCACCAACGACGCGCACACCGAGCCCCTGCTGAAGCAGCTGCTGGAATACGGCGGTTACTTCATCGAGGCTGACCTGCCCTCTCCCCTGATGGGCTATCCCGGCGCTCTGGGTCTGGACCTGACCGAGGAAGCCGGCGATTTCGAGAAGATCCTGGCCAAGGTCGAGTCCGCCATCAATGAAAAGGGCGGCGCCGGCCGTTTCGGCACCTGGGCTTACTCCTATGGCTATACCCTGTCCGCCGGTCTGGCCCAGCACGCAAAGAACGTCATCGACGGCACTGCCGAGCTGACCGACATGGACGATGTTGCTTCCGCCCTGCAGAAGTACTCTCCCAAGGCTGAGTGGAACGGCGCCGGCTATACCAACGCTACCACCGGCGTCAAGTCCGAGAACGTGTTCCTGATCTATCAGGATACCTACATCATGGGCGATCCCGGCAAGTTCATGGGCAACGCTGAGGTGGAGATCCCCGAGAAGTACTTCACCATCAGCTGACATCGCTTTTGTAAAGCACAAGGTATAGGACAGGGGGGAGGGAATCCTCCCCCCTGTTTACTTTTAGGTAGGGTATATTATGGAAAATAAGAATGCTCCCCTGTTGGAGATGCGCAACATCCAGAAGGACTTCTTCGGAAACCAGGTGTTGACGGACATCAACTTCACGCTGAAAGAGGGCGAGGTGCTGGGTCTGGTCGGCGAAAACGGCGCCGGCAAGAGCACCCTGATGAAAATCCTGTTCGGCATGGACGTGATCCGCGAGACCGGCGGTTATAAGGGCGACGTCCTTATCAACGGCGAGAAGATGACCTTCAATACGCCGTTTGACGCACTGAAGGCCGGTATCGGCATGGTGCACCAGGAATTTTCCCTGATCCCGGGCTTTACCGCCACGGAAAATATTCTGCTCAACCGTGAGCCGAAAAAGAAAAACGTCATCTCAGAAGTGTTCGGCGACAGAATGGACACTCTCAACTATAAGGAAATGGATGCGCGCGCCAAGAGCGCCATCGAAAAAATGGGCGTGGAGATCGACCAGAAAATGGTCATCAGCAGCATGCCCGTGGGCCACAAGCAGTTTACCGAGATCGCCCGTGAGCTCAGTAAGGAAAACCTGAAGCTGCTGATCCTGGACGAGCCCACTGCCGTGCTGACGGAGAAAGAGGCCGACGCGCTGCTGGACTCCATCCGCGGTATGTCCGCACGGGGCATCGCGGTCATCTTCATCACCCACCGTCTCCATGAGATCCTCTCCGTCTGCGACAAGGTGGTCATCATGCGCGACGGCTATGTGGTCAAGGACACCCCCGCCAAGGAGACGGACGTGTCCGACATCACCAAATGGATGGTGGGCCGCAATGTGGAAAGCGGCGCCGCGGCCCAGGACATCAAGATCGATCCCGATGCCAAGACCATCATGTCCATCCGCAAGCTGTGGGTGGATATGCCCGGCGAGATCGTCCGCAACGTGAACCTTGACATCAAGGAAGGCGAGATCCTGGGCATCGGCGGTCTGGCCGGTCAGGGCAAGCTGGGCATCCCCAACGGTATCATGGGCCTGTACGAAGCCGGCGGTACCGTGGAGTTTGACGGCAAGCCCATCGACCTGAACAGTCCCCGCAAATGTCTGGACGCCTCGCTGGCCTTCGTGTCAGAGGATCGCCGGGGCGTGGGCCTGCTGCTGGACGAGTCTCTGGAGTGGAACGTGGCTTTCCCTGCCATGCAGATCCACAACAAGTTCCTGAAGAAGCGCCTGTTCTTCACCTGGCGCGACGAAAAGGCCATTCACGAGGTCACGCAGAAATACATCGACGAGCTGCAGATCAAGTGCACCAGCTCTCTGCAGAAGGCGAGAGAGCTGTCCGGCGGCAACCAGCAGAAGATCTGTCTGGCAAAGGCGTTCGCGCTGGAGCCCCGCTTCCTGTTTGTCTCCGAGCCCACCCGCGGCATCGACGTCGGCGCGAAGGCTTTGGTGCTGGAGGCGCTGAAAAAGTTCAACCGCGAGAGCGGCATCACCGTGGTGATGATCTCCTCCGAGCTGGAGGAGCTGCGCCAGACCTGTGACCGGATCGCCATCGTCTCCGGCGGCAAGATCGCCGGTATCCTGCCGGCTGACCACAGCGCCGAGGAATTCGGCATGCTGATGGTCAGTCAGGTGAAGTAAGGAGGACAAGATGGGCAAAAATGTAACGACGAGTCTTGGCAACAAGACGAAATTTGCACAACTGGTGGATAGCTTCGGCCTGCCCCGCCTGATCATTACGGGCTTTTTGCTGCTGCTGTTCATCGCGGCGCCTATCGTAGGAGCGGACTTTACCACCCAGCTGACCAACACCATCACCCGCTTCAGCTGGAACGCCGTTCTGGTGCTGGCCATGGTTCCCATGATCCACTCCGGCTGCGGCCTGAACTTCGGCCTGCCTCTGGGCATCATTTCCGGCCTGCTGGGCGCCACGCTGTCCATCGAGCTGGGCTTTACCGGCTTTGCCAGCTTCATTATGGCCATTCTGATCTCCACCCCCTTCGCGCTGCTGTTCGGCGGCGGCTACGGCTGGCTGCTGAACAAGATCAAGGGCGGCGAGATGATGGTCGCCACCTATGTGGGCTTCTCCTCGGTGTCCTTCATGTGCATGATGTGGCTGCTGCTGCCGTATCACAGCCCCACCATGGTCTGGGGCTTCGCCGGTACCGGCCTGCGTACCGTCGTCTCCCTGGAGGGCTTCTATGATAAGGCCTTGGCCAACTTCCTGATGATCGACCTGAACGAGGCTCTGGGTATCAATCTGGTGATCCCCACCGGAAGCCTGCTGTTCTTCGCGCTGCTGGCCTTCCTGATGTGGGCGTTCCTGCACACCAAGACCGGCACCGCCATGACCGCCGTGGGCTCCAACCCCGCCTTCGCCAAGGCTGCCGGCATCAACGTGGACAAGATCCGCCTGATCTCCGTGGTCATGTCCACCTGGCTGGGCGCCGTGGGCATCCTGGTGTACGAGCAGGGCTTCGGCTTCATCCAGCTGTACATGGGCCCCTTCTGGATGGCAATGCCCGCCGTGGCCGCCATTCTGATCGGCGGCGCCTCGGTAAACAAGGCGTCTATCGCCAACGTGATCATCGGTACGTTCCTCTATCAGGGCATCGTCACCATGACCCCCACGGTCATGAACTCCGCCTTCCACATGGACATGTCCGAGGTCATCCGTATCGTTGTCTCCAACGGTATGATCCTGTACGCTCTGACCAGAAAGACTGAAAGGGGGCGCTGAGCATGAAAGGAAAACGGAAGAATTTCAGCCCTGTGGGCATTGTCCGCGACAACTCGGTGCCCGTGCTGTTTATTATCATCTGCCTGATCATGATCCCGCTGTCCGGCTTTTCGCCCAGCTATGTGCTCAATGAAGTCATGACCCGCCTGGGCCGCAACTCCTTCATGATCCTGAGCCTGCTGATTCCCATCATGGCCGGTATGGGTCTGAACTTTGGTATGACCCTGGGCGCCATGGCCGGTGAGATCGGCCTGATCCTGGTGGCCGACTGGCAGATCTGGGGCATTCCCGGCCTGATCCTGGCGGCGATCATCTCCATTCCCATCTCCGTGCTGCTGGGCCTGATGTGCGGCAAGATCCTGAACCGGGCCAAGGGCCGTGAGATGATCACCAGCTACTTCATCGCCTTCTTTATGGGCGGTGTGTATCAGTTGGTGGTGCTGTACATGATGGGCCCCATTATCCCCATCGCCCATAACTCTCTGAAGCTGCCCCGCGGCTACGGTATCCGCAATACCGTCAGCCTGCTGCCCATGCGCCAGAGCATTGATAACGCCCTGGCCGTCTATGTGGGCGGCGTCAAGATCCCCGTGCTGACTCTGATCATCATCGCGCTGGCCTGCCTGTTCATCGTCTGGTTCCGTAAGACCAAGCTGGGTCAGGATATGCGCGCCGTGGGCCAGGATATGGAAGTGGCGCGTGACGCCGGTATCAACGTGGAGCGCACCCGTATCATCTCCATCGTCATGTCCACCGTGTTCGCCGGTTTCGGCATGATCATCTATCTGCAGAACATGGGCAACTTCCCCACCTATACCGCCCATACCAATGTGGGTATGTTCTGCATCGCGGCGCTGCTGGTGGGCGGCGCGTCCGTGGAAAAGGCGTCCATCGGCAATGTGTTCCTGGGCGTTATCCTGTTCCATACCATGTTCGTGGTGGCGCCCTTTGCCGGTACCAAGATCACTGGTGACTCCATGATCGGCGAGTACTTCCGTGTGTTCATCTCCTACGCCGTTATCACGGTCGCGCTGGTCATGTACGAGGCCAAGAAGCGTAAGTCCCAGAGCATGCTGGGCCAGATGCTGGCCCAGGCTCAGCTGGAAGAGGAGGGTAAGACAGAATGAAAGCGCGCAAACTGATTATCCGAATCGCCGCCGTTGTGGTGCTGATCGTGATCGGCATCATCATGAGCATCATTGGCCGCGGCCATACCATCTATCTGGACAACAAGACCCTGGAATACGAGGGCCAGACCTACAAGGCCCCCTATAAGGTGACGGTCACCGTGGACGGTGAGCAGCTGACCAAGCTGTACGACAAGGAGCGCGGCTCCACCACCTGCCTGGGCCAGACCTTTACCGTGACGCTGGAGGTCATGGAGACCAAGAACGGTGCGGAAGAAGTCCAGACCTACAAGATCCCCATCCCCAAGAACATGGACGGCGTCATCATCAACATCCCCGGTTATCTGGCCGGGCTGCCTGAGGAAGCATATCTGACGGAGTTCGTCCCGGTCGTGACCGAGGAACCCGATGAGGAGGATCCCTCCACCGGCGACGATCTGATCCCCGGCAGCGAGGACACCACGCTTCCCGACGCGTAATAACGATCTGATACAGCCCATGCTGCCCGCATGGGCTGTATCAGCCTTGTCATTTCAATTTGGAGGTAAATACTATGGCAGTTTTATCCGGACTGAAGCCTGAAAAGGTATTCGAGTATTTTGAAAAGCTTTGCTCTGTGCCTCACGGCAGCGGCAACACCAAGATCATCAGTGACATGTGCGTGGGCTTCGCCAGGGAGCTGGGCCTGCGGTACCGGCAGGAGAGCTGCAACAACGTCATCATCTGGAAGGACGCCTCCGCGGGGTATGAGAGCGCCGCGCCCATCATCCTGCAGGGTCACATCGACATGGTCTGCGCCAAGACCGACGACTGCACCAAGGACATGGCCGCGGAGGGTCTCGACCTGCGGACGGACGGCCAGTGGGTGTGGGCCGACAAGACCTCGCTGGGCGGCGACAACGGCATCGCCGTGGCCATGATCCTGGCCATTCTGGCGGACGACACGCTGGCCCATCCGCCTATCGAGGCGGTGTTCACCGTGGACGAAGAGGTGGGCATGGACGGCGCCTTCGCGCTGGACTGCTCCGATCTGAAGGGCAGAAAGCTGCTGAACCTGGACTCCGAGATGGAGGGCGTGTTCACGGTGTCCTGCGCGGGCGGACTGCGGGCAGACTGCCATCTGCCCGGCGCTATGGAGCCGGTGGACGGCATGAGCGGCTATACCGTTACGCTCTCCGGCCTGCAGGGCGGCCACTCCGGCGCGGACATCCATCTGGGCCGGGCCAGCGCCAACCAGCAGATGGGCCGGGTGCTGTACAGCGCCATGGAGCGCCTTCACGGCCTGCGGCTGGCGGCGGTCTCCGGCGGCCAGTTCGACAACGTGATCTGCTCCCGCTGTGACGCGGCGGTGGCTATCCCCGCCGGGAAGGAGGCGGAATTTGAGGCGTTCATCGCGGAATTCGACGCCATCCTGAAAAACGAATACGCCGGCTGCGACGACGGCATCTCCCTGACCTGCGGCAAGGCCGACGTGACCGCCGCTATCAGCGAGATTACCACCAACCTGATGCTGCACACGCTGCTGGCGCTGCCCCAGGGCGTGCAGGCCATGAGCGTGGACTTCCCCGGCCTGACGCAGACCTCCCTGAACATGGGCGTACTGAAGCTGGAGGAGGACGGCCTGTATATCACCTTCTCCATTCGCTCCAGCATCGCCTCCCAGAAGGAGATGCTGGCCCAGCGTGTTCATTCTATTGTGGAGTTCGCCGGAGGTACCGTCACCGAGCGGGGCAGGTACCCCGGCTGGCAGTATGAGCGCAATTCCGCCTTCCGCGACACGGTGCTGGCGGCCTATCACGACCTGACCGGCAAGGAGGGCGTGGTGGAGGCCACCCACGGCGGCCTGGAGTGCGGCCTGCTGATCGAGAAGATTCCCAGCCTGGACGCCGTCTCCATGGGGCCAGAGCTGCACGACGTACACTCTGTCCGGGAACGGCTGAATGTGCCCTCCACCGAGCGGGTATACGCGCTGGTGTGCGAGATCCTCAAGCGCAGCAGATGACCGGCGACCACAATATCTGGTGCATCCGCCCTGCAAAACGATGCGTTTTGCAGGGCGGATGTCTTTTTGTTGCAATTTTTGCAAGACAGCCGCCAAAAGGCATGGGCTTTCGCGGCAATAGAAATATGGATATCTCCGTGCATATCCCGCATAAAACCAAAGAATCACCCGGCCAAACCGGAAGAAAACTCGCGCGGCGATCCGCGGTGTAAAGACTGTGCAAAAATTAAAATGAATTTTTCTTCATTTTGACTTGCAAAAAACGGGGCGCGGGAGTATAATACGTCCGTTGAATCCGTTTGGCCGCGGCGCGCGGCACAATTAAAGTGAGGAGAGTATATCATGAAAAAGTTTTTTGCACTGATCCTGGCGCTGGTCATGGCTCTGAGCCTGGTGGCCTGCGGCGGCAGCAACGGCGATAACGGCGGCAGCGACGCCAAGGCCAAGCTGCGCTTCGTCACCGGCGGCGAGTCCGGCACCTATTACGCCTTCGGCAGCGTCATCGCTCAGCATGCCACCAACAACGCCGGTGTCGACGTGGTCGGCCTGGTGGGCAACGGCTCCCAGTCCAACGTGCAGGAGCTGCAGGACGGCAATGCCGAGCTGGCCTTCTGCCAGTCCGACGTAATGGCCTATGCCTATAACGGCACCAACATCTTTGAAGAGCACGGCAAGGTGGACTGCTTCTCCACCGTGGCCGCCCTGTACATGGAGCAGGTGCAGATCGTCACCGTTGATCCCACCATCAAGACCGTGGCCGACCTGGAGGGCAAGAAGGTCTCCGTGGGCGCCGCCGGTTCCGGTGTGTATTTCAACGCCAAGGACATCCTGACCGCTTACGGCCTGGGCGATGTCAACGAGAACGATGAGTTTACCCAGATCAACGCCACCTATCAGTCCTTTGGCGACAGCGCCAACGACCTGAAGGACGGCAAGATCGACGCCGCCTTTATCGTGGCCGGCGCTCCCACCACTGCTGTTACCGACCTGGCTACCACCAAGGACGTGCATCTGGTCAGCCTGGATGACGAGCATATCGCCAAGCTGCTGGAGACCTCCGACTACTACACCAAGACCGTCATCCCCAAGGATGTGTACGGTCTGGATGAGGATGTGACCACCGTGGCCGTGGCCGCTGTGATCCTGGCCCGCAACGATGTGTCTGAGGATGCCATCTATGCCCTGACCGCCGACATCTTTGACAACGCCGCTGATCTGGTCAGCAGCCACGCCAAGTATGGCGAGCTGAGCCTGGAGTTCGGTTCCTCCATCACCTCCGTGCCCTATCACCCCGGCGCTGCCAAGTACTTTGCCGAGAAGGGCTTCACCGTTCAGTAAAAGCTGTACGGAACATTAACAGGAAAAACCTCTATTGAGACTACGGCGGGCCCGTCCCGCCGTAGTTCTCGCTGTTCTTTGGCATAGCATCCCCAAAACCACACCAAGGAGATCCACTATGAAATTGTTCAAGAAACGGGTCGAAGAGGCCCCGGCTGTTGACACCTCCGCCGCCTCCGGCGAGGATATGGCCGCCGATCTGGACGCGGTGATGCGCAAATATGACCGTGAATCCAACACCCGCATCTGGGAAGGCCCCCTCCGCTGGATCACCGGCGGGCTGATGGCGGCGTTCTCTCTGTACTGCATCGCGCAATGACCCTGTGGTCCACGGCTCTGCCGGAGACCCGTCTGAGCCTGTTCCTGGCCTGCATCGTATTCATCGGTTTTCTGACCTATCCCATCAAGAAGGGCCATGTGAAGGTCAACTTCATGCCCTGGTATGATATTGTTCTGATGCTGGTGGGTACCGGCTGCTTCCTGTATTTCGCCTTCAACGCCATGACGCTGATCAAGCTGGCCACCCGCATCGAGCCCATCCATGTGGTCATCGGCGCGGTGGGTATCCTGATCCTGCTGGAGCTGTGCCGCCGCTGCGTGGGTCTGCCCATCCTGTGCGTGGTGGGCGTGCTGCTGGTGTACACCTTCTACAACCAGCTCGGTTGGAACCCCGACTTTTATCAGGCGCTGAAGAACATCATCTATAAGCTGTTCTATACCACCAACGGTGTTATCGGCACCCCCGTCAACGTCTGCTATACCTACATCGTTCTGTTCATCATCTTCGGCGCGTTCCTGGAGCGCACCGGTATCGCCAACTTCTTCATCAGCTTCGCCAACCGCATCGCCGGTTGGTCCAGCGGCGGCCCTGCCAAGGTAGCGGTCATCTCCTCCGCCCTGTGCGGCATGGTGTCCGGTTCCTCCGTGGGCAACACCGTTACCACCGGCTCGGTCACCATCCCCATGATGAAGAAGACCGGCTATAAGCCGGAGTTTGCCGGCGCTGTCGAGGCGGCTGCCTCCACCGGCGGCCAGATCATGCCTCCCATCATGGGCGCTGCCGCCTTCCTGATGGCGGAGTACATGGGCCTGCCCTATAAGGATGTGGCCGTCAAGGCCATCCTGCCCGCCGTGCTGTACTTCACCGGCATTTTCATTGCTGTTCACCTGGAGGCCAAGAAGCTGGGCCTGAAGGGTCTGTCCCGGGACGAAATGCCCGCCTGGAAGGATCTGGGCCGCAAGAGCTATCTGCTGCTGCCGCTGATCCTGCTGGTGTGGCTGGTATCCTCCGGCGCAAAGACCATGCAGTTCTCCGCCGCCGTCTCCATTCTGGCCGCCGTCGTTGTGGGCTTCCTGAATAAAGATGAACGCCTGACCCCCAAGAAGATCTTCGAGGCACTGGAAGCCGGCGCCCGCGGCGCCATCACCGTCGGCGTGGCCTGCGCCGTGGCCGGTATGATCGCCGGCTGCATCACCGTCACCGGTCTGGCTTCCATCCTGATCAACGGCATCGTAGGTCTGGCTGGCAACGCCACCATTATCGGTCTGGTGCTGACCATGGTCTGCTGCATTATCCTGGGCATGGGCGTTCCTACTACCGCCAACTACTGCATCATGGCCTCCACCTGCGCCCCGATCCTGATCAAGATGGGCATCCCTGTGGTGGCGGCCCACTTCTTCGTGTTCTACTTCGGTATCGTGGCGGATATCACGCCTCCTGTGGCGCTGGCCGCCTACGCGGGCTCCGCCATCGCCAAATCCGACCCCATGAAGACCGGCCTGAACGCCACGAAGCTGGCGATCGCCGCGTTTATCGTCCCCTACATCTTTGCCTACTCCCCCGCCCTGCTGTTTGAGAACATCTCCGGCTGGTGGGAGGTGGCCCAGATCTGCATCAGCGCCCTGCTGGGCATCTTCGGCATCGCGGCGGCCCTCAATGGGCATCTGTACAAGAAGCTGTCCTGGGTCTTCCGCATCCTGCTGGCGGTCGGCGGTCTGGGCATGATGATCCCCGGTACGCTCACCGACGTGGCGGGCCTGGCGCTGGTGGCAGTTGTCGTGGTCGTACAGTACCTCTCTGCCAAGCGTGAAAAAGCAACGATCAAATGATCTCCTTTCTGTGAAAAGGCCCGTCGTTCTCGGCGGGTCTTTTTCGTGATAACGCGGGAATGCGGCAGACACATTGCCTCAGGAAAGTTCAAAAACGGAGTTGTGCAAAATGCCAAGGGCGAAATCGGATGAACTAATATGAGAAATCTGACGCAAAACGCGCAAAATTGGAGAAAAACAGAAAGAGACAGCAAAATTTATTCCTGTTTTTTGCAAAAACGTTTCAGAAAAAAATTCTTATGTCAGAATTAAGCTGCGCTTATGTTCCAAGAACAACACATTTCTGGCAAAAATTTGAAATGTGATTGCGAAAACAGCCGCCGATTTCGGATTTTACGGGATGTTGAACGAAAAAATGTTTTTATGCAAATCGACGAAAAAATCGTACAAAAATTATTTTTCACTGAAAAATAATTTGAAAGCTTGACGGAAAAAGTAGGTTTTTATTATAATATAGTGCGGAACAAAAATGAAAGATTCCCCATCCGGGGAAGAAAGAGGAAAACACATTATGGAAAAGTATCTGGTCATAGCCACATTTATTGGCTCGATCATCGCGCTGCTGTTCGCGTTCATCACGGGCAAGCGCGTCCTGAGCTTTGACGAGGGCACTCCTCTGATGAGCAAGATCTCCCGCTCCATCCGCGAGGGCGCCAACGCGTACCTGAAGCGGCAGTACACCGTGGTGGGCATCTTCTTTGCCTGCATGATCGTGGTGCTGTGCATCATGGCAGCCTGCGGTCTGCTGACCTGGTTCGTGCCCTTCGCCTTCCTGACCGGCGGCTTCTTCTCCGGCCTCTCTGGCTTCGTGGGCATGCGCATCGCCACCAAGGCCAACTGCCGCACCGCCAACGCCTGCCGCGACGGCCTGAACCGCGGCCTCCGCGTGGCCTTCTCCGCCGGCTCCGTTATGGGCTTTACTGTGGTCGGCCTCGGCCTGCTGGATATCAGCGTGTGGTTCATGCTGTTGCGCTTCGTGTTTAAGCTGGAGGCCGCTGACATCACCAGCGCCATGCTGACCTTCGGCATGGGCGCCAGCTCCATGGCGCTGTTTGCCCGCGTGGGCGGCGGCATCTTCACCAAGGCGGCCGATGTGGGTGCCGACCTGGTGGGCAAGGTTGAGGCCGGTATTCCCGAGGACGATCCCCGCAACCCCGCTGTTATCGCCGATAACGTAGGTGACAACGTGGGCGATGTGGCCGGTATGGGTGCGGACCTGTATGAGAGCTATGTTGGCTCCATCATCTCTGCCTCCGCCTTGGGCGTGGCGGCATTCAGCGATCAGGCCTTCAAGGCCATGGCTATTCCCATGGTCATGGCGGCGGTGGGCATCATCTGCTCCATCATTGGCTCTTTCTTCGTCAAGACCGAGGAGAACGCCGACCAGCGCACGTTGCTGAAAGCACTGTCCCGCGGTACCAACCTGGCGGCTATTCTGATTGCTATTATCTCCTTCTTTCTGGTGTGGGCCCTGCTGGGCATCGAGCACTGGGGACTGTATGTGGCCATTCTCTCCGGTCTGGTGGCCGGCGTGCTGATCGGCAAGGCCACGGAGTATTACACTTCTGATACCTACAAGCCGACCCAGGAGCTGAGCAGCAAGAGCCAGACCGGCTCCGCTACCATCATCATCGGCGGTCTTGGCCTGGGTATGCTCTCCACGGCGGTGCCCATCGTGATCGTGGCGGTGTGCATCCTGTTGGCGTTCTTCCTCTCCGGCGGCGCAGCCAGCACAGGCATGGGCCTGTACGGCATTGCTTTGGCGGCAGTGGGTATGCTGTCCACGCTGGGCATCACCCTGGCCACCGACGCCTACGGCCCCGTGGCCGACAATGCCGGCGGTATCGCTGAGATGGCTGGCTTGGAGCCGGAGGTTCGCAAGCGCACAGACGCGCTGGACTCTTTGGGCAACACCACGGCAGCTACCGGCAAGGGCTTTGCCATCGGCTCCGCCGCGCTGACGGCTCTGGCACTGATGGCTTCCTATATCGAAAAGGTCAAGGAAGTGGGCGCGAATGTCACCTTTGAGGACTTCTCCCTGATGAACCCCGTGGTGCTGGTGGGCCTGTTTATCGGCGCGTGCCTGCCCTTCGTGTTCGCAGCGCTTACCATGAACTCCGTGGGCCGCGCGGCCCAGAGCGTGGTGCTGGAGGTACGCCGCCAGTTCCGCGAGATCACCGGCCTGATGGAGGGCAAGGCGGATCCCGACTACGCGCGCTGCGTGGATCTGTGCACCAAGGCCAGCCTGAAGGAGATGGTGCTGCCCACCGTTATCGCGGTGGTGACGCCCATTGTGGTAGGTATGATCCTGGGTTTCAAGGGTGTGGTCGGTCTGCTGGCCGGTGCCACCGTTACTGGTTTCCTGATGGCTATCTATATGGCCAATGCCGGCGGTGCCTGGGATAATGCCAAGAAGTACATCGAGGCAGGCAACTTCGGCGGCAAGGGCAGTGATTGCCACAAGGCCGGCGTGGTGGGCGACACCGTGGGCGATCCCTTCAAGGACACTGCGGGTCCGGCCATCAACATCCTCATCAAGCTGCTGAGCATGGTGTCCATCGTGTTCGCCGGTCTGATCGTGAATTACGCTATTCTGTAACGGGAAAAGGGAAAAAAGAACAAGCAGCACCCCCGGCTTCTCTCTCTCTCTCTCTTTCTCTCAGATGTGCTAAGTAATTGATTTTTTTGAACAGGCAGGCAGTGGCGTGAGCCGCTGCCTGCCTGTTCTTTTCCTGTCTTGATTTTCTGTACCTACGATACCTATGTTTGCACTGCCAGCTGTTGTGCGATCATTCCTAAGTACATAGCAAAACACGGGATACCGAAGATGCGGTTTCATGATCTTCGCCATAGCTGTGCCAGCTTGCTGCTGGCCAACGGCGTCCCCCTCAAACACATTCAGGAGT
>OLPR01002346.1_pt1 | contig 14003 bp, 10 predicted proteins | sample 1672761 | NCBI WGS metagenome assembly OLPR01 (sample SAMEA3136721, study PRJEB25190) | human gut metagenome | biome: human gut; feature: human-associated habitat; material: faeces | place: Austria | collected 2013 | reverse complement strand
GGTTGTTCCTATGTGTGAGAGTGGAAGGAATATCCTAGCTAAGCATAAGAAAAACAACTTAATAGGTAACAAACACAATATTTACTAGTCTTTTGTCAATTCAAATGACAAATCAATCAATCTTATTATTTCTTCATCCGATAAAGAATCATCTAAAGATACTGAAATCCATGATTTCTTATTCATATGATATGCTTTGAAATATCCAATTGATTTTAATTTTTCTTCTAGGATTTGAGGAGTGATTTTCAAATTGATAATTTCTATTTCATCCGAAGATTTCAAACCTAATTTTCTTTTGTCTATGTTCATGATAAGACCAAACCATTTTCTATTTTCTAAGTGCCTATATACACCGGAACTAGGATTTGATTTTCCTAGAAATTCTGGCTTTACTTTGTATGCTTTACAAATATATGAATCGATTCGATTGGATTGATCGAATCTATAATTAGTTTCAATAGAGCAATTCTCTTTAATATCTTCTAATATATCTATTACTTCTTCTTTTATTTTATAGGCGTATTCACCAAGTTTATTGCTGAATTTATAGTTTAAATACTCTTCATTGACATCTAAATCTATAACTTTGGAATTGATGACATTGTTTGATTGAATCTCGAGGATGAGCATCATATTATCAATCGATAATTTCTTTTCGAATTTAAAAGAATCATCATATTGTTTAAATCCATAATTGAGTAGTTTTTCATTATTGAATTTAGATTTACCGAATACTATTTGTTCTATTGTTTTACTCATAATTTAAATCCATTACTATTGTAAGAGTATACAATTCAGTATAAAAAATAAACAGTTTGTTCTAATTCAATTGATAATAGAAGAGAAAGAAATTATGGTTGAAAGCGATTACCTAGGAGGGTAATATGAAACAACAATTATTAAAAATTATTCTTTTGTCTTCTTCTTTATTGGGACTTATGTCTTGCAATGAATCAAAGCCTACTAATGGAAATTCAGCAAATTCCAATGTAGGTAATTCTCAAAACACTGGAAAGAAAGACGATCCTACCGATGTTACTTTGACTGGTGCTTATATTTCACCTGCTGTTCTTCAGTATCAAAATATGAGACCAACAAACCAAATTTATTGGACCACTTTTTCATTTGAAACTATTCAACTTTATTCAGACAACACTTATTGTTTGACTTTGGATTCATCATGTTTTTCAGGAGTGGTTTTACCTGATGTAGGAAACGATGCCACTGGTTCTGCTCGTGAAAGCTCTGTAACTCGTTATTATGGAACCTGTACTCAAAAAACTAATGAGTTAGATGAAGATACACTGGATGTATCTTTAGCTACTCCTACAAGAATAGTAAGAAATTTCAATTCTAACTTTTATGTCGATTCAGAGAACTTTCATCCTGTTACTGGAACAGGTGCCTATTTTAATAAAGTCACCTATGAGACCAAAGAAGATTTCATGAAAGCTCTTGCCTTTAAGCCTGTTGATGTTTCAGTTTCGAAAACAGCAGCTAGCTTTGATTTCTTTAAAACTGAAGCCTTAGATGAAGGAACAAGTATTTCAACCTCTGCTGTAGGATACTCAATTACAGGTAGTTACATGAGCAACGCATCCTTAGGCTATATGAATGTGAGACCTACCTATAATTATTATGTGACAACTATGAATCAACAAGTGTTGGATCTCTTGGACTCGACTCATTATTGCTTCTCAATTTACTCGACTTCTTATTCTGGATTAGTTCTTCCTGAGGAAGGAAATGATGTTCAAGGAAATGAAAGAGCAAATTATGTTCTTTCCTTCTATGGAACATATACCAAAACAGCCAATGAATTGGATGATTCAATGTCTGATATAAGCCTTTCTGCTCCTAGTAGAGTTACAATGAATTATGATGGTAAATATTATGTTGATTCAGATAACTGGGACGATGCAGCTAAGACTCATACTCAATTCACGGATAATACAACTCAAGAAGTTAAACAATATGCCAGTGGTAGCGAATATTTGAATTCCTTTAATACAAAAGCCACAAGTATTGCTGTAACTGAAGGAACAGCTAATTTTGATTATGTTGATTACACTGCTCAACTTTATTAATAGATAAGGAGATATAAAATGAAAAAAAGCAAGTTGTTTAGGGGACTTACTGGAACATTTGCTCTTTTGACTGCACTTTGTTCTTATGCAGGAATTCTCGCATTTGAAAATTCAGGACAAGTAGATATTTTCCTTGGAATATCAAAACCTAATACCCAAAGTTCTGATTATTCTTCAATTGAAGAAATGAGAAAAGCAGAGAGATTGAATGAAATTCAAACTCAAGCTGAAGGATCTGTTCTTTTATTCAACAACAATAATGCATTGCCAATTGCAGCTGGTTCTAAGATGACACTCTTAGGTAAAACTAGTGCAGACAATATATTCAAGGGTGCATCTGGAGGCTCTATCACAACTGAAGAAGGCGGAGCTGTTTCATTATATCAAGCCTTGAAGAACGAGGGATATTCTATAAATGATAATGTCTATAATGCATTGAAGAACTCGACTGTGAAAAGAAGTCGTGGATTCATCGGGGAAGTCGGAAAGGACTTCTACGATGATGGAATGAAGTCTTCTTTCAGTCAATATAACGATGTGGCTTTGATCACTCTGGGCAGATTTTCAGGAGAACAGCAAGATTTTGCTAGTAAAGGCGATTCAAACCAAGACAATGGAGCAGATGAAAACGGAGATCCTATCGACAATCAAGGTGTTAGGATGCTTTCACTACATCAAGAAGAAAGAGAAACCATCGAATTGGCTAAAGCCAGTGGATTCAAAAAGATTGTCGTTCTTTTGAATACAGCTACCACGATGGAAGTTGGTGAATTAGAGTCACTAGGAGTTGATGCATGTCTTTGGATAGGCTATCCAGGATATACTGGATTTGAAGGTGTAGCTAAAGTATTGAAAGGTGAATATGATCCAAGCGGTAGAACTGTTGATACATATGCTACAAACTCATTGTCTTCACCGGCTATGAGAAACTTTGGATCCTTCAATTATTCAAATGTTACTGAACCAGGTCAAAATAAATATTTAGTCTATGCAGAAGATATTTATATCGGATATAAGTATTATGAGACTAGATACTTTGATCAAGTTCAAGGAAAGAATAATGCAAAGAATACAATTGGATCTTATGCTTCTAATGGTGCTTGGAACTATGCGGATGAAATTTCATATCCTTTCGGATATGGAATCTCATATGCTAAGTTTGAAGAAAAAATTGAAAGCATACAGTGGAATAGAGACAAACATGTGGTCGAGGCAAAAGTCAAAGTTACCAATTTGGGAAGCGACAATTATTCTGGAGAGAGTAAGGATGTTGTAGAACTATATGCTTCACTTCCTTATACCACTGGAAATGCAGAAAAATCAGCTATACAGCTTATAGGCTATGGAAAGACGAAGAACCTTAAAGCAAATGAGAGTGAGACCATAACTATAACCGCAGATGATTATTTATTTGCAACATATGATAATAAAGCTGTTAACGGAGCTGATTCAACAAAGAAAGGTTGCTATGTTTTTGATCCAGGAGATTATTATTTCAGTATTGGAAAAGATTGTCATGATGCTTTAAATAATGTTATGGCATTACAAGGCATTTCTGGATTGTTTGATCAAGATGGACAAATAGTAACCGGAAATAAGCAAAATGCAGTTAAAACTACTCTGTCTTCTTTGGATAATATAACTTACGCTAAATCTCCTGATACTGGAAATATAGTATCTAACCAATTCGACGATATGGATATAAATTATTTTATGAAAGATACAGTCAATTATTTGACTAGATCAGATTGGAATACATATCCATCTAGAATTGAGAACTTGACCGTCAACGATCAAATTAAAACTATTTTGGAAGGTCATACTTATGTTAAACCTAGCGATGCACCTGATGTGACTTCGTATAAGTTTTCACAGAAATATGAGACTCCAATCACTTTGAAGGATATGCGCAATGTTCCTTATGAAGATGATGAGAAATGGGATAAATTCATTGATCAATTGACTCCTACTCAATTAGCAAAGATTTGTGGCGAAAAGTTTGGAAATGACGCTATTGAAGAACTTGGAGTTCCTCAAACCTCAGCTGCTGATGGACCAGATGGAATTCAATCAAATGTCGGATTCTCACATGTCAGTGAAGTAGTTGCGACTTCGACATTCAACGATGAACTTATCGCTTTGAGAGGAAAATTCATGGCTGAGGATGGAATGGCTGTAGGTCAAAACGGAGTGTATGGATTCGGAGCTAACATGCATAGAACACCATATGCAGGAAGAAACTATGAATACTATTCCGAAGATACTATCCTTTCATATTTGGTCGGGTCTATTCAAACTAAGGCTGCTACCGAAAAAGGCTTGACCACTTATGTAAAGCATTTCTGTGCTAACGATCAAGAAACTTGGAGAAATGGTAATTCAACTATCATGACTGAGCAAACCTATAGACAAGGACCTTTGAAAGGATTTGAAGGAAGCTTTACCAAAGGTGGATCATTGGGTACGATGACTTCAAATACTAGGGTTGGATTTAAGGTTGTTTCTATGGATCCAGCTACTATGACTCAAGTACTAAGAAACGAATGGGGATTCAAAGGTGTTGCTATGACAGATTCATCTAAAGGAAGTAGATATTATCTATATACTAATGAATCCGTTGATGCTGGAATCGATCAGTTCAATAATGATGAGACTAGAGGAACATCTGATTTGAAGAATGCTTTGATAAAGGATAAAGATGGTCATCTTTGGGGTAAAGCTAGAACCATCGCTAAACATTATTTCTATACGATTTCACGTAATTTTGCTATGGCTGGTGATGATGTTGTCATCGATACAGGTGCTAGCTGGTGGGAAACAGGAATTATCAGTGTCATTTCAGTGCTAGGAAGCGTTACTGGCATTTTCTTAGCTTTGGATGTTACTTTCGAAGTCTTGGAAAATAGAAAGAAAAAGGAGATGTAATCAAATGAAGAATTATTTTAAGAATATTTTTTCAAAAGATTGTTCTTGGATTGAATACTTATCTTTTGGAATATCTTTGTTTATGTTGATCGTATCGATCCCTTATTTGATTATTAATCCGGGTGAATTGAAGATTGAAGACTATTCGAGAACATTTGCATTCATTATGTTTCTAATCGGAAGCTTGATAGGAATAATATCGTTCTTTGTTAGATTTAAGTACATCAATGATTATGCACCATTAGTTTCTGTCGCATTCTATTCAGTTGGATGTGGAAGACAGTTATATCTTGCTTGCTACCCCCTAGCAGACTTGATGACTGGTGTTAATTGGTTTGGAGGAAATCTTGGAATCTATTTGACTTTCTTGATATTATTCCTTATTGGAACTATAACTGAAATAGTTGTTTTATTCTTACCAGGGAATAAAAAGTAGATTAGAAACATTGAAATTAAAAGTCCTAGCTCAGCGGCTAGGATTTTTTAAAATGAAATAAGTAATTTGAATATTTGATTGTCGGTAGAATAGGATAATGTTCCGTTGTATCTATTGACAATGTATGAAATTGATTTAGACCCAAAGCCATGGTTCTTCCCATCTGTTTTGGTCGATATTGGAAGATTAGAAGAACTGAATTTGATTTCACCATCAAAATAATTATCAATCTCTAATAATATAATTCCATTCTTCTTGGCTAAAGTAAAATCGACAATTCTTTTATCATCAGGGAGATTCTCGACAGCTTTGATTGCATTAGACAAAGCATTTGTTATTAAGGAATATAACTCAGTCTTTTCCATAAAATTCAAAAGATTTCCATCGCACATACAAGTTAATTTGATGTTGTGTTTTTGACAAATCAGTTGATTCTCGTAAATTGCTGAGTCTACTACATCATTACCCGTTTTTATGGTTGAATCATAGAAGGAAGTAGCTTCTTTCAAAGATAATAGTTCTTCATCTGTTATCTTTCCTTCTAGTTTGGATAATTGGTGATTTAAATCATGGCACTTAGAATTTATGATATCTATATTTTCTCTACTTTTTTCAAACTGCTCTCTTTCTTTGTCTAACAAGTTTGACATCAAAGCCATTTCTTGTTCCTGATTCGATGAATAGAAGATTCCTTTTCTAATGATTAGAATCATCAAAGCCATAAAGCAACAAACTATTTTAATCATTCCAGACAGAATTAAACTTTGTGATTCATACGGAGTGACGAAACAATAGAAGAAATCAGTCGCTAATACAGAAAAAATCGTTAAAATTGAAATGTTGCGTTTTCCTTTTTTAGATAAACTGACATTGCTTTTCATTTTAAAAATGAAGCCGAAGATTATGTAGATTGCTATATGATAAGCATAATATATTGTCCAATCTAAATATATATTCTGACCTTCGAAGAAAGACATGGTTAAAATAGTATCATTACCTGTTAAATTTAGGATTGCTCCTAATGATTTTGCAGTGAATATTCTTGTTGCATGTGTGGCACATAATGATTGAATCCATTGGAATTTCTCTTCATCATAAGTGATTAACAAAAGCAGTTGTGTTAGTCCAAACATATACAAGGAATGAACTATTCCTTGTAAGGCTCTTATGCTTGACATGGTGCTTCTTAAATATGCAAGAGGAACAGATAAAAGTATAAGTGAAAAAATAGTAATGAGATTCCAAAACCACCACTTCTTCTTATAGTGACCTTTTATATTGAATAGATAAATAGATAGAAGGACTTCAAAATCAGCTGATAATATTATGACAAGCTGTTTAAGGATTTCTTCTCCTAAAAGTTTGCTTAAGAATTCATTCATTTTGAATTACCTTGAAGATAATTGACAAAGGCTTGTTTGAATTCTTTTTTTCGAGGCCTAGAAATCAATAATTTTTCATTACCTAAATAACAGTAAGTATCATCTATATTAGTTATGAACTTTAGATTTACTAGATAGCATTTGTTACATAGTGAGAATAAGTTGCTATTTAATTTTTCTATCACAGATTTAAGAGTTCCTAAAGACATAAATTCCCTTTTAGAATCGGTGTGATATACGATTCTATGATGTATTGCTTCTACATAGGTGATTTCATTTATGCTTAGTCTGATTGAATTTCCTTTATATGTCACCACAATGCTTTCTTCTAAATTGGATTTGTGAATTCTATTTACGGCTCTATCAAATTTTAATGCGAATTCTTGATACTGAATAGGCTTAACTAAGAAATCCAATGCTTCTACTTCATATCCTTTTATTGCGTATTGCCCTAAAGAGGTTATGAAGAACAAAATAACATTCTTATCTTTTTCTCTTATCTTCTTAGCTAAATCCATTCCATTCATTTCAGGCATCTTTATATCTAAGAAGATTAGATCAAAATCAAATGAATAAGAGTCGATAAATACAATTGGATTTGAAAATGTGATTATTTCAAACGAAAAGCTTGGATTATTCATCTCATACTGTTTGATGAATGTCTTTAATTTGGAACGATCCAATTCATCATCTTCTACAATTGCTATTTTGTTTATATCCGTTTAATTTATATCGATAGTATTATAGAAGAAAAAGGACTATTTAGTTCTTATAAAAATTAGTATCGATCAAAAGATTGTATTTAGGTGATGGTTATTAATGATTTACTTTATATCTGACCCAAAGAGTGCCACCATCCATTACTTTAGCTTCAATCAAATTGAAATCTACTGGATTATAGTTTGATAATCTTTTTTTAACTGAATAGAGCCGTAGTCTTAGTGAATCCATAAGCACAAGGAGCAATTACTACATTGATTTCATCACACATACCTACATGGATGAAAGACTAGTTTAATATTACACCTCCACCCAACATCAAAGTCTCTATTTCAAATAAGCTTTTTAATTTATCCAATATTGATTTGTAATCTATTGGAATATGGGCATTTTCTTTTATGGAGAATCTCGGAAACAATGTGCTGGCCAAACTTATAGAGCTAACTATCTAGAATATTAACGGCGGATAAAATGTCGAAATAGGAAACGAGGTCGATTACAGAAATAAGAAGGACATTTTAGAAAATTCAATGCTAAAACAATGAAAACTCATGGCTAATTATTTTAATAAGCAATTGATTTATTGATACTAAGCTTTGATAACTAAAAAAATTGTCTATATTGTTTATAAAAAATCTTTGATATATAATGCTATTGTATATAACCAACAAAATAATAGAAACTGAAAGGATGGTGGAAAAGTATTATGCATAATATTCTTGGAAAGATAGTATTATCAGCAATTTCATTAGTATCTTTGTTCTCTTGTAAGACTGATAATTCAATTACTGATCTTGGGCCTTTTACTGTATTAGGATTAGATCCGTTCACATATGAATATACATCTGGAACTTTGGAAAAAGATAATTCAGGGAAATACTATGTAAGAGATGAATTCTATTTCAGTCACTATTTAGCAGTCACCAGGGCCGACAAATCTGTCGATGTTAAATGTTATTCTGTCGTAGATCCAGAAGAAGGATCAGATTTGAAGTATGTATTAAATAAAATTTCTTTTGATGATTTTGAAGTGGGAGAGAAGGTAATATTTAAATGGAAACCGGGCATAGAAGATTATTATGCTTTTAAAACAATACCTGTATTTGAGATGTATAAGTTTTCAGCTAAAATAGAATTGACTGAGTTTACTAGAGTCAAAGGAAAGATACTGAATTCTGATAAAACCTGGTATGGAAGTTGTGATTATTTGTTTGAGGATGAAAAAGAATCTAAGTATATTAGTTATGTTGGTTGCAATAGTTCATCAGATATGACTGTTACTTGGAACTTACAGAATAGTCAATTCAGCGGCAAAGAAAGCTATGACTGTTATGTAGTCGAAAAGGATAACTTAGCTTTATTCTTAATAAACAATAAGGAAGTATGGTAATCATAAAAAAGGGGCTGAGGCCCCTTTTTATTATGTTTTTGTTGTGTGCTACTATCCATCACTTTAGCTTCAATCAAAATGAAATCTACAGGATTATAGTTTGATAATCTTTTTTTGATGCAAAATGAAATCGTAGTGTTAGTAGATTCACCAACATGTAGAGCTATTCTCACATAGACTTAATTATACATTCTTGCTTTAATTAAAACTCGGAGACTAAGACAAAATATGGAGCTGATGCAGTTTGTTTCCTTCTTACTCCAACAAGGCTAGCCGAGAAAAAACTATTAGATAGAAAGACCATCTTGTTTATATTATCTTAAGGTTTTTATAAGAAACCTTAAGATAAATATAAAGAAGTACTAAGAAGTGATTGTATGATAACAACAAATACGAAAGGCTGAACTAAGAAGATGGAAAACATAAAAGATTTCTTTAAATCAAAACTAGGAAGGGTAACAATACGAGCGATAGTAGAAATTGTTGTAGCTACTAGTTTGATGCTAGGAATCTATTATGGATTAGGTAAAACTAAAGAAGCTATGTCTGCTGCCTTGGGATTCTCAGCCTTTATCTCTCTAGCTCTTTGTTTCTTCACGTGGCTTTTTGATTGGGGTGCATTCGATTTTATCTCATATGGGCTTATATCTTTAAAATATAGGAAGTCAGACAGCAAGCCTTATTTGGATTTGAATGATTATAGGGCTAGTAAAGTTGGAATAAGAGAACTGAATAAATATAACCATTTTCCTTACTTAATAACTGGTGTAGCCTTTTTTATATCATATGTCTTATATATTAATTTCTAAGTAAAAAATAGCCGCTAAGTGATAGCGGCTATTGGTTTGACTTAATAATGGAGATAGAATCCTAGATTATGATATTTCCTTGCAAGATTATTTGATGTTGAAAACATCATTACCATCCCGTGTCGATTATGGCAATTACAAAGAAATTTTCGATATGACTAAAATTAAAATCATCATCAGTGAGGCTGAATGAACTAAAATTGAAAACGCCATTGCCGTGTGATAAAATCAACGTATGAATACTTTTAAATCTAGATTAAAGCACAAAAGTGTAAGAAATGTCGGTTGGGGAATCATCACTTTATTTTTGGTGTCTATTTTTAGCTTAGGATTTTCTAGTTGGAATATTTCTTATAATCAAAGTGCTCAAATAGACATAAATGGTGGTAGTAGCGATGTAGAAGATTACTCAAAATCTATTACTCTCAGCAATGAGAATTCCTCTCCTTTGGATTTTAAGTTTTGCAAGGATGGACTGGTTAGAGATGATACAATCGTTTATGAAGGAAATGCATTATTTAGGTTTAAAATCAGTTTAGCTGGTGAATATGGACTTCTAACTTATAAAAAAGACTTATCTTCTTTTGGAGTGTCTTTGACCTTAAGACAAAAATATGAAAAAGGGAAAAGCTTTGAATTTGTCAGTCAAAATTATTTAAAATTGACTGATAACAATCCCATGGTATCTTATAGTGTCGATGGTGGTCTTACCAAAGTATCTACTGGTAACAAATCATCGGACATAAATAAGTATGTATTGAATTCATCATTCACATATACTTTGACTGATGGTCAAAAGAATGATGAATTCATCAGTTTTAATGTTTACTATCATTATGATCTCAGTTCTAAGAAAGACAGCTTTGAAGCTGATGTCTTCGACAAAATCCAAAATGATAGTTTTAGTTTTATTTTCAGTGTAGGAGTGATGGATTTGAAATGAGGGCAAGAAAATCATTGATAAGAACAATACTTGTTGTTACCACAATGCCAGGTTTGGTTTCTGGCATTGGATTTTCATCATGGATTACTGTTTCAAGTCAAGAGATTAAAACTACTGATATAAAGGATAACAATGCTAGGAAGGTGGCTTATTCAACAACTACTAATCTTTACTATACGACTGTAGAAAAGGCATTGTTAGAAACTACTAGTGGTGGAACAACATATATTCTTCCTGGAAAGAATCCTTCCATTAATAATGACTGTAGTGTAGGTAGTGGAGTTACACTTTGCATTCCTATGACATTTAATGATGCTAATGGGACAATAACTGCTGAATGGGATGGAAGCAGAACTAATGGTTCTGGAACAAATGATGATAAGAACAAAACTGGAATATTTGAAAATATAATTACCGACGGTACTCATCATACTCCCTCAGATTCAACTAAACAAAAAGTTGATAAATATAGAATGAATCAAGTTTTCTTAAATTCAAAACTAACTGTTGAACAAGGTGGGTACTTGTATATTGGTGGTGTTAACGGCTCTACTGAAAGCTTTGTTAAGAATCAAGTTACTGGTCAATATTCGGAAATTACAATGTCTTCTAAAGCTTCGCTTGACATTGAAGGTGAAGTTACATGTTGGGGTTATATCAAGGAAGCTGATAAATCAAATAACGGAAGTAATGTTATTGTAGAAAAAACAGGGACATTGAAAACTCCTTTGGTCTTTTATGATTTTAAAGGAGGTTTTGCTTCTGTTGCATTTAATTCAGCAAAAATATTCCCGCTCAGTCAATGGGATATGCCTAATATTCAATCACAGCTAACTGTTAACTATGGTGGAAAGTTAGTCGGGCGTTGGTTGCTCAACATGAATAATACTTATTATAGTGATGATGCACAAATATTAGCTAGTGATCACGCATTCTTTAATATGACTAATGAAAATAGTAAAGCAGTTATTAAATATAATCCATCCAGTTATTTATATACTACTTGGACTGATTCTTCATTCTGGTATAAAAAAGGAACTAAATATGATCCTAAAGGAAAAGGATTAACTAGTTTTGATTTGTATGGTGGTGGAGAATTTGGAACTTTAAGTGTTAGTTTTAAACAAGAGATTATAGGTGAAGCAGCTATTACGTACAACATAGTTTCTTCTAATTTTGACTTACCCATTAATTATAGATATCAGATTGGACTTCACAATGGAACATTTAATCTCGGAAACAAAATAAAATTTATGCCCGGAAGCCTTCTTCATGTCTATGAAGATGCAACTTTAAATCAAACAAATAATGTTATTTATATACAGAAAATTGATTATGATGCGGCATCAAAGGGTGGTAGCTATTCTTATCCGGAATTAAGTTCTACTTCATCAATTGGAAATACTGCTAGATTAATAGTAGATGGAACTTATAATGTAAATAGTGGAAACTTTGGTGGATATGTAGAAACAAATAATTCAAAAGGTCAATTCAATATATCTAAAGATGCTGGTACTACAGCAAGTGTTAAGGAAGCTGGATATAAGAAAGCAACAGTAGGTTATTCTACAGTAGAAACAACATCAACTGCTTCAACTGAGTTGGTAATCAGCAATAGTGGTTATAAATACAAAGCCAATTCTAATATAAACTTTATTTCTAAAGGTAATTATTGGAACTTATCTAATGGTTTTACCATTGGATTTAACATTCCACATGTAGATAAATATGTCATTTGGAAGAATGGAAAAAATTCAATTCCTAATCTTCAAATCGATGATACATTTACCCTTCCTACTGTGGATGATATCAGTCTTAATAGTGGAGTAGCTGTCGTATCTAAATGGAAGATAGGTGGTAAAGAATACAATCCAGGTCAATCTATAATTTTTGATGAATCTATTTTAGTTAATGGATTAAAATTTGAACCAGTATGGGTAGCTAGCGGAAAGATAATTACTTTAAGCTTTTCAATTAGAGACAACGATTATATTACTAATATTGATGGCTCTTCTGCTGATGTTAATAATAAACATTTTGGTGATTCTTTTACTTCTTATAAAGCCGAATCTAAAAAAGACTTAACTAGGGATTCTTGGTCAGGCTGGTATTGTGTTGAAGAAAATAAGAAAATTGATGAAAAGAATAAACAATTCATATCCACTTTGAATTTTGAGACATACCCTAAGCTTGCAGAAAAAGTTTCTTTATCTTTCCAAGCCACTGGATCAAGTTGTATCCTTCCTTCTTCTTTAATTATGTTACCTGATGGATTATATAAACAGGCTGGTTTATTGAAATCCGGTGACATAGTAATGTCATTCAATCATGAAACAGGTAGATTAGAGCCTACTGAAATAATAATCAATGATGATATAGATGAACCTGAACAGACTTATGATGTGATTCATTTAATATTTGATAATGGAAATGAAACTGATATTGTTTATGAACATGGATTCTTCGATTTAACATTGAATAAATATGTTTACTTACATACATATGATGCTTGTAATTTCATTGGACATAAATTCGTATTCTTTAAGAATTCGAATGGTCAAATTGAAAGAATTAAACTCATTCAAGTAATCATCAACAAGATGGTTACTAGAGTTTGTTCTCCAGTAACAGCTAATAACTTAAATATCGTTTCAGATAACATGTTGAGTATGCCAGGTGGAATTACTGGTTTATTCAATATATTTGAATATGAAAATGAATCTTTGAAATATAACATAAAGAAGAAAAACGAAGATATAAAGAAATATGGATTATTGGATTATTCATCATTTGATAAATATCTATCTAAAGAATTGTATGATAAGTTACCATGTAAGTATATGGCTATATCTATAGGAAAAGGTTTTATATCTTGGAATACTATCCAATCCTATATCGATAGATGGGTTGGAAGATTATTGCATTAAAAATAATCATTATTAACACTGTTTTTATGGTTGGTATTTGTTAAAACTAATAACAATTTTAATAAGTCTAAAATTAGTCATTTTTTCTCCAGCTTTTCTTCATCGGAATAAAACTTTCTAAGTAGTAGTATGTTTAGTTCTACGTACCATTACCTTATAGACTTCAGCTCTATTGAAATATTAACTTTCTAATTCATCTCTATCTATTTTCTTTCATTCATTTATTTTTTCATTATCACTTAGATATTAAGAAACATAGATTATTCTAAAACGATATTTGTCGGCTGTTTTATAGAATCATTTGTTTTCGATGAAATATAGAAAACAAAGGGGCTGTTGCAAAATCCTGATCCAAAATCAGGTGAGCAGCAGCCTCTTTTT
>OLPR01002338.1_pt1 | contig 14030 bp, 11 predicted proteins | sample 1672761 | NCBI WGS metagenome assembly OLPR01 (sample SAMEA3136721, study PRJEB25190) | human gut metagenome | biome: human gut; feature: human-associated habitat; material: faeces | place: Austria | collected 2013 | reverse complement strand
ATGACGGTATCGTTGATTTTATATGGGTTGACGGCAAGCGTCGTATTAAAAGGGAGAGTTTCGATAAATGGTACGGTTCACAGACCAAATATACCAAGGTCAAGGAAATCGAGGAGGTGGAAAACTATGTCGATTGAAGATAAAGTTCGCAAATTAAATGGCGGTACATTTTCCAAAAAGAGTTACTCGGTAGAGGAAGTACAGGACATTTTGGGTATCACCCGTCAGACTGTATATAAGCTTATCAAACAGGGTTGTTTTCAGGCGATAATGCTTGAAAACGGCTACCGCATTATGAAATCAAGTTTTGATAAGTGGTTAGATAATGAATAAGGAGGATTGAAGATGGCTTCTATCGTAAAAAGAAAGAACCGTTATTCTGTTGTATATACCTACAAGGATGATGACGGCACCCAACATCAGAAATGGGAAACCTTTGATACAAACACAGATGCGAAAAAGAGAAAAACACAGATAGAATTTGAGCAGCAAACCGGTACATTCATCGTTCCCACAGCTACAACCGTAGCAGACCTGCTTGAAGAATATTGCTCCGTGTATGGGGTAAACAACTGGGCGATGTCAACCTACCGTTCAAAGAAAGGTCTTATGTATAATTACATTATTCCGCTTATCGGAGATGTGAAGCTTGAAGAACTGACGCCGAGACTAATGGATAAGTTCTATCAGAGCCTATTGAAAGTCAAGACAAAATCGGTGCAGAACAAAAAGCCAAAGAACGAATATCTGACTGTACATACCGTAAGAGAAATCCATAAGTTTTTAAGAAGTGCCTTTAATCAGGCGGTAAAATGGGAGCTGATGACAAGAAATCCGGTTCTCAATGCAACCCTCCCAAAAGAGGAACATCAAAAACGAGAGATTTGGACAGCGGAAACGCTTATGCACGCTCTCGAAGTGTGCGACGATGATATTCTCTCTTTAGCTATCAATCTTTCCTTTGCCTGTTCACTACGAATGGGAGAAATGCTCGGACTGACTTGGGATTGTGTTGATATATCGGAGGAAAGCTTGAGAGACAACAATGCTTCCATCTATGTAGATAAGGAGCTTCAGCGTGTAAACAGAGATGTAATGGAGGTTCTTGAAAACAAAGATATTATCCGTGTATTTCCGAGAACCTTATCAAATACAAACACATCTCTCGTTTTGAAAACACCTAAGACGAAAACGAGTGTGAGAAAAATCTTCTTACCGTCAACCGTGGCTCAGATGCTTTTGGAGAGAAAAAATCAGACTGATGAAATGAAAGAACTTTTTGGAGACGAGTATTTGGATTATAACTTGGTATTCTGTCATTCGTCAGGCAGACCAATGGAAGGTCAGGTAATCAACCGTGCCTTGAAAAAGCTGATAAAAGACAATGACCTTCCCGATATAGTGTTTCACAGCTTCCGCCACGCAAGTATTACCTACAAGCTAAAATGGAACGGTGGCGATATGAAATCCGTTCAGGGCGACTCAGGACACGCAAGAATGGATATGGTAGCCGATGTTTACAGCCATATCATTGACGAGGACAGACGCTATAATGCACAGAAATTTGAGGAACAGTTCTACAATGCCAAAGGACTGAAAAATGTTGAAGAAGGCAAAACTGCTCCTATGCCAAAGTTTGAAACCTCTGTTGAATTGCTTGACCCGATGGCAGAGGTTCAGGAAACTCCTGTACAGGAAGAAGAAAATTCCGCTGACAACAGCGTAGAAGAAAATGCTTCTCTGATTGCAAAGCTGTTATCCAACCCGGAAACAGCGGCGTTGTTAAAGGCATTGGCGAAAACAATATAGACCGAAGAAATGGCAATCCGTAAGGGTTGCCATTTTAATGCCCAAATAAAGCCTTGAAATTGATACTCAAAATCAGTATAATATAAACACGAAATTGATAAGATACTCGAAAAGAATGAAAAAGCGCTACGGCGATTTAGCACTCGCAACGAGTATCATATTAACTGAATGATGTCCCCAAAAAATCTTTGCATTTGCTAATACCTTGCTAAAATGAATGAAAAAAACGGCGTAAAATTAGCAGATTTCAAAAGAGAATTGATTAACACTAAAATCTCGGAAAAGCCAGTAAAATCAAGGATTTTCGAGGATTTCAAGGGAGAAAAAAATGCCCTTCCGGGGCTTCTCCTAAGGGTTAGTTGTGAGTTCGATTCTCGCAGGGGGTGTCAAAAAATAAAAGCCGCTCATCGTTCAATATGATGTGCGGCTTTCAATTTGCCGAAAAAACTATTATTAAAACAGTATGATGAAACATATTGCCAACACCGCTTAAAACAATTTCTATATCGACAAGTTATTAATAATTTCGTGAGTGTATCTGTGCAACTGCACTGACATTGACCTTTCAAAAAAACGCTACTAACCTAAGATATATGTACTAATATGCGGACGTGTAGCGTTAAGCATCCCTGAATTGACAGGGTATACAATGTTCAGGTGGTTATTCGAGTTTAGCCAACACCCCAGCGGGGTACGGGTGTGGGTAAGGAAAGAGGGATGCCACGCTGAGCATTGCTTTAGCAATGCTCCCGCTCCTCACGTCGCTCAAGAGGAATAACTGATTTGGGAGAAAACCTAAGGGACAGGGAGAGGGGCTGTCAAGTCCAGCGGAGCTTTAGCGGAGTGCACGAGCCTTGCGTAAGCGAGGCTCAGACTCTCCCTAGTCCCTTTGGTTGTCTCCTGCGTGAATAGCAGCAACGTTATTAAATGGAATAGCGAACCCGAGAAGTGCTGTCCGACAAATAGCACTATCGGTAGCTTACTATCATAGTCTAAGCTGAATGATATAACAGAAGCACATTAAACAAAAGACTATTTATACAAGCTACGGCAGAAGGCATCCCTTCTGCCGTTTGCTATGTCAAGCCAAAGAACATCCGCCTTATAGCCGCCTTCCTCATCGCAATTGTCATCTGTATATCAAATGCTGTAAAAAAATAAGCAGATACTTGCATAATTTTTGTGAATATGGTACAATTAAAGAGCGATAACTGTTACAGTTCTTACAGCAACAGCTATCGTAATAAATAATTTGAGGAATTATCACCGTGAACCCTTTATTGATTGTACTGTATGTTTTACTCGGACTTCTTGCGGTATACGCCGTACTGTTTCTTATTGCGTTACTGCGTGCCGTATTTATGAAGAAAGAATTTGCTGATGATAAGCCGTTCGATCCGTATAAGGACGGTATCGACTGCGACACCCACGCAGAGCATCTGTCAAAAATAATACAGGTACCTACCGTAAGTATCCGTGGCAGAAACGACAACACCGAGATCTATAAATTCCACGACCTGCTCGAACAGCAATACCCGAATATCCACAGGGTATGCGAGCGTGTCGATATTGACGGAGCGTTGCTGTTTATATGGAGAGGCAAGGATAAGAATCGCAACCCGATATGCCTTATGTCGCATCAGGACGTTGTTCCTGCCGACAGCGAAAAGTGGAAGTATGACGCTTTTTCGGGCAAAATAGCCGAGGGCAAGATATGGGGCAGAGGTACGGTCGATACAAAGGGCGCATTATGCGCCATACTCGAAAGCATAGAGGAGCTTATAAAAGAGGGCTTCACCCCCGTGTGCGATGTCTATGTCGGAAGCTCCAACAATGAGGAAATAACCGGCGACGGCGCAGTAAAGACGGTTGAATATCTTTATGAAAAGGGCATACATTTCGATTTGGTTATGGACGAGGGCGGCTCTGTAATGTCATACGAGGACAGCGTCAAGGGCAGAATGGTAGCCCATAACGCAATGATAGGCATACTCGAAAAGGGCAGAGCCAACATAAAGTTCACCGCAAGGAGCAGAGGCGGCCACGCAAGCGTTCCGTTCAACAATAACCCCTTTGCAAAGCTGTCAAAGCTGATGTATATAATCGAACACAGAAACCCGTTCAAGAAAAGGATAACCCACCCCGCAAGAGTGCAGTATCACGCTATGGCGCCGTATATGCACCACTTCAGACACCGCCTGCTGTACGGAAATCTGTGGCTTTTCGCCCCGATAGCACCGTACATAATGCACAGGATAGGCGGCCCTGCGGGAGCAGTAGTAAAGACCACCTGCATTTTCACTATGGCAGAGGGAAGCAAGGGCGCAAACGTGATTCCCGAAAAGGCAAGCGTTACCGCAAACTGTCGCTTTATGGTGCACGAGCCTTTACCTCAGTCGTATAAAAAGCTCGGAAAGCTGTGCCACAAGCTCGGCATTTCTATGGAAATGCTGGCAGGCTTTGACGTTCCGCCTGTTGCAGATATGAACTGCTATGCGTATAAGTATGTCAACAAGAGAATAAAGGAAACCTTCGGCAATATTCCGAGAATACCTTATATAATGCTGGCAGGCACCGACTCACGTCACTATACGAAGGTATGCGACTGCGTACTGAGATTCGTTCCGCTTATGATGACGGGCACACAGCTTAACAGCGCACACGCAATTAACGAAAACCTCAGCGTAGAATCGCTTGAACGAGGAATAGTTTTCTATCACGATTTCATAAAAAATTACGGCTCAGAGTTGTAATGCGGACATAACCGTGTCCGAAATCTCTGAAAGATAAAATAAAATGATTTTATTAAAGCTGTACTGTAAAATTTATTGCTGACATCGCCGAAAACACTTTCCGTACTGACAAGGTGTTAATATTTTCGTGAGTATACCGGTACAACTGCACTGACATTGACCCTTCAAAAAAAACGCCACTAACTTGAGATATATGCACTAATCTGCGGACGTGTAGCGTTAAGCGTCCCTGCACTTACAGGATATACAATGTTCAGGTGGTTATTCGAGTTTCGCCAACACCCCAGCGGGGTAAGGGTATGGGTAAGGAAAGAGGGAGCCAAGAGGGAGAAAACCTAAGGGACAGGGTATAGGGCTGAGCACTAACCTTTGGCAAGTGCTCAATCGTTTCGCTTTGCTTCACTGCGGCAGTCCAGCGGAGCTTTAGCGGAGTGCACGAGCCTTGCGTAAGCGAGGCTCAGACTCTCCCTGATCCCTTTGGTTGTCTCCCTCTTTCATATCGACAAGTGTATTAATTCGAATAGCGAACCCGAGAAGTGCTGTCCGACAAATAGCACTATCGGTAGCAAATACTTAATGGCATAAAATAAAAATATTTGATAATGTCCTTTTCCTACAACCTGTTGCGGCGGATAGTTCCGCCGCTTTTTTCTTACCCACTTGGCATTTTTGACGAAAAAACACCGCCCGAATTGCAAAAGTCATTGACAATACCCAAATTAGATAGTATAATAATATAGTACGCAGGCGAAATTCGCCATAGCGGAATTCGGAAACACGGTAATTCACCGTAATATAACATGGAGGCTTTTGGTAATGAGAGTTTACAACTTTAGCGCAGGTCCTGCGGTACTTCCCGAAGAGGTACTTAAAGAAGCAGCAGATGAAATGCTTGACTACAAAGGAACGGGTATGTCCGTTATGGAGATGTCCCACCGCTCAAAGGCATATGATGCAATTATAAAGGAAGCAGAAAAGGATATCCGTGACCTTATGAATATCCCCGACAACTACAAGGTTCTGTTCTTACAGGGCGGTGCATCACAGCAGTTCGCCGCAGTTCCCATGAACCTTATGAAGAACGGCAAGGCTGCTTACATAATCACAGGTCAGTGGGCTAAGAAGGCATATCAGGAGGCACAGGAACGTCTTGCGGATCTGGAAAACGGGAGCACGGCAGATGCTGTGGTGCTGCAAGCCCAACGCGCCGCAGGCGCTTTGCAGGAGCGAAAAACAGGGGAGCACGGCGATCTTTCTGCAAAGAAAGGGATGCAGGACAGTGACGGAGCCGGCACGAAATCTTCTGCAAAGGGGACCGTTTCGGAAGCGTCAGAGCAGCTTTCCTTTTTCGATCTGGCTCCGTCGGCTATCACGCAGAGGCTGCGCGATCTGGATCTGATGAACACTACGCCGTCGCAGGCTTTGCAGATTTTAGAAGAACTGAAAGAGTATTTATAAGGGTATATTATGATTCATGTATTAGAGAAACACATTGCGGATAAGATCGCGGCAGGGGAGGTCATCGATCGGCCGGTATCCATCATAAAGGAGCTGCTGGAGAATTCCATCGATGCAGGTGCTGATCAGATCACGGTGGAGATCCGAAACGGCGGAAAGTCCTATATCCGCGTTACAGATAACGGAAGCGGTATCGAAGCGGGAGACATGGAGACGGCTTTTTTACGTCATGCCACCAGCAAGATCAGCAGCGTCCGGGATCTGGACGCCATCGGCACCCTGGGCTTTCGCGGGGAAGCACTGGCAAGCATCTGTGCTGTGGCACGGGTGGAACTGATCAGCAAAACGGCTGATGCGAAAATGGGGCGCCGGGTCGTGACAGAAGGAAGTGAGATCCTGGCAAACGAGGGGATCGGCTGCCCGGAAGGAACGACGGTGACCGTTCAGGATCTGTTTTACAACGTTCCGGCACGTCAGAAATTCCTCTCTTCGGATAATGGGGAATCCCGCCGGATCATCGACATGGTATCGCGGATCGCACTGGCATACGGAGATGTGCGTTTTACCCTGATCAACGGTAAAAAACAGGTTTTCACCACTCGCGGGAAAGGCAATATCTTCGACGCCATCGTCAGCGTTTACGGCAGTGATACAGGACGTGATCTTTTGCCGGTGGAACGCACCAGCGGGGATCTTATCGTCAAAGGGTTCGTGTCCGCGCCATCGGCGTCGGCAAGCTCCCGGAGCCGGCAGATCTTCTGCGTCAACGGCAGGGTCATATCCAGTAAAGTCCTGGAAAAGGCTCTGGATGAGGCTTATAAGGAGAAGTTGTTTCACGGCAGGTTTCCTGTCGCGTTCCTGTTTCTTTCTATCCCGCCGGAGAAGCTGGACGTCAACATCCATCCGACGAAAAAAGAGATCCGCTTCGATGACGATTTCGAAGTCCATGATTTTCTCGTAAAGGCGGTCCGCCAGGCACTGGAAGTCAGGGAATCACTGCCGCAGGTGCGCGGAGAAAACCTTCGTCAGATACGGGAACAGGAAGCTGCAAAGCCGGCTGCGCCGGTCGATCCGTCAGCAGACAGCAAATCTCCGGACATATGTGAAAGGCCGGAGGGGTCTTTGCAGGAGAAAACGGCTGTGCAGGTGGAAGAACAAGGACACCAATATAAATCGGAGACCGCTGAAAGTTTTGCAGAAAAAGGCAGGGAATTTCAGGCAGGCGGCGATCAGGTTGACATAAAAAATGTATTGTCAAGTTTGCGGGGCAGGCAGCAGGAACAGCAAAAAGAACAAACGTTTTCGGAGGAGACCGGCATCAGACTGGAGCAGAAAAAAGGTCCTTTTGATTTTCAGGATCTTGATTACCTGGGAAGTATTTTTGACACGTATATCATGGCGTGCGATGCGGACTGTTTTTATCTCATCGACCAGCATGCGGCTCATGAACGTGTATTTTACGAGAAACTCCGGCATCAGTATGAATCTGCAGAAAAACTTAGTCAGACGCTGATGCTCCCCCTTCAGTTCCACGTGGCGTCTTATGTGGCTCAGACAGAAGAAGACTGGATCGACAAGATAAGATCCATGGGATATGGCATCGAGGATTTTGGAAACAGAACTTATATTGTCCGGGAAATACCTGCTTTTATGGAACTTGAGGAAGCGGAAAGTTTTTTGAATGATTTGTTTCAGGAGCTGGAGGACAGACCGGATCTTACCAATCAAAAGGTGCTTGACCGGATCATCATGCGTTCCTGTAAGTCAGCAGTGAAAGGCGGAGACCATCTGGAATCCGCTGAGATCGATGCATTGATCCGCGATCTTAAAAACTGTGTCAATCCGTTTTCCTGTCCTCATGGAAGACCGACGTTCATCAGGATGACACGCTATGAGATCGAAAAAATGTTCAAACGTGTGTAGAGGTTTTAGAATATGGGTAAAATTATTGCGATAGCAGGACCGACAGCAGTCGGAAAAACAAAATTCGCCATCGAGATCGCAAAGCGTTTTGACGGAGAGATCATATCCTGCGACTCGATGCAGCTTTATAAATATATGGATATCGGCAGTGCCAAGCCAACGAAGGAAGAACTGGCGCAGGTGCCTCATCATCTTGTAGATCTCATCGATCCCAGAGATGATTTTTCGGTGGCACAGTACCAGAAACTGGCCAAAGACGCCATCCGGGATGTCCAGTCACGCGGTAAGCTGGCTGTGATATCAGGAGGAACGGGGCTGTATCTCAATTCGCTTCTGTATGAAATGGACTTTTCAAAAGCACGGAAAGCAGCCAGTATCGCAGGCTGCTGGAACAGCGTGCGGAAACGGAAGGCGGAGCCGCTTTGCATAAAATGCTGGAAGAACAAGATCCGCAGGCCGCAGAGCGTATCCATCCCAACAACATAAAAAAGATCATACGAGCGCTTGAGCGTCTGCATGAGGGAGAAGAGAACGTGAAGTCTTTTCAGCAGGTTCAGCAGGAAACGACGGATTATGAGACGATCCTCATCGGACTTACGAGAGATCGGGCAGAGCTTTATGACCGGATCAACCGGAGAGTGGAAGTGCTGATAGAGCAAGGGCTTTTAGAGGAAGTTGAGGAACTGATGCGGATGGGGATGACGGAGGATCACATCTCTATGAAGGCCATCGGCTACAAGGAGATCCTGGCGTATTTCCACGGCAGGTGTTCTCTGGAAACAGCTATCGACAATGTGAAAAAAAACACGCGACATTACGCGAAAAAACAGTTAACGTGGTTCCGCAGATATGATAAAATAAAGTGGTATAATATATCAGAGTATTCGAATGATGAAACTGCTGTAGAAGGGATCGCGGGATGGCTGGAGAAAAATCTGTAAAACTCCATAATAAAAGTGACAAGCCCGATAACATCATTTTGAAAGAACACGAGATCGTTTCAAAATGTGAGGAGATCCAGGAACAGCTTCCTGACTTCTTAAAGGGCTTTTTTCGTTATCTCAAAGGAGATGTTCTGTCGAAAACAAGATTCGCATACCTGGGAGATATCCACTTTTTCTGTCGATATCTCATCGAAGAGACGGATCTGACGGAGGCAACGGATCCTGCAGACATAAAAAAAGCAGAGTTTAATAAAATAAAAGCATCGGACATCAATGAATTTCTGGATCACTGCCGGGAATACTGGGTGAAACAGAATGGGCAGGCCGTTCTTTATCAGAACGGCAGCAGGACGCTGGCGAGGAAGAAATCTTCCCTTTCTGTCATGTTCAAACAGCTGTACCGGGAAGGGATCATGGAGAAAAATATCACCGACGGATTCGATCCTATACGGGTTCCAAAGGCCAGCGAACGAGAGATCAAAGCGCTGCAGGATGACGAGGTGATGATCATGCTGGATGCCGTGGAGAGCGGTGACCACTTGACACCAAAGGAACGTCAGTACTGGAACAAGACGAAGAAGCGTGACAAGGCGATCCTGCTTCTGTTTATTACTTACGGTCTCAGGCTTTTTGAACTGCAGCAGCTGAATGTATCGTCTTTCAATTTTTCCCGCGGGGAATTCAAGATCTACCGTAAGCGTGACAAGGAAACGATCATGCCGCTGAACCGGTCGGTGACAGAAACTCTGATGGACTACATAGACAATGAACGCAGACCGGATGATGAACTGGAGGAACTCCACAAGGATGCACTGTTCCTGTCTCTGCAGGGAAAACGCATGACGGAACGGCAGATCCGGGAACTGGTGAAGAAATACACTTCCATCGGGCTTGCAACTTCGCGGAAAGCCGGATACAGTCCCCATAAACTGCGTGCCACGGCGGCCACCAGTCTTATCGGGCGGGGCAATTCCATCTACGATGTGCAGGCGCTCATGGATCACGAACAGGTGACTACGACCCAGCTTTATGCGGCTCACAAGATGAACGTGAAACGCGAACTGGTCAAGGACATGGAATGGGAATTAGAGAGAAAAGAAGGCACAGAAAGGAACAAAACGGAATGAAACGAATAACCGTCATATCTGTATTGATCATATTCATAGCAGGAACCTTCGGGGCTTCCTTCGCTTTTGCTGCGAAAACGGACGACAGCACGAAGAAAGGAAAGAGCAGGGTGGAATCGGTTTTTGAAAAAGCAGGAGATGATTCTGACCAGAACGGAACGGATCGTCTGGATCAAAAGAAATCCGTCCTGAAAGGAACTCCGGATACTTCCTGGTTTGACTATAAAAATCCTAAGAAACAGTATCAGATCACTTCAGAAGAGCAGCTTATGGGACTGGCGAGTCTTGTAAATGAAGAACAGGCTTCCAGGTGGAAGCCGACCAGGACAGAAACCTTTGAAGGCGTGACATTCAAGCTGACGAAGGATATCAAGCTGACTGGTGAGTGGACCCCGATCGGAATGAGCGAGAGCATCTGTTTCGCAGGCTCTTTTGATGGCAACGGTCATACCATCAGTAACGTGATCATCAAAAACAACGCGGATTCCATAGGATTCTTCGGCTATCTCAAGGGAGAAGTAAAAGATCTTAACCTGAGCGGCAGCATCGAATCCACCGGCGGAGAATGCGGCGGTGTTGCAGGCAGTCTGGATCCGTCAGCCTCGGTAACGGGATGCAGTGCTGCTATGGATATCAACGCAGGCAAGAAGACAGGCGGCATCGTCGGCAGCAGCAACGGCGGTAAAATCGAAAACTGCGTCAATCGCGGAAATGTTTCCGGGACATATAAAGTCGGCGGCGTAGTCGGCGAAAACTGGGGCGGGACCGTGAAAAAATGCGGGAATGAAGGGAATGTTTCTTCTTCCGTCCGCGGCGTAGCCACCTTCGGTACCGGCGGGATCGCAGGTCGTTCTGTAGCCGCGGCAGCGGTCGTTTCAGAATGTTACAATACAGGGAATATCAAGTCGGCGGCAGAGGCGACCGGCGGTGTAGTAGGATACATGAATGCGGATGGTTCCACCCTGACAAGCAGCTACAGCACCGGTAACATCACCATCAAAAAAATCAAGAGGGAAAAGGCTCTGACCAAGGCATGGGCAGGCGGTGTTGCAGGTATCGCAGGAAGCAAAGGCGTGATCATCTCTAACTGTTACAGTGCGGGCGCCATCAAGGACGCGGATGTCAGCGGCGGTGTGATCGGCAGATTTATCGCAGATGAGCGGGATCTTACAGAAGAGAACATCCAGAACAATTTCTATCTCAACGATAACATCAGTGTCAGCATCGGCGATAACAAGGGCCTGGGCGGTGCCGACATCCAGAAGTGCGCTGCAGGCGTTTCAGGAAGCACATTAAGCGGCATGTCGTCCGCTCTGAGCATCTCCTTTATGAAGGATGCCTCCGGGCTTTACGGCAATGATGGCTATCCTGTATTAAGATGGCAGGATCCGATCGATTCCAGCGACAAGTCCTATCTTGAGGGCGTTTCGAAGGATGTACAGAAAAAATTAGATAAATACCTTATTAAGAACACAGACACAACAAATAAGGGTGATATAGTAATCAGTATCTTCCATCCGGACAATTATCTGACGGATGCGCTGCTGATGTATACAGAGGCGATCGATAAAAATACAAAGAAAAAGGACAGCCAGGATAAAGAAACTACCATTTTAGACAACGAGGAATAATCGAATGAAGAACAACACATATAAATTACTGAGAGATGAATTCGGCATTGCAGAGTCCATTCTGGATCTTATCGACGAAAGCGAAAAACAGGTGTCGTCCCACTTTTCACAGCTGGATGACACTATGGCATATAATCAGTACAAGGTTCTGGAAGCTTTTCAGCGCAACAACATCCGGGATATGCACTTTTCATGGAATACCGGATACGGCTACGATGATCCGGGACGCGATGCGGTAGAACGTGTCTACGCTGATATCTTCCATACGGAAGCAGCTCTTGTCCGTCCCACCATCGTAAACGGAACTCACGCACTGACCCTGACTCTCATGGGGATCCTTCGTCCGGGAGATGAAATGATCTACTGTACCGGCGGTCCTTACGATACGCTGGAGGAAGTCATCGGTCTTCGCGGAGAAGGCAAGGGCTCGCTGAAGGAATACGGGATCTCTTATAAGCAGGTGGAGCTGACGCCGGAAGGCAGCATCGATTACGATGCACTGCAAAGGGCCATCGGCCCGGCGACCCGCATGGTCTGCCTGCAGCGCGCGACCGGATACGCATGGCGCAAAGCGATTTCCATTGAGGAAATCAGAGAATGTACTGCATTTGTTAAGAACATCGATCCGAACATCATCTGCATGGCGGATAACTGCTATGGAGAATTTCTCCATATCCAGGAGCCTACTGATGCAGGGATCGACGTCATGGCAGGTTCCCTGATCAAGAATCCGGGAGGCGGTCTGGCTTTGACCGGCGGTTACATTGCCGGCAGACAGGATCTCATCGACAAAGTCTCCTACCGGATGACTTCTCCTGGGATCGGCGGAGAGTGCGGACTGACATTTGGACAGACACGTTCGATCCTGCAGGGACTGTTCATCGCCCCGAAGACAGTCAACGGAGCGCTGAAGGGCGCAGTTCTCTGCGGTAAAGCCTTTGAGCTTCTCGGCTATGACGTATGCCCGGGACCGGAGGATCTTCGCAGCGATATCATACAGGCTGTCAAGCTGGGCAGTCCGGAAGCAATGGTCGCATTCTGCCAGGGCATCCAGGCAGCTGCACCGGTGGATTCACAGGTCACTCCACTGCCGTGGGATATGCCTGGATATGAAGACCAGGTCATCATGGCGGCAGGAGCTTTTGTGCAGGGATCTTCTATTGAACTTTCTGCAGACGGACCGATCAGGGAGCCGTATATCGTGTACTTCCAGGGTGGTCTGACTTATGAACATTCGAAGTTCGGTGTGATCAAAGCAATGCAGGCATTAAAAGAAAAAGGAATATTGGATATTTGATACGAGAAACGATGGAACGGAACGGAATCCCGCAGTCAGATATCGGACAAGGAGATGTGTGACATATGGACAGTGAACGCAAAGCAGAACTGCGAAAAAAATTCAAGGTTTTTTCTGCGATTTTTAAGTTGATCCTTTTTTTGGCGATCATCGTTGGAATCCCACTGTACCTTTACTTTTTTCAAAAAGATCTCATTCACAGCTTTTCCAGTATGGAGAACGTGAGAGCACTTTTTGCCCAGTATAAAGCCCAGAGCGTCCTGTTTTATATCCTGGCTCAGGTGATGCAGATCGTCATCTGCGTTATTCCGGGACAGTGGCTTCAGTTCACGGCAGGATACATGTGGGGATTCTGGCTGGGATACCTGTACTCCCTGATCGGAGCACTGATAGGATCCGTCCTGACTTATTATATCGCACGTATTCTCGGACATGATGCGATGCATCTGATCTTTGGTGAAGAAAAGATAAAAAAATGGCTGGTTCATTTAAACAGCAAGAAAGCAGTCATCATCGTATTCTTCATTTTCCTGATCCCGGGCGTGCCAAAAGATCTCTGTAACTATGTAGCCGGGCTTTCAGAAATCAAGCTGAAACCGTTCCTCATAGTATCGCTGATCGGGCGTTCCCCTGGTATGATGGGAAGCCTTCTGATCGGTCGCCAGATCGGGACGGGAGGATACGTCAGCGCAGGGATTATCGCAGGCGTCGCAGTCGTGTTATGCGTTCTCTGCGTAATATTCCGCAAACGGTTCACCGGATTGCTGAATAAGGGATACGACAAGCTGATGAAAATGTAAGAGCAAGACAACAGAAGACCTCTTTGCAGCGAGACGCAAGGAGGTTTTTTTGACCCGAATGATGCAGCATAAAACACAGCAGGAGGAAGTGAATGAAAACAGTATTTCGGATCTTTTTACGCGATTTGAAACGGCTGTCGCGCAATCGTGCGGCGGCACTGGTCATGGTGGGAGTCTGTCTCCTGCCGTCTTTGTATGCCTGGTTCAATATTGCAGCCAATATGGATCCGTACGGCAATACAGCAGGGATCAAGGTCGCCATCGCCAACTGCGACAGAGGCGCGAGCT
>OLPR01002333.1_pt1 | contig 14050 bp, 17 predicted proteins | sample 1672761 | NCBI WGS metagenome assembly OLPR01 (sample SAMEA3136721, study PRJEB25190) | human gut metagenome | biome: human gut; feature: human-associated habitat; material: faeces | place: Austria | collected 2013 | reverse complement strand
ATAGAAAGGAGTGAAAAAAAATACTTGCACGCTCAATATTTAGAAGTAGTTAAAAACACTAATACAAACACCACCAGAGTTTAATGATTGCAGAGTTGAAACACATATTGAAGCCTCAATACCATCTCAAAAAACGTCGACAAGCTCGTTCCCAAAGGTGGTGAGGTGAGGGGGGAACGAGCTTGTACGCCATTTAATATTATACACATGCTTATGTGTCTAATATTAACCAATAATTTTTATAATCATCTGATTAGTAGCAGGATATGAGTTATCCGTTGTCCATATTAATTGATTTGAATTCTTATCCAGAGTGCATTCTAAATAATCGAAATAATTAACACCATTAATGTTTATAAATACAATTAATCTAGTCGGTTTTAGTGGAAGTACCGCCCTATTAGTATTACTAATAGGTACACTTTTTAATAATATAGTATTATTATATTGATCCTTAGAAAAAGCCTCTTCACTATCTTTTGATAACATCATATATGGTGTTGAAAATTTTAATACACCACCAGGCGCTGAAACCTGTAATGTGCTATTAGTATTCCACCCCTCAAAACAAGCCTTTGATGAAGTAGTTGTGATAGTTGGAATATAAGCTGAGCCAGCTAGTAAATTAGATATAACGCTTATAATATAATTAGTGGCTTCCTCTGTATAATGCAGATTATCGGTCTCGTACAATGTACCGCTCAAATAATAATACGGCGCAGCAAAAATGCAACTAACATAGTTATCGTTAGAGATATTCTTAGTTTTAGTAAACAAATCTTGGTAAGTAGTAAATGCACAACTAGCAAATATAAAACAAACTTGTGCGTTAGGAAAACTATTTCTAGCGTTCTGAACAGTACTAATAACTTTAGGCTTAATCTCAGTCCATGAAAAACTACTATCATTAGCACCACCAACAATATATACATACTTTATCATTTCTTTTTGACTAGCACTCATTTCCTTTTTAGCCATTTCAATTAAATCGTTAAAGGATGCACCAGCCCATGCACCTGCAAAACCTGCGCCACCTTTACTGTATTCATACCAATTTTTAGCATTTAACATATCACGAACACCATTAGGTAATTTGTGATTATAATTTTGACTATAAGAGTCACCAATCCATAAAATGTTATCTTTAGTATCATTTTTTCTATTTATAATTTCATTGTTTAAATCATTTTTTCTATTTATAATTTCATTGCTTAAATCATTTTTAAGTTGAGCTGTTTCTTGTCTGTATGCTTCAACTTGTGCGTTATAATTGCCGGTATTTACCCAATAATCTGTATTACCAATATCAATATTTGCAGGTACAGGTACTTTACTTGTAAAGCTATTACCCTTATAAGTTACTATACTTAATGCTTCATACTGCAAAGCCTTATTCCATTCACCCATAACTTTAGGTACATACCTAGCACCAACATATTGTCTGTTAATTAATCCATTCATACCAATTACCTCTCTTTCTTAATAACTTAATACTAAATGGCCATAGTCATAGTTGCCAACACCAATATTATTACCAATGTCTAATCCCGTTGTATTGAAAGTAATGCTCTCCCAATGTTTTGGAATTGTATAAATAATATACCCATCGTCACTAATTGTAACAAAAATCATTGTAGCTAAATACTGAGCAATAATGCTCTCAGCAAAGCTTGTGTCAAAATTGTTAATCCAATTCTGCACTTTTTGTACTTCCTGTTTTAGCTTATTAATTTCGTCGTTTTGGAACTTGTCAGTTTCAATCAAATTATTAATATAAGTTACCATTTTGCACAGAATTTCGTAATAGCTTAAGCTGTCATCATATACAAGAGGTAAAACCTTGTAGCACCAAAACTCAAAAAAATCTCTGTCAGAGTTCTCCATATTATGCACCCCTTCCTAGTAAATTGTAAAGAATAAATCTTTAAGTTCATCAATAATCATCATGTCAATGTTTAGAAATGTTTCTCTAAACTTTAGTAGCATTTCTGATTGGTTACCCTCGTAACCTAAAATTTTGTCAACATAACTGTCGCTTCTATTTCCTGTTCCTGTCTCAGTATCGCTAGTTTCACCGTTTAGAGTACTACTAGTGCCATCCGTACCCATATTATGTGTGGCATTTGTTAAATAATCGTTACTGTCAAGTCCGTTAATACCGCCCTGTGGTGTATCACTGTAATAACTCCATGTGTCAGTGGCACCGTCAGTCCTCGAATTACTACTATTAGTGCCATTTCTGTTAGTGGTTTTGGTTTCGCTTCCACTGCCTTCATGTGTAACACTTCTGTCCACACTAACTAACGGTTGAATTTTTAACAATTCGCTCTGATAAAGTTGGTTATAATAAGGCATTATGTTTTTCATCTTATCACTAAGAAACAACTTCCATCTTCCTACAGTTTCGCAACATATCTCTCTTGTGTAGTAATGCCTTAAAATCTTCTTACAAAGCTCTGCTCTATATTCTTCATCAAAAATAGGAAAGTCGCTAAAAATTTTGTTCCAAGACTTATTCAGTACATCTTCAATGTCGTTAAACCCTGTCGACTCTGTTAAATTCGCGCTTGTTTCACAAATAAATCTAACTTGTGTTGTATATTTACTCATTGTCATCCTCCTTCCTGTCATCATTCTGATTGAATACATCACGGAAATGACAGCTTATCTGAGTACCGAACATTCTGTTAATCTGCTCACAAGCCTGTTGCCTTGCAAATTCTCGAGAATATCTGTTAGCCATTACACCGCCTTGAAGCCTTTGCACTTCGTCCTTAATCATTCGTTCTTTTTTCTGAACACTTATGTTTGTTACACCTAAGTAAGTGAGAGCTTCATTCCACAGATTAACCTTTAATTCATACAACTTATCAGCTACATAGGGCGCGCCTGTTGTGAATACACCAAAAGAGCTTCCGTCTCCCTCCATGAAATCATTACTAGCAAAAATAACAGGTTGGTTGCCATCATACTCCATATATGCGTTTTGTAGAGATAATTGCTGTTGCTCACTACCTTTAATCAAAATCGGTGTTCTTTGAGCCTTGCAGTTAATATCGATACTTGCGTCAAGTTCAGCTAGTCTCTTAGCGTATATTTCCATTTTATTTTTACAACACCAATGCGTCATATTATCCCATATGATAACACTGTCACTTTTTCCGCACACTCGTTGATACCCATTAGAAGCATAAGCTCGTCTATCTAAAGGAATATTGTAAACATCAAGCTGTCCACCTAGTATACTTCTTAGGCACAGATTTCCCATAACTTCATCATTAAAATACAGCATAGCTCTATTTTCATACAGTCCAACTTCAATAAATCGAGCATCTACAGTGCTAGGAAGCCCAACCCATTCAAACGAGCTAATTGCTATTTCTGTAAATAAATCTAAGTATTGGTCAAAAGTGTAAAGCTGATAACAAACGCTGTCACTAAATGAAGTACGCTTTTGTGCTCGTCTTGCTTTTCTTGCATTACTCAATTTTTAATCTCCCTCCTTTCTAAACTGAATTATTAAGCGAATAATTACCAACCTCATTAGGGTGTTTCCAGAAGGTAATCCCATTATTAAAATAACTTTCAATCTGAGCTATGTCATCACTTGGTGCGCCGCCCACTATAGTACAGTCAACTGTTTTGGTATAATTCCAATGTGGTCTACTTGATACATTCGGCACTTTAGTTGTATGACAGGCATAACCAAACACGTCAAAATACTTGTCTATTGCTTTTGCATACTCAGCAGTAATTGATTTTCGTTGAGCCTCAAAACACACTTGTCCTTTACCAAATAGCGCGTTATTAGTTGCATAATTACCCTTTACATCATTAGCGGAGATACTAGCCGTGTAAGCACTTGTTAATATATTTTGCACACTACCCAGTGCTGAATTACTTGACTGTCCAGTAATCATTCCAGTAGCAGTCTGAACGGCTGATGGAATAGCGTTAATTGTTATTGGTACAGCATTTTGAGCAACCCACGCGTTAAACGCGTCTACATTCCATGAACATAAAGGGAAGCTGTCAAGAGTGATGGTTTCTGTCATATCCATTCTTCCTGTACCTCTTGTTTTTGTAGCCTTGTATCGGTCAAGTCTTAGCACTTCTTGCACTGGCATAGTCATGTTACCAACTATGTTATAATAGGGTGTAAGGTTATCTGAAAATTCATAGCGTTGAATTAATGTCTGGCCGCAATTATTTCTTACTTCATTGAAGTTGAACGGATACGTGTATAGTTTCTTGTTTCTTGGCTTGTATCCGTTTAATGTATCACTATTACTAATTGGTACACCAGTAACATTTATTGGATTAGTATTTCCAGTAAATGTAATATTAACCCCTTCGTCTGTAACATTAACAGGAAGTATATCTGTAGGGCATGTGTAAAGAGCTAATATATTTTCTGGAGTAGTTAAGTATGTATTTAAAAACTTAGTGAGATTATTACCACCTGTTTCTGTGTTCGCAAAGGCTTTTATTTGATAGCCACTATAAACGCCATCGTATATATACCCCCCTGTTGTGGCAAGTAGTACCATGGTACAAGTACTTAAAGAGCCTAGTCCGATTGACTGAGCGTCACCGTTGTAAACATACTCGCCACATTCGACATTTTCAGGTAGGATATGCTCACCGATGTTATCGCTTAGACTATGCTCTCTTTCAACAAAACATTCTTTTAGGTCAATATCAAACCAGTAAGTTTGTAGAACATCGATTTGAAAGCTTATCTCAGCGGTAACATTGTTAATATACTCAATTCCAGTCACAAATGCATAAAACCACCTGGTACTGAAAGCCGAGTTTTGAAACATCATGTAATTGCAATCATATAACGCGTCTGCCGTAGCCTGTAAACGACATTTACCCTTATTAACTCTGTTATAAGTTACTTTATTAAAATGCTTTCTGGCTTTACTAATAAAATAATCTGCCTGTGTTTTCTTGTCTGAAAAATAAATTGTGTGTTTCTGCTGAGTGGAGAGAGGCACTCCACTCAGCATATATACCTCACTATCTGGTACTATGTACATTGTTCATCATCCTTTTTTAATACGTACGGGTGTATCGCCTGTATCGCCTGCATCTTTATTTAATACGACTTTATCGCCTACAGCACTAGTGCCAGTGATGGTTGTAGCACCTTTGTAGGTTGTTCCATGTAAATCAGCTACCAAGGTGATTTCTGATGTAGATTTTGTTGACGGAATTACAATAGCGCCATATTTCTGTACTGCAATTCCCTCCTTTGTAAGAGCTTCGGTCTGAACAAAATTAACTGAATTAGGTGCAAGTGTAGCTGTGTCATCCTGCACATTAAGTGTAAAGATAGTACCAACCTCAGAAACATCTTTTCCTGTGATTTCAACAGTAATTGTTGGAGGCTCGGCAATTGTTGCGTCACTGTCAACAAAAACGATTGCATTAGCAAAAGGTGAGTATGAAACAGTTTTCCAAACGTGCAGCCAATAATTCCAATATAAACCACTACCTACACGTGTTTCGTCAAATTCGAATAAGTTGTCATAAACTTGGAACCACTCTTCATCGACCAAAACTCCCTTAACATTTTTCATAAGTTCAAGCTCGTCTGTCGTTACTTCTTCGAGACCTGTAGACTCTTCTCTTATCGCTTCAAATCTTTCATTGTCAAACGAACTGAAATCGTCAATAAGGTGAAGTTTACCAATGAAATCAGCTTTATTCATATTAAAAGCACTGGCAAGAACTTCAACGTCAAATTTAGCATTAAAATCAGCGTCCATAAAAATACACTGTTTATCAATAGGTGTGTTGTTCTGTACATGAGACTCGTTAAATCTACCTGTCATATCAATAGGAAGTAAATTTGATTTCCCTCTAAAAGCTACGGCCACACTAGCCATGTCAGTAGTATCAATCGACTGTGGATATACTTTACCGTGAGAAATTGCTTTAATGAGCAGATACTTAAAAAGTAAGTATTCGTCATATTCAGCTGACTGATAAACTTGGTCAATAATTGATGTAATAAGATTAGTTACACCGTCAGCAGATGTAAACGCTCGTTTTAAAGCCTGTTTCTCTATAGTAATTGGGTACATTACCCTCCAATTAGTCAGGTGAAAAACTGACTGAACATTAGGAAGAGTACGTTTAAACTCCCTACTATCACCCTTGTCGGCATCATATTTTACAGCCTTGATAATACCAACAAAAATATCCTCTACAGTTTCACCAAATTCGAGATATCCCTTCTTGAGGTGCTTATAAGGGTTGTTAAAAGTTGCACTCTGCATACGCACCAACGCAATTCTGTTAATTAAAGCGTTGATAAATTCGTTAGAGTGTGTCGGATTTCCAAAAAGGATTTCTCCGACCTTTGGAATGTCCTGTTCCTTCTCTATTTTTGGAACATCTTTTTGGTAAGCATAGGACGCATTGTTTCTGATAACATTAAGAATATCAATAGAGCGTGCGTCAAGTTTCGTTTTAGCAATTATTCTAGCCATTAATCTTCCTCCTCTTCAAATAAATCCTCGAAAGAGTTGTAATCTTTCTCTTCCTCCTCGTGTTCTGTCGGTGTGTCTAGTTCATCTTCTTTTTTTTCAACAAAACGTGAAATATATCTGTCTCTCCACATTTTGTCATTTTCCTCGAATTTCTTTTTCCACTCGTCAGCGTCAGATGAGTCAATTGAGTCAGATATATCTTCGATAATTTCAATTGTCTCGTCATCTGTTCTATCTCCGACATATTTTTTTACTTTTTCAATAAGTTCGTCTTTTGATAATTTAGCCATTATCATTCTCCTTTCTTAAAATCGCCTGTGTAACATCATATAAATAGGCATATGCTTTCTTGTTGATGGTGTGGGTGGTGTAGGCGGTGTAGGCGGTGTAGGCGGTGTAGGTGAACCACTTAGATATTCAAACCAATTCTTACCGTTTTGTATTCTTTCGTCAAGTGCTACAACACCAGCGCGCTCACGTTCAAAACAGTAAGCCTTGACGGCTTCTTCAACATTCTTTAGTTGAGAAAATTCTAAACCACTATATGGATAACTTTTAGTAGGTATCCACTGGCCGCCATAGCCTTCAAGTACTTCGGCATTAATAAGCTGGCACTGTAAGTTGCCATCTTTCCAATCCTTACCTTGAGCCCTTGCGTAGTCAGTGAGGTTTGAGGATGGTGTCCACTGAATTAGCCCCCATCCACTAGATACACTTGCTCTTTCCTTTATCGCCGGATTTAAGGTGCTTTCTCTCTGAATATTTCCGAGCATACCACATATGCTTTCAAGTGTGTATTTTCCAGTAAAATAAGCGTTAAACTCTACAGCGTTATTTTTCATCTGCGCCTTTGTCAGATACTTCCCAGTACCTTCAATAACTACCCATCCCATTAAATTACCTCAGTAAGAAGTGCTTTCCATGTGTTGATGCCGCACTCACCATCCTTTAAAAGATTGTGGTCTCTCTGAAAATTAATACACGCAGATACACAGCCTTTACCATAATGGGTATCAATTGAACCTGTATAATAACCTAACTTTGACATTAGTATTTCAAATACAGTGACATCGTTATTTTTAGTACCTTTTTTCAATAAAGACATAGTGGTTAATTTCTCCTTTTTAAAATCAACAATTCTTTTAACAAGAACTAAGTCGTTTCGATGTGAAATATTAGTAATTGAAACACCCTTACCCTTGTTTGTTTTGGTGTTTTTACTATTTCCTATCGACTCAATCATTTGTGTACCGTTAACGGCAATTGCTATGTGAGTAATTCTCTTGGTTGATTTACCAAAATAAAGTAAGTCACCACTTTGAATATTTGTTACTGTTTTGCCTAACGCTGAGTAGCCTTGTGCTGTAGTTCTTGGTACTTTCATGCCACACTTATTAAGTACAGAATATACAAAACCACTACAGTCATATCCACCCTCAGACTCAGACTCTCCACCCCATACGTAAGGCTTTCCGAGATATGTTCTCGCCGTTGTTACAATATCACTACTTTTCATTGACATTCACCTCGCTGTCAAGCTTATCACAAAGTTTTTGAAGCACGACTGTATTATTGTTGAGTGCTTCTGCAAACTTGCTTGTCTCTTCCTTATGTGAGTCATTAATTTTGTTAATGTAATAACACATAATTAAACACATTCCTATGGGAAAACCAAGCGTGGAAATTAATGTTGATATGTCGTTAAGCATAATAGTGACCTCCTTTCTTTTTTCTTATTATAACATATTATCAACAAATTATCAACATTACTTTGACAAATTGTTGATAATTTGTTATAATAAACTAAAGGAAGTGGATAAATGAAAGAAATAAAATACTATGATGGCACTAAGCTATTAAGCATGAAAGATATTAATGGAAATGTACCTGAAATTTACATTTCGACATCGAATAGAACTGCAGGAAAAACTACATATTTTAATAGATATTTAGTTAATCGCTTTTTAAAATATAATGAGAAATTTTGCCTACTGTACAGATTTCAAGACGAGTTGAAGGACTCAGCTGACAAATTCTTTAAGGATATACATAATCTTTTTTTCTCAGCATACACCATGAAAGCTGTACAAATTGGTAATAGTAAAATGTATGAGCTGTTTCTGTGTAGTGCATACGATGAAGAGGACGACGGAAAATCCTGTGGTTATGCCGTTGCACTAAATTGTGCGGATAAAGTTAAAAAATATTCTCACTATCTAAATGATGTAACAAGAATACTTCTTGACGAATTTCAATCCGAAACTAATCATTATTGCGCTGATGAAGTCAGTAAATTTATAAGTATTCATACTTCAATAGCAAGGGGTAATAATAGTCAAGTTAGATATGTACCCGTAATAATGATTTCAAACGCTGTGACGCTATTAAATCCTTATTACACGGCATTAGATATTACTGAGAGACTTACATCTGACGTGAAGTTTTTACGTGGGGATGGATTTGTTCTTGAGCAAGGATATAACGAAAGTGCGTCTAAGTCGCTGGAAAGCTCACTCTTCAATAGAGCTTTTCACAAATCTAATTATGTGGCCTATGCGTCACAGAATGTCTACCTAAATGATAATAATGCTTTCATTGAAAAAATGAAAGGCCAGAGTCGGTATTTATGTACACTTAAATATAAGGGTGAAGAGTACGCCGTTAAAATGTTTGAAGAAGAAAGCGTTGTTTACTGCGACAAGAAAGTTGACCCTGATTTTAAACAAAGAATTTCAGTCACTACAGATGACCTTAATATTAATTTTGTTATGCTTAAAAATAATGGATGGTTAATTGACTATATGAGGTACTTCTTTGATAGAGGATGCTTTAGGTTCTATTCACTTGACTGTAAGGAATGTATACTTAAAGCTCTAGCTTATTATTAACGGTATCTGCGTTAGTTATTTTTGTAACATTGGTGTGAAAGGCTCTTTGAAATATAAGACACATCTCTGTAGTTGGGTGTATGCCTACCCATGCATTAAGAATTAACGTTATAGATATATTAAAGAGACAGATATTAAATTCTGTCTCTTTTGTTATGTTTCACGTTGCCTTGCATTTCTGCATTGATACAGTGTATCAATGTATGAATGAAACATTTTATCTCATTTTATATGTTGTCTCCTGTAATACTATTCCACCCCTTATTCTCACTGGTCGGAGTTTTCCATATACTTCCAATCCTTGTTTAAAATCAGCAAGCGTTCTCTTTGTTTTCAAAAATTCCTGTTGAATTGTTGGGTATTTCTCTAGTTCTTCATCTGTCACCCCCTCCATTGATTTAAGAAACAAGTTTTTACATATATCGGGCATACCTGCACATTTTACATTATAGTATGGCTCATTAATTGGTTCTTCATCCTCATGCGTAACATGCTCAATATAAGTTTTCTGACGAACAAAAATAGCTTCATCCCAAAAGCTCTCTAATTTCCAACAACAAAAATTAGAAGGGTGTATTTTTATTCCATTAATATTTTTCTTTGTAGTGCAACAATGTATGCTATCCGTGTCAGCGTATACAAAATATTTATAGTTTTGCTGCGCCGCTCGAATAGTAAAATTTCTAGCATAACTTGTTATAGCTGAACCTATTGGGATATACATAACTTTCTTTTCGTGTTCTTCAAATGTTGTAAAACCTAGTGAGCCATCGTCCTTCTCTCTTGCCACTTTAAAAGAGGATATATCCGAACTGCTAAGTTTTCCGTATAAGTTATTTAAAAAGAGTTTTGCTAGTGTTCGTCTTGCCCCTGTACTATTTTGTTTAATTTTCTTATACTTGTTAATATACCTATCAAAAATTCCTGTTATAGTTCTAAAGTAACATCCATCCAATAACTCAAAATCTACAAGATTATAATGCTCTTGTAACAACTCAAAATCAGTTTGAGTAAGTACCATTTCAACAATAGCTTTTTTAATATTTCCGTCTAAATCTTTGTACCATGTGCATACATTCCCTGTATCTTTATCAACTATATCGGATGTTTCAAGCATTTCGGTGGCATTATACAAAAAACTACCCTTAATCTGTATAAATGGCAGTTTATTTTCTTTCAAATAAAAACGTGTACGGATGCGAACAAAATAATAATATTGGTCTGTAAGACATTTTGAAGGTATTTTACCCTTGAAAAAAACTGGCTGACCATAGGGATAATAATTTCCACTTTCTGAGTGCATCATAGAGGGATAGAGACTATTGACGTCCGCCGTTATACCCTCAGTGTAAATTCTGTTTTCACATCCTTTCTTTAGGTAACACCATCCGCCCCTATATGAATGTCTTATATACTCGTCAGCGTTTGAGTATTTATATTCAAGTGGGTTTAATTTAAACTGTGTTAAATCTGGAAAAAATGCTTGATAGTCTTGCTTGTCAACTGTAGCTTTAAATTCAGAGAGACAGCATGACCCAATAGTAAGTTTTAAGTGCCCCTCAGATTGCATAATTTCTAGTGCTTCTTTAACTACTAGGACATCATTAGCAATATATCGTTTTTCGTTATCTGTAATTGGACAACCTGCGTATCTATGGCCTTTATACTCCATATTTAATTTACGGTGCTTTGTTTGAAAGCTTTTCCCAATTTGTTCAACTGAAAATGGCAAGAGTTTCAAACTATCTCTAATCTCAATAAATGCGTAAGGTGTCTTGATAAGTATACTGTACCACTGACCCATGTCTGAAATCGAATACACAAACGATTTTGGTGTTAAATCTTTTTCTTTCAAAAAGTGCACATCACTATCATTATTCGGATTTACATATATCTTTTGCTCATACTTCAAATCTGTTAGCAAGAACGATAGCCAGAACGAACCGTCAAACTTTAAGTTATGGTAATATATGCAAATATTCTGTTTTAAGTTATAAAGATAATTATATGTCTCTCTAATAGAATGGTGGATTTTAACATCCTCCGTGCCTAGTTCGACAACTGCGGATGCCCACACCTCTGTGAATGTCTGTCCTGCATATACAGTGGTTTCAAAATCACCTACCATATATTTCATTTGCTTTCTCATATCTCTTCCCAGGTTTCATCGCTGTCTAATGCTTTATCAATTTCTGCCTGTTCTGCATCGCTTGGTAAATTACCACTTATTATCGTATATAAGTGTTGTACGGCCGTTCTTGATACAGCACTACTTGGATGATATTTAATTATAACTTCACAAGTTGCTAAAAAATCCTCATTTACTTGTGCTATGGAATACATAACAGAGTCTGCGCCATACTTTTCAATTTCTGAGTTTAAAACATTATTTAATAAGTCTGCTGACTGGGATTGTTGAACACCCACGTTTGCTATCATGGACTGTACTTTATTCCATACTAGTCTTGAAGCATGAAACGTTTGTTGCCATTCTCTGTTAGACTTAATTCGATTATAGTCCGCTTGGTCTTTTTTTCTTCTCCTAGTTTCCCATGCTTTCCTTGAAGCTTCTTCCCTTATTTCTCTTTTTCTCTGCTCAACCGTTATTGGCTGTCCTGTTACTGCACTAATAGCATAAGCCTTGTTATAAAGTTGTGCAGGTCTAATCTTTGACAGCCTTCGTATTGAACCACTTGTTATAGTTTTTGGTTTTGGTGGTATAAGGTTAGGCTCGAACACATACCCTCTTTTTTCAGCGTTTCTAATAAACCGTTTAATTCTATTTCGCTCCTTATTATATTCCTTTAAGAGCTGTGACTTCTTAGTTGTCTTACCCATACACTTAAAACCTCCTATGCTTATAAGTAAAGGGGGGTAAACCCCCCCTTTATTAATAAATACTCTAAATAATTAAAGTAACATTAATTGGTAAAATTTTCTACCGTTATTGGATGTATTCTCGATTACCTCTATAAGGGCATGTCCTTCATCTGATATGATATCCTCAAGCATATCTAACGTTTCATTAACAGTCTTAGAAATGCTTGTAAAAACTGTTCCGTCTTTATCAACAAGCACTGTTACTGTTACAGGTTTTCCGTCCTTGTCAGTATCAGCATATTCGCCGACATTGACAACATCAATCTGTAATCCCTTCTCAATTTTGTGTGATGAAGCCTTTGCATTAAATAATTCTTTCTTTGATAACATGATATTGTCCTCCTATTTTACTGTGGTGTGTCTGCTTTGTCTACTTTGTCTGTTTTTAATTCCTCTGCTTCTTCAATAAACTTACTGAGTGGCATTGTGTATGTCTTTGTGACTGTCGTCTTGTCTGTGATTGCTGAGATTTTAAAGGTATCTGTCTCATACATCTTACGGATGTAATTAAACAGTTTCGCTTCATCCTTTGGTGCTTCACTCTGATAGACCGGGTAAGTCTTGGTCATAGACTCGCACGTAAGTACATCCATGCCAATTACTGTGATGTTTAGTGTGCTGATTGTTCTTGTTACGCTTGGTTTTCTCACTTTAATATCCTCCTTGTTTTTGCAATGTGTTTGCTTTGTAACTTATTGTAACTTGTTGTAACATGCACCATTGGTGCAAAGACTATTGGGTGGGATTGCACCACCCACCAGCTTGGTTACTGCTAGTTAAGATGTATTAAGAAATATGTTCTATTACCTTTTTCATGTGCTATAGTCATATCATGCACTAATTCACTCATTAACTCATCTGGTATATACTCTGATAAACCCTCATATACCATACTCTGTGTAGCATTGTCATAAACCTTAATTGTCTGGTGATTTAGAACTAAGTATAAATTATAAAGTACCATATTTATATCCTCCTGTCTTCTCTTAGCATTTGTTAAGTTGTAGCTTCCTTACAAGTATTATAATACACTATACGGTACTAAATGTCAAGCATTTTTTTCTCAAAAAATTTAATAAATTTCGATGTAAAGAATACCGTCTTTCATTTCGTGTGCTTTAACATGACTATTGATATGTTGTATCACTTCACTAGTTCTCAAGCGCTTTCCGTTTCTATATACTTTTATTTCGTAGCAAGGTAACACGTTCATTAATTGTAATACATCACATACCCTCGGTACTTCACCGTCAATATATTGACTAATCATCATTATTGTTACCATAATAAATGTCGCCATAACTATTGCATTATATATTTCCATTTTTGTTAATCCTCCGTCACAATAAAAAATTCGTTTCTTATAATATCTATTCCGTTAATGGTTCTTTCAAGTAAATCAGATGTAATAAAGACAGCTTTACCTCCCCCACTCCCCTCCTCCTCTCCCCACAAATAACCAATGCCTACTCTCAGTTATGATATTCAATAACGCTAATTATATCTTTAAGTTTCATTTAACTTATCCCTCCATTCTTTTACTTCATCAACTATGATTTCTGCTAATGCTGTAGCCGTGAGATTGGACTCAAGCAATCCGAATGGTGCTTTAAATGTGTGCTTATAGCCGTCAGCACATATATAAAAAATTGTTGATGATATTGAGGGTTCAATATATGTTTCAACTCTGCAATCATTAAACTCTGGTGATGTTTGTATTAGTGTTTTAACTACTTCTAAATATTGAGCGTGCAAGTATTTTTTTTCACTCCTTTCTAT
>OLPR01002325.1_pt1 | contig 14090 bp, 17 predicted proteins | sample 1672761 | NCBI WGS metagenome assembly OLPR01 (sample SAMEA3136721, study PRJEB25190) | human gut metagenome | biome: human gut; feature: human-associated habitat; material: faeces | place: Austria | collected 2013 | reverse complement strand
AAGAGAAATCCCAGGTAATACAGAAACGACAGCTCTCCAGCCAGCAAAAGCCCAGCACCAACAAGCACCGTCGTCGCCAGCCCCAACCGCAGAAACGCCTGCGCCGAGCAAACAAACACGCCCGTTGCCAATTCCGAATGGATGGCTCCGCGCTCCATTTTCGCGAGCTTTTCATTCAGCTCGCGAAGATAAGCCTCCTGTCTGCTGCAGGCGCGAATATCGCGCACCGTTTCCAGCCCTTCTTGGATGCAGTCGCTGACAGCGCGCTTGCCCAGAATATTTTGCGTGCCAAATTTGTCCTGAATCTTTTTCGATCCTGCTGTCAAAAGCACCGCTACTGGTACAACCCAGAGCACCGCCAATGCCATTCGCCAGTCAAAGCAGAACATGCAAACACCGATCACCGCCGTTGAGAAAAGCGAAGCAAACAACTGCGGCACATAATGAGAAAACATCTGATCCAACGACGAGCAGTCGGCGATCATCGTCGCTGTCAGGTCGCTGAGATCACGCTTGCCAAAAAACGACAGCGGCAGCCGACGCAGCGTCTCCGCTAAACTCACCCGGCGGTTGGCGCTTTCCTTGTAGGTCGCCAGATAAAGCGAAGCATACTGAAACCAATGCAGCACAAAGAGCAGCACCAAAACAGCCAACCCGCTGCCAGCGATCGTCCAAAATTGCGACATTGCCGTCGTGCGATCAGCCATCACTTCCAAAAAATGCATGATCGCAAACATCACCACGCCCACCGGAAGCATCAGGCCAATGTTGCAGATAAAGCACCAAACCACCGCTTTGATCAGGTCCTTCGCCCCTTTTTCACTGAGGGCAAACCAATGCTGTAATCTTTCTGTCATTGCAGACACTCCTTTCCGACCTTCCACTGCGCGCTCTTCTGATAATCTGCCCACATGCGCGCATACACGCCAGACTGAGCCAAAAGCGACGGATGGTCGCCACGTTCCACGATCTTTCCATCTTTCAGCACAAGAATCTGATCGGCGTGCTGCACCGTCGACAGACGATGAGCGATCATCAGCACCGTTTTTCCACGCACCAGTGACTCGAACGCTCTCTGTATCTGGTGTTCATTCTCAGGATCAGCAAAAGCCGTTGCTTCATCGAGCACAACGATCGGTGCATCCTTGAGGATCGCACGAGCGAGTGCGATACGCTGCGCTTCACCACCGGAAAGATACACGCCGCCAGTTCCCACCACGGAATCCAGTCCCTGTGGCAGCTTTGCGAGAATATCATCGCACTGCGCTGCGTGTGCCGCCTTCAGCACCTCTTCGCGGCTCGCATTCGGTCGCGCCGCTCGAATATTTTCGAGCAGGCTCTTCTTAAACAGACGTGTATCCTGAAAAACAAACGCCACCTGCTGCATCAGTGCCGCGCTGTCCAGTTTCCGCACATCGACACCACCCACTGAAACGCTCCCAGATTCCACATCCCAAAAGCGCGGAATCAGACTCGCTGCCGTTGTTTTTCCGCCGCCAGATGGCCCCACCAGCGCCACCACCTGTCCAGGCTCTACAGAAAAGCTCACATCGTCCAACGCTGGACGCACAGCACCAGGATAAGTGAACCGCACGTGATCAAAAACCACATTCGCATTTTTTGGCTGCTGAACCTCCGTAGGCTCAGCAAGCGGAGCTTGGCCCAAAATCTCATCCAGCCGCCCAACCGCTTCGTCCGCTTCCATGACCGCTTCGCTCATATACATGATGCGATTGATCATCGCACCACAAGCTGGTGCAAAAAGTGCATAAAAGATAAAATTACTCAGCACCAGCCGCACATCTCCCGCAGAAGCAAAATAGAGCGCCGCCGGAATGAGCAGTGCGAAAGCACCGTTGATGCACGTGAGAAAACACGTCTGTCCCACGCGACAGCTCATCGCGTACTGGCTGGCCAGATCGCTGTAATCCTTGATCGCTGCATAAAACGCCTTGAACGAATACACCGTTTGCTGGAACATTTTCACCACCGGGATCCCGCGCACATATTCCACAGCCTCGCCGCTCATGCGCTCGATCTCCTGCTGATAGCGGTGGAAAAAGCCAGCGTTCTTGCCGCCCATCATGAGCATCATACTCACAAGCGCTAAAACCATCGTCAGCAAACACAGCAGCCCCATCCGCCAGTCAAACCAGACGAGCATGACAATCGCTGCCAACGGCGTCACCACCGTCGCCGCCAGATCCGGCAGCTTATGCGCCAGCAGATCCTCCGTCAGTCCAGCATTGTCATCGATCAATTTCCGCAGCCGCCCAGATTGATTGCCCGTGAAAAATCCCAGCGGCAGCGCCAGCACATGCGCCATCGTTTGCTGACGCATCGTCCGCGCCGTTCGAAAAGCTGCGATGTGCGTACACATCAACGCTGCAAAATAGACAGCGATGCTTCCTACAGCAAACCACACCGCCCACCAGCCCCAGCGCCCAATCTCGGCAGCTGCGGAAAAATCTGGCCAGTTTGCAAGCAGCGTCCGCGCCACCAGCCAGACGCATACATACGGCACCAGACCCAGCAGCGCCGAAACCGCCGAAAGCACACAGCCCAGGATTGTCAGACGTTTGTAATTTCCAGCATAGCGTAAAATTCTGGACAAACTGCTTTCTTTACTTTTTGTCATCGTTCTTTCCTCCTTAACCATTTGCATAAGCTAACTCTCGGTTAAAATGAAATGGGCGTCATGCGCCCATCAGATGCAGCCAGCCAGCAGTGTAAAAATCTCGCAGCTGCGCTACATATTTCATCGCCGCTTCGCGCGGCATATCATGCACCACCACTTCGAAGATCGCGCCAAACATCCCGCTGGCAATAATATGGCAGAGTGTCGGATCAAGCTCCGGCACCTCATACCCCAAACGTTTCAATACTTCCACATATTGGCAGGTCGACTCCACCTCGATCTCCACCATATCGTGAACAAAATTCTCGTAGCTCGTTCCCTCGGAACGACAGAGCAAAAGTTTCACCGGCGCGCGATGACTGCAAATATAATCCACCAGCCAATCCACATAATCCGCCGACTCCTTGCCCATGTGCGCCGGCTGCTCTGCTTCCGGCAATTCTGCGAACACGATCTGTGTATTCACAAAACGCCCCATGATTTCTGCTGCGTGTGGCTCCACAATGGCAGCAAAAAGCGCAGCCTTGCTGGAAAAATAACCGTAAAACGCACCGGTCGTCACGCCAGCATTTTTCACGATCTGCCGGAGTGAAGCACCCAGATAGCCTTTGTCCAGAAACTCCGTCAGCGCAGCTTCTTTAATACGCTCAAGCGTGAGCGCTGTTTTCTCTTCCACATCGCCCGCCCCCTCATAACAGTGTTATATCACACTGTTATCTTACTGCTAACCGTTATCTTTGTCAAGCAGAAATTACCTTTCGCTAATCTGGGCCCACATAAAAAGCGCGTGCGATCGTCGCACGCGCTGGTCGTCACCATGGCAGAAAAGCGAGGGCTGTATTCAATTTCCAGAGTCTTTCGAAATGCTGCATCGCCAAGAGAACGGCGGCGTTCTCTTCGCGCTGAGCGGCTTGCGTGAGCAGCGCGCGCATCTTTTGACAGTCTGCTGCTGAGAAACGCTCGGCGAGCACGCCCATTTTGTCGAGGAGCAGCGCCAGTGCTGCGGTGTCGCCGTCAAGCGGCAGTGTCCGGTCGATCAGCGTGGCACGCAGCTCAGCAAATTCTGCCTGCATCGCTTCCAGCGTTGGCAAATAGAGCGCCTTTTTCCCATCGCGACTTTGCGCCAGTCCACGCAGCTCCAGCGCAGTGCCCACACTTTGCCGCAGCTGCCAGCTCAGCGAATCGTTCGGCAGCTGTAGCAGCAGAATATCTTTGACGAACGAAGCCCGTGCGATCTTGCCCACGCTCACTGGCCCTTTGCGCTGGATGTAGTTGTAGAGCGGCGCCAGCGGCGCACAGCCCTCAGAAAGCGGTGCACAGGCGCGCACCTTTTTCTCTTCGATGCAAACACAGCCCGAAAGTTCCAGCTCCAGCAGCGCCGCTGCCACGAGTCCAAACATCCCCTTTTCATCGCGGATATCCACCGACTCGCTCCCTGTCTCTGTGCAGAGAAAAAACCGTTGTGTGAGAGAAATCACCATCATCTTTCCCACGTTCCTTTCACTCAATCGCCTGGATACTGATATTTACGCGGCAGCTTGTCCACCTCGTCGGGATCGAGGCCGAGCTCACGCAGGCGTTTCTGTCGCTCGGCGCGCACGCGCTGCACGATCTTTTCGGCATAAGCGCGTTCTTCTTCTGGCGTGCTCAAGCCTTTGCGCTGAGCAGCAATTTTTAGCAGACGCGCAATGGTTTCATCGTCCACGCCTTGACGCACCAGTCGGCGCAGTCTGCGATGGTCGTCAAAAATGAGACGCCAGTCAGCCGGCGTGTGTGCAATGTCTTTCGCCATTTCCACAGGATGTGCATCGGCGACGCGATAGGTGAGGCTGCCCAAAAGCGGCATGAGAAATACCGTCACTGCTCCGGCTGCCACGAGCGTCGACGCGGTATCCTGCTGCATGGTGCCAGATTTTACAGCGACGCTCGTCACAGCAACGATGATCGGCAGCGCTGTTGTGCAGTAGAGGGCAACGGTGACGCGATGGTGCGAGCTCATCGGATTGGCTTTGCGGTCCAGCGTCATTGCGATGAACACAGGCACAGCGCGAATGAGCAGAAGCAGCACGATGAATGTCACGAGCAGCCCCGGCTTTGCCGCCACAGCACCAATGTCGATGCCAGCGCCGCTGACGATAAAGAAAACTGGAATGAGAAAACCGTAGCCAACGCCCTCGAGCTTGAGCTCCAATGTTTTCATCCCTTCCGGGATCACGTAGCGCAGGATGAATCCAGCGGCGAACGCGCCCATCACGGCGTCCAGATCGAAAAGCTCAGAGAGCGCCACCAGCGCAACGAGCAGGAGCACCGTCATGCGCATCATCGTCTGTGACGAGGTGTTGGCGTTGGCTGTGAGAAAATTGTACAATTTATGGCCACGCTTTTTCGCTTTCGCCGGCAGACGCGCGGCCATCACGCAGATCAAAAGAAAAATACCGAGGATGATAAAGGTGGCGATGTGCGAACGCACCGATAAGAGCAGCGCCATCGCCAGCACGGGGCCAAGCTCGCCCCAGGTGCCGTAAGCAATGACCGCATCGCCCACCGGCGTGCCCTCGAGATTACGCTCCTTGAGGATCGGCATCAGCGTGCCAAGGGCCGTCGTCGTTAAAACGATGATCGCAGCCGCGCCGTTCATGTCGTGGGCGCTGAAATATGGCACCAGCGTGACGATCGCTGCCGCCAGCGCGATCGTCGCCAGCCATGTGACGAGTCCAACCTTGCCCTGATGGCCGGTGAGCTCCTTCGGATCGATCTCGTAGCCAGCCAGCAGAAAGAGAAACGCCAGCCCCAGCTCGCTCAGAAGTTCGATCGACTGATCCACGTCGATCACCTGTCCCATATGCGGCCCCATGAGCGCACCCGCCAACAGAAGCAGCACCGTCTGCGGCACAACCTTTCCCGGGATCATCTGCGTGACGATCGGACAAAACGCCGCCACGAGCATGATCATTGTCAGGGAAACCAGATCTACTGTCATGTTATTTTTCTCCTTTTTTGATCGTTATCTGATAAGAATATTTTACCCGACGCGCCGACAATTGCCAACACTCTTTGCGCACAAATGAAAAAAACGACAGCCGCTTGTCGACTGTCGCAGTTTTCTCAGTTTTTGCGCGCGAGATAGAAGATCGCTACGCCGAGCACCATCGTGATGCAGTCAAACAGATTGAACGCATCCTGGCTGATCTGTGCGTAAACGAGAGAGATCAGCCCCACGATCGCAAAGATGAGCCCGAGCACGCTCGCCATGCCATTATTGCCTTTGAGGCATGCAAAGCCGCAGATGATCGCGAGAATTGCAACCACAAAAGCGAGCACCATGATCAGCATTTCGCCGCTCTCGTATCCAGGCATCAGGCCCTGGAGCATGCCAGCCATGACCAGCACACCCAGCAGCGCATAGATGATGCCATAAGCGATCATAATGTAACCATACATTTTCAACGAACTTTTGTTACTCAATGTTTCTTCTCCTTATCCATTATACTTTCTACAAAAATTACAGTAAGTATCATAACCCATCATTCAGATTTGCGCAATACCCTCCCTATATATTCTCAACCACAGCGAGCATTTTATGAAAGTTCCTATTTTCCCCAGATATAATTTGTTTTTTCTCACACGAAAAAGCAGAAAAAACGACGCGCAGCGCTGGCCTGTGCGTCGTTGGTATCTTATAAAATTTTCTCCAGAAACAGATGGCCGTCGTGAGGCACAGCGCCGCCGACCTTCATGGCGCCGCCAGCGACGATCTTGTAGCCCAGCTTTTCGTAGAGATGCACGGCAGGCTTGTTCTGACTGCCGGTGTCCAGCCGCAATGCTGCGCAGCCAGTTTCCCGCGCTGCATCTTCAACGTAGCGCATCAGCTGCGCGCCGATGCCGCGCCCGCTGGCGCTCGGCCGCACCATGAGCAGATGGATCACGCGCACAGCCTCCGCAGGAAGCGTGCGCTGCCAGACGACGTTCTCATATTCCGGCGGCTGCTGGCCGCTCGTGATGACGTTCGCGAGAATGCGGCCGTCTTCCTCAAAAACGGTGAGACCATCATCCGCCAGCGCTTTTTCGGCATCGCGCCGCGTTGGATAGACGCCGCGCTTGAACACCGTGAAGGCCTGCGTCGGATGCGTTTCCTCAAAAGCAAAATGTTCCTCGTAGGCATCTGCGATCTGATCCAGATCTGCCGCTGTCGCTTGCCGGATCATAGCGCCACCTCCTAGAGAATCTTTGGCACGATCTGCGGACCGCAGGATGTGCAGGTGCCAGTGTGGACAGAGACCACGCCACCGCATTTTTCACACGTCCACTCTGCGCGCTCCGCTTTGAGAAAAGCGTCCATGCCGCGCTCGCGCACCGCGCGAATGTTGCCGTATGGCGATTCCTTGCGCGGATAGTTGTTCATGTAGCGCGTCTCGCGTTCTTCGCAATCCTCGCAAGGGAAGTCCGGGCATTCGTCGCAGAAACGCCAGCCGTTTGTCAAAAGCTTTTCGCAGCGGATGATCTTGCATTTCGTGGCACAGAACGGCGATTTTCCTTCCGTCGTCTCCGCCAGACATCCCGGGCAAGCGCCGGCAGGATCGTGCGCCTTCCAGCAGATGCTGCAATCCAGCCCGCAAGGAGCGATCATTTTTTCTGTGAACATATTGTTTTCCATGAGAATTCCTCCAATCTCTCTTGGTCTCGCTATAGAAAAGTATAACACAGACGCGCGATAAAAAACAGCAGGCCCGAAGACCTGCTGCAGATCGTATGCGTTCTCATTCTGTCAGAAGCCGGCAAAATGCTTCCGGCTCTTTTAACGGATAGGCGCAGTGATCGTATCCTTCCAGGATCATCTGCCGAAACGGAACGCGCGCGTCTCTCAAACAATCCAGCCCACGTCGAAATGGATCTTCACTCCCATACAACATCAGCAGATCATCCGTCGCAACGCGCGCATCCACCTGCAGCCGAACGCCTCCCAGGGCATCGTGCACGATGCGTTTCACCGTCGGCAAACGGTAATGCGCCAGCACCTCTTTCATCGAGCTGCCCACTTCCGGATAACGCTCGTCGATCATCTGCAGTTTTTCCGGCGTTCGTTGCGCACGCCGCACAAGGAGCATTGTCATGCTGAAATTGATCAGCCGAGTAAATGCACCAAACCGTGCGAACGGCGCGCCATCAAAAACGATCCTGCGAATCTTCAGCCGCTGCATCTGTAAGAGTTCCCAACCAACAACGCAGCCCAACGATTCTGCACACAGCGCATGGAGCGCTGAAATGCCATTCGCAGTCAGCGCTTGATACAGCACCTGCGCTTCTGCACGCGCCCCCCGATAATCGTCAGATGAAGTGATGTCGTGACCACCCAGCGTCGGCAGTATCAGACAATAATCTTCGAGATACGGAAAAAGTGGTGCAAAGCAACGACTGTCTGCGACGCTCGGATGGATGAGCAAAATTTTCGGGCGTCGGCGATCGCCAATAATATCCAATTTCATTGCGTCCCTCCATGAATTTCATACGCGTAAACAATTGAACGCTCGCCGGAACCATCACTGAACGGTTTCTCCGCAATCTTCACAAACCCACGCTTCTCGTAAAATTCCCACGATGCCAGCGAATTCGTCCAGAGGCGTATCGTCACCGCACGATCATGCGCTGCCCGCTGCAAAAAAGTTTCCACCAACGCCGTGCCCAATCCCTGACGATAATCCACTCGGCTCGTGAGCGCGACCAACTCAAGATCGCAGGCGCCAAACGTTTTTGCGTCACGCTCGCGCAGCTGTTTATAAAATGCATCGAACTGCTTCTGAAACGCCGGCGAAAGATGATACAGCTTCAGGTAGAATTTCACAAACATCGCGCACCATTTACCATAATGTTTCTGTGTTTCGTAACGGCTCGCCAGAACACTGCTGAATTTTTTGTCATACTTTCCACAGATGAAGCCCACAACCTCGTGGTCTTCCGTCTCCGCCACATAAGTGAAATTGCATTTCTCAATGAGCACCTGCGCATAGTCTAACAGCATCGCGCGATCACGGTCATCGATCGGACAGGAGAAAAATCCTTCATATAAACAGTTGCCACAAGCTGCTGCATCCTCCGCTCGATAAGGTCGAATGGTAAACATGGTAGATCCCTCCGTTCATTATTAGCTTTCGCTAACTAAATATTACCATGTACCCTCTTTCTCTGCAAGATAAAGCAACTATAAAAAACAGCAGGCCCGAAGACCTGCTGAAAAGATTCGGTTCACTGCGCGGTGCCGAACAGATTCAAGAGCACACAGCCGACGACGATGAGCGCGATGGCAATCATCCCGACGAGGCTCAGCCGCTGGCCAAAGAGCACAGCGGAAATGATCGCTGTGACGACGAGACCGACGCCGCTCCAGGTGGCGTACGCCACGCCAAGATTGAGATGGACGAGCGCTTTGGAAAAAATGAAGAAACAGAAAAAATACAGAACCATGCAGAGCACCGACGGTCCCAGCTTGGTAAATCCCTCTGACATTTTCAGAAAGGTGGTGCCGCAAAGCTCCAGCACGATCGCGGCAGCAAGTTGAATATATGGCATGATTTCCTCCTTAGTGATAAACGAACCAGCGAGCGACCAGTCCCCCATGGGATCTTCTCTGCCAGCAGAGCTGGCATTCACCTTACCGCCGCTCACTCATATTCCACCCACAGCCCATGCCAGTAGCCTGTCAAAAGCTCATGCCGCGTCATTGTCTGTGACTTCCTTTCATTATAATATCTGAATGATTTTACCATCTCAAGCGCAAACAAATCAAGCGAAAAACGACAGCCCATCTCAAAAACGGGCTGCCGTGTGATTTATTTTCTGCCGCCGTCGAATGGTGCGAGGTCGTCTTCGCTGTACCAATCCTGCTGGTTGGCGCTGAAGCGCACGAGGATTTTCTGGCGGGTTTCGTCGAAATGGACGACGGTGCCGACAATAGGCAGGGTGCCATAGGTCGCGCACACCTGGTCGCCGATCTTGTAGCGCATGGTCGTTCCTCCTTACTGGATATCCTTTGCTGCGATGATCTTGCGGCTGACGAGCCAGCTTACTGCAAAAACCACCACAGCGAGAACAAGCACGATATTGCAGGTGAGGATGGTGTCCTCGGTGAGACGGGACACCGCCACGAAGATGCCAGTGAGCAATGGATAGGCGACAATGAGAGTGATCATCGCTTTTTCGTCGCTGAGCAGAAAATTTCCCGGGATCATGATGCCGCCGGAGAAAAACGCCATGGCTGCAGCGATCGAGAGATAGAGCCGTACCATCTCATCCGCGGGCATGAGCTCGGGTTTGACGGCGCAGATGATGAGGCTGATCGCCACGCCGACGGCAAATCCGAGCACGCTGAAGATGAGATAGAGCAGATATTTGCTGTCGACGGCGGTTTCTTTTTTCACTGGCAGCGTCGCGGCGAGCTTGCGCCAGCCAAATTGTTTGTCCATATTGATGGTCGATGCGCTCATGATGCCGAACATCACGGCGCCGATGATCACGGTGATCCACGGATCGACAACGATCGACATGCCCACGCCAATGACGGCGTATGTCACAAGAATGAGCACGAGCGCTGCGCGCACGAGATAGAAATCTTTCAAAAGCAGGCCTTTCATTTTATTTCTCTCCTTTCACAAACATCAGCATAATCTCGTCGATGGTCGCCGGCGTGATCATGGCTTTCGGATACTTGCGCTCAGCGGTGGCGCGATCGGCGACAAGCACCTGCCATTCATAATCCATGCGGCGGAAGCGGACGATGTCGTCTTTGTCCAACGCGTCGAATTGCGCCGCGCCGCACTGCAGGATGCCGTAATTTTCCACGAGCTCGTCCTTCGGCATAGTGAAGGCGATGCGCCCTTCGTGGAGAAAGACGATGTAGTCGGCGATCTTCTCGAGATCGCTCGTGATGTGGCTGGAGACGAGCACGCTGTGGTCCTCTTCCTGCACAAAATCCAGCAGCATATCGAGGATGTCGTCGCGCACGACAGGATCGAGCCCGCTCGTCGCTTCGTCGAGGACGAGGAGCTTTGGCCGATGGGCCATCGCCGCGGTGATCGCAAATTTCATTTTCATGCCCTTGGAAAATTTTTTCAGCGCCTTGTCCTTCGGCAGGCCGAAACGCTCCAGCAATTTTTCGTAGAGGGCAGCGTCCCAGCTTTCGTACACATTCGCCAGGATGCGGCCGATGGTGCGCGGCGCCATCACATCCGGATAGCCGGAGCCATCGAAGACGACGCCGACTTTTTCCTTCGTGGCGTTGTCGAGGATGTCGCTGCCGAGAATATTGATCGTGCCGCTCTCCTTGCTGATGAGGCCGAGCGTAGCGTTGAGGATCGTCGATTTGCCGGCGCCGTTTTCGCCGATCAGCCCGACGATCGCGCCTTGCGGCACAGAAAAAGAAACGTGGTCCAGCGTGAAGCCTGGGTAGGTCTTACTCACGTCAGAAATGGTCAGTGCGTTCATCATGGTCTATTCCTCCTCATAGAGCAGTGTCAGGAGACTCGTGAGATGTTCCAGATCGATGCCGCTTTCGCGGGCGATCTCGATGGCCTCCGTGAAATGTTCTTCGATGCGTTTCTGCTGTTCTTCGAGATAAAAATCCTGGTTTTGCGCCGACACGTAGCAGCCCTTGCCGGCCGTCGTCTCGATAAATCCTTCCTGCGACAGCTGGTCGTAGGCTTTCTGCACCGTCAGCACGCTGATGTGCAGCGATTTCGCCAGACTGCGGATGGACGGCAGCGCTTCGCCGGGCTGGAGCTCGCCGCTCATGATCTGTGCTTTGATCTGGGTGACGATCTGTTCGTAAAGCGGCCGGCTCGCTTTGTTGCTGACAGATATCTGCATAGGTTCACCGCCTTGTACTGTATTACTTCTATATGTACAGTATATGTCGGTGTGATACGGTTGTCAAGAATAAAATGAAGCCAGCTATAAAATTTTTCACACGGTCCGCGCAGAGAGAACACTTGCAGGAGTCTGTCCACCAGATTATCATGGAGTGGTGCGCGCGTCGCACGATTACAAAAAAGGGGACCAACAATGAACAAGATCGACCACAAAAATCTGCTCCTTCTGGGCATCACTTTGTTTTCCATGTTTTTCGGCGCGGGAAACCTCATCTTCCAGCCGTTTCTCGGCTTTGAGGCCGGCACAAAGACGCTCGCGGCATTCATCGGCTTCGTCATCACGGCCGTTGTTTTTCCAGTGCTCGGCGTCGTCGCCGCGGCACGCGTCGGCGGCATCGACAAGCTCTGTGAAAAGATCCATCCGCTTTTCGGCCGCATTTTCACGCTGATCATCTACATCTGCATCGGGCCGCTCCTGGCGATCCCGCGCACAGCAGGCACGAGCTACGCCATGTTCGGCTTCGTCACCGAGCGCGCTGGCGACGGGGCGATCTTCGGGCTTTCGGTGCAGCTCGTGCTCTCCATCGGATTTTCCGCGCTCTTTTTTCTCGCCGCCGGGCTTTTGGCACGCAATCCGGAAAAGCTCAAAGACGTGCTCGGCAAACGCATGACACCGGTGCTGCTCTTTCTCATCGCCGCCATGTTTGTCGCCAGTCTGCTCCATCCTGAGCTTACCAGCGGCGCGCCAACGGAACGCTACGCTACCGGCGCGCTGGCGGCAGGATTTGTCGACGGTTACCAGACGATGGATACCCTCGCTGCTATGGTCTTCGGCATTGTCATCGCCCTCAACATCCGCGCCCTCGGCGTCACGGACAACAAGCTCGTCGCCACCACCACCATCCGCGCTGGCTTCATCGCCGGCACCGTGCTCGCGCTCATCTACGGCATCCTCGCCTTCATGGGCGCCGACAGCCGCTCCGCTGTGGACACCGCCGGCAACGGCACCGATATCCTCAGCGCCCTCTGCGGCGTTTTCTTTGGGCGGCTCGGACCAATCGTGCTCGCTGCGATCTTTTTCCTCGCCTGCTTCAACGTCTGCGTCGGCCTCCTCGCCAGCTGCGCCGAATATTTCTCGGAGAATTTTCGCGCCCTCAGCTTCGACCGCTGGCTGGTTGTCTTCACCGTCTGGAGCTTTCTCATCTCCATCATCGGCCTCGACGCCATCATCAGCTTTTCGTCGCCAATCCTCAGCCTCATCTATCCCGTCGCCCTCGTGATCATCGCCCTCAACCTCATCCCGCTGCGCTTCGTGCAAACGAAAATTTTCTTCCGCGCCGCCGTCCTCCTCGCGTTCGTCTACAGCCTCTGGAGTTTGCTCGCATAAAAAACAGGACCAGAGCGATCCTTTCTCAGATCGTTCTGGTCCTTTGCATCTTAGCCGATCTGCGCGCCCAACGCCCGCGCTTCCTCGAGCTTGGCATTCCCCTGAATGTCTCCCGGCTTGACAACGCCTCCACAAAGAATTTTTCCCAGGCTCGTCCAGCCAAGATGGTTCATCAGGCGATCGTACCAATATTCACTTTCCTCAAAGCCGTTGCCTTCTGCCGCCATCAAAAGCACGCTCTCCTTGATCGGATTGGCGTAGTCAGCGCTCTCTTCCGCGACTGCAAAGAGACGGTCGAAGGTCATCTTGAGTTGGCCGCTGATCGTCCAATAATAAAGCGGGGAAGCCAAAACAACCACATCTGCTTCACGGTAGGCAGGATAAATTTTATCCATATCGTCCTTTTGCGTGCAAGGGCTGGAGATATCTTTACCACCTTGGCAGCAGCCAATGCAAGGATGAATATTCATCTTTTGCAGATCGAATCTGGTAACAGTATGACCGGCCGCCTCAGCACCGGCAGTAAAGGCCTTGATAATCCCCATCGTATTGCCCTTAGCTCTAGGACTGCCATTCAAAATGATAATCTTTTTACTCATCATGATCTCTCCTTTTCCTTCTTATGCCAAGAATTTATTCAACCCCTCGGTAAACAACTTCAGAGATTGGTTTACGGCTAGATTTAAAATGATTGACCTTCACATTCAGATCAGGGTAACCGATACCAATGCCGATAATAACCGCCTTATCCTCCGGGATAGCCAATACCCGGCGGATCAGATCAGGATAGCCGACAAAAACAACTGCTGGTATCGTAGCCAGGCCATGCTCTATGGCAGACAGCATCAGGCTTTGGGAAAAATAGTTGTAGCAAAAATTGACTATAAGAAAGAATCTATTCTTTAGAGCTTGCGCTACCGTCATCAGTGCTGCAAACTCCCCCTGGTTAAATCCTATCAGCTAATGCTGCCGCCTGCTGGCAGCCATCAGTTTTGTCAATATCGCCAACCGCTAAAACACCAGGGATCAAGACCTCACCGATGGAGGTCCATTTTAGCAAAGCGATGCTTTTTTGATAAGGCATCAGCACACCGTCTAAAACCGACATATCATCTTCTTCACAGCAGGCGATCAAAGCGCATTGCTTGCCGGCAATATCCCTTTGGCCAACCACTAGAGAGTACAGTTTATCGATAGGCGCCTTGAT
>OLPR01002324.1_pt1 | contig 14106 bp, 10 predicted proteins | sample 1672761 | NCBI WGS metagenome assembly OLPR01 (sample SAMEA3136721, study PRJEB25190) | human gut metagenome | biome: human gut; feature: human-associated habitat; material: faeces | place: Austria | collected 2013 | reverse complement strand
GCGATGGCCGCGCTGCCGTCGCGTGAAAACCAGAAAGCTTTTTGTAAATTTGCAGGTGAAAGCCTTCGCAAAGTGTTTTTGATTCAGCAGAACCTGCCTCAGATCGCCGGGGTGTCGCAGGAGGAGAAAGAGTTCTTTGTCCGGCTGGCATCGCGTTGCAGGAAAAGTTTTCCGAGGATGGCGGTATCGTGTCTGGACAGGGCGCAGATGCTGATTGACAGGAACGTGAACCAGAAGATTCTTTTCACCGACCTTGTCGGGCGGTTGTATTTGAGTTTCTGACAATAATATTGAATACGTATGGAAAATATTGATAACGAGACAGTAAAATTTGACTGTAACCGTGGCTGCACAATCTCCCAGGATCAGGAGACCGGGGAATATGACTGCAATTACCGTCAGGGTTGCTGTAAACTCAAGGATTACGACTGGCTTCACGGCATCCGGCAGGAGCAGTACAAAGATCTTTTCGAGGTGCGCTTCAAGAACACCAGAAAGGGGATTTACGTCAACGCTTCCGGACAGGGGATCAAGGCCGGGGATCTGGTCATAGTCGAGGCCATGAATGGTCATGACCTTGGAATCGTCACTTTGGAAGGCCCGATTGTGGGACGTCAGATGAAGTGTAAGGGTGTTGATCCTGAGACAACACAGTTGAAAAAGATCTACCGCAAGGCCAAGCCTTTCGACATCGCCAAATGGCAGGAAGCCATAGCCCGTGAGCAGGACACCATGATTCAGGCGCGCAGGATCGCCGCCGAGCTTGGTCTGGACATGAAGATCGGAGACGTGGAGTTTCAAGGTGACGGCACAAAGGCCATTTTCTATTACATCGCCGACGGGCGTGTGGATTTCCGCCAACTGATCAAGGTCTATGCGGAGGAATTCCGCATCAGGATCGAGATGAAGCAGATCGGGGCACGTCAGGAGGCCGGCCTGATCGGTGGCCTCGGAGTATGCGGACGGGAATTGTGCTGCGCCAATTTCATTACGAATTTCCAGTTGATCTCCACTTCGGCGGCCCGTACGCAGGACCTGTCCCTGAATCCGCAGAAGCTGGCTGGTCAGTGTGGCAAACTGAAATGCTGCCTGAATTATGAGGTCGCCAACTATCTGGACGCCCAGTCCCGTATTCCTAAGGTTACGGAACCGCTTGAATTCCAGGATGGCCTGGCCTATCTGGCCAAGACTGACATCCTTCAGGAGATAATGTATTTCACTTACGAGAAGGGCTCTCTCTCGAATCTCTATCCGGTGGCCGCTTCGGAGGTCGCGCAGATCATAATGATGAACCGTAATGGCCAGAAGCCGGAGTCTTTGAAGAGCGAACCGGAACCTGTCGGCCCTCAGTTCGTCTCGGCCGTCGGTGATGACAGCATCACAAGGTTCGACAAGCCTAAGAAAAACAAGAACAAGAACCGTAACAAGAACAAGGTTAAGCCGGTCGCTGACCAGGCCGCCCGGACTGCCGCTCCGGCGGATAACGCCGAGGCACCGTCCAAGCCAAGATCTGAAGGTGGTAATTTCAGAGGCCGGAACAATGGCCCTCGTCGGAACGGAGGGAGCGGACGCCCTCAGCAGCAACGTCCCCGTGGCGACAGAAAGCCTGAACAGAAGCCTGTAAAGACTGATGAGTAAAGGTTTTCTTACACTTGTCTTGATGATGGCCATGGTGTCATGCGCGCGTCCTTCCTCCTACGAGCCGTTTGTGGTCAGGGAGAAGGCCGAGTATGGCGACACCTACATATTCAATTTGGATCTTTCTGACTCGGCCGTGTCCTACGGATTGGATTTCTACACAAGGTTGGAGCGTCCGGCGTTCGGGACTTTTCCGGCTGACAGCATCTCGCTTGATCTGAGGTGGATTTCTCCATCGGATTCGCTCATCCTGTCGGACACTACATTCATCCGGGTTGCCCAGCCGGTGGACTCATCGTACTATTCGAGGGATTTTATAACTGACTATAAGCCTGTTCTGAATCTGCCGGAGCATGGAATGTGGCGTCTCAAGGCACGGGTGTTGAATGATTCGGAGGCGATACGTGGATTGGGTGTGATATTCACAAGAAAGGAGAATGGGACACGATAAACTTAGAAAATTCGCGGAGAACGAAACTTTCTCCTGCCTTCTTCAACCAGAGGCATCCTCGGTGCTGGATAAGGTCGAAGGCAGCAACAGCTTGATACTCAGAGAGCATCCGATCAAGGGACATTGGAACGAGAGGATGTTCGCCACCGCGCAGCCTATAGTTCTGGAGCTTGGCTGTGGGAAAGGGGAGTACACGATTGACTTGTCACGCCGGGAACCGTCGCTCAATTACATAGGAGTCGATATCAAGGGCGCGCGTCTTTGGAAAGGTGCGAAGTTCGCCACGGAGAACAAACTACCTAATGTGGCTTTCCTGCGCACCAGAATCGAGTTCATCGAGGCTTTCTTCGCTCCGGAGGAGGTTTCGGAAATATGGCTGACGTTCTCCGACCCTCAGATGAAGAGCGAGAACTGCCGTCTCACAAGCCCGCTTTTCCTGGAGCGCTACCGCAAGTTCCTGAAAAAGGGCGGAATAGTCCACCTCAAGACTGACAGCCGCTTTCTTTATGAATATTCCAAAGCGGTGGCCGAGCAGAACGGCCTGAGGATTCTGGCAAGCACCAATGACCTTTACGGGACAGGCAGACAGGATTTGTCTGATTGTGCGTTACGTTCTGTCGCTGGAGAATCCGCCATCGATGCCTTGTTCGAGGTGCAGACTTTCTACGAGAGGATGTTCACAGCCCAGGGCTACAAGATCACCTATCTGAGTTTCGTGATAGACCACGACGGCCCGTACATCCACCCCGAGTTCGATTCCGACTACTGGCGATCCGTTGAAGGTCCCCGCCACTTCTCACATCAGCCGGAAAAGAAACGGTAACCGCGGTCACTAAGCCATCTGGTCACTGAGCTTGTCGAAGTGACCAGATGGATGATGCTTCGGCAGGTTCGGTGACCGTCGCGGAGATAAATTTAAACCTCCCTCCAGATGTAAACCTTGTCTCCGCGCCGGATCTTTTTTCCACCCGGTGTGCGGATGTCATCCGGGAATATTATAGGAATGGAACAAAGTGTCCCTTTCCCCGCCTCGTCCGTTGGCTTGAGATCGACCCGTATCTCGCTGACATTCTGCTCGATCACACCAGTAGTCTCTCCGATGATGAGAATGTCATCACCTTTTCTCAAGGCCTCCGACTCCACCAATACCTCAGCCACCGAGATCCTGTCGAACCAGTTGGTGATCTTTCCGCAGTAGATTTTCTTACGGGTGGCGTGGCTACCGTACACATCGCTCCATTCTCCGAGTCTGGCACCTTGATAGTAACCGTCCCAGAACCCTCTGTTGAAGACTTCTGACAGTTCCTCCTTCAAAGAGGCCGCCAGTTCCGGAGTGTAACGTCCCTCGCAGACAGCGTCAGCCGCGCGGCGGTAGCACTCAGCCGTCTTTTTGACATATTCAGCGCTCCTTGCCCGTCCCTCGATCTTGAACACCTTCACGCCCGCGTCGATGATCTTGTCCATGAACTCGATGGTGCACAGGTCCTTGGGCGACATTATGTACTTGTTGTCGATGTTCAGTTTCGTGCCGGTCTCCAGGTCCGTGACCTCGTAGCCCCTGCGGCAAAGCTGGTAGCAAGCGCCTCTGTTGGCCGAAGCCCCGTAGGTCTGGAGGCTCAGGTAACATTTTCCCGAAACCGCCATGCAGAGCGCTCCGTGGGCGAACATCTCGATCCGCACAAGATTACCGGAAGGACCTTTGATGCCCTCGTTCACGATCTCTTGATGGATTTCCTTTACCTGATGCAGGTTGAGTTCCCTCGCCAGCACGATCACGTCGGCGAACTGTGAATAAAACCGCAGCGCCTCGACATTCGACACGTTGAGCTGGGTCGAGATGTGCACCTCCAGCCCGATCTTCCGGCAATATGTGATCGCCGCCATGTCCGAGGCGATGATTGCGTTCACTCCCGCCGCCTTGGCAGCGTCCAGTGCCTCCCGCATAGGAGCCAGATCTTCCCCGTAAAGAACGATATTCAGAGTCATATAGGTCTTGACTCCATATTCCCGGCATATTTCCACAATCCTCGGCAGATCGTCCGGCGTGAAGTTGTTCGCCGAATGCGAGCGCATATTCAGGTTGCCAACCCCGAAATAGACGGAGTCCGCCCCGCCTTGTATCGCGGCGTGCAGGCATTCGAAATTGCCGGCCGGCGACATTATCTCAAGTTCCTTCTTGTCCATTGTCTCTGAATATTATTCCTCAAAATTAGTCCATAAAATCGCCAATCCCAAATTTCCTGTCTCCTTTTGTTCACAAAACCATGTTCAAATCCAGATATTTTCGCTAATATTGCAGATTGTGGCGGACAAATTCCGTGACACAATGACACTATGCGACTTAAAATAACCCTTGAATATTTCACCTCTCCGGGAGAGGAACTGATTCTGGTTCTCTCCGACGGAAAATCAATAGCGATGGAATATGTTGCCGGAGGACGCTGGGAGGCTTCTTTGGAGATGCCTTCCAAGGCTGCGGCTCTTGAATATTCCTTTGAACTTCATCGTGGCGGGCAGTGTGTGCGCCGCGAGTGGGGACACCATTCGGTCCCTGAGCCTGTGGTTCGACAGGGCTCACCAACCGGCGAAGGGGCCGGCGCTTCGACATGCTCAGCGACCGGCGCCCTTGAAATCCGTGACCGCTGGCAGGACCGTCCCGAGGATTCCCCGTTCTGGACCAAAGCCTTCACCGATGTGATATTCAAAAGAAAGCAAACCTCGCCAAAGCGTTCCGGCAATGTGGCCTTCACCGTTCCGTGTGCCAGAATCCGCAAGAACGAGACCTTGGCGATCACCGGCAGCGGCAAGATGTTCGGAGACTGGAAGAAGTTCGTCCAGTTGAAACCGACCGACGCTCCGCTTTGGAGCGTGACGTTGAATGTCAAGGAGCCTTTTGAGTACAAGTTTGTCATTCTCGACGCGAAGACCGGAACTCCAAAGATCTGGGAATCCGGCACGAATCATCTTTTCACCGAGGTTCCGGCCAACTGTGATTTACTGGAAATAAGGGATATCGTCCCTGAGTTCGAGACCGTTCCTTGGCGCGGGGCCGGCACTGCCATCCCTGTGTTCTCCCTCCGCAGCGAGACAAGCTTCGGCGTGGGCGAGTTCAAGGATCTCAAGAAACTGGTTGACTGGGCCGCGCTCACAGGCCAGGGCATCATCCAGCTCCTGCCGATCAACGACACCACGATGACAGGAACATGGACGGATTCCTACCCTTACAACGCCAACTCGACATTCGCCTTGCATCCGCAGTTCATACATCTGCCTGACGCCGGGGTCAAGGCCGACAAGGGATATAAAGTCCTCCAAAAAGAGCTCAATGCACTTCCTGTCGTTGATTATGAAAGGGTTAACAAAGAAAAGAATCGCCTTTTGAAAGAAGCCTTCGAGGCTGGCGGACAAGAGGTCATGTCTGGAGCGGCCTACAAGAAATTCTATTCCGCCAACAAGGACTGGCTCGTTCCTTACGCCGCTTTCTGTACGCTCAGGGACATCAACGGTACGCCGGAGTTCGGGAAATGGAAATCCCTTTCTGAATATTCAGAAACCAAGGTCAAGTCATTCTGTCGCAGGCACAAGAGCGATACGGATTTCTACTGCTACGTCCAGTTCTGCCTTGACGCTCAATTGAAGGAGGCTGTTGAATATGCCCACTCGAAGGGCGTGGCCATCAAGGGCGACCTTCCGATCGGAATCAGCCGCACGAGTGTGGACGCCTGGCAATTCCCGCATCTGTTCAACCTTGACTCTCAGGCCGGGGCACCGCCTGACGCTTTCGCTGCCGATGGCCAGAACTGGGGTCTTCCGACCTACAACTGGGAAGAGATGGCCAAGGATGGCTACGCCTGGTGGAAAGCAAGGCTCAGAAAGATGAGTGAGTATTTCGACGCGTTCCGGATTGATCATATTCTTGGATTTTTCCGCATCTGGGAGATTCCGATGGGAGTCAAATCGGGATTGCTGGGACATTTCAACCCTGCGCTCCCGTACTCCGCCGACGAACTCCATAGCCGTGGCTTCAATCCTGATTCTCAGTTGTTTGTGCCGGATCCGCATCGTGATGGATGGTATCATCCGCGCATCGCCTCGCAGAACACCGAGGACTATCAGAGGTTGAATGATTCTTTGAAGAATGCCTACAACGATCTCTACAACGATTTCTTCTATCATCGCCACAACGGTTTCTGGAAAGAATGCGCGATGAGGAAACTGCCGGCGCTTCTGGACTCCACCGGAATGCTGGCCTGCGGAGAGGATCTCGGAATGATTCCAGCCTGTGTTCCGGAAGTGATGAAGGAACTGCGCATCCTTTCGCTTGAGATTCAGAGGATGCCGAAGTCTCCTCAGAAGACATTTGACGAGCCGTGGACATATCCTTATTTGTCAGTCTGCGCGACCGGCACGCACGACACATCCACTTTGCGTGGCTGGTGGGAGGAGGACCGAACGATGTCCGAGCGTTTCTTCCATGAGATTCTTCACTGCGATGGGACGGCTCCGTACTTCTGCGAACCGTGGATCTGTGAACGGATTGTAAACCAGCATCTGAACTCGCCTTCGATGCTGTGTGTCCTCCCGCTTCAGGACTGGATGTCCATCGACGGTGAGGTCCGTTACCAGGGCAAGCCGGAGGATGAGCGGATCAACATCCCGGCCATTCCCCGCCACTACTGGCGCTGGAGAATGCACATCACCCTTGAGGATCTCCTGTCCCGCACCGATTTCAACCGCACCATCCATGACCTCATCTCTGATTCCGGACGAGGTTAATTCCCCGCCAATCATGATTTTCACTCGGTTCCCGAAAAATAGTTGGCAACTATTTTTCGGGAACCGACGTTTTTTTGTATCTTTGCCGAAAAATAAGGCGTTATGAAGATCATAGGAAGGCAAGCGGAAATTAAGGAACTGGAGAAGCTTTACGGCAATGGTCATTCGGAGTTTGTTGTGCTGTATGGTCGAAGGCGGGTAGGGAAAACATTCCTTGTCAATGAACTGTTCCGTGATCGTATCACATTTTCACACACCGCTTTATCTCCGATTGAAATCAAAGGGAAAGAATTGATGAAAATGCAGCTGCAGAATTTCACACATTCTCTTCTGAGGTGTGGTGCGGAGATCTCTTCGCTTCCGACAAACTGGTTAGAAGCGTTCTTTATGTTGGAGAAATTTCTTGAATCCAAGGCTGATGGCCATCGGATGCTCGTCTTTATGGACGAATTGCCCTGGCTTGACACTCCGAGATCCGGGTTCGTGACGGCGTTTGAGGCCTTTTGGAATGGCTGGGGCGCGAAACGTGATGATTTGATGTTGGTCGCTTGCGGCTCTGCAGTATCGTGGATTTCCGATAAGTTGATAAATGGTAAAGGAGGATTGTTTGACCGTATCACATTTGAAATCAAGTTGGAGCCTTTCAATTTACGGGAGACAGAGGAATTCTTTCAATCAAATGGCATCCGGTTTGACAGGTACGACATCATACAAAGCAATATGATTTTCGGAGGGGTGCCGTATTATCTTAGTCTTTTCGCCAAGGATATGAGCCTTGCTCAAAATGTTGACTTCTTGATCTTTAATCGAAAGGGAAAGTTGACTAATGAATATGACAGGCTGTTCGGTTCCATATTCACAAATCCTGATTCCGCCGAGAAACTGATACGGTTCTTGGCCGGCAAGCGTATAGGCTACTCGCGTGAGGAAATCCTTAAAGGTACGGGAATAGCTGACGGCGGAGAATTCTCCAAATTACTACGCTCCCTTGAGGAAAGTGACTTTATCTCAAAATTCAGGTATTTTGGAGAACCGCCAAGAAAATCCAGATATCGGCTGATTGACGGCTTCTGCCTTTTCTACAATTATTTTTGCAACCGTAAGAATACGGACGATGTTAGTTACTGGCAGCATAATCAGAATAGCCCTTCCGTGAATGCGTGGAGAGGATATTCTTTTGAAAATGTTTGTTTTGGGCACATCGCTCAGATAAAGTCCGCATTGGGAATCTCAGGGGTGCACACAGAGACATATTCTTGGATTGGAGCCACCTCTCAGGTGGATTTGCTCATAGACAGGGATGACCGTCTCATCAACCTTTGCGAGTGCAAATATTCATCAAGAGATTTCATTATTGACAAGGAATATGATGCCAAACTTAGAGAGCGTCAGGCTTCGTTCATTGATGAGACAAAAACCAGAAAGTCAACAATGCTGACCCTTGTCACAACATTCGGGTTGAAATACAATGAATATTCAGGGCGTTTCCAGAATGTGATAACCTCAGATGATTTGTTTAAGTAAAGTCGCTGGAGAATGCTCATACATCTCGAAGGACAACAGGCGTTTTTTTGTCGCAAGGCGAGGAAATCTTGTCGCGGAGGTTGAATATTCGTAAATTTGATGCCTTAAACATAATTTTTCAGTATGGCTAACATTGGTAACCCATTCACTCCAGTGGAGAAAAAGGCTGTTCTCTGCGGATCCGGGGAACTCGGAAAAGAAATCGCGATCGAGCTTGAGCGCTATGGCGTGCACGTCGTGGCGGTGGATAAATATGCTAATGCTCCTGCTATGCAGGTGGCGCAATCGTCTCATGTTCTGTCAATGCTTGACGGTGACGCTCTCGCCAAGATGATTGAGGAAGAGAATCCTGATCTGGTCATCCCTGAGGTCGAGGCCATCGCTACCCAGAAGCTGATCGAACTCGAAAAGAAAGGCTACACTGTAATTCCTACTGCAAAAGCAACTTACCTGACGATGAACAGGGAGGGCATCAGACGTCTTGCGGCAGAGGAACTTGGAATTCCAACCTCAAAGTATGAGTTCGCCCAGACGGAGGACGAATTCAATGCAGCGGTCGAACGGATAGGTTTCCCGTGTGTGGTTAAGCCGGTGATGAGTTCTTCCGGTCACGGCCAGAGTGTGGTACGTAATGAGTCTCAGGTCGCCGAAGCTTGGAAAATTTCCCAGGAGGGCGGACGTGCCGGTGGCGGGAAGGTCATCGTTGAGGGCTTTGTGGATTTTGACTATGAGATCACTCTGCTGACAGTCCGTCACTGCGCAGGAACAACTTTCCTCAAGCCTGTGGGGCATCATCAGGTTGATGGCGATTACCGTGAGTCCTGGCAGCCTCAAGGGATGAGTGCGGCGGCGGAGAAGAAGGCCCAGGAGATCGCGGGAAAGATAACTGACGCTTTGGGAGGCTACGGAATATTCGGAGTCGAGCTTTTCGTCAAAGGTGAAGACGTGATCTTCAGCGAAGTATCTCCAAGGCCGCACGACACCGGAATGGTTACGATGATCTCGCAGGACATGTCTGAATTCGCACTCCATGCTCGCGCGGTTCTGGGTCTTCCTGTTCCGGAAGTACGTTTCTACGGACCGTCCGCTTCGAAGGCAATTGTCGTCGAGGGCGACACAACTGAATATGAGTTTCAGAATGTTGACAAGGTTCTTGAAGAGCCCGGAGTGCAAGTCAGATTCTTCGGGAAACCGGAGATCAGAGGGCACCGCCGCGTCGGAGTCATCCTCGCCACGGACGAGACTGTCGAGAAGGCTCTTCAGAAAGCAGAGAGGGCATATTCAAAACTCAAGGTGAAGGTCTATTAGAAGCATCATCAAGGAACCGCTCAGGCGAGCCTGCTGAGGATGTCGTCCCACACTTGAAGTCTGTCCGTCTCGTTGAGGATCTCGTGACGCATGCCGGGGTAGAGATGCAGGTCCGTGTTCCGGTAGCCTACTCGTCTCATCAGGTCGGCTGCCTTGTCGATGGCTTTGTCGGAGATCCGGCACGGGTCTTCTGCCCCGGAGATGAAATGTACCGGAAGACTTGGGTTCGACATCTTCCAGCCTTTCGGACTGTAGCAATCCTTCATCAGATCAAACAGATTCTTGAAACCGTTGACTGTGAATGTGAACATGCAGTAAGGGTCTTTGTGGTAGGCTTCCAGAGTGTCCTTGTCGGAGCATACCCATGCGGATGGATAGCCCTCATCCTCAAAAGGCTTGTTGAAGGAGCCGAACGACAGATTCTGGAGAAGGGGGGAACGGTAATGCTCTCCTTTGAACAGCCCGATCAGGCTGGCCAGCAAGCGTCCCGCGCCGCCGGCCGGATTGTAGCTCGGGCATCCGCAGACGAACAGAGTGTCGATGCTGTCATCGTAACGCTTTGTGAACGAGCGCACAGCCATTGACCCCATGCTGTGTCCGAATAGCGTATATGGCAATGCTGGATAAGATGCCTTGATCTCATTCTGAACCAGTTTGATGTCCTCCACAAGAGCCCTCCATCCTCCTTTGTACATATACCCGAGATCCTCTTCGTTGAGCACGGTCTCTCCGTGCCCCCGATGGTCGTGGATGGCGCAGACGTACCCGTGCGCGGAAAGATATTCCATGAAAGGAATATACCTCTCCTTGTGTTCGCACATTCCGTGAACTATCTGCACAATGCCTTTGGGCTCGCCGACAGGCTCGCTGATGAGCATCGCCAACCGCAACCCGTCCGAGGACGCCTCGATTCTCCGCTTTAGCATATTCATTGATTTTTTATAACTTTACATTGCCAAAGATAATGAAAATGAACAAGCCGGACAACATTGAGAAGTATCAGGGGAACTATTCCGAAAGCGGTTTTTGGAACAAGGTGAAGAAAGTAGCCTTGAAGGCGGGTGCCAAGGTCATCTATGTGGCTTTGATCCTTTACTATGAATTGGCTGATCCGAATGTCAGCCCTAAGGAGAAGGCGATCATCATCGGAGCTCTGGGCTATTTCATTCTCCCGCTCGACCTTATTCCGGATGCAATCCCGGTCTTGGGCTTTTCTGATGACCTTGCCGCTCTCGTGGCCGCCTACGGTTATGTAAAAGGGCATTTGACTCCCGAGGTCAAACTTCGTGCGCGGAAGAAGTTGTGCGAGTGGTTCGACATCGATGACGGTACTTCTTTGGAGCCGGATGACCAGTAAAGTCTCGTAATGGTGGCGGAATCTAATATACGCAAGACATAACATTGAGATAGAGTATTCTGACAGTAGCGAAATATTCATAAAATGCCGCAGTCGTGATGCTGTTGGCACCAGAATGCCGCGAAAAGCGTTGAATATGCTCCTTTGGTGGATGCGTATGATGGTGTTGTTGCCTGAGGTGACGGGGTAGCGAATAAGTCGATAAATCAATTTAATAATTGTCAATAGGTCGAATTTATTTGTAAATATGGGGATAAACTCTACATTTGTTCCGAAAATTACAATAAAATTCGACTAAATGAAAAGAATGATTGTACTTTCGGCCGCTATTTGCACCGCCGCTTTCACCGCCAAGGCCGGCGGCTATGTCACGAACACTAATCAGAATGTGGCTTTCTTGAGGAATCCTGCCCAGAATGCCGTCATAGGAGTTCAGGGAGCGTATTTCAACCCTGCCGGAATCGGTTTTATGGACAACGGTTGGCATCTGGCGTTCGATGTCCAGTCGGCCTTGCAGAGAAGGTACACGACTTCCACCTACGAGCCGCTCAAGTACGGCGTGGACAATGAGGGAAGAGGCTATAAGAAGTACACGGGCAAGTCTTTCGTGCCGGCCCTTCCGCACCTGAGCCTCGCGTTCAAGCACGACAATCTGTTCGCCTCCTTCCATTTCGGAGTCGTGTCGGGAGGCGGAAAGGCGAAATACGACCAGGGACTCGGCTCATTTGAGGCTCCGGTCGCGATGATTCCAGCTCTGATCAATAATTTGGCTGGGACTCAGATGGTTACCGGCTATGATGCAGACATCAATCTTACCGGAGAGCAGTACAACTTCGCCGGCCAGCTGAACATCGGTTATAAGATAGGCTCGAAGTGGAGTGTCTCCGCCGGCGTGCGCCTGAACTACATCTCCAACTATTATGTCGGAAGCCTGAGGAATATCCAGTTGCAGTACGGAGGCCAGATGCTTCCCGCAGCGAATGTGCTGGGCGCGGCGGTGTCAGCGATCTCCGGAGGACTGATCCCGACTGAAACCGCTGTCGGAATGGTCGGCGGACTTGTAAGCGACAAGGAACTTGACGCGCATCAGAAGGATATCGCCTGGACACCGATCCTGTCCGTGGACTACAAGACCGGCCGGTTCAACTTCTCCGCGCGCTACGAGTTCAACACGAAAGTGCGCCTGAACAATGACACGAAGGCTAACACCACAGGAATATCCCAGTTCGATGACGGCAAGGAGATCGCCGCCGACATCCCCGGCAACATCAACATCGGTGCTGAATATTCAGTGAAGCCGAACTTCCGCGTCGCCCTCGGCGCAAACTACTATTTCGACAAGCAGTCAAAGCAGTACAACAACGAGACGGACTTGAACGATAAACAGAACTATCTGAAGCACAATTCCTTCGAGATTCTCGGTGGCCTTGAGTATGATCTCAGCGATGTAGTGACCCTCAGTATCGGCGCCAACAGCAGCACGTTCGGTTTCGGCAACGACGCGAAATACATCACCGACCTCAGCTACACCACCAGCTCCATCTCGGGCGGCCTTGGCGCAAGGTTCAACGTCAACCCGAAAGTCGCCATTGATTTAGGAATATACAAGACTTTCTTTATGCACTTCACCAAGGAGCAGGCCGATTATGGCGGAAACGGAGCCCTTATCGCCGCGAAACTCTCCCCGGTCCTCGGCCAGCTGGCCCCCGCTGTTCCCGGCCTTGCCGAAAAGCTTGACATCAAGAATCTCCAGATTCCCGGCCAGGACGACTTCTACCGCACCAGCATCGTCGGCGGCATTGGAGTGACCTTCAAGTTCTGATGAAGCCTCAAAAGCCCCCCGCTCTCCTGCGATAACTCTCACTTGTTCAGTGAGGTTGAGGAAAGCGGCGGGGCGGTTGCTATTCCTCGGTGTAGAATCGGATGATGCGTTCGATGGCTCTTTGGCAGACCGGACAAAAAGCTTCGGCGGTGTTGGTCCTCATCCGGCAGTCCTCGTACGGGCGCCAGACGCCTTTCGTCTGGTAGCCGCCGCCTTCGACAAGGCCCACGACTCCCTGGTCGTAAAGATCCTTCCACTTGCTCTCGAAGTTCGCTTTGGTGGTGATGTTCTGCTCCCAAGGCTCGATGTCCGGGTAGTAATACTCAACATACTGGTCATCGTAGGCATATTCATCGGTCAATCCGCCGAAGCTGTGGCCGAACTCGTGGACGACCACCGGGCCGAAAAGTTTGTGGTGGGCGGTCGTGAGTGTGTAGGAATTGTAGATGCCTCCGCCGCCGTAAGTGTCAGTGTTGGCGAGGATTATGATGTGCTCGTAAGGGATTCCGGCAAGCGCGTCGTGCATCTTGAACAGGTGCAGGGTCGTGAGGTAGCGGTCGGAGTAGAACGTGTCGAAGTGCGAGTCCACGGCCGTCTTTTTCCACAGCCCCTCACGCGGCACGCTGACTCCGCTGTCCTCGGAAGGAGACGCGACCGCGACGATGTTGAACCGATCCTTCATCGACTTGAACGGCTCGTGACGCAGAAGGTTCTCCACCGTGCTCTCGGCATCCTTGAAGAATATGTCCATCTCGCCTTCAGTGTAGCCCTCAGCGAGAATGGCCACGTCGATCTTCTCCTTGGAATCACCGCTGTCCAGCAGCATTCTTGTCTGCGGCTTTCCTCCGACAGGCCTGATCAGAATGTCCTTAGGGTCAACCGGATGCGTAAGCTTTGCCGCCACATTTTCGTGAAAGTCATAGAGTTGCACGGTGATCTCCGCCGGGGCCGCCGGCATCGGCACCAGAAAGACGTTCTCGAAACTTCTGCGGACTCTCGTGGCCTCTTCCGTCGCCTGCCATTCCTGGAACAAGGTGCAGAATGACATCCTGTAAAGTGTGTCGCCCGTGGCCTTGTCCGTCATCGTCAGCTGTCCGTTACCCCGCAGCGGAACCTCTTTCAGATTTGTGCGCCGCCCGTACCATCCGTGGGCGCTAAGCAGCTCGGCCACGGCGATGTCGCAATCCTTGTCGGATCCGGTGAACATGTAGTCTATCCTCAGGGTCTTGT
>OLPR01002321.1_pt1 | contig 14108 bp, 13 predicted proteins | sample 1672761 | NCBI WGS metagenome assembly OLPR01 (sample SAMEA3136721, study PRJEB25190) | human gut metagenome | biome: human gut; feature: human-associated habitat; material: faeces | place: Austria | collected 2013 | reverse complement strand
TCTAGGGCTTCGCCCGCATATGTAAAACCCCCGGCTTTGCCGGGGGATGATTATTTGAATTCAGGTGTTCGGCTTTAGTTCCTCAAGTCCGGTATTTTTATACCCCTGCTCGACGAGCGACTGAATCTCCCATGGACGCGTGGAGACGTCCGGATATGCCTGAACGAGCAGCTTGTACGCGTCTGAGCGCGTCGGGTCGATTTGAATTGCGCGCTTCGCCATTTCCGCTGCATTCGCCGGATCGCTGTTCCACAGGTACATAACGCCCGCGGAATACGCATAGGTGTAGGAGTCGGGTTCGCGCGCAAGCGCCTTCAGATAGTATGCGGCGCTCAGCGTGTAATTCTGGTTCTGATACGCTTCATAGGCAATCTGCTCGTATGCGTCCGCGCGCCATGCGAGATTGACGCTCGCCAGCGTTCGCTGCCCGGATGCGGAAAGCGACCAGAGCAGCAGCACAATCAGCAGAATCGCAAATGCCATCAGCCCGACCATGCCGCGAATGTGCCGCTCGAAAAAGCCGCCCTCCAGCGGTTCTTCAAACGAGAATTCCTCTTCCGTATTCGGCTCGTCGAAATCATCGTCGTCGCCGTCGAGAAAAATGTCATCCGGATTGAACGCCTTCTGCGGAACATAGGTGCTCGGCCGTCGCTTCGCCGCCTTTGATTTGGGGCGAACGGGCGCGCGGACGCTGCTCAGATCGGGCACATTGCCCTCTAAATGCACAGGTTCGCGCATGGAAGGCGCGTCCTCCGGCTCGGCACGCGGGCGGCGAAACGGACTTTCGTGCGATTCGTTTACCGCAAACGCGTCCAGATCCAGCGGTTCGAACGCCTCCTTCGGCACGTCTTCAATTTCGGGCGCGGATTCATTTTGGGATACGCCTGCATTTGCCGGCGCGCTTTTCATTTCGGGCGCGGCGGGCTTTGCGTCGTCCTGCTCGGGCAGCACCAGCGCTGCGCCGCAGAACGGGCAGAAAAGCATCGTATCATTGACTTTTTTTCCGCATTGAGAACAGAACATATTCCGCCTCCTCTAGATCGGGAAGGTGTCAGACATTGCGCATTGCCTCGTAATCGGGATCGCCGTAGAAAGTGCGCTCTTCGCCGGGATCACCGCCGAGACTTTCGATCGCGTTGCGCAGCTCGATATAATCCACATAGCCAATGTCGCTCAGCTGAATCATCTTTTGAAGCGTGTCCAGCGCGCGCGGATCGCCGAATTTTTCGATCAGCGACGCGTAGTAAGCGATTTTGTCGTGGCAGGAAAGGAGCTTTCCGATCAGCAGCTCGTAGGTTCCGTCATGCCCCGGGAAATTGCACAGCACGTCCAGAATCAGCGACTGCGCGTATTCCGAAGCCGATTCATACTTAGCCAGCAGTGCGTCCGCCACAGAATCGTCCGTGAAGCTCGAAAGCGTGTCCGCCGCCAGCTCCGCGAGCTCATCCTCTTCTTTCGCGGAAGCAATCAGATTCACATACAACTCCAGAGGTTCGTCGGAACCAATGTCGCGCAGCATTGCCATAGCGTTTGCGCGCAGCTGTTCGTTTTTGTCCGAATCGCCGGCAATGCGCATCAGTCCGGGCACGCACGATTCGCCGATCGAAACGATGCGCGAATACAGCGGCTCGGGTAGACCAATATCGCGCTTGACGTATTCCTCCATCAGCTTCAGAAGATCCTTCGGCTCGGAATAGCGCTCGAAATACTCGATCGGCTTTGCGCCGTCCAGCCACGTTGCCGGCGCGTTCAGCCAGCCGGACATCATTTCGTTATAATGATCTTCGATCTGATCCTCCTTGATGCCGGGGTGCAGCGCCATCCACGTGCGCGCGTATTCGAAGAATTTCGCGTCAAAATCGTATATCTTCATCCTTGGTTCTCTCCTTTTTGAACATTTAGCGCCCGAGCGAAGCGCCGGATATAATGATTCATCTTTCGCCTTGAGCCGCCGATCTGCCGATGCAGCTTCTCGGCGGATGCGGAAATGTTCCGCGCCTTCAGGCAATAATACGAAAGTGCGCCCATCGCGGCTTCCATCGACGGAACGAGATCGCTCTTCGTTTCCGGATTGCGCCGATAGGAAAGCCAGAGAAAAGCGGGCAGCGAACCTTCGCTCAACTGATATTCGTCCTCCAGATATTCGCGCACGCCGGCAATCAGCTTGCGATCGCCCACGCACAGTGCTCTTTCCTGATCGCTCGCACCGGAACGACTGATAAGATGCGAAAAGTAATTGCCCAGTGCGCCGCCGACGGTGATCCCGTGAATGCGCGCCAGCAATATGATTTCGATCTTCGCGCGGGACGGCAGATCCTGCGTGATCAACAGCTGCCGGAGCAGGCTTTGTGCGGCGGCGTCATCGCATCCGGAAAGCGCAAATCCCGCGAAAATCTGAAGCGCTGCCGCACTGGACTGCGCCGCCCAGCGAACGAGCGAACGAAATTCGGGAATGCTCTGCCAGCTGTGCACGAGTACCGAATCGTCGTTTTTCATATACGACCGGAGCGCGGCGGAGCGCCGCAGAAACTCCTCCTGCGGCACCTTGTAAAGGCAATCTGGCTCGATATTGCGCAGCTCGCCCTTTTCGGCGGCGGACAGATAGTATTTGGCAACGGTATCCTCCGGGTCGATTCTCAGAATGTGCAGCCAATAGCGCGCGCAGCGGCTGTCCGGCGCGCCGGCACGACTGAGCGCGACTGCCCGCACGTGCAGAAACGCGCGATCGTGCGGGTTTTCCTGCAAAGCCAGACGCGCGAAATTCGCGCATTCCTCATACATACCGGTTTCATACAGCGCGTAAGCCAGCGTCAGATCGTCCGAGGAAAAATCACGCGTGTCCAGCACGCCTCGAAGCAGCGACTGTGCGCGCGGCGTATCGCCCATCGAATGAAACAGTTCTGCCGACATTACGGCAATCTCCGGAGAATTGTCGAATTCGAGCGCGGTTTCCAGCTCTGAAACGGCGCGATCGGTTTCATTCGCGGCGCAGAGCGCGGCGGCGTATTGCACGCGAATTCGGCTCTGATTCTTTGAAAGCGGCGGGCACGATTCAAAAATCTGAATTGCCTTTTCGACTTCGCCCTCGCCGAGATGTTTGAGCGCGCGCATGGCAATGCGTTCGGCATATTCCGCGCGGCGGTTTTTGCGCGCTTCGGGGCGATTTGCCATCGAGATTTCAAACAGCATTCGCTGCGCCGCGAGAATGAAGGCTTCGTTCTCAATATGGGCGAGCGCGTACAGCATCAGCGCTTCCGCCGCGTCCGAACGTCCGATTGAAATCAGACTGTCCGCAAGCAGCAGATACGCATCCTCAGGTGCGTCCGCTTCGGAAAGTACGTCGAGCGCCAGCCGGCATGATTCCTCATACCAGCCGATTTCGGCGTATTGCCGCGCCAACTGAAGGCGGTATTCGGCGTTTTCCGGCGAATGCTCCGCCGCGCTGCGCAGCAGCTCCAGCGCGTCCAGCGGATTGTTTTCACGGCGATTGATCATCGCGCGATGATACGCGAACGCCGAACTGCGATTGAAATTTACGACCTTTGGATTGTGCTTCATTGATCCTCCTGAGCCGCCGTTGCCGCTGTGAGAATGGTCTTCAGATCATCCTCGGAGAATTCGTAGCGGCGATTGCAGAAGTGGCAGTCCACCTGCGCGCCATGCTGCTTTTCGATCATGTCGGCGAGTTCGTCCCTGCCGAGCGTAACCAGCATTCGTTCGATCCGCTCGCGGCTGCAGTCGCAGCGATACTGCGGCGTGCGCTCCTGGAGCACCTCCGGCTCCAGATGCAGAAGAAGCTGTTGCACGGCGTCCTTCAAATGATATTCCCGCATCGTTCCGGAAATATCCATGAACATTCCCGCGCTGTTTTCGATGGACGCAATCGCCGCTTCGCTCGCGCCGGGCAACATCTGAATCAGCAGTCCGCCCGCAGATTCGACCTTCTCGTCCGAAACCAGCACGCCCAGCGACACCAGTGACGGCGTCTGCTCCGAAGCGGTGAAGTACATTGCGAAATCCTCCGCAATCTCGCCCGAAACGAGATTGACCTGACCGACGTATGGCTCCTTCAGGTGCAGATCCTTGATTACCGTGAGCTTGCCATCCTTGCCGACAGCGGGACCGACCGGAAGCTTTTTGCCCACGCGCGGCAATTCCACATCCGGATTGCCCACATAGCCCTTGACGGAGCAATCGCCGTGCGCGACTGCGAGAATGGTGCCGATCGGACCGCCGCCTTTGATCTGCGCGGTGATACTGTCGGAATCGTTTTTGAGCATACTGCCCATGATAGCCGCCATCGTCAGCGTGCGCCCGAGCGCCGCGGTCGCGGTGCGGGAAAGATGATGAATGTCCTTCGCGCGCTGAACGAGATTCGTGCTTTCGATCAGAATCGCGCGCGCCTGTCCGCCCATCAGCGAAATATGGTAAAGTCCGTCGTTTAACATAAAATTGCTCCTTTCAATCGCGTCGGGCGGCGAAATGAATGCGCATTTCCCGATCGTCCGGCGCAGTAAACGTCCTGTCTCCGTAAATACGGATTTCCGCAAATCCGCACGCTTCGAGCGCTTTGCAAATCGACTCCGGCTCGTGCGCGCGCTGAACGTGCGTTTCGGTAAAACGCCGATAGCGCCCGTCCGGTTCGCGAACGAAGAAAGTCAAATCCATATTCAACGTTCTCGATTCGGAATCAAAGCGGTTTTGCCAGAGATATGCGACGTCGTCGCGCTCCTCTCCGAAAAAGCCGTTGCCGATCACGCTTTCCAGCTTGTACGGCGAAGAAATATCGAATGCGAACGCTCCGCCCGGGCGAAGCGACGCGTATGCACGCCTGAAAAACGCAAGAACTGCCTGATCGCTCGTTAAATAGTTTACGCCGTCGCAGCCGCATACGATCGCGTCTACGGGGCGTGGAAGCGTTAGCTTCGTCATATCCTCGCGAACGAACATCCCCCGAACGCCCGCGCGCCGCGCCTTTTCCTGTGCGATTTCCAGCATTTCGCCCGAAAGATCCGCACCGGTAACGCGAATGCCGCGTCTGGCGAATTCAATTGATAGCGAGCCCGTGCCGCACGCGCAGTCGCAAAGACTCGTGGGCTGAACGCCCTCCGCGGCGAGCAGCTTCATATAATAATCCGCCCATGCGGGATAATCGAAATCATCCATCAGCGTATCGTAAAAGGCGGCGAATCCGGCATATGCGCTCATATTTTTTCGCGCGGTCAAACGCGCATACAACCCCCATTTTTATAATCATCCAATCCTATTTTACCACACGCGCCCCGCCTTTGCAACCAAATACCGCGCAAACCGTTCGTCTGCGCGGTAAAAAAACACGGATTACGCGGGGAGATAAACGGTAAACGCCGTGCCCTTGCCCAGCTCGCTCGCAACCTCGATCCTGCCGCCGCACAGATCGACAATGCGTTTGACCAGCGAAAGCCCGAGCCCGTTGCCTTCCGTCGCGTGCGCGGAATCGCCCTGATAGAATTTCTCGAAAATGCGCTTTTGCGTTTCCGGCGACATTCCTTCACCGTGATCGCGCACGACAACCTCGATTTGCCGCTCGCGCCTGACGCATGAAAGCTCCAGCACCGAACCGACGGGTGAAAACTTGATCGCATTGTTGATCAGATTGACCCAGATGTGGCTCATCATTTCCTCGTCGCCGGTAAACGTCACCTCGTCGAGATTCAACGAAAGGTCGATTTCCTTCGCGCTCCATTGCTTTTCGAGCAGGAGAATGCAGCTTCTCAGCTGCTCGTCCAGCCGGTATTCGGTCTTGTTTGTCACGATCTGCTGGTTTTCGAGCTTTGTCAGAAGCAGAATATTGCTCGACATATTCGCCAGCCGCTCGGATTCGGTTACGATGATGTGTGCATATTCGTGGCGCTGTTCCTCGGTCAGATCGTCGCGCTCGAGCTGCTTGGCAAAGCCGCGGATCGATACGATTGGCGTTTTGAATTCGTGCGAGAAATTGTTGATGAAATCCTTGCGGAACATCTCAATGCCGCCCAACTCGCTCGCCATGCCGTTGAAGCTCTGAACGACCTCGCCCATCGTGCCGGGCACGTCCTCGCCGTCGACGCGAACGGAGAAATCGCCGTGCGAAACCTTGTCCATCGCGTTGATCAGATCGTTCATCGGCTTGAGCTTCGAGCGGCTGAGACGAACTGAAATCATCATCGAGAACATGATCAGCATCACAATCAGCATCACCGGCAGCCCGAAATGGCTTAAAAGGAATCCCGGAATGAAGCCGGCAAGAAACAGAATCAGATACGATCCGCCCGTTAAAATGCCCGACAGTACCAGCACGAACAGCAGATACGCAATCAGCAAAGCCGTCAGCGAATGCTTGGGCTCGCCCTTCATGCGCGCTTCACCGCCTTATAACCCAGCCCGCGCACCGTGACGATATCGAAATCCGGATTGTTCCGGAAGCGGTCGCGCAAACGGTTGATGTGAACGTCCACCGTTCGCTCGTCGGTATCGGAATCCATATCCCAGATTTCGTCCATCAGCTGGCGGCGCGTGAAAATCTTGTTGGAATAGGAAAGGAGCTTAAATAGGAGCAGAAATTCCTTCTTTGGCAGCTCCGATATGCCCTCCGCGGTTTTTACCGACAGCGCGTCGTAATCCAGCACTGTGCTTCCGATCGTCAGACGGTGTTCGTTTACGATTTTCGACCGGCGCAGCAGCGCGGCGATGCGCAGAATCATTTCTTCCTCGTCCACGGGCTTGACCATGTAATCGTCCGTTCCGATGATGAATCCCTTGCGCTTGTCCGCCGGCTTCTCCTTTGCCGTAACCATCAGAATCGGCAGATCGCAGCCGGACGAACGCAGCGTTTCGGTGAATTCATACCCGTCCATTCGCGGCATCATCACGTCCAGCACGATCAGATCCACATGCTTATTATCCAGAACATCCAGCGCTTCAATACCGTCGGCGGCGAGCAGCGGCTCATAGCCGTTCTGCTTCAGCACAGCCTCCATCAGCTTTCGCGCGTTCGGATTGTCCTCTACAACCAGAATATGAAACATTCCTTTTCACCTCGAATACCATTCTGGCACAGAATCATGAACCTATTATAAACCAAATCCCGATTGCATGAATCACAATTTATGCTTTTCTTTCCGCCCGTTCATAATCCGTTGACATTCGCGCGGTACAATAAAACGCGAAAGGAGTTTGATATGAACAACGAAACGGCGCTGACGCCGATGAGCGGCGATCAGCCTTTTGACAGACGTTATCTCGAAATGGCGCATCTTTACGACGGTGCGATTCGCTCCGTGCGCACCAAGCTCGAAATCCTCGATCGGGAATTCAGCATTCATGGCGCTTCCAATCCCATTCATCATATCGACAGCCGTTTGAAATCGCCGCAGAGCATCGTCGAAAAACTCCATCGCAAAGGATTTCCCGTTACGATCGAATCCGCCGAGGAGCATCTGTTCGATATTGCCGGCGTCAGAATCATCTGCAATTATATCGATGATATCTATCGCCTTGCCGAGCTGATTACCCGCCAGCAGGATATCGAGCTGGTCGAAAAATGCGATTATATATCCGAACCCAAGCCCAACGGTTATCGCAGTTTGCATCTGGTCGTCCGTGTGCCGGTGTATTTGTCCGATCATACCGAATCCGTGCCTGTCGAGATTCAGATTCGCACCATTGCAATGGATTTCTGGGCGAGCCTCGAACATCAGCTTCGCTATAAAAGCGATGTGGAAGCCACAACCGCGCTCAAATACCGTCTGAAACTTTGCGCAGAACGCAGCGCGGAGCTGGACAGCGAAATGCAGAGCATCTATCGCGAAATGCGAATGCTTTCTAAATGATTGGAACCGACCGCGGGGTGTGAATAACAAACCTTGGTCGGTTGATTTTTATCCAAAACAGACTGCGGTCTGTAGACAAGCTATTTCTTCTGCCCGTAATAAGCGTTCGGCCCATGCTTGCGCATGAAATGCTTGTCCTGAATATATTGGGGCGCAGGCACGGTATCCGGTGCGATTTGAATCGTATACAGCGCCATTTTTGCAATTTCCTCAAGCACGACAGCGTGGTAAACCGCTTCCGCCGCGTCTTTTCCCCAGGTAAACGGGCCGTGATTCCGGCAAATTACGCCAGGCACGTGCGCCGGATTGAGCGCGCGCGTATCAAACGTTTCGCAGATGACGCGACCGGTATTCAACTCGTATCCGGATTCAACCTCTTCCGGCGTGAGCGACCGCGTGCAGGGAACGGAACCGTAAAAGTAATCCGCGTGCGTGGTGCCGTAACAGGGAATGTCGCGCCCCGTCTGCGCCCAGGCGACTGCGTGCGCGCTGTGCGTGTGAACGATTCCGCCGATTGACGGATAGGCGCGGTAGAGTTCCAAATGCGTATCCGTGTCCGAGGACGGATTCAGATCGCCCTCGATGCGCCTGCCGGTTAAATCCACACAGACCATCATTTCCGGCGCGAGTAAATCATAATCCACGCCGGAGGGTTTGATCACCATAATTCCGCGCTCGCGGTCGATTCCGCTGACATTGCCCCATGTAAACGTCACCAGCCCGTGTTTCGGCAGCGCCATGTTCGCTTCGTATACCGCGCGCTTTAATGCTTCCAGCATCGTTGGTCCTCCTTTGTTTGCGTTTTCAACTGCATTTATTATATCGGTTCGCAAGCGGCAGGTCAAGCATTCTTTACTTGACAATCGTCCGAAATCATACTATAATTCTTGCCTGTAAAGTTTGGAGGGATGCTCGTGAGCGAAAGATTGTCCGCGCAGCTGCGGCGATACAACCATTTGATTGAGGAAATCGAAGCGGCGTATCACGATATGGCGCTCAAACTTGGCGCTTCGGACGGCGAATTCATGGTGCTATATGCGATCCGCGAAATCGGCGATAAACGCGCGCTCGGCGAGATCGTTCGCATTACGGGCGCGAGTAAGCAGACGATCCATTCCAGCGTTCGTAAGCTCGAGGCGCGCGGTGCGGTTTATCTTCAGGCGACGGATGGCAAGCGCAAGGAGGTTTGTCTTACCGAACAGGGGAAAATTCTTGCGGAAAACACGGTCGATCATGTGATGCGCGCGGAAAACGAGATTTTTGAATCCTGGAAGAGAGAAGAGGTGGAGAAATACCTTGCGCTGACCGAACGCTTTTTGAAAGAACTGAAACAGAAGGGCAGGGAAATGCAATGATACGCCTATCCGACCATTTTGATGTGAAGCGCCTGATTCGATTTACGCTTCCGTCGATCGTGATGATGATTTTTACGTCTATTTACGGCGTAGTGGACGGTTATTTCGTATCAAATTTCGCCGGAAAAACGCCGTTTGCGGCAGTAAATCTGATCATGCCGCTTCTGATGATTCTCGGCTGCGTCGGATTCATGTTCGGAACCGGCGGCGGCGCGCTGATTGCCAAAACGATGGGCGAGGGAAACGATCGGCGCGCAAACGAGATTTTCTCGATGGTCATTTACGTTTCGGTTGCGCTGGGCGCACTGCTCGGCATTGTCGGACTCGTTTTCCTGCGTCCGATTGCGAAAAAGATGGGCGCCGACGGCGAGCTTTTGGAAAATTGCGTGCGCTATGCGCGGATTATTCTGATTGCGCAGCCGTTTTATGTGCTGCAATTCGAATTTCAGTGCCTGTTTGCGACGGCGGAAAAGCCGCGGCTTGGGCTATATGTTACGGTTGCGGCGGGCTGCGCAAATATGGTGCTGGACGCGCTGCTCGTCGGCGCGTTCCGCTGGGGCATTACCGGCGCGGCGGTCGCAACGGCGATCAGTCAGGCGGTCGGCGGCGTGTTCCCGCTGGTTTATTTCGCAAAGGAGAATTCGAGCCGCCTGCGCCTCGTGCGCGCAAAGCTCGATTTCGACGCGCTCGGAAAGGTCTGCGCAAACGGCTCGTCGGAGTTCATGAGCAACATCTCAATGTCGCTGGTCGGTATGCTGTATAACATTCAGCTGATCAAATACGCCGGTCAGGACGGCATTGCGGCTTATGGCGTGCTGATGTACGTCAGCATGATTTTTCAGGCGATCTTCATCGGCTATGCGGTTGGCGTCGCGCCGGTGGTCGGCTATCATTACGGCGCACAGAATACGGGCGAGCTTAGCGGTCTGCTGAAGCGCAGCTTTGCAATGCTCGCCGTATGCGCCGCGGCGATGTTTGCGATGGGGCAGTGTCTTGCCGTGCCGCTTTCGAAAATGTTCGTCGGATATGATCAGGGATTGTTTGAAATCACGAAGCACGCGTTTGCGATCTTCTCGTTCTCGTTTCTGTTTTCGGGATTTTCGATCTTCGGTTCTTCGTTTTTTACTGCGCTGAACGACGGGCTGACCTCCGCGTTGATTTCATTCCTCAGAACGCTGGTATTCCAGGTCGCCGCGGTACTGCTGCTGCCGATGATCTGGAAGCTTGACGGAATCTGGCTTTCCATCGTGGTCGCCGAGGTGATGTCGCTCGCGGTTACGATTGCGTTCCTGATAAAAAAACAAAAGCGATACGGATATTGAAAGACCGCCGCATCCAACGATCGGAAGCGGCGGTTCGCTTATGCTTTTTTCTTTCCGAGCATCAACAGCGCAATCACCAGTACAAATGGAAATACCCCGCTCGACAGAATGCCGAGGCTCAGATTGTCGCCCAGCGCACCCGCGACCAGTCCCGCCAGCGTCGGGCCCGACGCGCAGCCCAGATCGCCCGCCAGCGCCAGAAGTGCGAACATCGCCGTGCCGCCGTTTTTGATCTCCACGGCCGCCGTGCTGAACGTGCCCGGCCACATGATGCCCACGGAGAATCCGCATAGCGCCATGCCGACAAGCCCCGCCGCTGGATTCGGAACCAGACCGACAATCAGATAGGCGGCGGCGCACAGCGCGCCGGAGAACAGCATCATCGTCCGCAGGCTGAATCGGTTCAGCAAGCGACCGTATACCGCGCGCGAAAGCCCCATTAGAAGTGCGAAGATCGTCGGGCCCGCGAGATCGCCCATTACCTTGGAAATGCCGAGCCCCTTTTCCGCAAACGACGACGCCCATTCGCTCACACCGTGCTCGCACGCGCCGGCGCAAACCATCAGGACTGCCAGCAGCCAGAACGTCCGCGACGAAAACAGCGCGCGCGGCTTTAAGCCCTGCTCGCCATCGGCAATCAGCGGCGCGATCGGCGTTTTCAGGAAAATGAGCCCGTTTGCGATCGGCAGAAGCGCCCACAGCGGCGCAAGAATCCGCCAGCTCGAATGGCCGAAGAGCTTCAGAAATAGCGTTGAAATCACGATTACGCCCGCGCTGCCCCAGCAGTAGAACGAGTGCAGCACGCTCATCGTCCGCGCCTTGTTCTTCGTCGGGCAGGCTTCGACGATCGGGCTGATGATCACTTCGAGCAATCCGCCGCCGACTGCGTAAAAGCATACCGCGAGCAGAAGCCCCGCGTACGCGCTCGGCATCACCTGCGGCAGCACCGACAGCATGATCAGCCCCAGCGCCGAAAAGAAATGCGCCAGCAGCGCCGAAGCGCGATAGCCGATGCGGTCGATGAAGTAAACCGACGCGCAGTCCACCGTCAGTTGCAGACCGAAATTCACCGTAATCAGCAGCGTGATCTTCGAAAGCGGGATCCTGTACTGCGATTGAAAGGTCAGAAACAGCAGCGGTGCGAAATTGTTTACGATCGCCTGCACCACGTAGCCCGCGAAGCATGCGCGGACGGTGCGCCTGTAATTCAAGCTCGATCAACTCCAGATCCAAATTTAGAACAAGCTTAGCTTTTCGGCGCCTAAATGTCAAGTTAATTCTGAACCGGCGCGTTTTTCGCGTTGATGCGGTCAATTTCCTGCTGAATCAGCGTGCCGACCGTCGCTTCGTCCAGTTCGAGGCTCTCGTTTGCGGCAACGGATTCATCGGCGAATGCGTCGAAAACCGCCTGCTTTTGTTCGAGCAGCTCGCAGATTCGTTCGTCGATCGTGTCCTCGCACAAAAGCCGGTAAACCAGCACGTTTCGCGCCTGACCCAGCCGGTATGCGCGCGAAATCGCCTGATTTTCGATCGACGGCTTGAATTGCGGCTCGCAGAGAATCACCACGCTCGCCGCCTGAATGTTCAGCCCCGTGCCACCCGCCTGAATCTGTGCGGGCAATACCGTTCCTGCGGGCGCAGCATTGAATTGATCAATGATCTCCTGACGACGCAGCGGACTGACGCTTCCGTTGATCGGCGGCGTGCAGGCTTTGCCCAGCAGCTCGCACACGCGGCTGATCGTATTCAGAAAGAATGAAAAGACGATGATTTTCCGCCCGTCCGACTTGGCGTCCTCGATCAATTCCAGCATTCTCTGCGCCTTCGAGGAATTTGCAAGATCAGGAACATTCCAGGAAACGCGGCGTGCTTCGGCGGTTTGCTTCCGAAGTACTGCGCGCTCGTAAACGCGCGCTTCTTCCTTCGTCATCTCGCACCATTCGCGGCTTTCGATCTTTTCCGGCAGCTCCGTTAAAACGTCTTCTCGCTTTCGGCGATAGTAGATAGAAGCAATTTTTTCGCGGAACTGCTCGGCGGACGCCATGAACGCTACTCCGCTGAGCGCGTTCGCCACTTCGGGGCGCAGAAAACGAATCAGCGAAATCATCTCGTCGACCTTGTTTTCCAGTGCCGTGCCCGTCATCAGCAGAATCCGATCCGCGTGTGTGCCGATTGCGTGAACGCTGCGAGTTCGCTGCGTCTGCGGATTTTTGATGTAATGCGCCTCATCCACGATCAGAAGCGCCAGCCGGAAATCTTCCGGAAGCGTAAGCGAACTTACGGTTTCATAGGTCGTTACCGCGCAGCCGCCGCGCTCCAGCCAGTCGCGCAGCGCGTCCTGCCGGTCAAAACCGTGAATTTTAATCGCGCGCAGTTTGCTCTTTGAAGCGATCTCGCGCATCCAGTTCGTCAGTACGCTCGCCGGGCAGACCACCAGAAAATGCGTACCGCCTGTGTTTTTCAGCGAAACCATGACCGCAATCGCCTGAATCGTTTTGCCTAAGCCCATTTCGTCGCCCAAAAGCGCTTTTTCCTGATGCAGCACGTATTTTACGCCCCATTCCTGATAACGCCTGAGCGAACACAAAAGCCCGTCCGGAAAGAAACACTGATCCTGAATCTCCGCCGCCAGTGCGCTCGGGAGACCGTATTCCGCCGTGCCGTCGCCGAGCGCGTCCGGTGCGACTTCTTCCAGAAGGTTGATCAGCTCGATCGAATGCGCGGAAAAATCCGCCCATGCTTCGTCTTCAGTCAGCTGCTTGCTGCGCTGAAACGCCTGAATACACGCATTTGCCCGCTGCCCATATTCGCCGTTTTGCAGCTCATTCAGCACGATAAACGCCTGCTGCGCGCGCTGTTTTTTCTCTTTGGAGGCAAACAGCCACCTTAAACCGCCCGACGGACAGGCTTCTAATACGCTTATCGTATTGCGAACGCGCGGAGCAAACGTTGCAAGAATCCCGTCGGCATTGACCGCGATCGAACGCCTTCGACGATAAGAAGCGAGCGCGAGAATCAGGCGCGTTGCGGCGGGGGAGCGATCGTCGACGCTTAAGCGAATTTTCGTGCTCGCACGGACTTTCGCTGCGTAATCCTGTGCGATCGAGAGAATTTCCGCCGCGCCGTCGTCGCCGATGCCGCGAATGGAGGCAAGCTGATAGCTCGACGCGGAAATCAGCTGCGCGATCGAAGTATAGCCTGCGTCCTGAAGCGTCTTGACGCGAATGCCGCGCCTGTCGCGATTCAATTCGTCCACCGAAATTTTTGCGAGCGTGTCCATAACGATCTGCCCGATCAAGCGCTCAGTGGCATCACGAATGCTCGAACGATCAGGGGCTTCGTGCGCCGAAATGCCGCTCAGCGCGTTTAGCAGTGCGCGCGCGTCGGAAACCAGCCGCTTCGAGTTCGAGAAATCCCTTGCCATGAAATCGCCTCCTTGATGTATTCTAGCATAAATCGCGCGAAAAACCGCGGATTTCCTCTTGAAAAAGCGAATGAAATGTGTTAAAATTCAGACATCCAATCGATGAAAAGAGGTACGATTCGATGAAACTCGCACTTTGCAATGCGGAGATTGCGTC
>OLPR01002313.1_pt1 | contig 14173 bp, 8 predicted proteins | sample 1672761 | NCBI WGS metagenome assembly OLPR01 (sample SAMEA3136721, study PRJEB25190) | human gut metagenome | biome: human gut; feature: human-associated habitat; material: faeces | place: Austria | collected 2013 | reverse complement strand
GGGATTGCCACAGGGCTGTCTCCGGAGAGGATTGAGACTTTGAGACAGGACTAAGAAGCTGTTTTTGAAGATTATTCACATCAAAGAACATTTCAAACAACTCAAAACAGATTCTATGCGATTATTCCGGTTTTAGTGCCGTGGGTGATAAGAATCAGATTATGTCTTTGTGGTAATTGGCCAACAAAGACATAATCTAAATGACAAGACTATTTGCCTGAGAAACCTATAGATTCCAGACTATCTAACAGTGAATCCGACAGGCTCGCCGGAGGCGGAGTCGGTGGCTACCCAGAGTTGGAAATCACCGGGCTCGACAATATATTCATTGTTGATGTTCCAGAAGGCGAGGGCGGAGACAGGAAGCGAGAAATCTACGACCTTTGATTCGCCGACGTTCAACGCAACCCTTTGGAAACCTTTGAGTTCCTTGACAGGGCGGGCGATGGATCCGACGAGGTCACGAACGTAGAGCTGTGCGACCTCAATGCCGGCATATTCTCCGCTGTTCTTCAGGGTGAATTTGACCTTGATCGTGTCGGCGGCGGTATATTCACGGCTGTCGAGAGCTATGTCGGAATATTCAAAGGTGGTGTAGCTCAGGCCGTAGCCGAACGGGAAGAGCGGGCCGTAGCCGCTGTCGAGGTAGTAGGAGGTGCAGCCGTTGGAGGTTTGGCCGGCTTTGAGAGGAAGGTCCATCAGGAGGGTCTCGGTGCCGGTGTTCGGACGGCCGGTGTTGAGGTGGTTGTAGTACATCGGAGCCTGGCCGACGGTCTTTAGGAAGGTGACAGGAGTCTTTCCGGACGGAACGGCCTTTCCGCTCAGGAGGTCGGCGATCGCCTCGCCACCCATTGTGCCGGGATGGAACGAATAAAGCATCGCGTCACAGTTCTCCAGGTCGCGGCCGATGGTCAGAGGCCTGCCGGCCATCACGACCACGATGACCTTTTTGCCGGTCTGCCGCATTGCCGCTATCAGCTCGCTTTGAGCACCTTGAAGATTCAGGTCGGACAGGCAGTGCGCCTCGCCTGAGAGGATCGCCTCTTCTCCGGCGAACACCACGATGGCGTCTGCCCTTGACGCGGCGGCCTTTGCCTTAGCGATTCCTGCAATGCTTCTGTCGCGGCTGAAGGCGGTCCCCGGTTCGTAGATCACGTTGTAATCCTTTTTGAGAGCTGCCAGAGGGGTGACGGAATGAGTCTCGTCCCCGTCAAAGGCCCAAGTGCCCATCTGTTCGTAAGGAGCGTCGGCCAAAGGACCGGTCACGAGCAGAGTCTTGGCATCCTTCAAAGGAAGAGCCGCGTTGTCGTTCTTCAGAAGGATGGCTGATTCAATGGCGCTTTGCTTGGCGGCCTCCAGATGTGACGGGGCGTAGAGAACATCTCCTGAGCCTTCCTCCTTGACGTAAGGATTGTCGAACAGCCCGAGGCGGAACTTCAGGCGAAGGATGTCTCTGACAGCGTCATCGATTTGTTTCTCGCTGATTTTCTTTTCTTTGACCAGTTCCTCGATGAAGGATATGTAGCCGTAGGACATCATATCCATCTCTACTCCGGCGTTGACGGCCAGATCGGTGGCGTCCTTTAGATCCTTGGCGAATCCGTGCATAATCATCTCGCCGGAAGAGTTCCAGTCGGTCACGATCATTCCGTCGAATCCCCATTCTCCTCTCAATATGTCCTGAAGCAGCCATTTGTTGCCTGTGGAAGGGACTCCATCGATGGTGTTGAACGAAGTCATCAGGGTCATCGCACCGGCGTCCACACCTGCCTGGAACGCAGGGAAATAAACATTGCGCAAAGTCCTTTCGGAGAGTTCGACTGTGTTGTAGTCACGGCCTCCTTCGGTCGCCCCGTAGCCTACAAAATGCTTGAGGCAGGCGGCAATGGAGGTTGAATCCCCATTGCCTTGATAGCCACGAACCATAGCGGTGCCCATTACGGCGTCAAGGTACGGATCCTCTCCGGAACTCTCGGCGATCCTGCCCCAGCGTGGATCCCTTGAGATGTCCAGCATCGGGGAGAATGTCCATCTCACTCCGCAGGAAGCGGCCTCGACGGCTGCCACACGGGCGCCACTCTCAACCAATTCCGGATCAAAAGTGGCCGCGAGTCCAAGCGGAATCGGGAATATGGTCTTGAAGCCGTGGATGACATCCCTGCTGACAAGGATCGGAATTCCCAGCCGGCTTCTTTCGACAGCGGCTTTCTGGACCCTGTTTATCTCAGCCGGATCCACACAGTTGAGGATGGAACCTACCTCGCCTTTCTCGGCGGCCTCGGTCAGCCAGTCTCCGCCGGAAAGCTGGTTCATCTGACCGATCTTCTCGTGCAGGGTCATCCGCGAAAGAAGGTCGTCGATTTTCTTTTCAGTCTCGTCTTTCTCAGAGCAGCCGCAGATTGCCAAGGCGGATGCCGCTGTCATTATCAAGTACTTTAATATTTTCATTTACAGATTCTTGCTTATTATTTCCAATCGTTCTTCGTAAATCTTTTTCAATCTCTCCACGGCTGCGTTGTACGTCATCCTCTCGTCTCCGTTGACAATCACACCACCGTTCTGCGATGCGTCCTCTGCCGGATCCCACATCTTGAAATTCAGCTCAGCCGAGGTCTGAAGCGTCTTCTCCATCTCATCGATGAAGGCAGGAATTGTCTTCAGTTGCGGAAGCAGTTCATTCCACCGGGACTTGACCGCGGCCTTGAAATCAGGATCATCGAACAGCCTTGCGTACCAGAAGGAATCCCTGTTTACCAGACCGTTTCTGGCCTGTGGGGAAACATTGTAGGAAAGCACACCCCAGTCGAAATCCCAGATCGGTCCGGCGGTCAGCTTCCCGTCCGCACTCTTGTGCAGGAACACGCTTCCCGGGTTACCTAATTCGTGGTTGATCATCACCTCGAAAACTATCCAGTAGTCAATGAAGGACTTGACATCCAGATATTTGGCATAGCCATCGGAATCGTCCTTGAAGTTCTCGCCGTAGATCACCTCGGAAACCGTCCTGACATATTCCTTGATTTCGTTGAGCATCAGGCCGGTGAGGCCATCATCGTAGTCCGGGTACTTTATTCCGAAAGGGATGCCGTCCTGCATCTGCATACATTTTCCGGGCGTTTGGATCCATTGGATCTCATTGTCGTAGTGGAAGTCGCATTCCAGAAGGAATCCGTCCTCGCAAGGCACACGGTTGCTGTCCGCACGGATCTGCTCGATCAGCAGATAGTTGCCGACGTGCTTCCCGTTCATCACGAGTTCCACGCTCTGGCAGTGCGGAGTCCAGTCCAGCGATGTCATCGAACCCACTTTGTAGGCTATCAGGTTGCGCATCAGTGTCCTGTCCATAAAGTTGGCCAGAAGGATCCACCGTTTGTGCTTAGGCAGCCCGAAGATGGACTGCTTCTTGTCAAACTTGATCAGATAAGGCTTCTTGGGCCAGGTCCAAGTGGTGTTTCCACGTCCGCGGACGGAGCACGGCACCTCTTCCAGATTACCAAATCTGCCCATCCCGTTTATCTTGAAGACCGCTTTCAGATAGTCCTCCTTGGACACGACCTCCTTCTCGTCTTCCGTGTCAACGTAAACCACCGGAAGCCCTGTCCGGACCTTTATCCTGCCGTCGAAGTCATTGCTCTTGATTATGAACGGCTTGGAATATACCATCGTGCCCTGCGGCAGCCTCATCGCGAACCGGACGCTCTCCTCACAGTCGCCGCTGATCCCAAGATCAGCGATTGTCACTGAATATGTTCCCTCACTCTCCGTCGGCGAAATCCCTGTAATTCTGAATATGTCAGACTCGCTTCCGTCCTGACGCCTCAGCGACACGGCGCAGTCCGGACTGCCGACATTGTAGTTGAATGAATATCCCGGCTCGTCCACCATAAACTCCACGATGGCGTTGCCGTCGTCATCCATTGTGACAGAGGACTGAACCGGAGTGATGGAGTGGAACTTGGCCACGGACTCCTTACTCTCCTTGCCGCAGGAAAAGACGGTAAGGAGAACAAGGAACATAAGTGAGAGTCTGGACAAGGTCTTCATCTTGCTATTGTTTTTGGAACACTCTCACGTAGTCAATCTCGTAAGTGGCTGGCAGACAGCTTTCATCAACGCCCATCGCTCCGCCCCAGTTGCCGCCCCAGGCCAGATTCAGCTTGAGGTAGAACGGATTGTTGAACGGCCAGGTGTCGTAGTTGCCCTTACCGTCATTCTTGAACGTCAGGTGGACCTCTCCGTCAAAGATGAAGTCCATCTTTTCGGCTGTCCATTCCAGAGCGTAGGTATGGAACTCTGACTGCGCGCCCTTGAGAAGGAACTCGTGGGTTTTCTGAGTGTTCTTAGGATGGTTGTAGGCCGTGCAGTGGATGCTTGAGGAGACATATTCAGGATTGTAGCCAACCTCTTCCATAATGTCGATCTCGCCGTCCGCAGGCCACGAATGATAGTTCTTCGGCATCATCCAGAACGCCGGCCAGGTGCCCTTCCCCTTAGGGAGTTTGAGCCGCGCCTCGAAATAGCCATAGGTCCAGGATTCCTTGGTGTTCATCCTGACAGACTGGACCTTGCCTCCGATCTTCCGGGCCGTGATCTTGAGCGTACCATCTGACACCTCAGCGATTTTCACGCCATTGTACATCCCGTCAGCGACATAGTTCTGAAGCTCGTTGTTGCCCCAACCACTGCTTCCGGTCTCGTACCACCATTTGTCGGAATCAGGTGTGGATGAGCCGCTTGTGTTGAACTCGTCCAGACCAGTTTGTAGCCGGCCGGAATGTTCACTCCGTCCTCCTTGCATTCCTGCTTCACATTCATGGTCTTTCTTGCCGAACCGAAGCGGAAGGTCAGAACGGTCTCACGGGCATCTCTCGTGAAGTTCTCTGTGAGAGAAACCTTTACGGTCGAGCTGCCGGACAGCCCGCCGCTCGGGGAAACCGTACACCAGTCGGTAGCTCCGGAGGACACGCCCCATTCGCAGTTGGCCGTCACGTTGACAGTCAGTTCAGTGGCCTCGTATGAAGCGGCCAGTTCTTCCTTGTCGGTGGAGAGTTCCGGAACCACTTCGGGATCATTGGATGAAGCTCCTCCGCAAGACGAAGATGAAAGGGCTGCCGCCGCCGAAAGCGACAGCAACCCGAACGCTAAATATTGCAATAAACGTTTCATTCAGAAATGAATATATCCGCAAAACTATTTATGCTCCTGCATGCAGATCTTAGTCAATGTGACTGTCGTTCCGGCTGTGCATCTGCCAAGGTCAACGAAGAGAACGACTTTGTCGTAGTCAACGTCAGGCACGACACTTTCCATCTTGAAGGTAGCTGGTTCGCCTGCCTCGACCGTGAAATCATTGACATAGAACGCCTCGTGATCATTGTCGTTGCCTTCCCAGGCGAGCTTGAACGTCATCGCAGGGATGTCCTGGTCAGCCTCCACGGTCACGCAGAAGTCATAGGTCTTGGACGCTGACATCGGGATGTCGGTGTGGAACACGGTCTGGCCCTGCCATTCGTTTCCGCCGATTCCCTCAGGGATGACGACTTTAAGTCCGTTGTTCTCAAGAGTTTCGGTCTCTGGATTCAGTCCGCCTGACCAGTCGGAAGGGGAGTACCAGTAGGTCATACTTACGCTTGCGCTCTTCCAGAAGTTTCCTGGGCCGTCAACGTCGAACACATCCGGTTTCGGCTTGTAGATGTACTGCCAGGAGATTCCGCTGAAGTTCGCCACGATGACGAGCTTGTCCTCCGTGTTCTCGGTGATGACGTAGGTCGGGTTCGTAACTGACTCGTTGTTCGCCACATAACCGATCACAACTCCTTCTGGGAAGGTGAGAACGTCCCCGTTGAGTGTGTAGGTGGATTCCTGAACGGTCCAGTCGATGTCGTAGTCCTCGCTCTGGGTTGTCCCAGGGCCAATCGCGGTGACATCTTTGTTGATGTAGATCTTGCCATCCGCGCCAGGGTTGAAGACGTACTTGCCGTCAGCGTAGAAGGTGATCTCATCATCGTAGAGACCGAATCCGGCCTTCTCGTTAGGACCGGCAGCCCACCATCCAGCGGCATTCGCCTGGTCTGGGCCGCATCCGAGGTGTCCGTTGGCCTCTGAATCAAGCACCCAGGTCTTGCTGGTCTTGCCGTAGAGAGGATCGGTGACATCTCCGCCGGCGGATCCTTCCTTGACAAACTCGTAATGCCAAGCGATACCGTCCGGATTGCCTGAGGTCTTGAGGTTGGCCACAAGCTTGAGGCATTTCTTCATATCCGCCGGCTTGCTCTCCAAGACGAGGTAACGAGGATCGTCAAGCTCTGTCTGGTCAGCGACGTAGGACATCGGAGTCCCCTTAGGAAGGGTGATGTAGATTTCCTCCACTCCGGCGTCGTTCCAATTGCTTTCCACTGAATATGTCGCAGTGGTCTTCTCCCAAGGAACAAGGTAATCCTCTCCGGTCGCATAGTCAGACTTGATTCCGGAATTGGCGTTGACGTAAAGCTGGCCGTCACCCGGGTCGTAGATGTAGGAACCGTCAGCTCCGAAGGTGATCTTGTCGTCGTACAAGCTCCAGTCCTTTTTCTCCTCGGCTCCGGCGCTCCACCATTCGGTTCCGGTTCCGCCGAACGGACCGCATCCGAAGTGCCCGGCCACGGTGTGGTTCCATTCCCAGGTCTTGGTGGAGCCGTCGCTGAGCGCCTTGATGTAAGGTGCCGGGTCGAACGGATCACGGTAAGTGTTGTTCAGAGTGAACTCCACCATCTGCGAGCCGACCGAGATTCCGTGGGCGTTGTAGGCCTTGACCTCGACGGTGTGCTTGCCCTCGTCACGGAAACGGAGCAGGAGTCCGTTCCCGGTGTAGGCGTAGTTCTTGCCGGTCACTTTCGAGCCGTTCGCGTTATCGATCGGATCTGTGGCACCGACAATCCAGACAGGCACGATGCCGTTGTTGTTCATATTGAAGGTGACGTAGTTGGTCTCCTGGTTAACCTCCACCTGCACGTCAAAGTCAGCGGCTTGCGGAAGCTTCGCCTGATCCGGAGTGATGTAGTCCGGCGAGCAGGCTGCCATAAGGGCGGCGGACATCGACAATGCGATATATTTCAATGTTGTCTTCATATTCATTCAAGATTAGTAGTTGTTCTGTACGAGGTTAGGATCCTTGTCAAGCTCGGTCTGAGGGATCGGCCAGTATTTCTTGGACTCGGTCCAGTCGTTCTGGCGGAACTCGTGGTTGGAAGCCTTGAGGACTGACGCGGCCATTCCGGTGCGGACGAGGTCCCAGTAACGCTTGCCTTCTCCGACAAACTCCTTGTGGCGCTCCTGGATGATGTCATCGCGGGTGAGTCCGGTGTCCTGGCATTTCGCGCGGTCGCGGATCTCCTTGAGATATTCAGAAGGATCCTGGCCAAGGAGGACTGAGAGCTCGGCGGCGTTGAGGAGGGTCTCGGCGTAGCGGTAAACCCTTTCGTTGTTGCCGTGGTTCATATTCGGGTCACCAAGGTAGCCGTGGTTGCCGTTGGCGCGGGCGATGTACTTGAGAAGGAAATAACCGCTGTCTTCCCAGCGTGGGGTGTAGGACGCTCCGGATTCCTCGGCGTATTTCTCGAAGTTGAGGATTCCACCGTCGCGGCGGATGTCGGTCTCATCGTACATATCGTAAGCGGCCTTGCGTACAGTGCCGAATCCCCAGCCTTCAATGAAGTCGGAACTTCCTTTGAGTGAAGGGATTCCGGTCAGGACTGAGAATATGTTGCCACCGGTAGCGATAGGCGCGTCCCAAGAGCGCACGCCACCCTCTGATATGTAGTTGATTTCCCAGATGGACTCGGCGCACCATTCGCCTGACTCGGTCCAGATTCCGGCGAAGTCATCGACCAGACGGTAGTTGCCGGACTGCTTGATCTCTTTCATAAACCCGAGGGCTTTCTGGTATCTTGACTCATCGTTCTGGTACAGAACCGCCTCTGTGTAAAGCATATAAGCCATCGCAAGGGTCACACGCCCCTCATTGCCGGCTGAAGCCTTCATAGGAAGGACGTTCATCTCGAACACGTTCTCAAGGTTGGTGACGATCTTCTCATAAACGGCGTCGTGACCGAGCTGCTCGGTGAAATAAGGGGACTTCAGGTTCTCATCGTAGTAAGGAACATTTCCCCAAAGCTTCCACAGGACGTTGTAATAGAACGCCTTGAGCACGGTGGCCTCTGCCTTGTAGAGAGCCTTGGTCTCATCGCTCATCCCTGGAACATTGTCCACATTCTCCAGGACCACGCAGCAACGGTTGATTCCTGAATATGAGATTGTCCACATCTGGTTGCAGACATCGGTCGAAGTCGCTGTGTAGAAGTGTGTCTTCACAAGGATCGGCTGGTCGCCCTCGTTGGAGCCGCCGACGTTGATGTCGTCGCCCATAATGTCATAGACAAGGTGCAGGGCATCGTACTGGTAGAAATAGTCGTACCACTCAAGCGGGTCATACGCCGCTGTAAGTCCTTGGAATATACGGGCTTCCGTGTTGAAATATTCATCCATCGGCTCGGATGCGTTGTGTTCCGGAGTGACAAAGTCCTCGGAGCAGGAAGAAACGGTCAGGATTGAAAGGGCGCAAAGCGCGAAAAATATCTTTTTCATCTCGAATCTCATTTTAGAAGTTGACATTTACACCGAATGTGAATGTTCTGTTCTGCGGATAGACACCACGGTCGATACCTACCTCCGTGCCGTAGCCTGAGTTACCTCCCGTCACTTCAGGATCGCATCCCGTGTACTTGGTGAGGGTGAAGAGGTTCTCGGCCTGAACGTAGAGTCTCAGTCTGGAGATCGCCACGTGCTTGGTCAGTTTGGCAGGAAGGGTGTAGCCGAACTGCATGTTCCTTGCCCTTACGAAGGAAGCGTCCTCAACCCAGTAGTCTGAGGCCCTGTAATTCTCGTTGGCTGAACTGAAGGCGAAACGTGGGTAGCTGTTTGTGGTGCCCTCTCCGGTCCACCTGTTGAGAATATTCTTAGGCAGGTTGATGTAGTAGAGGTCGGTACGGCGTGAGACGTTGAACGCCTGGACTCCGAACTGTCCCTGAAGCAACATGCTGAAATCGAATCCCTTCCATTCGAGGTTGAGTGAAAGGCCGAGGGTCCAGTCAGGAATTCCCTTGCCGATCTTTGTGCGGTCGTCGTCGTTGATGACACCGTCACCGTTGACATCCACGAAGCGGAAGTCTCCGGCCTGTGCGTTAGGTTGCAGAAGCGCTCCTTCCGAATTGGTGTAGGCAGCGACTTCGGCGGCGTTCTGGAACACTCCGTCGGTCTTCCATCCGTAGAAGAACGGGAACGGCTTTCCAACCTCGCCTCTGGTCAGGGTTCCGAGCTTGTGGCTGGAGCATCCGATGAAGGTGGCGTCATCGCCAAGGTAGGTCAGCTCATTGTGGTTGTAGGAGGCGTTCAGCTTGACTCCGTAGTTGAAGTCGCTGATGTATCCCCTGTAGCCAAGGTCGATCTCGACACCGCTGTTGACCATATCTCCGAGGTTTCCTGTAGGAGCCGAGTCTCCGGCGTAGGCAGGAACCGGCATTGACAGAAGCATTCCGGAGGTCTTCTTATTATAGTAGTCGATCGTGGCTGTCAGCTTGTTGCCGAAGAATCCGAGGTCAACACCAAGGTCGGTCTGGATGGACTGCTCCCACTTCACGTTAGGATTGGCGAGTCCGCTTGGCTTGACTCCCGTGGAGATCATCTCGGAGCCGTTTCCGCCAGCTCCGAACACATAGTTGTTGCCTGAGCTTGAATATACCGCATAGGTGAAGTCTCCGATGTTGTCGTTACCGTTGATACCCCACGAGCCACGGAGCTTGGCGGTCGAGAGCCAATGAATATTCTTGAGGAAGCTCTCGTTCTTGGCGTTCCAACCCAAACTGAATGAAGGGAATGTTCCCCATTTGTTGCTTGGACCGAAGCGACTGGACGCGTCACGTCTTACGGTAACCTCGGCCATATAGCGCTCGTCGAAGTTGTAGGAGACACGGCCGAAGTAGGAGATAAGGCTGTAAGGGATTGAGTTCCAACTGCCCCATCCGTTGCGGTCACCGTTCTCCTGCTTTCCGAGGGTGTTGTTCACGGTGATCTTCCAGGTGTCGTAAGGGTACATCAGACCGTTAGCGCTCGCGCCGAGGTTGGCGGAAGTGCTGCGCAGGGCTGACTGTCCGAGCACGGCGTTGACCGTGTGCCTTCCGAAGGCCTTGTCGTAGGCGAGGACGTTCTCGACCTGCCAGGTGTAGTACCTATTCATTGTCTGTGAGGCGCTTGAGCCGTAGTTGATCTTTTCGGTCACGCTCACGTTGCCGTCCTTGTCGTAGGTTTCCTTCTCGGTGATCGTGTCGTACTTGTAGGACTTGGATGTGAGGAAATATTCCTTGCTGTAGCTGTGGCCATAAACGTAGGCGAGATCCAGAGAAACGGAGTTCCTGAACTTGAGTCCGTCGAAGAGGTTCAGCTCGGTGTTCAGTCCGGCGACGATCTTGTCGGAGCTGCTGCGTCCGCCCGGCATATCAAGCATAGCGATAGGGTTCGCCTGCTCGTTGTAAACGCCTGCGTCCGCGATAAAGTAAGGCACACCGGCGGAGTTCCTTATGATGTAAGGATAGCCTTCCGGATAGAGGGTCTTGTACTTCTCCTCAGCCTGCGCGTCGGCGTAGATTGGATCCAGAGGGGACATTCCGAGGGCTGAGCCGAGAGGCGATCCAAACTCGGAGTTCGTGGAGATGGACGCGGAACGGATGTGCGCATAGGAGATTTGGTTGCGGAACGTAAGCTTGTTCAGCCAGTTACGCTCCTCGGTCTTGTCGAAGATCACGACACCTACATTCTCCCTGAGGGTCACCCTGTTATAATAGGAGCGGCCGAAACTTCCTCCGATCGTACCCTTGTTGGAAAGGTAGCCACCGGAAATGCTGTAGTCAACCTTTCCGTTTCCACCGGACACGTTGACATCGTGCTTCACGATAGGCGAGTTCTTGTCGAATATCGCGTCAACCCAGTCCGTTCCCTCTCCCAATGAATATGGATCGTCATAGATCGGGGCCTTGCCATCGTTGAGCATACCCTCGTTCATCATAATCGCATATTCAGTGGCGTTCAGGACGGCAGGCTTCCTCCAAGGGTTCTGGAGACCGTAGGAGAAGTCGTAGCTTACGTGCGTCTTGCCTTCCTTGCCCTTCTTTGTGGTGACAAGGATGACACCGTTGGCCGCGCGGGCTCCATAGACGGCTCCGGAGGCGGCATCCTTCAGAACCTCGATGCGCTCGATGTCGTTAGGGTTGATGAAGTCGATGCTGCCGGCCGGCATACCATCCACTATATAAAGCGGGTCAGAATTGTGGATTGTTCCGACACCTCTGACTCTGACCTGCGCTCCAGCGTCAGGAGATCCGGATCCTTGGGTGACGAGCACTCCGGAGGACATACCCTGGAGCATATTGTCAACCCTTGTCTGGGACTGGATCTTGAGGTCATCGGCGGTGATGCTGGAGATGGCGGCGGTGACAACGCTCTTTTTCTGAACGCCGTAACCGATCACGATCGTCTCTTCGATGGTCTGTGTGTCAGGAACGAGGGTCACCTTCATGTTCTGCGTGGCCGGAAGCTCCTGCGGAACATAGCTGATGAAAGAGAACTGGAGGATGGCACCTTGCGGGACATTGATCTCGAAGTTACCGTTGGCATCGGTCATAGTACCGTTCGTGGTACCTTTCTGAACGACCCCGGCTCCAATGAAACCTGCACCGTTCTCGTCAAGGACGGTACCTTTTACATGGATGGATTGTGACCATGCGGTCGCGGATCCGATCCCAAGAAGACAGATGACTGTCAAAACGATCTGTTTTAGACTTTTGATGTTCATTGTTTCTGTGGTTTGTATTTATAATGTTAATAGTAATAACGCTTTTTATGCGGTTTTCCACCACAAAAATATCAAGGAGAATCAGAAATAAAAAATCTCAGAGGAAAAAAGGGGGGAGAAGAGAATTGTTGAATAGTTAAATAATTGTTAATCAGTATGTTCTTGGTTTAGAAAAGGTGAAAATAGTGGATTTTATAAAAGCCTTTAAACGTTTTAAAATATTTTAAGTGGAAGTATGTTAAAGGATAGTTTGGAATTAGCTATTGATTATTAGTGATTTATGCAAAAATGTATAGTCATGGAAAAGTGGATTTAGTGGCTGTCTTGGTACGAAAACACCTGATTATACATCCACTTAATTCCCGATTTCCTTGATTCTCTCCTCAAAATCGTCCCTGTCTCCGATGGCGGAATTCTTGATCTGAGCCCTGTAGTTGTAGATGGTGTTGACTGAGTAACGGAGCATGGAGGCGATGTCGGATGACTGGGTGATTCCGAGCCGGATCAGGGCGAAGATCCGCAGTTCGGTGTTCAGCAGCTTGCCCTTTTTGAGTTCGATTCTCGCATCCTCACGGAGAAGTCCGTTGAACTGCTCCACGAATTTCGGGTAAAGTTTCAGGAACGCCTGGTCGAACATGTTGTAGAATTCCTTCAATTCCTTCTCGACATTGTTTGGCGAGGATGTCTCGGCGATCAACTTGTCCAGATTGCCGGCCAAGGCCAGTTTACGCACTCCGCTTTGATAGGCCTTCATCTTGTCGATGTAGTTCGAGCACATGCTGAGGAACAGCCCGATATATTCCTCTTTCGCCGCGTTGGCTTCCTTGAGCTCGCTGTTCATCTTCTTGAGCCGTTTGTTGAAATCGGCCAGGGTGTCGGAACTCTGTTTGATCTCCTTGTTCATCTCGGAGATTCTCCGGCTGTATTCTATCTGTCGCCGGTAGAGCCTGAACAATGCGAATGAGCCGCCTAAAAGCAGGAACACCAGCACATACATCGCCACAAGCATATTACTTGTCTTTTTCTGATGGGTCTGCTGGATGTCCGTGTAGCTTTTCTGCACGGCTGGAAGAATCGCGGAGATCTGCCATTGGCGCAGTTTGGCGTCGAAGGCGATCGCGTCCTCAAGGGAGAAACTTGAATATTTGAAAGCCCTCGCGTAGTCTCCGTCCTTGAACAGGGCGTCCGCCAAACTGAACAGCGAGGCATTGTCCTTGGTGGCGGTCTTGATGTCCGCCATAGCGGAGCGGATGAACCAGTTCTTCATCTCCTCCCGGCGGTTGAGGCTCTCGCAGATCCTTGCCTGGAAATATGCCAGGTTAGCATAGTCGTGGCTTGCGGGATCCATTCTTGAGAGCGAGTGCCTGTTGATGAAGTCCGCCTGGGCGAAGTACTTCTCATCGATGTACTTGCGTACTGTCACATAACGGCTCAGGCTGCTCGAAGGGTCCGCCAAGGCAAGCAGGCGCTCACGGTAATACGCCACTTTTCTAAGCATGGATTTGTCAGCACCTTTCAGGTTCTCGTCATAATCGAACCAGAACCGTTGCTGGACATTGCAGTAAGCGATTTCCTGCTCTTTTGTGAATATGGTCGTGTCAACCCGCGCCAGATCATTCCTGGCCTCCAGAAACTCTCCGGCGGCCGTGTTCAGCATCGCTTCCTTGAGATAGACATCATTCAGCTTGCTCTTGTCGCCAAGAAGCATGGCTATCTCCATCTGTTTATCAAGAGTCTCTACTGCCTTGCCATAATTAAAAGGCTGATACTCATCGAACAGTTCACCGTAGATCCGGTACTGTCTTTCAGGAGAGACTCCACGTGAGTGGAGAGTGTTTTCGATGGTCTTTATGCGTAACTCTTTTGCCGAGACATAGGATTCCGCCTCCTCAATCGTTCTGTCCAACTCATCCAGAAGTTCTTTCTGGGTCTGGGCGGAGACAGTGCCTGCCGTCACCAAAAAGATGATGGCGGCAAGCGGTGATCCTATGAGACGGTGAACGGTCATATTCAGTCGTTCTGAATGATGGAGCCGGCCACGATGTTGGCCACGAGGGCGCGGAGACGGCCCACGCCGCCTTTGTCTTCAGGATGTACGCGGTGGGTCAGCAGGATTATGGCTGTCTTGGTCTCGGTGTCGATCACGATGGATGTGCCGGTGTAGCCTGTGTGCATGATAGTGGTCTCAGGGTTGAAAAGGTCGCCGCGTGGACCGCTGTGCGAGCTCTTCTTGTCCCAGCCTAAGGCCCGGCCCACTGAAGGATCGTTCTGTGGAGGGATTGTGGCCATCAG
>OLPR01002311.1_pt1 | contig 14199 bp, 9 predicted proteins | sample 1672761 | NCBI WGS metagenome assembly OLPR01 (sample SAMEA3136721, study PRJEB25190) | human gut metagenome | biome: human gut; feature: human-associated habitat; material: faeces | place: Austria | collected 2013 | reverse complement strand
TGACCGCCATAGTCCGATAGCCCCAGTTATGGTCCAGATAGGCAACCGTATCCCCGCCAAAGGCCGACAGCGGCTTGTAATCCGCATAACCAGGCTTGCGTGCAATGGCCGTCATGCACACCAATACCGCCAACAAAAATATAATGCTCCGCTTCATAGCTCCATAGATTCGACTCTTCTACAAGATACGCATTATTCCCCGAATTACAAAAACGGGCGGCACCCTGAAGCACCGCCCGGAATCGTCCGGAATCGGAAATCACTTTAACCGTTTTTCATCATTTTCATCCCAGTTATACTGGACGTTCTGCACCAGATAACGGCCAATCACCTCCTTGTACTCCTCTTTCCACGGCAGAAGCACCATACTATCCTTTCTCAATTCGGGAATCGACCGATGAATCGTCTCGTAATCCGGAAAATCCTTGTACCCCTCCTTATTCCATGGGAAAACAAACCTGCTGAACAACGAACACTTATCAAGAAGAATTCCTCGTTGCTTTTCCAATTCAACAACCGAATCACACGGAATGATATAAAATCGAACATTTGACAAAATTTGCCCGCCCATATTGATGCACATAAACTCCACCGACCGAATGGGCAATTCGAACCGGTCAAAAAATTCCTGCAACGGTTCGTCAAAATTGACCGCCATAGTCCGATAGCCCCAGTTATGGTCCAGATAGGCAACCGTATCCCCACTAAAGGCCGACAGAGGCTTGTAATCCGCATATCCCGGTCGGCGCGCAATGGCCGTCACGCACACCAATACCGCCAATAAAAATAAAATACTCTTTTTCATAATTCTATTTACATTTAATTGCTTCAAGTTCTTCAGGCAATCCAGACAACTCATTGGTTCTCTGCACCTCAACTTCATGCTGGTGGAAGGTCGAATCCTCCTTCCCTTTCGATAAAATAGCAATTCCGGTATTCAAGGCCTTCAATGCATACGCCAATGAATACAAATGCGAAGTATGCAAATCATGCTTAAAACGCAAAATACCCATACTATGGTCATATAAATCTTTAAAATGCTGCATATATGCTGAAGAACTTATGAAATTTGTCACCAGCATTTCATTGTATATATAAATCACATAAACTGAGCCACTGGATAGACAAATATAGATGGACCTGAAATTTTTATCTTCAATATACATTTGAGCCAAAGCATACACATCAGCTAGTGAACATGCACTTCCCGAAGGATGGTTGTGTATCATTGAAAGATTCGGCCGATTCCTTCTAGTTCTAACTCTGACACTTCTTGGTTTTTTATCCGTATAGGGCTCATTTAACTTCACATCCCCATTTTCATCCAAATAACCGGTCACACCAAATTCAATTCCCGGTTTGGTGCTCACACTGTCCTGAAACTGCGAAAACTGCGACTCGTCGGACATATCCTCGTAGAGCTGGTTGGTCTTCACGGAGTTGTTCCCCGCCTCGGGAGACACCTCCTCGCAATCGCGTTCCTGAACATCGGAAGAGCCATCACCATCCTCTTCGGGAAAATCATCATCGGAGAATTCATCCTCCCACGGAATCGGGTCAAGCGTGGATATGGGTAGTATCGTTCGGATTCCATCCTCATCCGAAGAGTCGCCTTCGCTGTCTCCATCACCGTCACCCTCTTCATTGCCAGAGCCATCACCGTCGGAACCTCCGGTTCCTCCACCGATACCCGAACCGCCAGGGCCTCCAGGATTGCCGATACCCGGAACGCCAGGACCAGCACCGGAACCGGGACTGCCGCCCGATGAGCCGTCACCTCCGCCGGAATCGCCTCCACCGGAGCTTCCTCCACCACTGCTGCTTCCACCGCCACCGCCAAAGAGTTCGGACCAGTCCCAAACCATCGTAATGGCATCACTCTTTCCATCTCCATCGATATCCACATAACGATAAAGCCCGCCATCAGACCCAACGAATATGGAACCCGGTGCCCCGTAATTCCACTCATCGCCACCCCGGGTTAAGCCTGCAGCCGACCGTTCAATCCACATGTTGTGGAATAACGAGGCGTAGCGACGTGCCCGTTCATAGAGTGTCAGGCTACGGTCATAGAGGAAAACACCGGCCGTATAGCGACCCGCATCGTAACGGCTCACAGCAACCGGACGACCGTCCAGCGTAGCGTAATACTCCAAACCGCTGTAATCGATGCGGTCCTCGCAATTCAGCGTCATCGCTCCGATATCACCGTCGTATATTGCGGCATATTCCGCATCGGGAATACAAACCCGCAAATAGGACGCTTCACGACCGGTTACTGCGGAGCGGACGACAATCAGTTTGACCGAGGCTGGAACCGAATAGAACTCTCCGTCGCGGTTTTTACGAAACACTCGGTATGAGTATTCGGCCTGCAGAGGGACATCCACACTCGACAACCGGTCCGATGACGAAGGGGCAGCTTCCGACCAATCTGGGACAGATGTTCCCGGAATGAACGGGAACGGATTGTCGCTCCCTGAGCGAGTCAAAGCCATAGCCCCATTTCGCTCAAAATACGCCCGAGCCTCTTCTACCGTAATCGGAGAAACCTCCGAAGGTACTTCCGTAATTTGCCCCGGGTCATGCACACATGCAGCCAACATGGCAAGCAGAAATACGCTTGTAAGATAGCGAATTTTATTCATACAAAAAAGTTTTAGGTGGTTGGATTTTGTTTGCATAACAAATATGCAATAATTAATTGTATTTAACAACCAACAAATTGATATAAACCATTTTACGCTATTTAACGGCAGAAATGAAAAGAGATTGACGCCCTGCGCCAAGGCCGGCAGCGGGGCCCGCACGGAGGGCAATGCCGATTTTGGGGGCGCCGATGCCGATATTCCGATTTATTTCCCTAACTTTGTATGAATTTACAACTCGATGAAGAACACGAATACATTTCAACCCAAAATCGGCAACGAAGAGACGGCGGCGCTGCCCGCCATCGAATACCCGGGCGAAATCCGCGTCATCGAGCAGGAGGAGGAGATTTCCGACGCCTGCGCCTATCTGGCGGCCCATCCCGTCATCGGATTCGACACCGAAACGCGTCCCTCGTTCCGTCAGGGCGTGACCTTCCGCGTCTCGCTGCTCCAGCTCTCCACCCCCGAACGCTGCTACCTCTTCCGCCTCAATCGGATTCCGCTCGCCGCCCCGCTGCTCCACCTGCTGGGGAGCGCAAAGGTGCAGAAGGTGGGAGCCGACGTGGCGGGCGACCTCCGTTCGCTGCGCCAGCTGCGCCACTTCCGCGACGGCGGCTTTGTCGACCTGCAGGCCATCGCCCCCGACTGGGGAATCGAGGAGAAGAGCCTCCGCAAACTCTCGGCCATCGTGCTGGGCAAACGGGTCTCGAAGGCGCAGCGGCTGAGCAACTGGGAGGCCGCCCAGCTGACCGACAAGCAGCTGCTCTACGCGGCAACCGATGCCTGGGTCTGCACCGAAATCTACGACAAACTGCAACAAACGCCCCAAATCCGCAAAAAATAACCCCCGCATGACACCTCAAGTATACCTGCGCCGCGGCAAGGAGGAATCGCTCCTCCGCCACCATCCCTGGATTTTCTCGGGCGCCATCGACTACATCAAGGCCGAAGACGAGGCCGAGATTACGGAAGGCGCCCTGGTCGAAGTCTACACCCACGGCGGCGAATTCATCGCCCTGGGTCACTACCAAATCGGCTCCATCGCCGTGCGCGTGCTCTCGTTCGAGCGCTGCGCGATTGACGCCGCGTGGTGGCGCGGACGCATCGCCTCGGCTCTCGACGTGCGCCGCACACTGGGGCTCACCGACGCCCCCGACACGACCTGCTACCGACTGGTGCACGGCGAGGGAGACTCGCTGCCGGGGCTCGTGGTGGACATCTACGGCACGACGGCCGTCGTCCAGTGCCACTCGGTGGGGATGTACCGTGCGCGGCTCGACGTGGCCGCCGCCCTGCGCGAGGTCTACGGCTCGCGGCTCACGGCCATCTACGACAAGAGCTCGCAGACGGTCCCCTACAACGCCCGTCTGGGCGCCGTGGACGGCTACCTGTGGGGCAGCTCCGACCACGAGACGCAGGTGGTGCTCGAGCATGGCGAGAAATTCCTGGTCAACTGGGAGCATGGGCAGAAGACGGGCTTCTTCCTCGACCAGCGCGAAAACCGCCAGCTGGTGAAGCGCTACGCCGCGGGCCGCACCGTGCTCAACACCTTCTGCTACACGGGCGGCTTCTCGGTCTACGCCCTCTCGGGCGGCGCGAAGGAGGTGGTGTCGGTCGACTCGTCGGAACGCGCCGTGGCACTGGCCGAGGAGAACGTGCGGCTCAACTTCGGGGCCGAGGCCAAACACACGGCCCTGGCGGCCGACGCCGTGGAGTACCTGCGCGACATCGGCGACCGCTACGACCTGATAATACTCGACCCGCCCGCCTTCGCCAAACACCACAAGGTGTTGGGCAACGCCATGCAGGGCTACAAGCGGCTCAACGCCCGGGCGCTGTCGCAAATCAAGAGCGGCGGCATCCTCTTCACCTTCTCCTGCTCGCAGGCCGTCTCGAAGGAGCTCTTCCGCACGACGGTCTTCTCGGCGGCGGCCATCGCGGGGCGCAAGGTGCGGATTCTGCACCAGCTGACCCAGCCGGCCGACCACCCCATCAACATCTACCACCCCGAAGGCGAGTACCTCAAGGGGCTGGTGCTCTACGTCGAGTAGCAGCGGCCACGCCCCGACCGCCGAAAGGCATGAATGCGATGAACGGAACGACCGACAACAGCAAATCGAAGCTCCTGCGGCGGGGCTTTGCGGCATTTGCCGCAGCATCGGCACTGCTGCTTGCGGATGGCTGTGCCGACATCCGGCAGGCCATCGACGATGCGCTGGGGGGCTGGACTAAGGAATACACCCGAACCTACTCGCGCGAAATCGGCGCAATGATGGGTCCCCGTTACGATTCGCTCGCTCTGGAGGGCCGCGGCATCCGCATCGGCGTGCTCGATGCCGGGTTCGGGTCGCTGCGCAGCGACCCGCGCACCCAAGGGCTCCGCATCATCGACTACCGCGACTTCACGACCGGAGACACGACCGGATTCTTTCGCGACCCGATGGAGCACGGCCGGCAGGTCTGCATGAACATCGGCGGCCGCATGGGGAGCGACACGCTGCTCGGGCTGGCCCCCGCGAGCGAGTTCTGTCTGGCGAAAATCGACCTTCCCGACCGGGAGCCGCGCAGCGAGGAGGTGCGCATGATGCAGGGTATCGAGTGGCTGCTCGACAAGGGGGTGGACCTCATCACCTGCTCCATCAGCTACACCACCTTCGACGACTTCGACGGCTACACGCCCGGGCAGCTCGACGGCCGCAGTTCGCGGATTTCGCGCTTCCTCGACAGCATTCTGCGCGCTCATCCCCAGCTGCTCTTCATCCAGTGCGCCGGCAACGAGGGCAACAAGCCGTGGCGCCACATCGGCTTCCCGGGCGACGTGCGCGAGGCCGTCACGGTCGGCGCCGTCGACTGGGACGGTCAAACGCGCAGGGAGTACAGCAGCACGGGATGGCCCGAAGCTGGGTATATCAAGCCCGACGTGGTCGTCAGCGACTCGCCCCGCGGAACCTCCTTCTCTACGCCCGTCATTGCAGGGCTCTGCGCCGCGATGCTCCAGTACAACCGCGTGGAGCGCTCTACGCTGATTGCCGCGCTCCACGCCTCAGGCAGCCGGGCCGCGACGCCCGACTGCGAGGTGGGATACGGCATACCGCAGCTCGACCGTCTGGTCGAACTGCTCGCTCCGACCGACGCATCGGACTCCGCCGGCAGCAAAACCGACACGACGAACCAAACGATAAACAACCTGAAATGAGACGAATGCTGATGTTTGCGGCGATGCTGCTCTCCGCCGCACCGCTGACGGCCCAGAGCCGGCTTGAAACCTTCACGCTCCGCAGCGAGCTGCTCGGCGCCGAAAAGAGCTGCACAATCTACCTTCCCGACGGCTTCGACGCCGACCCGACGCGCCGCTATCCGGTGCTCTACCTGCTGCACGGCGCGAGCGACACCCACACCGCATGGAGCGAACCCACCAAGGGACAGATGCAGCAGATTCTTGACGAAGCCATCGCCGAGGGACGCTCTGTGAAGATGGTGGTCGTCATGCCCGACGCCTCGGGCGAGGACGAGAACCACACGGGACGCCACATGGGTTACTACAACGTTCCGGATTGGCCCTACGAGCGCTTCTTCTTCGAGGAGCTGATGCCCGCCGTCGAGCGCCGCTACCGCATCCGGAGCGAGAAGCAGAGCCGCGCCATTGCCGGCCTGTCGATGGGCGGAGGCGGCACGGCGACCTATGCCCAGCACCACCCCGAGCTCTTCAGCTCGGCCTGCCCGCTCAGCGCGGCGATGGAGCCGCGGCCGATTCCGGGCGACCCGAACGACTACGAACGTTCGCGCATCGAGAACAGTCCGCTGCGCTTCCTGCAGCAGATGACCGACGAGCAGGCTGCTGCGCTGCGCACCGTACGCTGGCGGGTCGACTGCGGCGACGACGACTTCCTCTGGCAAGGCAACATCCGCTTCTACGAGCAGATGCGCCTGCACAACATTCCGCTCGAATACCGCATGCGCGACGGCGGCCACACGTGGCGCTACTGGCGCACGGCGCTGCCCGAGGTACTGACCTTTGTCAGCATCGGATTCGGGCAGGAGTAACGGCAGCCGGGCCGACCCGAAGCGCTTCGGGACGGAGTATAACGGCAACCGGGCGGGCCCGAAAGGCATCAGGTGCGCAGCATCGAAACGCAAGACGGCGACGTCCCCCTTTACGGGGTAACGTCGCCGTCTGTCGTTAGGAGCGGAGCCCAAACAGAGCCCGCCGATACGGGAGCTACCGCACCCGCTCGTAGATGTAGAGCTCGTGCACCTCGCGGTCGTAGCCGGGATAGAAGCCGCGAACCATCCCCAGCACGATGCGCGAACCGCGGTTCGAGAGCACCACCAGCTCGCCCGTCGCCGGGTCGACCGTGAGCCCCTCGATTTCGCCCGCGCGGCGGAAGTCGTTCATCTCGCGGAAGGGAAGCACCGTCGTGCAGCTTCCGGCGCCGCGCAGGTCGGCCACATAGAGGTTGTCTGCCTCGTCCAGGTCGGCATCACCGTCGTCGGCCGAGAGGAGCATCTGCCCGCCGAGCATGAAGATGCCCTGCTGCCACTGCGGCACGGGACGCAGATGCACCCGGCGCAGATAGGCTCCCGTCCGCAGGTCGTACTCGTAGAGGTAGCGGCCGTCGACCCAGTCGGCCATCCAGACGCGGGCGCTGTCGCGGTCGACGGCAAGGCCGCACACCTCGACCTGTCCCGATGCGGGTTCCCAGGCCATCGAGCGCTTCCAGCGAAGCGTCCGGGCGTCGTAGACCGCTATCTGGATGTGCTCGCCCACCCCGTCGTTGAAGGTCTCGATGCCGGCGTAGATTTCACCCTGCCAGACGTCGATATCGCCGATGTGGTTGGCCGGGAGGGGCAGCCCCTCGAAGGGCTTTTCGTTGGAGGCCACCAGTTCGCCCTGCTTCGTGTATTTGTAGAGCGCCGTGCTGCCCGAGACGTAGTAGTAGTTCGAGTCGGCGGCAACGCCCTGCCGCCCCTCGACCGGAATTACCCTTCGGAGCCGATAGCAGTCGCCCTCGCGTGGCACAGGCGGAACGGGCGGCACAGGCTGTACGGGAGGAACCGGCGGCACAGGCGGGACCGGCGGAACGGGAGGAACGGGAGGAACGGGAGGAACGGGTTGACCTGCAAGCGCGGGCTGTGCAGCGGGTGCAGGCGGAACCGGCTTTCCCGCCTCGGGTTGAGGCGGAAGCGGGCGCCCCGCGACGGGTTCCACGGCTTCTGGCTGAGGCGGAAGCGGACGTTCCACAGCAGACTCCCCCACTTCGGGCCGGGACGGAAGCGGACGCTCCGCCACGGGCTGTGCCGCCACCGCGCCCGAAAGCAGCAGGGCGACAATGAGTATCTCTCTTTTCATGTTCATGGTTATGGTTTTGTTTCGTGGTTGTTGACCGGGCAGGTTGCCTTTCCGCCCTCTGAATCCGACGGGCGCAGCATTTGCGCACCGAACGGCCCCGGGACCGCAACGGCAGACATTCCGCAACGACGGGCACCTCGCAACTGCAAGTTTTCTGCAACGGTGAGCCCTGCAACATCGGGCCTCTTGCCGGGACGGGCCCTCCTCGACTTCGGGCACCCGTCCGGCCACGGCGCTTTCGCCCTCATCGAAGGACGGGACGACCGCGCCAAAGACGGGACAAAGGCGCCGAAAACGGAACGACCGGGCGGAAGGCGCTCTGAAGTCCTCCCCACCCGGTCGTTCTGCTCCGTCGGAGCCCGGCACACCAGGCTCCGCATCCGTTACTTGCGCTTGGCGCGCTGCTGGGCCTCCTGCTGACGCAGAAGCTCCTCGTAGCGCTGCTGGAAGCGCGACTTCTTGCCGTTGGTATGCTTGGCGGCGTTGGCCTTCATGATGGCATGAATCTTCTCGTCGTCAATCATGCGGCGGATGAAGAAGGTCTGGCCGATGGTAATCAGGTTGGAGAGCAGGTAGTAGAAGCACAGACCGCTCGCGTAGCTGTTGAACCAGAGGAGCATCATCACCGGCATCAGGTAGACCATCATGAACTTCATGCCGGCCATCTGGGGCTGTGACGAAGCCGTCTGCTGGTAGTTGACGTAGGAGAAGATGAAGAGCGACACGGCCATCAGCAGCGCAAAGAGGCTGATATGGTCGCCGTAGAAGGGAATCGAGAAGGGCAGGTTGAGGATGCTGTCGTACGACGAGAGGTCGTCGGCCCAGAGGAACGACTCGCCGCGCAGCTCAATCGATGCCGGGAAGAAGCGGAACATGGCGACCAGAATCGGGAGCTGAATCAGCATCGGGATGCAGCCTCCCATGGGGTTGATGCCCGCCTTGCGGTAGAGCTCCATCGTCGCCTGCTGGCGCTTCATGGCATCCTCCTTCTTGGGGTACTTCTTGGCCAGTTCGTCGACCTCGGGCTTGATGACGCGCATCTTGGCCGTCGAGACGTAGCTCTTGTAGGTGAGCGGCGAGATGACCAGCTTGATGAGCACCGCCAGAATCAGGATGATGATGCCGAAGTTGGGGATGTAGTTGCGCAGGAAGTCGAAGACCGGAATCACGCACCAGCGGTTCACCCAGCCGAAGATGCCCCAGCCCAGCGGAATGAGGCGCTCCATGTGAAGCGACTCACCCTCGGCGTCGGCCACCTTCTTCAGAATGGCGTACTTGTTGGGGCCGAAATAGAAGGCGAAGTCATACCCCTCGGTCTGCGCCGTATAGGGCACGGCCGTCTGCAGCGAGAAGTCCTTGAGCAGCTCGGAGCCCTCCTCGGCCGTGTCAAACGACATGTCGGCATACGACAGGTTCTCGGGGGCGATGAAGACCGACGAGAAGTACTGCTGCTTGAAGGCCACCCAGTTGACCGCCGTCGAGACCTTCTTGCTCTTATCCTTCTCGCTCATGCCCAGGTCCTCGATGGAGGATTCGCCCGGGAAGCGGTACGAGAGGGTCGTATACATGTTCTCGTTCTTGAAGCCCTTCTCGTTCTGGTAGGAGGAGTTCGACCAGGTGATGCCGATGGAGGTCTGGTTGGCCATCTGCGGCGCCATGTTGACCAGCCGGACGTCGAAGTCGACCAGATAGTCGCGCTCGGGCGTCTGCACGTCGTAGATGCGGTAGTCGTACTGCAGCCATGCGTCCGCCGCCACGGGCAGCCGCATCGTGAGCAGCTGCGCGCCGTCATCGGTCCGTACGACGGAGTCGGCCTCGAAGAGGTAGTCGGTCGTGTTGACCGCCACGTTGTTCAGTCCGTTGCGGACGTAGAACGACAGGTCGAAGTTGGCCGTCGAGGGGTCGAAGAGCTTGACCAGCTCGTTGCGCTCGCCGCGGGGTGCATAGCGGGTGTAGTCCTTGAGCGTCACATCGACAATCTGGCCGCCGCGCGTCGAGAAACGCACCGTCATCACGTCGTTCTCGAGCGTGATGAAGTGCTCCTCGCCCTGGCGTGCCGCCGCGAGGTACTCGCCCAGGCCGGCCACTTGCCGCTCGTGCAGCGACAAGGTGTCGGCTGCCGAGGCGGCACCCTCCTCACCGGCTACGGCTGCGGCCGCCTGCTCGGGGCGCGTCACGGCCGCCAGCGAATCCTGATAGGCCTCGTATTCGGCCAGTTCCTTCTTGTATTGTTCCTGCTCCTTGCCGCTGAAGTAGGCGAATCCCAGAAAGAGGACCGCAATGACGGCAATTCCCAAAAGTGATTTCTTATCCATCGAAACGTTTGTCTCTCGTTACTCAAAAGTCGTCGTTACTTGCGCGAGTCGTCGAAGGCGAGCGCCGCCTTGACGAAGGCCACGAAGAGCGGCGAGGGGCTCAACACCGTACTCTTGTATTCGGGATGGTACTGCGTACCGACGAACCACGGATGGTTCGGAATCTCGACCACCTCGACCAGGTTGGTGTCGGGGTTGATGCCGACGGCCTTCATGCCCGCGGCCTCGAACTGCGCCAGATAGTCGTTGTTGAACTCGTAGCGGTGACGGTGGCGCTCCGAGATGTGGAGCTTGCCGTAGGCCTCGGCCACCTTCGAACCCTTCTTCAGCACGCAGGGGTAGGCGCCCAGACGCATCGTGCCGCCCTTGGCCGTCACGCCCTTCTGCTCCTCCATCAGGTCGATGACCGGATGGGGCGTGGCCTCCATCTCGCTCGAGTTGGCATCGGCGATGCCCAGCACGTTGCGTGCGAACTCGATGACGGCGCACTGCATGCCCAGGCAGATGCCCAGGAAGGGGACGCCGTTCTCGCGGGCGAAGCGCACGGCCTCAATCTTGCCCTCGATGCCGCGGTTGCCGAAGCCCGGAGCCACGAGGATGCCGGCCATACGGCCCAGCTTCTCGGCCACGTTCTCGCGGTTGAGCTTCTCGGAGTTGACGTAGGAGAGCTTCACGTGGCAGTCGTTGCTGGCACCGGCGTGGATGAACGACTCGCTGATGGACTTGTAGGCGTCGTGCAGCTCGGTATACTTGCCCACCAGCGCGATGTCGATGGTGCGCGACGGATGCTTGATTTTCTCGACGAAGGTGCTCCAGGCCGTCATGTCGGGCTCGCTGTCGGCCGGCAGGTTCAGCTTCTCGAGCACCACCTCGTCCAGATGCTGCTCGTGCATCTTGAGCGGCACCTCGTAGATGGTCGGCACGTCGATGGACTCCATGACGGCGTTGGCGTCGACGTTGCAGAAGAGCGCCACCTTGCGGCGCAGCGCCATCGAGAGGGGATGCTCCGTACGCAGCACGAGGATGTCGGGCTGGAGTCCGTTCTCGAGCAGCGCCTTGACGGAGTGCTGCGTCGGCTTGGTCTTCAGCTCGCCCGAAGCCGACATGTAGGGAATCAGCGTCAGGTGTACGAGTGCCGTGTCGCGGTAGCCGAGCGTGTAGCGCAGCTGGCGCACCGACTCGATGAAGGGCAGCGACTCGATGTCGCCCACCGTACCGCCAATCTCGGTGATGATGATGTCGTAGGTCTTCTGCTGGCCGAGCAGCTGGATGCGACGCTTGATTTCGTCGGTGATGTGGGGAATCACCTGCACGGTCTTGCCCAGGTATTCGCCCTTGCGCTCCTTCTCGATGACGCTCTTGTAGATGCGGCCCGTCGTCACGTTGTTGGCCTTCGAGGTGGGCTGGTTGGTGAAGCGCTCGTAGTGGCCCAGGTCGAGGTCGGTCTCGGCGCCGTCCTCCGTCACGTAGCACTCGCCGTGCTCGTAGGGGTTGAGCGTTCCGGGGTCGACGTTGATGTAGGGGTCGAGCTTCTGAATCGTTACCGAATAGCCGCGGGCCTGAAGCAGGCGCGCAATGGAGGCCGAGATGATGCCCTTGCCCAGCGAAGAGGCGACACCACCGGTCACGAATATGTACTTGGGTTTTGCAAGTTTCATTACTGCTTATCTTTGGGGTTTTACATTCTTATTCACTATGTCCGGGGCGCCGGGCGCTCCGCTCATCCGCTCTTTCCGGAACGTTCCACGCTTTCACACGTTTCTGACGCTCCTCGCATTCCGGACTCTCCTCACATTCCGTCCTTCCGGACTCTCCTCCCGCTCTTCCGGGCGCTTCTCGCATTCCGCCCTTCCGGGCGCTCCACGCACGCCGCACATTCCGGGTCTTCCGGGCCTTCAGCGCTCCGGGCGCCCGGGGCGCATGCACGGAAATACCCGGCCCGGCATCTCCGCCGCAGGCCGGGCATTCGTGACACCTACTCTTCGGTGCCTCCCTGCTGCTGTTCCCGGTCGATGAGGCGCACCTTCTCGATGGTGGCTGCCATCTCGGCCTTGGCCCGCTCGATTTTGGCCTTCACTTCGGCCACGAGCGCATCGGCGTTCTTCGACTTGGTGAAGAATCCGATGTTGTTCTCCAGCAGGGCGATATCCTGCTCCATCTGCCGCACCTTGTTATAAAGGCGCTCGCGCTCCGAACGCAGACGGCGGTCACCGGCCCCCTTGAGCGAGGAGACCTTCTCGCGGAAGCGGTTCATCGAGCGGTCACGCTCCGAGCCGCGCAGCGCGTCGAACAGCGCATCGACGGCCGCCTTGTAGCGCTTCTGGATGGCATCCTTCTGCTTGATGGGCACGAAGCCGATTTCGCCCCAGCGGCGCTGGAAATCCTTGATGACCTCGTAGCCGCCCGCCTTGACGTCGGCCGCAGCCATCTCGTCGAGCAGCGCCAGCTTGCGGCGGAGGTTCTCCTCGTGCTCGCCGTCGACGCCTGCGAAGTGGGCCGCCTTGCGCTCGAAGAAGTGGTCGCATGCCGCGCGGAAACGCTTCCAGACGGCATCCGAGTGGCGGCGCGACACGGCGCCGATTTGCTTCCAGCGGGCCTGCAGGGCAATCAGCTCGTCGGTGGTCTTCTTCCACTCCTCGCTGTTCTGCAGCGCCTCGGCCTGGGCGCATATCTCGTTCTTGAGCTGGAGGTTATGCTCCATCTCGGACTTCACGCCGGCGAAGAACTGACGCTTGCTCTCGAAGAAGCAGTCGCACGCCGCGCGGAAGCGCTCGTAGATTCGGTTGTTGTCCTTCTTGGGTGCGAAGCCGATGGTCTTCCACGTCTTCTGAATCTCCAGCAGACGGTCGTTGGCACGGTTCCACTCCTTGAGGGTGGTCAGCGGCTGGGCCACCAACTCCTCGGCCGCCACGCAGAGCCCCTCCTTCAGTTCGAGGTTGTGCACCTGCTCGGCCTTCAGCGCCTCGAAGTGCTCCTGGTGCTGCTTGTTGATGCGGCTCGAGGCCTCCTTGAAGCGCTCCCAGAGCGCCTCCTTGTATTCATTGGCCACGGGACCCGTCTCGCGCCACTCGTCGTGGAGCTTCTGCAGCTTGTGGAACGCCTCGACGATGGAAGGCTCGAGCACCAGCGCCTCGGCCTGCTCGCAGAGTGCCACCTTCTGCTCGTAGTTCTTCTTCAAGTCGAGGTCGCGCAGCTCCTTGTTGATTTTGATGAAGTTGTAGAAGTTCTCGACGTGGAGGTTATAGGTCTCCCACAGGTCCTTGACCTGCTGCTGGGGTACCGGACCGGTCTCCTTCCAGCGCTGCTGCAGTTCGCGGAAGCGGGTGAAGGTATGGTTGAGCGTCTCGTCGGAGTTGACCAGCGCCTTGAGCTCCTCGATGATGCCGAGCTTGACCTTGAGGTTCTCCTCCTTCTCCTGCTCGAGGTTGGCCAGGAAGGCGTCGCGGCGCGTACGGTATTCGCGGATGAGGTCCTTCAGGCGCGCCTCGGAGCCGTCCACCGCCGGGGTGAACTCCTCCTCCTTGCCGCCGGCCTCGACAAAGGCCCGGCGTGCCGCCTCGACCTCGGCGCGGCGAAGTTTATAGAAAGCTACCTTCAATGCCTCGACATCGCGGCGGAGCGTCTGCACGGGCTGCTCCTCGAGCATCCGGGCGAAGAGTTCCAGCAGCTCCTGCTTGCTCTTGCCCACGAAGCGGTCCGAGGCAGCGGCCTGTAGCGCCTCGGCATCGGCTTCGCCCTCCTCCTCGGCTGCAGGCTCCTCGCCCAGCGACAGGTCTGCCTGCTCGGCCGCAAGAGCGGCCTCCTCGTCCGTAAAATCCACCCCTTCGCCCTGAGCGGCGCGGGCGGGCGCCTCCGCAACGGCGGCAGGGCGAAGGGGTGGATT